>Ga0207416_1000086_pt1 | contig 166579 bp, 153 predicted proteins | sample PaiPotPPM11metaG_FD_184107 | JGI IMG/M metagenome (GOLD analysis project Ga0207416, IMG submission 184107) | Iron sulfur acid spring bacterial and archeal communities from Banff, Canada, to study Microbial Dark Matter (Phase II) - Paint Pots PPM... ...
AGAGTGCGGATGGAAGCATGGCGACAGCGGCTACTCGGCGGGAAAAGAATTTTGTCAGCGAAAGAAACAAGAACTCACTATGACCCCAGAATTCCCTTGACTCCGACCGGCCTTCTCATGGAAGGCGATTGCACTCAAGTTCCCCGAGAAGGGAAGAGAGTTAAACAGGGTATGTCGCAAATTTACGAGCGCCCAGAACACCGCTCATCCAAGTGTTAGACGTCTTCAGGCTTCAGGAGCTACAAGGGACGAGAATCCTCGCCTGCGCCGCGCCATGCCAGCTTGCTCCGCGATTGCGGCTCGGCTGGCAATCGGTGGAAAAGTGATTCCCCAAAAGTTATTCGCCACGTCATCCTGTTCAACAAATTCGACTGCATAGACGGAAGCTCGTTGGGAAGCCGTCAACTGCGAGACCACTCGGGCAGAAACCTGAGTTCCACGTGCGTTTCGCATCATCACAGTGGAACCAACTAACAACTCGCGCGGTAGTTGGACCGCTGCTCCATGCCTGTTCAGGTTCGTCGCTTGAGCGGGCATGGTGAAAGGGCACTTTTGACGATCGTGACCTGACAATCCAACTGGAGTATTGAGTGCAATCCGTCTGCTGCGGCGTTTTGCAATCTGGGCGCGAGTGGTCGCAGGGTTCGACATTGGTCTTTCGAGGTGTCCTTTCGGGGTGTTCTGGCCCTTACCGTGTTTGTGGTGATTTCGAGAGGGTAGAATGAAGCGGCAGTGGACACAATGTACATAAGTCATCGAAGATCAGGTTACCGACGGACGGCCTGCCCGACCGCATAACCTGTTGACAAATTGTTGGGACTGATGTCGAGATCAAAAAAATGTTGATGCACATATCCCGCCTTTCGAGCGAAGCATTCAGGAAAACCTCCCGTTTATAATCTCCCTTCCATCGAAAGGACTCCTTTGGGACTCGACGACGAAATTTATAAGCTGCGGCGCGAAAAACTGAAGCAGATTGAAGCGCTCGGCCAGCCCGCGTACCGCAACAAGTATGAATTCACCCATACGGTGGAGCAGATCCTGGCGAACTACACCGCGAAGACCGCCGAGGAGTTGGACAGAGACCGCGTCAACGTGCGCGTTGCCGGGCGCATCATGGCCATCCGCCTGATGGGCAAGGCGGGATTCGCTCACCTGCAGCAGGATGGCAAGAAGCTGCAGATTTACGTCAAGAAAGATGCTGTCGGCGACAAGGGCTTCGAGCTCTACAAGCTGCTCGACCTGGGCGACCACATCGGCGTCAGCGGATATTTATTTCGCACCCGCACCGGCGAACTGACGGTGCACGTGGAAGAGATCACCTTTCTCAGCAAAGACCTGCTGCCCCTGCCCGAGAAGTGGCACGGGCTCACCGACGTGGAACTGCGCTACCGCCAGCGCTACGTCGATCTGGTGATGAATCCCGAGGTGCGCGAAGTTTTTCTGAAGCGTACCAAACTCGTGCAGTCGATGCGGCGCACGCTCGATGCGCACGGCTTCATCGAAGTCGAGACGCCGATGATGCAGCCCATCGCCGGCGGAGCCGTGGCGCGGCCATTCGTCACCCATCACAACACGCTCGACATGGACCTTTATCTGCGCATCGCGCCGGAACTTTATTTGAAGCGCCTGGTGGTGGGCGGCCTCGATCGCGTCTATGAGATCAATCGCAACTTCCGCAATGAAGGCCTGGGATGGCGCTGGAATCCCGAGTTCACGATGCTGGAGTTTTATCAGGCCTATACCGACTACCAGGGCGTGATGGATCTAACGCAGGAATTGATCACCCAGGCAGCGAAAGATGTGACCGGCGGAACAAAAACGAAGTGGGGTGATGGCGAAATCGATTGGGGCAACTGGCAGCGTCTAACCATGCGCGAGGCCATCATTCATTATTGGCCGGAAAGGGCAGGCGCCAAGCCGGAGATGCCCGAGTTCGCCAGCGGAGAACGCGTGAGGAATCTGGTGCAGCGTTTCAACGCTGGGCATTCACACATGGCCTACGATCCAAATGAGCCCGTGGGCAGGACAATCGCCGCTCTGTTCGAAGCGGTCGCCGAAGAACATCTCACGCAGCCCACGATCATCTACGAATTTCCCACGGCCGTCTCGCCGCTTTCCAAGCAGAAGCCCGACGAGCCCGAATGGACCGAGCGCTGGGAAATTTTTGTGGGCGGGATGGAAATTTCCAACGGTTTCAGCGAACTCAACGATCCCGAAGACCAGCGCCGCCGGTTCGAAGCCCAATTAGCGGAACGCGAGCGCGGCGACGAAGAAGCCCACCAGATGGATGAAGACTACATCCGCGCGCTCTCCTACGGCATGCCCCCGGCCGGTGGCGTGGGCGTCGGTGTCGACCGGTTGTGCATGCTGTTAACCGACTCGCACACCATTCGCGACGTCATCCTGTTCCCCCTCCTGCGCATCGTCGCAGACCAAGTAACCGTGCGTGATGGCGTGTGAATCGACTTGTGAAAGTGCCAGCAAGTTTCGCACGTATCTTCGGGCGAGGTGGAATCAACCACTTCGCCCAATTCACTTACAGGTGAACTCCTCGTGATATCCTTCCGCCTTCTGCCTGCAAAGCGCCCATCGTGAAAGGCGACTTTGTTTTGCAGACGGACCCATCGGAGGCATGTGTGACATTCTCGCGCCGTGAGTTTGTGAAGACGTCCGTGTTGGGAGCAGTTGCCGCTGGAGTAGGAGCGCAGTCCCGAGGGCTTGCTGACAACAGCCAAGGCCACGCGTCTCAATCGGATTCGCCCAAACGGCCGATCATCGTCTGCGCAAACAACGGCTTCGCCTATGTGGAGGCGGCGTATGCCTTCCTCAAGGGCGGCGGCGACACGCTCGATGCCGGCGTTCGAGTGGTGAAAGGACCGGAGGACGATCCTAACGACGATTCGGTCGGCCTCGGCGGTTTGCCGAATGAGGAATGCGTTGTGGAACTAGACGCCTGCTGCATGCACGGGCCCACGCGTCGCGCGGGATCGGTTGGGGGCGTGCGCAATATCAAAAATGTCTCGATGGTCGCGAAAGCGGTGATGGAGCACACCGGGCACGTGATGCTGGTGGGCGAAGGCGCGGAACGATTTGCTGTGGCGATGGGCTTTCCACGTGAGAACCTGCTGACCGAGCATTCGCGCAAGATCTGGCTGTTGTGGAAGGAAACGAATTCCGATCGCGACTGGTGGGGACCGGGGATGGCCGATCCGCACTGGCGCGCCCCCGTGTTGGAATCGGCGCCGCAGGCAGAGGTTTGGCGCGAGCGGATTCACCGATTGCAGCAGCGTGCTGCCGATCTCGGAATTGAACCTAAGTTTCAATGGGCAGCAGTGCGGAAGGTGCTGTTTCCGCCGACGGGCACGATTCACTGCTCAGTGCTGAATGAGAAAGGCGAGATGTCGGGTATCACCACGACCAGCGGGCTGGCGTTCAAACTGCCCGGCCGTTGCGGCGATTCGCCAATCATCGGCGCAGGTTGCTACACCGACCAGGACGCAGGATCCGCGGGGGCGACCGGCTCAGGAGAAGAGAACATCAAGGTCGCGGGTGCTCACACGATTGTGGAGAACATGCGCCATGGCATGTCGCCGCAGGAAGCGGGCATGGATGCGCTGAAACGCATCGTGCGCAACTACAACGGTGACATGAACAAGCTGCGCTTCATGGATATGACGTATTACATCTTGCGCAAAGATGGCGCGTATGCCGGCGTGTGCCTGTGGGAAGGATATTCCGCGGGCCATCCGCACAAGTTCGCAGTGCATGATGGGACGCTGCGGTCGGAGGTTGCTACTCCGCTGCTCAAGGGGTACTCGCAGGAATGGCCGCCGATGCCCGTTGTTCCGGAGGAGTTGAAGAAGGATTCGGTGTATTACAAATAGTGAAAGTAGCGCCGCCGTCCCCGGCGGCTGTCCGGCGGGCTCCCCGGCCACCGCGAGGGCAGGATGCCGGCGCTACGAGAATCGGACCTTCAAATCCGGCCCCTTCTCCAGGTGAATGCTCTCCACGAAACGCACCTTCCCCGTGCGTAACGTCAGGACCACGGAGGAGGTACGTGTGCCTTCGCCGAAGAAGCGGACCCCCTTCATCAGTGCACCTTCGGTGACGCCGGTTGCGGCGAAGATAAGCTGTTTGCCGGGAGCGAGGTCTTCGGCCTTGTAAACGCGGTTCTTGTCTTTGATGCCCATGCGTTCCAGGCGCTCTTCCTGATCGGGCTTCACGACCAGGCGGCCGAGCATGTATCCGTTGAGGCAGCGGATGGCGGCGGCAGTGATCACGCCTTCAGGTGCGCCGCCTGATCCCATGACCGCGTGCACGCCGGTGCCGATGACCGCCGCGGCGATTCCCGCGGAGAGGTCGCCGTCGCCGATCAGGCGAATGCGCGCGCCCGCAGCGCGAATGTCTGCAATCAGTTGCTCGTGGCGTGGGCGGTCGAGCACGATCACGACCAGGTCTTCCACATCGCGTTCCAGTCGCTTGGCGATGTTCTTCAGATTGTCAGCGACGGGCGCATCCAGTTCGACTGCATCCTTGCAGGAGGGGCCGACAACGATTTTTTCCATGTAGCAGTCCGGCGCATGGAGCAGACCGCCGCGCTCGGAGGCGGCAAGCACGGTAATGGCTCCGGGCGCGCCCGTGGCGCAGAGATTCGTGCCTTCGAGGGGATCGACGGCGATGTCGACTTCAGGGACCTCGGTGCCGTCGGGAAACTCGGCGCCGACTTTTTCGCCGATGTAGAGCATGGGCGCCTCGTCACGTTCGCCCTCGCCGATGACAATAGTGCCGCGCATGGGAATGCTGTCCATGGTTCGACGCATGGCCTCGGTGGCGACCTGATCGCTGAGTTTGCGTTCGCCTTGTCCCATGGTGCGAGCCGAAGCGATGGCGGCAACTTCCACAACGCGCAGAAATCGCGACGCCAGGTCACTCTCAATGTTTTCTCCGTAGATGCGGGCCTTGCCTTCTGGACGAGTCTGCGTAGCCATGGGATCCCCTCGTGCGCTTATGATGCGGCGGTAGCGTGCCGGGTTGAGACTATAGCGCAAGCGATGCGACATTGGAAACATGCCATGAGCAGTATCGATTTTGTTCGTCGAGTTAGAAGGCTCGGGTTGATTTGTCGTGGTATTCTCTCTATCCCCGAGTGGTAAGCGAGACGTATTTGCAACTTCATTCAAGAGCGTCATTCGGAGCTTAGACCATGCCTGAACGTGCGCTGACTTTCCTGTGCATCACGACTTACGAGAAGGGCCAGGAATTCATGCGCGAGTGCAAGCGCCAGGGCTGCCGCGTGCTCTTGTTGACGGCTGAAAAATTGCGTGATGCCGACTGGCCGCGCGAAAGTCTGGACGATACTTTTTACCTTCCCGCGGAGATTGCCCTCGCCGACATCGTGCAGGCGGTGACGCATCTCGCGCGGTCACACAAACTGGATCGGATCGTTGCGCTCGACGAATACGACATGGAGACCGCGGCCACCCTGCGCGAACATCTGCGTATTCCGGGGATGGGACTGACGACCATGCGCTACTTCCGCGACAAGCTTGCAATGCGCATGCGAGCGCTTGATCGCAATATGCGCGTGCCTGATTTTGTTCCGGTGGTCAATCATCAAGACATTCGCTATTACCTGGAACATGTGCCGGGGCCGTGGGTGCTAAAGCCGCGGCAGGAAGCATCGGCAATCGGCATCAAGAAGATCCATGCGGCGGAGGAATTGTGGCCTTTGCTCGAACAACTGGGCGACAAGCAATCCTCGTTTCTACTGGAAAAGTTTCTGCCCGGCGACGTCTATCACGTGGACTCGGTGGTGTCGGAGGCGGAAGTTTTTTTCGCCAATGTCAGCAAGTACGGCAAGCCTCCCATGAACGTAGCTCAGGGCGGCGGAATCTTTACGACCTTTACCGTACCTCGAGGAAGCGAAGATGACTCCGGGCTGCGGGCAATCAACCACGACTTGCTTGCCGCGCTGGGACTGCTGCGCGGAGTGGCGCATGCGGAGTTCATTCGGGCGCACTCTGATGGAAACTTTTACTTTCTGGAATGCGCGGCGCGGGTGGGCGGAGCGTACATCAACGAGATGGTCGAAGCCGCAACGGGAATCAATCTGTGGCGGGAGTGGGCGCGCATCGAAATCTCCGGCGGGGACGGCAGCTACAAATTGCCAGTGGTGCGGGAAGAATATGCCGGCGTGATTCTTTCACTCGCGCGGCAGGAAGATCCGGACACGTCGGCGTACAACGATCCGGAGGTGCACCTGCGGATTACGCGGCATCATCACGCGGGGCTGGTGCTGCGATCGGCTGATCCGCAGCGCATTCCAACGTTGCTCGATGATTACGCACGGCGCTTCGCAGAAGACTTTCTGGCAGTGGAACCGCCGCGAGACAAACCGACAGCCTAGCCGCAAAAAGCCTTTGACCGCAGAGTGCGCTGAGAAATGCCGCAGAGGACGCGAAGAAAAGCTGCAAAATGTTTTTCTCTGCGTTCTCTGCGGCTTCTCTCTGTGATCTTTGCGGTCAAAGGCTTTGTCGGAGTCTTTCGAGTCCACTTTTAGTTCCGATACGAGGTAAGCCTCCTTGATCTTTCCCGACACAGTGAAGACTTCCTTCTGCTAACATCTGCGAATGAGCACAACGACCAGTCAACCTCCTACGCCTGCGGAGCGCCCTGCGCCTGAGCGACCGGAGCGCAAAGAGCCAACTTATCTTTTCACCGAGAAATATGTGGCCGACAAGAGCGAGACGGCGCGCCGATTCATCGAAACCCGGGCGCGGCTGAACACGAATGTCGATAAGGCCAACAATTTTCTGGTGAAGCGTTTTTACAACATCGACCACAACACCTACCTCGAAGGAGCGCTCCCGGCCAAGACGAAAGAGTTGATGGGACTGGTGGCCTCGGCGTGCCTGCGGTGCGACGATTGCATTTTCTATCACGCGATCCAGGCTTACCGACTGGGCGTGACCCGCGCCGAACAGGAAGAGTCGCTGAATGTGGCGTTGGTCGTAGGAGGAAGCATCGTGGTCCCGCACCTGCGCCGGGCATATGAGTTGCTGGACGAGATATACGGGTGAGGCGTTAGTTCTGCCGCGGAAGAATTGAAGTCAGCAAAGTCACCGAGATCAGCGCAAGTCCACCCGCAAGTTCGAGACGTTGAGGCCCTCGCAAAATTGCCCAAAGCGCGTCTGGAGGCCAAAAGATGCTAGCCTCGCGCAGCGCGTCCAGGCAGGCAAGAACGCCTGAGAGAAAGCCCACTGCAGTCGCAACCCGTCGTTTTTTTTCTGGAGTCATCGTCGGCTATAAGATGGAAACACATTCCGGCGCGATGTTCGGCGATGCCTTGGCGAAGAATACCAACATCCTCGGGCGTTTTGACGGAATGGATCCCTCATCCCTAAAAGAATATTTCCGGGGACACCTTAAAGCGCCGGCTCAACTTGCGGATGTGCTCGGCATTTAGTCTGCGTTTTCCGCTCAGTACCTCCGACGCGATGCTGGGTGTCCCGAAAACGTCCAGAAGATCTTTCTGTTTCAGATTGTTCGCCAGCATCAGTTCGTTCAGAACATCTATGGGGCTGGAAGGCTGGAGCGCGTAGTGGCGCTCTTCGAAATCTTCAATGAGCAGCGTAAGCAGTTCCGCCATGCGCCGCTCGGCGGCACTCATGCGGCCGCCCTTGCGGTCCAGTTCTTCGAGCATGGCGATGTGACGCTCGTTCTCCGCCTCGCTTCGAATGACAGAGGGCAAAGTACTACTTAACAGGGAAGCGTATTCAGATCGGACTGCTGTCGCGCTCATTGTTTCCAGCCTCCTCGGTCATATTCGGCATGGGTCAAAACATGGCGAATATAGACGCGACCAAACAAGCAGTTGATCTCCGCGATGAGTCGGTATTGGTTTCCTTTGATATTGAAAACTGTCCACTTCCCAACGACATCAGCGTTCGAAAAAGTCTTTCGAACGTCGACAAGACTCTTCCATGTTGCTTTCTTCGTGATACGAAACCAGACATCGAGACGTCCTTCGAGATCAGCATGTCGAGAAGAGGCCTCTTTAAGCTTCTTGCGGCTGATTACGTGCATGCCTTCAGATCAAACTTGTTTTGTTTTCGGTGCACCCTGTCTAAGTTCCCATTATGCGAATATTGTACTTCGCAAAATGCGAAGTGGTCAAGCGGGATGATTATTTCCCTGGAAGAGACAAACGCCTTAGAACGCGTCAACCCCTGTGATGCTCTGCCCGATGATCAGCGAGTGCACATCGTGGGTGCCTTCGTAAGTCTTTACTGACTCCAGGTTCATCATGTGGCGCATGATGGGATAGTCGTCGGCAACGCCGTTGGCGCCGAGAATGTCGCGCGAAAGGCGGGCGCACTCCAGAGCCATCCAAACATTGTTCCGTTTTGCCATGGAAATGTGCTGCGGCTCAACTTTGCCCGCATCTTTCAGGCGACCGACCTGCAACACCAGCAACTGCCCTTTGGTGATTTCGCTGATCATCCAGGTCAGCTTGTCCTGTACGAGTTGGTGGGAGGCGATGGGCTGATCGCGCCATTGCTTGCGCAGCAGCGAATACTGCAGCGCACAGTCGTAGCACGCCATGGCCGCGCCGACCGCTCCCCACGCGATCCCGTAGCGGGCCTGGTTCAGGCACATCAGCGGAGACTTCAGGCCGCCCGATTTGGGCAACAGATTCGATTCAGGCACGTGTACATCTTGCAGGGAGAGACCGGAAGTCACCGACGCTCGCAACGACCACTTGCCGTGAATGTCGTCGGCCTTGAAGCCGGGGCGGTCGGTTTCCACTAGGAATCCGCGGATGCGGTCTTTCTCGTTTTCGACTTTGGCCCAGATGACGGCAACGTCGGCGATGGTGCCGGAGGTAATCCACATCTTCTCGCCGTTGATTACGTATTCGTTGCCGACTTTGCGGGCCCGCGTGCGCATGCCGCCGGGATTCGATCCGAAGTCAGGCTCGGTCAATCCGAAGCAGCCCAGCTTCTCTCCTTTTTGCATCGGAGGCAGCCACGTCTCTTTCTGTTCATCGCTGCCGAATTCATAAATCGGATACATGCACAAACCCGATTGCACGCTCACAAAGCTGCGGACGCCGGAATCGCCACGCTCGAGTTCCTGCGTCATGAGGCCGTATTCCACGTTGCCCATGCCGGCGCAGCCATAGCCTTTCAGCGATGCGCCGAAAAATCCCAGGTCGGCCATGGGCTTGACCAGTTCGCGCGGGAAGCGGCCGGCGCGATTGCATTCCTCGATGATGGGAATCAGGTTGTCTTCGATGAACTGGCGGGTAGTGTCGCGCACCAGGCGTTCTTCGTCGGTGAGCAGGGAATCGTACTGGATGAAATCGACGCCGCGAAATTTTATGGCAGGCATGATGATCTCCTGATGACTGGGGCCGAAATTTTGTGATGAATGCAGCGCGAGCCGTTTGCCGTCCTACAGGACCGGGCGCACAGCGCAGGGCAAACATATGACGGTAGCAGGGGCGAGGGAGCATGGTCAACGCGGACTGGGTGGTCGAATACGCTTTCGGCGCCGATTAAAAATTTTCGTTAACGATTCATTGTGGTCGCCTTTGATCAGCTTTGAATTTTGGAATCCAGCGCGGGACGGAGTGGCGATATTCCTCGTAGGACTCCCCGAACTGGCGGCGGAGCGTGGGCTCTTCATAGAAGATTACGAAGAAATAGGCTGCCGTGAAGCAGAACGCTGCGTACGCCAGTAGCAGAACGGCTCGAAACAGTAGTGCCTCGCCAAGAAGTACGCTGAACACACCGATGTACATGGGATTGCGCACGTAGCGGTGCAGGGCTGTGGTGACGAGGAATTTTGTGGGCGCAATGGGCGCGGGAGTGCCCAGTCCGCGGACAGCGAATTCCCAGGCGCAGCGGAAATAGATCACCGCTCCGAGTGACATCACGAGAATGCCGAGCCATTTCAGCGGACCTGGCATGGGCTTCGGGAAGCCACCGAGAATCCAGGATGGAATAAGGACGAGGACGGATCCTGGCACGGCGATAGTGAAAAGGATCGTCTGTAAGATGGGGCCAAGGGCGCGCGTCATACCACAAAAGTTGGCCGCAAGACAGCCGGCACAACCTTACTGTAAAATCAAGAGCGGAGTCGAGACGCAGCTTCAGAGTCTTCCAGAGTAGATTCCCGCTGTTCCGGGTCGTTTTCGAAGACATTCTGTCCACGAACATCCGCTCGCCTGCGGATTGTGCTGCGCAAATATTGAGGAAACAGGAGAGATCAAACCATGGCAGTAGGCGCCAAAATCGCAAAAACAGCAGACCGCAAGAAGGTGATGGACACGACCAAGAGCACGGATTGCCCCAAGTGCGGCAAGGCGACGCGCATCGTGAAGCGGGTAAAAGATCGCGAACGCGGCGTCCCGGGTGGGGTTTACATTTCGTGCTCGGCGTGTGACTTCTTCGAGAAGTTATAAGGACAGTTTCGAGTTTTTGGTCTCTAGAGCCGGAGAGGGGAAAGAATATTATCCCTGCTTCGGCGTTTTGTTTTGTCACGGTTCCTTAGAACTAGAACGATACTAATCAAGAGCAAGGGCGATTCGTAGAGCTTCGTCAAGTTCGACGAGTTTTGTGGGCGAGAGCGAGCCGATGAATTGAGTGAGTTCGGTTTTCCTCACGCTCGCCAGATTGTCGCACACGATCCAACTCTCATGTTTCATGCCCTCATCCGGACCAATTGCGACTTGGCTTCCGAGGGCGTGGCCCCGACTGTACACGGGCGCGCAGACGACTGTTGAAAATCTAGAGTCGATCACTTCCTGGCGGCTCACGACCACGAAACAGCGATAACGTTTGGGATCGTCGCCGGGCCGGTAGACGCGATAGAGGTCCGCCCGCTTCACCGTTCGTCTCGCGATTCGTCGAGAGCCTGGTAACGGAGGACGTCTTCGGCCTCAGCGTTCATTTCATCCGCGAATTCATTAAGAATGGCCATGTCGCGGGCGGCGCGCGCAGCTTTCGAACGCTCCCGCAAGTATTGGCGAAGAACGTCCTCAATAAAGGCGGACCGCGAGCGCTTGGACCCGGCGAGGCGATCGATCCCGGTTAGGACCTCGGGAGAGAGTGTGACCGATGTCTTCTCTTTCATACCACTATTATACCACCGAGACTACCACTAGTATCGAATCCTCGACATTACGGGGAGAGTGACGCTCCTATGATCGGATCTGTTCGAGGATCGCCCTTGCCTCCGCAGCGGGATCGGCAGCTTCGGTGATGGGGCGGCCGACCACGATGTGGCTAGCCCCGGCAGCGATGGCTTCGGCGGGGGTGACAACCCGGACCTGATCGCCGACATTGCCGCCGGCAGGGCGTATGCCGGGGGTCACGATGGCGAAGCCGCCCCCGAGTTTGGCTCGTAACGAGGAGGCTTCCTGGGCGGACGCGACTACGCCATGACAGCCATTGGCCAGAGCGATAGTCGCCAGGCCCACGACGGTGTCCTGGACCGTGCCGTGCACACCAATCTTTTCGAGATCGCTTTCGTCCAGGCTGGTGAGCACCGTGACTGCGAGCACGAGCAGGTCGGGTCGCGTCTTCGCCCCCTCCACTGCAGCACGCATCATCTTGCCGCTGCCAAACGAATGTATCGTCAGCATACTGACCCCCAGCTTCGCCGCTTCGGCTACGGCAGCCCCGACCGTGTTGGGAATGTCGTGATACTTCAGGTCGAGGAAAACGCGGCGCCCCGAGGCAACCAGATCGCGCACTATCCCTGGTCCTTCGGCAGTGTAGAGCTGCATGCCGACCTTATAGGTCAGCGCGGAGTCTCCTACCGCCGCCACAATTTTCTGCGCGGCGGCGGCGGTGGAAACGTCCAGTGCCACGATGAGCCGCTGGCGCGGATCATCGTGGCGAAAGTCGTGGCTGCGATGGCTTGCGCCACCGTTTGGGATGCTTGGCAGAGTGGTGCGCATCCCTGTCAGTGTAGAGTTCTTACGGGAGTTTCGCCAGAGGGGGATGATTGTAGGCGAGTGTCTGGTTGGCCGACTTCAGGCCGTGGGGGCTGACCAGATCCAGCCGTACTCGCTGCAGGCCGCGCTGCCTGAATTCCAAGGCTTGGGCAGCACCATAGGACAGGTCGATGATCCGACCCGGGACGATGGGGCCGCGGTCGTTGACCCGCACCACAACCGACCGGCCATTGCGCAGGTTTGTGACCCGCACATAGCTTCCCATGGGAAGCGTTAGGTGAGCGGCGGTCATGTCATACATATCGTAGGGCTCGCCGCTAGCGGTCGGCTTACCGTCGAAAATCTGGCCGTACCAGGATGCCGTTCCGACTTGGAATGGTTTGGTCTTGACCTGTTTGCGGACGTCGGGCGTCTTTCTGATTGAACTAACTGGAGCCGCTGTCGCCTCCGAGATGTTCGGTCCCTGAGCCGCTCCCAGGCCGACGATACAAAGGGCAATCGTCAGTCCATGAGCTAAAAGTCGTCGCATTCAGTTCTCCTCGCATACTCAAAAGTGCTTTTGGCCTTAAGGCTTTCGTACCTGCAGTTTGTTGATGCTATCGGCGTGCCAAACCCCTGTCAATACGATTTGTGGGGTAAGTTGATGATCGCGTAGTAATAGATGTCTTACGTAACCTGTTGTTAATTTAGGTAGATGGAGGTAAGGTGCTTTGTTTCACGAAGCTTAGATATTTACCAAAACGTAAATAGCACGGAAGAGAAAGCAAGGTAGAATTTACAAGCCCCGTGGAATCAATGGCTTACAGTTAATCCGTCATAAAACTACTTAGAATCATGTATTTACGGAGCACTGCTCGGCCAAAAGACCCAAAGATTTATTTCCGCAGGTAAGTCCCGAAAGTAACTTCTACCTTCAGCCGATGTGAGATGCTGGGCCCTGAATGGCGTTACTATCGGACTGAGCAGAACCGAAGTCCATGGCCGAAAAACCACCGATCATACTCACCATTGCGGGGTTCGATCCGTCCTCCGGGGCTGGCGTGACTGCTGATATCAAGACGATCGCCGCCCACGGCTGCTATGGCGTGGCCTGCATCACAGCGATGACGGTGCAGTCTACGACTGGCGTCAAGCGGGTGGAGGTAGTCGACCCAGCACTCATATTGGAGACCCTGGAGGAACTGGCCGCCGACTTGGACATTGGCGCCGTCCACATCGGCATGCTGGGGTCGGGAAAGGTGGTCAAAGCAGTAGCAGACTTTCTTGGCAAGCCTGGCGGTCAAGGGGGCAGCCGATCCTCAAGTCGCCCGGAGAAGGCTCGGCTGTCGAATATCGTGCTCGACCCGGTCCTTAAGTCCTCTTCCGGCGCAAATCTGCTGGACGGTGCTGGAACCCGACTGCTCATCGAGAAGCTAATCCCGCAGGCGGACGTGGTGACGCCCAACGTGGACGAGGCCGCCGTGCTTACCGGCGTTCAGGTCAAAGATCTGGAAGAAATGAAGGTTGCTGCCGCCAAACTGCACGAGATGGGAGCAGCGGCGGTGGTGATAACCGGCGGACACTTGGAGAAAGCGATTGATCTGCTAAGTTTCAAGACCAGGCGCGGAGTGGAGCGGGAAATCTTTAAGGCCGAGCGGCAGCGTTCGAACTCGACCCATGGCACAGGCTGCGCCTTTGCAACGGCCCTGGCCTGCCACTTGGCCCAGGACCGGGGGTTGGCGGAAGCAGTTCTGCTCGCGAAGACGTACGTCACGGCCGCGATTTCCTACGGACATCCACTAGGCCGAGGAACGGGTCCGGTGCACCATCTTTACCGGATGAGCCAGCAGCAGAGGCGGGCAGCCGGGTCGGGAAGCGAAGGGAGCGACTAGTCGCGATCGCGACTGGGGGGTTTCTTCAGAAGAATTCCCGCTACGAATGAGGCGGTCGCGGCGAGCAGCCATTCCACACGGTAGAACTGGATGGCCTGCCAATCCACAAAGGTTCTGGCTGTGAGGAGTCCGACCAACAAGGCTCCGGCGACGCATCCGATTCCGAGGACGAAGGCGACGAGCGAGGCCGTGGGAAGGCCGATCCAGCTCTTGATCTCGTGGAAATGAAGATAGCGCAGCCAAGACGGGAACTCGATCTGGCTCCAGGAGTTCGCGACTGTCGGATAGAGGGAAGAGACCTTGGCAACGGTCTGTTCCCAAAGTCCCGCCAGGGCCGTGGAATCCGCATTGGCGGTGCTGACTACCTCATTACGCCGGTTGCCGCAAGTGTGGCAGAAGCGAGATCCAAGCAAGAATTCGGTCCCGCAGCGCGAGCAGGATTCGGCCATCGTGGGAATGGTCTCGCGGACGACCACCTCATCCGGCACGACCGGGGAGGGCGGCCGCCAGAACTCCTGTCCGGTTTCTTGAACGACTTCCGACATAGTCTCTTCCTACAGCAATACCCCTAGTCCCAGTGGCACTCCAACCGCCAAAGGCTGCAAAAGCCTAAAAGCCGCAAACAGAAATACTTGCAAACTTTTCAAAAAGCGACGACACGGCGGCGTAAGCAATAATTACGCGCGACAGTGAGTAAAGATGCACCAGTTACGAAAGCCCATGAACGTTGAACGCGACGACGGAAGGCTTTGCTCGAGGGCCTTCCGCGAAATTGAATATCTGCGTTCAGCTGGCCAAATTATACGAGCATCCGACGGACGCCCGAGTAGCGTTGACGGTTCATCGATGACGATCTTGGTTCAACGACTGGGTGATGGATTTGCAACAACTCCCGAAGCATCTCTGGGCGGGTTCGTTTAGACTAGCGGTAGTCGAACTGTGGCGACGCAAACCAAAACCTCCCCGACCAAGCTTCAGCAGTGCGCTGCCGTGTTGGCGGTCATTTGCTTCCTGGTCCTGTCGCGCCTGCCTGCGATGAGTCAGTCTGCGATCGCTGCGGATCCTCGCCGGGGCGTACCTCATGATCCCCAGACAGAGACGGCGTTCGATCATTTCTACAACATGGATTACGACCGCGCCACGCAGGAGTTCGAGAAGATCGTGGAGAAACGGCCCAACGATCCCTTCGCGGTGAACCACTTGTTGACTGCGGTGTTGATGCACGACCTCTACGAAACCGGCGCAATGAACACCGGGGATTACAGCAATGACAGTTTCATCGGCCGGACTCCGCGTCCCACGAAGCCTGAGGTGAAGGAGCGCATTAAAGGTCTGGCTCGCCGGGCAGAGGGTCTGGAAGAGCAGGAACTCAAGAAAAATTCCAAAGATGTGAACGCACTCTACTGCCGCGGCGTGACCCGGGCCCAGTTCTCGGTATACACCGGACTGGTGGAACGGGCATGGTTCTCGGCGCTGCGCAATGCGGTAGGAGCGCGTCACGACCACGAACGTGTGCTTGAACTCGATCCCACATATGTGGATGCGAAGCTGGTGGTAGGCACGCACAATTACGTAATCGCTCACCTGCCCTGGAGCGTGAAGGTCGCCGCGGCCCTGGCCGGGTTAAGCGGATCGAGCGAAAAAGGTCTCGAGTATCTTCGCGCGGTTGCCAACGGGGACGGCGAAAATTCGGTAGATGCCAAGGTGGTTCTCACACTCTTCTTGCGGCGCGAACATCAGTATGACGAAGCGCTCGGATACATGAACGAGCTCGCGGCAAAGTATCCCAGAAATCACTTGTTCCTAACCGAAGTGGCGAACTTGCTGCGCGCGGCGGGGCGCTTGCCGGAGGCCGAAGCCGTATACCGCAAAGTGTGGCAGAACGGCCGGGAAGGGAAGTACGGAACCCTGCATTACGAGCTGGCAGCATGGGGCTTGGGAGAGTTATTGCGCAGCGAGAAAAATCTTGAGGGCGCGGCTACTGCATATGACCTGGTGAATGAAGCTCCGAATCCCGATCCCGACATTCTGCAGAAGGCCAACCTGGCCGCGGGAGAAATGTACGACTTGCTGCAGAAAAGGGATCTGGCAATGAAGAAGTATCAAACCGTGCTGGCCGGGAACGCGAACACGGGGCCCGCAGACCAAGCGCGAAGATACATCCGAGAGGCGTACCGGGAATAAAGGACGCATACGTGTGCCCGTCGAGCTTCGCTCGACCAGACAGCCGAGGCGGCTGTCTCCACATGAACATTCAACCCAGAATTTGCGTATGATCTAGCAGAGGCGGAGGCATGTACTGCAACTACTGCGGGAAAGTGATTCAGGACGATGCGGCGGTTTGCGCCTACTGCGGCGTTCGCGTGGGAGCTTCGCTAGCGAGGACCAAGTTGGTGCGTCCGCGACTGGGGCGCAAAGTTGCCGGCGTTTGTCTCGGTTTCTCCGAATACTTCGACCTCGATGTCACACTGGTTCGCGTAGTGTGGCTGATCACGGCGTTCATGACCGGCTTCGGCTTCCTTGCCTACATTATTGCCTGGATCGTGATGCCCGAAGAACCCTTGCTGCTGCCAGCCCCGGCCGGCGCCCGACAGGTAACGAACCCATAGTTCGGAGTTTCATTCGGAAGCCGAACGCCGGAAGCCGCAACTGTGATTTAATCGGCAGCATGCCTCCCGCTCCTTCCCAGCACATCAAGAGCGACGATGCCGATATCGTTTACTGGTCGCTCGGCGACGGTCCACCCGTTGTCCTGCTGCATCCTTTCCCTGCCAACCATGAATTCTGGCTTCCGGTAGCGGAGGCTTTGGCGACCAAATATCGCGTCGTCCTGCCCGATTTGCGCGGCCACGGAGACTCCGGCGTGGGCGAAGGCCCGGCCACCATGGAAAAGCACGCCGCCGACATCGCGCGTGTGATGGAGGACGCTGAGGTCGGGCGGGCTCCGCTGGTTGGAGTCTCCATCGGCGGCTACGCGCTGTTCGAGTTCTGGAGAAAACATCGCGGCCGTGTAGCGGCGCTCGGACTTTGCAACACGAAAGCGCAGGCCGACGGGCCGGAAGCGCGCGCCGGTCGCTTACAGGCAGCGAACGAAGTTCTAGAACGCGGAACGGAATCGTTCTTTGAATCGATGATCCAGAAGGTGATGGCGAAGCATACCCGTGAGATGCGCCCCGACTTAATCGACGGCGCTCTGCGCATGATGCGCAAAATGTCGCCCGAGGATGTTGCCCAAGTGCAGCGTGGCATGGCCGCGCGCCCCGACTCCGTCGAAACATTGAAGACCATCAATGTTCCCACGCTGCTGGTAACCGGCGACGAAGACTCGATGACTGGAGTAAACGAGGCGGAGTTGATGCGTCGACATATCGCGGCCAGCCAGATGCGGGTAATTCCGAAGGCAGGCCACTACTCGCCGTGGGAGCAGCCCGATGAAGCTGCCAGGATATTGCGCCAGTTTCTGGACGGGCTTTAGGACTGTCGATTTGCGCCCCAGGGCTTTGAATGCATCGCGAGAAGAGCGAGGGCGGGCTTGGAAGGGCACGGCTTCAGCCCAACCTCGCTTAAAAGTTGTGGGCTTTAGGCGCTGGGGCTCGTTTGGTCTAAAATCGACGCCATGAAAAAGATCGCCGTAGCGCTTGCTCTCGCTCTTCTCCCGATTGGTGCCGCCGGTCAAACCTCTTCTCATCGGCCGCGCATTCTCGGCATCGATCACGTGTCGTTCTACACCACCGCACCTGACGGTGTGAAGAATCTGTACGGAGAAGTTCTCGGCCTTGCCTCCGCAGATCCGGTCGAGCCTGGTGCGATATTGCGGTACGAAGTCGGGAAGCAGTGGGTCGGCTACAGCCCTGCCCCTGATCCAAAATCTACCGACCGCATGGATCATGTGGCTCTGACCACCGACAACATCGCAGCCATGCGCAAATATCTTACCGCGCAGGGAATCAAGGCGCCGCAGATTCAGGGGCGCGCTGACCACAGTCTTTATTTTGTAGTGGAGGATCCCGAAGGGCATCGCATCGAGTTTGTGGAGAGAGGGAAGAGTGAGGCCGCGCCACCGGGCACTGCCGCGGTTTCGCGCCACATGATTCACGCCGGATTTCTGGTTTATCACCGCGACGCCGAAGATCATTTCTACCGTGACATCCTCGGCTTTCGTCCTTACTGGTACGGCGGCATGAAGGACAATCAGACCGACTGGGTGGCGCTGCAGGTTCCCGACGGAAGCGACTGGGTAGAGTACATGTTGAATCAGCCGGAGCATCCGGACTTGCACACGACGGGAGTGATGAACCATATTTCGTTGGGCGTCGTAGATATAAAACAAGCACAAGCTCTGCTGGAGTCGCATGGCTGGAAGCCGCACGGCACCGAAAAGGCGCAACTGGGAAGAGACGGCAAGTGGCAGCTTAATATCTACGATCCGGATCTGATACGGGTAGAGCTGATGGAATTCAAGCCGGTGCAAAAGCCGTGCTGTTCAGATTTCACCGCGGCGCATCCGTCGGAGTGACCGCACTATTTTTCAGGAGCATCAAATTTGATTTGGACGACTTCCGTAGTCTCCGTGGGATTGGATTCCCACTTCGCCCTGGAAACCGCTTCTGTAGCAGCCTTTACTAGCAGAGGACTGCCGCCAAGTTGCTCCGTGCTGACGGGGTAACCAGCGGGGGAAACTGTGACTCGCAGGCGCACAATTCCGCTGAGATTCGCTTTGCGTGCCAGCACGGGATAGACCGGACGGATTTCGACGATGACCTTGCGCTTTGCCTGGGGATGCGCCTGCTGGGCGAAACTCCTCGAGGGAACTGAGATCGGAATCAGAGCGATTGCCAAGATGCAGGTTTGGAGCCGGCAACACTTGAGCATGTTATCCCCCGCAGGAACGTCTGCTTCACATGGCTACTTCTTATTCCTGCTCTCCTGCAACTCATCGGCATATTCGATAGCGGCCTTTAGTCCCGGAACTCCGACGCCTCGGAACTCCGGCATTTCGCGAATCGCATCTCGATCCTTACGGAATTTACGCGGCGACAGCTACTGGAATCGATACGCGGATGCTTGTGCCTTGTGTTCCGGATTGTACGTGGAAGTTGCCACCAATCTCGCACACGCGCTCCCGCATGCCGGCTAATCCGACCCCTGCCAGGCTGCCCCGGTTTCCGGCGCGTTCCAGCAGTTCTTGCGGCATCCCTCGGCCGTGATCGATGACCTCCAGCACGACGTCGCCGCAGTGGGTGCGAAGAAAGACTTCGGCGGTTGTGCTTCCGGAATGCTTGTGGATATTGGTCAGGGCCTCCTGGACGACCCGAAAGAGCATGGTTTCCACGGGCGTGGGAAGGCGGTGCGGGGACTCACTGGTGAGCGAGACCTGGATTCCGCTGCGCTTGCCGAATTCTTCCACCAACCATTTCATGGCGGAGTTGAGTCCGATCTCGTCCAGGAGCGGAGGATGGAGCAGATGCGAGAGGGTGCGGGTTTCGCTCAGGCAAAGCTGGATAATATTTTGCAGGTCCTCAGACCGTTTCTTGTCGATGGAAGGAGTGTCGGCGACAAGGGCAGCTAAACTCATCGACATGGCCGCGAGATATTGGCCCATGCTGTCATGCAATTCGCGTGCGAGGCGGCGGCGCTCTTCATCCTGTGCGCGCATTAATTTCGTAGAGAGTTGCCGAAGCGCAGCGGTGCGTTTGGCCACCTCCGATTCCAGTCGTTGCTGATTCGACCGCAGAAATTCTCTTGCTTCCCGTTGCGCGTGAATGTCGGTGCTTGTTCCCAGCCAGCGCGCCACTTTGTTTTGCTGATCTAACACGGGAGTCACGCGGGTGAGGAACCAGCGGAAGCGTCCGTCGGCTCCCAGCAGCGGGAATTCCATCTCGAAGGCAACCCCCTTTCGAATGCAGTCCTGCCAGCGCTTGAGGACCTCGGGCAAAATTGCAGGATCATGCAGCGACTGCCACCCGGAGCCGGCAAGCTCTTCAAAGCTCTTGCCACTGTAGACATACCAGCCATCGTTGAACCAAACGATCTTTCCGTCCGTGTCTGCAATCCAGGCCAATTGCGGCATGGCATTGGCGAGGTGGCGGAACTGTTCTTCGGCGCGGCGCAGCGCCTGCTCCCTTGAGTGGAGTTCCGAAAGCTGATCGCGTACTTCGTACTGCTTTTCCCGGGCGCGAAGCGCCGATTGAACAGCGCTAACCAATGTGACAGTGCGCAATGGGCGCTCCAACAGGGTGACGTTGCCAAGCGGGGTTCGCATTCTGGCGAGTTGCCTGCTTACGCGGTTGGGCTCGCCGCCCGCGGTCATCACGATGATGGGCAAATCGGACCAGGGTGGTTGGGACTTCAAGGCCGACGCAATGCTCTGTATTTCTTTTTCTGCCAGCGCCTCTTCACCGATCACCGCGGCCGCCGCGCCCAGTCTCACCTCATCGGCGACGTGGACAGCGGTCGCACACACGCAGCAGTAGACGCCGACGTCGGATAGCGCCGCAGAGATGAGATCGCCGTCGCGGCCGCTGGGCGCGAGGATTAGTACACGTGAGTCATTGTGACTAGGCCGCATCTTCGCCAGCAGTTTCGCCATCTACTTTACGGCGTTTCTGAACCAATATGTCGGGAATGCCGGTCAGCACCCCTTTGAAGTCAAATAATGGATTGCCAACGATAATCCCGTGGTGCAGGCGGAGTTCTCGAATAGATCGTTCATGATGGCCGCTGCGCTTCTTGATCATAGAAATCGCCTGTCGCACTTCTCCTTTGGCTTCGAAGAAGCGGAGCAGAAGAACCGAATCGGCTAAATAGCTGACATCCACGGGAGTCTGCATTTCGCGGCCAATCAGGCCATGCTGCGCCAGAACCATAAAGCTCGCAACTCCTTTTTGATTAAGAAACGTTGTGAGCTCGTGCAGTTGCATGGGCAGATATTTTTCGCCCGGCATTGCATTCATAAATCCGTTCAGACTGTCGATGATGACCACTTTGACGTCATCCTCTTCTACCGCCCGGCGCACACGGTTGGCGAATTCGCCGGGCGAAAGCTCAGCAACGTCGATCTGATGAAGACGGAAGAGTCCTTTTTCCAGAAACGGCCCCGGGTCGTAGCCAAGACTCTTCAGGCGCGATTCGTATGACCGAATGCCCTCATCAAACAAATAAACGGCGGCCGGCTCGCCTCTTTCCATCGCCGCGAAGGCATATTTGGCGGCAATCGTCGATTTGCCGGCGCCAGCAGGCCCCATCACCAATGTGCTGGTGCCGCGATCAATTCCGCCGCCTACCAGCGCATCCAGTTCTTTGATTCCGCTGGAGATTTGTTCCCGGTCGAATGTCGTTTTATGTTCCGACGCCACCAGGCGGGGATAAATCGACAGCCCGCCTCGCTTAATGCCGTAGTCGTGGAAACCTTCACGGAACGATGATCCACGGAGCTTCAGCACCTCGAGTCGACGCCGCTTGATTCCGTAGTCCCGGGGCAGGTTTTCCAGGGCGATGACGCCATGAGCAATGCTCTGCAGTTGCAGGTCGCGATCGGTGTTGGTGCGATCGTCCAGCAATAGAACGGTGCATTGCTTGCCGGAAAAGTACTGTTTAAAGGCGAGAATCTGACGGCGGTAGCGGAGAGGGTCCTGTGCCAACATTCGCAATTCAGAGAGTGAGTCGATGACGACCCGTTTCGGATTTACTTCCTCCACCTCAGCGACGATGGCTTTCGTAGTGTCCCCCAGTTCTACTTCCGAAGGGTGGAACACCGTATATTGACGCTCGGGTCTGAGGGTCTCTTCGTCGGGCAATAACTCAAAAATCTTCACTTTGTCCAGAGACCAGCCGTGGGATGCTGCGACGGCTGCCAATTCTTTTGCGGATTCGGACAGGGTCACGTAGAGGACCGGTTCCCCCTGGCTGGCACCAGAGAGCAGGAATTGCAGCGCCAAAGTCGTCTTGCCGGTTCCAGGATCCCCCTCGATTAGATAAAGATGTCCGGATGGCAATCCATTCTGCAAAATATTATCCAATCCCTCAACGCCGGTGGCGAGTCGGTTCTGATCAGTCATGGCGTTCTTCCTCGCGCCTGCCGCGCGCGTCGTTAGAGTAAACAGCGACCGTTCCAAATATCAACAGACCAATCCAATTTTGGTGACTCCGGAACCCCCGGGGGTGCTTACTCGTTCAGGGCTCGACAGTTGCGCTGATTAGAGAGGGAAACAGCAAAAGAGGTTGGCGGTCGCTCAGGATTTGTAATGCAGGGAGCAACTCCGAAGATGTTTGACTACCGTCGCGAGGACGGCACTGGAATCTTTGTTTTTAGAGACGTACGATTTTCGTCTCTGTGGGCAGCCTCTGCCGGGCTACCCCAATGTTTTGTATTAAGTACAAGGTTCGCCGTACTGACATCGGCACGACAAGCGATTTAGGCTCAACCTTATCCGCCCGCAGGGTGGCGTCGGTCACGCGGCTTGCCAGCTTTCCGCGTCCAGACGGTTCCCAATCCTTATCGGGAACGTATTTCCAAAAGGAGGAGACACGCATGAGCATCTGGACCGTCTTGTTCGTGATTTTGTTGATCGCCTGGTTGGGCGGCTTCACGGTATTCCATGTGGCGGGTGGTTTGATTCACTTGCTGCTCGTATTTGCGGTGATTTCGCTGATCTTACATTTCGTGCTGGGTACGCGGGCCGCGTAAGTGCAGGCGGACACTCGGTATCCGCTCGTGTCCGCCGGTAGCTTCTGGCTGGCAACTTATAGAAAGACAGCCCTTACTTTTTGGTATTTCAACTTCCGGGGCCTGGGTGCCCTGCAAACATCGAAAGGATGACAACACAATGAGAGTGAAATGGAATAGGGTATTGAACTCGCTTCTGAAGACCGCCGCATACGTTATGGACCAGACCTCTGAACAGGTCGACCGCGCATCCGATCGCGCATATCAGATGGCGGACGACGCGCGAACCGCGATCTTCCCGGAAGATCACACCTTGCGTCATCTACTATTGTTCGCTGCCGGAGTGGGAGTGGGTGTGGGAGCCGGCCTGCTGCTGGCGCCGGCAAGCGGCGAGGAAACCCGCAATTCGATTACTGAGAAAGTGCAGGACATCAGCGACAAAGTGAAAGGTCGTGTGTCCGGCCGGAACTATAGCGCAACCGGTACTGAGTAGAAGTTCGGAACATTGGGCCGAGCGCGGAACTCGGATCGTGCTGCGAGGTTTTCAGGCAAATTGTTGCCGTGCGAAAGGGGAACAAAAATCATGAAGTTCGGAAAGTTTGCGACTGTCTTCTGTTTGGCGGGTGCGCTGGCCGGCAGCGCCTTTGCAACCGCGCCGCAGGAGAGCCCGAAGCAAGACATGAAGGACGCGGGGCACGAAACCAAAAATGCCGCGAAAGATGCGGGTAGAGGCACCAAAAACGCCACCAAGAGGACCGGCCACGCGGTGAAACATACGACCAAGAAAGCTGCGCACAAGACTGCCAGCAAGACCCAGGAAGGCGCGCAGAAAGTAAAAGACAAGACCGATCCGAATTAACTCGCGTAAAGCGCGATAAGCGTTCCCTGGGCAGTTTGCCGGGGAACGCTTTTTCACGGCGAGGGAGATAAGTCGATGCAAAGCAACTACTCAAATGCGAAATTGCAAAATCCGGGTGTGCGGCAAAAGTTTTCGCTCCCATGGTTCAGCCTGGCGTTGTGCGTCTTGACTTCGGGCCTGACCCTGATGGGATGCAGCAACAGCGATGACCACAAGCCGAACGCGGACGAGTTGCGGGAAAAGACCGCCGAGACCACCGCAGAACTCAAGCGCAATGCGAAATCGGTTGCCGAAGGAGTGAAAGAGGGTTGGAGCCGCGACAAGCAGCGAGTCGACCTGAATAGCGCTAGCCGGGAACAACTGGTGGAAACCGGTTTGACTCGGACCCAAAGCGATCGCGTGATTGAGCACCGCCCCTACGCGAGCCCGAGAGAACTGCTGACCAAGCACGTTCTGTCCGAGGATGAATATCGAGAAATCGCGCCGCGTGTGAGAGCGGGCGAGTCCTCCGATTCCGAAAAGTAGCCGGCGGGGGCTCCATTATCGAGTGGCACCCGCGAGGACTTCACAACCTGCACGCTCGTTACGTTGTTTCATTCATGTTCCTGCTGGGATTGCCCCGGTCTGCCTGGAGGATTTGGATCCCCGGAACCTCGTCCGAAGCTTCCTTTGGGACCGCCTTGTAGTTCATTGCGTAACATCCTTAGACCGGACAATGCGTCGCGAATCGCGGCTCGTTCATCGTCTGTTCCGTGGGGATCGCGGTTGAGTTCTTGTATCCGAGCCATTATTGTCTGTTCCGCCACTTGAATGTGCCTAGCCAATCTGGAGCGATCCGTTTCCAAAATGGCCGCCTCGTAAGACCGTCCCCAGGGATAGTCAGCTATCATAAGTTGTGGCCCCCCGACGCCAGAGTTTGTGAGTGGCGTCCCTCGATCTTGATTTGTAGAGCTACAATTGTTGCGGCATGGAGAGAGATATAGAAGCAGGAAATCTGTCCAATAATGGTCTCCCGTTAGGGAAATCCCCGACACGGAAAATGTATGGGGGTGTGGAAAATACGCGCAGTGGTCACGATAGTCGCATGCTCGCACCCGAACGAAACGCTACCCTCTCATGACAAGCGAAGCCAATCTTCAGTCGGACGAGGCGCCCGCAGGGCCCAGGATTCTGCATGTCGACGACACCGACGCGCAACGATATGCGATCTCGCGCGTATTGCGGCACGCCGGCTTTGAGGTTCTCGAGGCTCGCACTGGTCGGCAAGCGCTGGAGATTGTGGAGCAACTTCCCGATCTTGTAATCCTCGACGTCAATCTGCCCGATATTTCCGGCTTTACAGTATGCAAACAAATTAAAGCGAACGAGTCGACGGCTCGAATTCCTGTCTTGCATCTTTCTGCAACGATGGTTTCAACCGGCGCTCGGGTGGCGGGTCTCGATGGCGGGGCGGACGGGTATCTGGTTCAGCCCGTGGAACCGGATGAACTGGTTGCGACGATTCGAGCTCTGTTGCGCGTGAGGAAAGCCGAAGAAGCGTTGTGGAAGTCGGAACAACAATACCGCCTTTTTTTTGAAACAAACCCGCTGGCGTGTTGGGTGTTCAGTGCATCGGATCTCAAGATTCTCGCCGTCAATGAGGCGGCCGTTAAACAATACGGATACTCGCGAGAAGAATTCATGGCCCTGACATTCAGGGACATAAGTTCGCAGGAGTGGTCAGGGCATAACAGTTCCGATGTGCCTCAGTTCCGGCCGACGACTGTCGTGCAACACCGGACAAAAAGTGGCGAATTGCTGGAGGTGGAGGAAGTATGGGCGCCCTTGTACCTGAATGGGAGGGAGGCTCGCCTAGCGATTGTCCAAAACGTTTCGGAGAAGTTAAAACGAGAAGAAGCGCAACGACAGGAAGAGATTCGGCGGCTATTGCTGGAGCATGTCTTACAAGCGCAAGAAGAGGAGAGAAAGCGAATCGCGCGTGAGTTGCACGACGAGGCGGGCCAATTGATGACCTCATTGCTGGTGGGATTGCGGGCGGTCAACGATGCGCGCCAACTGAAGGACGCGAAAGCCCAAGCTAAAGCGCTGCGAAAGATAGCCTCGAAAGCGATTGGAGAAGTGGGGCGACTGGCGCGCGGCTTGCACTCCAGCGTCCTCGACGAACTGGGACTCAAAGAGGCGGTACAGAAGTTCACACACGACTATTCCGCGGTACACCGGATTCATGTGAGTTTGGATTTCGGCGAAACCCCTTTTTCGCAGTTGGACAATCCCGCCCAGATTGGTCTTTACCGCATTATTCAGGAAGCCCTGACGAACGTGGCGCGCCATTCCCACGCGCAGACCGTCTCTATTGTCTTTGATTGGCATCAACCGCTTCTGCGGTTAGCCATTCGCGACGATGGGATAGGGTTCAGGTCGGGCAACATGGGCGACCGCCCGTCCAACCATCTAGGCATCGAAGGGATGCGGCAACGGGCGTCCATGCTAGGGGGCACGTTCGAAATCAAGTCCGAGCTGAACAAAGGCACTTTGATCGAAGTTCGACTGACTCTGGCTGAACTCGGAGAAGTCGGCTCCAGCAATGGCAATTCTCGATAGCGATGCCCAAAACAGCGAAAATTCGACTCGTTGTGGCAGATGATCATGCCATTTTACGGGCGGGCCTCCGGATGCTGATCAATGCGCAGCCCGACATGGAAGTTGTGGGGGAGGCGCAGGATGGGGTCGAGGCGGTTCGTACCATTCAGAAAGCAGATCCTGACGTCGCGATACTTGACGTGACCATGCCAAAATCCGGCGGATTGGATGCGATCAAGGAGATTGTGGCTCGGAATCGCTCTACCCGTGTTCTGCTACTGACGATGCATGAGGAGCCGGCATACCTGCGAACCGCTTTGGCGGCGGGTGCGGCTGGCTACGTACTCAAGAAGAGCGTCGATGCGGATCTGCTATCGGCAATTCGTGCAGTTCACAAGGGACGCACCTACGTCGATTCCGAACTCGCGGAAATTCTGGTTCACGACGCATTCAGCAAAGACGACCGCACGGGCTCCGCAGGCAACAGCGTATTGAGTGACCGTGAGTTGCAGGTGCTGAAACTTGTCGCCGAAGGTTTCAGTAGCCGCGAGATCGCAGAGCAGATTTACATCAGCACCAAGACGGTGGAGACTTACCGCGCGCGCTTCGCCGAGAAGCTGGGGCTTAAGTCCCGCGCACAAATTGTGCGCTATGCACTCAACCTCGGTCTCCTGTCTCCCGAGAAATTCACCGTCGGCAAGAAACGCGCGAAACTCCAGCCTTAGTCTGTTTGATACCACACAAATAGGAAAATCCCCGACAGTGCGGTCCACGCTTGCGTCGGCAGAATACAAATTTGCGCTCAGATCAGCGTGTGACGCGTGAGGCACTGGAACATTGGGTCAAAAGCCGAGAACGATTCTCTGTGTGGAAAAAGAAGGCGCTCAAAGAGACGAGCGCGTGGCCGCCTTGGAGAGCGCGGGATACACCGTGATTCCCACGCAGGATGTGAGGGAGGCTCTCCGAATCTTCATTTCCCAGGAAGTGGAGGGGGTGCTATTGGATCTGCAATTGGGGAATGGCAAGAAGAAATCGTTACGGGCAGAGATGAATTCGATTCGCCCTCGAGTACCGATCGTTGCGCTATGTCCCGCAGATCGAAAAATCAGCCGTGCGGCACATTTTGATCACGCCTTCCGAGAGGGAAAGGGGAATGATGAGCTTATCGCGATTCTGCGGCACTTGCTCGACCGAGACGACGCCGGAACCAGATAGCGGCCCATCTTTTTGTCTACTGAGCTTTTCCGGCGATGGCGGAAACCGGGGGGCAAGGGAAAGTTGCCAGGATGGTTGTTCCGCCGCTGTTCGATTCAATTTCCAGATGCCCTCCCATTTGCGTGGCGCGTTCCCGCATGCCGCGCAACCCGACTCCGGTGCGGATTCCCAGCTTGATCTCCTGCTGCTTTTCGGCAGCGATTCCACGGCCCGCATCCCGGATTTCCAGATGTAAGCAGCCTGGTTCCGCCGTTATTCGAATATTCGCCGTGGGGCTTTGCGAGTGTCGATGAATATTACCCAAAGCCTCCTGGACAATTCTGAATACTGCGGTTTCCAATTCAGGAGCGAAGCGATCAAAGCCGGGTGAAAACTCAAGATTAACTTTGATGCCGCTTCGCTGGCTGAACTCCTCAACATACCAGCGAAGGGCGGACGGTAATCCCGATTCATCGAGTAAGGGCGGGTGCAGCAAGTGAGAAATTGTGCGAATTCCCTGAAGAATCTGTCGCACGAAAGAACGGTTTTCGAGGAATGCCTTGTTCGCTTCAGGACTTAGTGCGGTCAGTTCCGCCTCGATCACCGCCATATTCATGCTAATCGCAGCCAGCAACTGGCCAACCGTGTCGTGCAGTTCGCGGGCAATCCGTCGGCGTTCCTCATCTTGCAACTGCAGGATGCGTCCCGATAGTTCCCGCAGACCTTCATTCGCGGTCTTTAACTCGGCGGTGCGCTCATTGACCCGTAGTTCCAGCGTCGCGTTCAGTTGGGCCAGTTCGCGGCGCGCCGCTTCCGCAACTTCGGCCTGCTGGCGGGCGGCCGTTTCGGCCTGCTTTAGCCGCAGAAGAGCACCGACGGTGGCCACGAGTTCCGCCCGGTCGATGGGCTCCGCCAGGTATGCGTCGGCCCCGCCTTCCAGACCCTTTACGCGGGACTGAGGATCGACGAAGGTAGACGACACATGGAGGATCGGAATGTGAGTCGTGGCGGGATCCGCTTTAATTTTCCGGCAAACTTGAAAACCATTCATATCCGGCAGATTCACATCGAGAGTAATCAGATCCGGAAGTTCCGAAGCGCGGGCGAGCGCTTCCGCACCTGTTTTGGCCTCGATCACTTGATACCCGGCATCGCGCAGTGAACGAACTACGGAATATCGCAATGCCTCATTATCGTCGACAGTAAGAATCGTGATCTTCTCGTTGCCCGTTGGGTCGGTCCGAAATGCTTCCCATCGCGCCGCGTCTTTCATCCCAATGAGATCAGACATGGCCAGCCTCCCGCGCCGACGGCACTTTCAGAGGGAAGCCCGCCTTGCTGAAAGCATCGGCGAAGTGGGCGAGAGACAGTTCCCTGGACCGTGACTCCTTGGAGACAATTGCCACGGCGTCGGTGAGCAGCGTGCGTTCGTGCGAGTCCAACACCTTCGAAGTGTGAATGATGACCGGGATGTTAGCGGTGTGCGGATCTTCCTTAAGCCTGCTGAGCACTTCAAACCCCGACAAATCGGGCATCGCCAGATCGAGAATCACCAAGTCCGGATTTCCCTCGCTGGCTCGCCGTAGCCCCTCCTGGCCTCCGGTCGCTTCAGAAAACCTTAATTCTGCCTGTCCCAATACGCTCTTCAGCAAGTATCGGGAAACTTCATCGTCATCGATGATCAACACTTGTCTTTGCGACAAGCGCGTGGCAACCGCGTCCAGCTGTTGAATCAGCCAAGTCCGCTCCAGAGGTTTGGCATGAAATCCGTCGGCCCCGAGCGCGATCGCCTTCTCTCGATTGTCGACTACCGTCACCACGAATATCGGAATGCGAGCGGTGGCGGGGTTTTGCTTGAGCTCCTGAAGCAGTTCCCAGGAATGTTCTCCATGTAGCAGGACATCTAATACCACCGCTACCGGTCGGAATTCCCGCAGTGCCTGGCGGGCCTCTTTGAGATCTCTGGCAGGGATTACCTGAAATTGCGTGTTCTTCAAGTATTTTTCGTAGATGAACAATGCTTCGCGATTGTCCTCTACCACCAGCACGGGCAACTTGCTGGCGTCGAGTTCGCGCTTCACATCCGGAACATAAGCGACTTCGCTTTCTCCTGTGAAGCGGATAGGAATGGCGGCGAAAAAAGTCGAGCCTATTCCCACCTGGCTCTTGACATATACATTCCCGCCCAGCAATTGCGCCAATTTCCGCGACAACGGTAATCCCAGGCCTGTGCCTTTTACCGATCTCTGTTTCTGGCCCTCGAGTTGCACCCACTCCTGAAAGATTCGTTCCTGGTCCTCTTCCGCGATGCCAATCCCGGTATCCGAAACCGAAAAGACCAGCGTCTCGTCGTGGCCGCGTTCCACCGAGACTCTGACCTCGCCGCGCTCAGTGAACTTCAAAGCATTCGAGATGAAATTTCTGAGGATCTGCGACACCTTGGCCTCGTCGGTGTGAAGCTCAGGGAGCTCGGCAGGCTCCTCAAAAACCAAATTTACGGAAGAGTTTTGGCTCAACAAAGGTCTCAACATGCCGCGCAGAGCGGCAAAAACACCATCAATGCTGAAGTCGGAAGCTCGGATGCTCACCTTGCCGGCCTCAACCTTTGCCAGGTCAAGCAAATCATTGACGAGATCGGTTAAATCCTGTGCCGAACCACGAATGAACTTGACTTGCTTTTCCTGCTCGTCGGTTAAGTCACCGTCCAAGCGATCCAACAGAATTTGGCTAAGAGCAGTGATGGAATTCAAGGGCGTGCGGAATTCGTGGCTCATGTTGGAAAGGAAATGGCTTTTCAATTCCGAGGCGCGCTGCAGAAAGTCAGCTTTGTCGTTGAGCTCTGCGTAGAGCGCGACTACCCCCCGATTGGTTTCATCGAGTTCACGGTTGAGATTTGCCAGTTCTTCCTGCCGGGCCCGCAGCTCCTGCAAGGTGTTTAGCAGTTCCTGGTTCTGTTGCTTCAGTTCCTGGTAAGGATCCTGGGAAGCGCGCTCAATGCTGGAAAGTACTTTGTCCAGTTCGCCGGGCTTGAAACGGGAAAAGCCGCGAGGGACCTTTTTCCCGAGTATGACAGTCGTGCCCTCGCGGGGATTGGTTTCAATCTTGAAGCGGTCCATCAGACGCTTTGCGCCCACGATGCCCAGTCCCATGCCGGTCTGAGAGACGTACTTGCCGGCCATAATCTCATCGAGATTGGAGATGCCACGGCCTTTGTCGCGAAGAGTGATCAGCAACATTTTTTCTGGAGTATCTTCTATGCTGAATTCCGCTCTGCCTCCTCCGCCATATTGAAATGTATTGCGCGCAATTTCGGAAACCGCGGTGGCAATGCGAGTCTGGTCCTGGGGTTCGAACTTCAAGGCCGCGGCGATGGTGCGGGCTTTCTGGCGCGCGACCACTACATCATTCTCAAGCCGGATATCTATGGTGAAAAGATTCAAAGCCATGAAACACATCGAAATTAGATTGTTTTGGCAACCAAAACCGTAACGTCATCCCGGCCGCGCGAGAAATCCCGGTGCAGCATTGCCGAGATAAGGCTGGGATGCCGGCACCAGATGCCTGGATAGCGTTCCAGGTCCCAACGAGAACTCAAGCCGTCCGAATGCATAATGAGGATGCTGTCCGCATTCCAGGGATAAGTAAATTCCTGAATCCTTGGCATATGGTGGCCCACTGTGCCATTGTGCGAAGCCATGCTCCGACTGTTGCCCGGAGAGACGATCGAGGCGGAGATATTGCCAACTCCGGCAAAGGAAAGCAGACCCTGCGCAGGCTGAATTCGGCTCACTGCCGCCGCGGCACCCCTGGTTTTTTTCAAGGCATCGTGAATGTCCTGCAGGATGTGAAGCGGTGAATCGACTTGGGTGCGGGCCAGGACTTGCTCGGCCTCCCTCGCGGCCTCAGCCGCAAACACGCCATGCCCAAGTCCATCCACGAGCATGAGCACCAGGGAATCGGAAAACCTGCGAAGTCCCCATCCGTCCCCACACTCTTCTTCGCCTCGCATGGGCTCAGAGACGGCACCGCCGTGCACGGCGCCGTGAACCGGAGAATGATGTTTGTTATCCGGCCAAAATTCGGCGCGTATCACCGTTCCTACTCCCGCCGCCGAGTAGACGTCAAAGATATCGGACAGACGCCGGACGGCCCCCAAGCCAGTACCCATCGACCCAGCTGTGGAGTGTCCGTCTTGCATGGCACGTGAGAGGTCGGCAATTCCGGGTCCTTTGTCGACAGAGATGAGTCGCAGTCCTGAATTTCCATTTTCTTGAACTCGTTGAAGCAGTATCGTCCCGTTACCCGCATGCTTCACGAGATTAGTCGCCATTTCCGTAGCGGCCAACGCAGCAGCGCCAGTGCGCACCTCTCCTAGTTGCAGGTGCTGGGCGAGTTCAGCTGCCCTACGCCGCGCTTCTCCGGCTTGACTCGATTCTCTGACCTCGATAATCATGGCTTATTTCCAACGAGTGATCGTGATCCTCGTTCCTTCGCCGAGCCGCGAAACAATTTCAAACTCATTCACCAGGCGCTTCGACCCTCCCAGGCCCAGACCTAATCCGGAGCCTGTGGTGAAACCGTCACGAAGAGCGAGTGCAACGTCGGGAATGCCAGGGCCATGATCCTCAAAGGTGAGGCGCAATCCCACTCGCGGGCCATTTAAGGTCTGCACCTGCATAGTGCCGCCACCGCCGTAGATAATTGTGTTGCGGGCCAGTTCGCTGGCCGCAGTAATAATCTTGGTTTGATCTACGAGACTAAGACCAAGTTGAGCGGAAACTTCACGCACGCGCCGCCTCACGGCCACCACGTCGGGTTCGGACTTGACGGGTACACTCTCAGCGGAGACGACTACCATACAGTTCCTTGTTGGCGCCGACCGATGCTCGTAACAGCTCCATGCCTGCGTCTACATTCAACGCGGTGCGTACGCCGGGAAGGGAAAGCCCCAGCTCGACCAAGGTGATGGCCACCGCAGGTTGCATGCCGACCACCACCGTTTCCGCATCGAGCACGCGTGACATGGCTGCGATGTTGCTGAGCATGCGGCCAATAAAAGAGTCGACGATTTCGAGCGAGGAGATATCGATCAGAACTCCTCGCGCATCCGTCTGGCTAATCGTCTTGGTCAAGTCATCTTGCAGAGCCATCGCCAGGCGGTCATGCATATCCACTTGAATGGTAACCAGCAAAAAGTCACCCATTTTCAGAATTGGAATCTTTTCCACTGGCGCTCCTAGCTCTTCACGGTTTCACGAACAAAGGTGATTCCTAATCTTTGCAGCGCCACCGAAAAAGCAGCGGCGAGTGTTGATTTGGTGGTGATGTCAAGCAGGTTGATGCCCAAATGGACGATGGTTTGCGCGATTTGCGGCCGCACTCCGCTGATAATGCAATCTGCTCCCATCAGCCGAGCGGCCGTTATCGTCTTTAACAAATGCTGAGCCACCACGGTGTCCACCGTCGGCACGCCGGTGATGTCGATTATGGCTACCCTCGAATTGGATTGCACGATTGCCTGCAGCAGAGACTCCATCACCACCTGGGTTCGGGCACTATCCAGCGTACCGATGATTGGCAACGCCAGGATCCCCTCCCAAAGCTTGACGACTGGCGTTGAGAGTTCAAGCAGTTCTTCCTGCTGGCGCCGGACGATGTCCTCTCTCGACTTCAAGAAAACTTCTGTAGTGTAAAGTCCCATCGCGTCCAGCAATTCGGTCAACGACCAAATCCCTGCCGCCATGCCTTCTGCATCTCCTTTATGCTGGGCTTGAATCTCATTGAACAGGGGACGCTTGAGGGAAAATACGAAGGTGGCGGTTTCTGAAGGCTTGAAGCCTTTTTGAGAGCGGTTTCGCGAAATTTCGGCCAGCATGTCTCGCACGCCGTCGAACGCCGGCGACTGAAAATTGTTTCCATCCAACTCTGTTGCCTGTTTCATGAGCTGAAGGAACCGAGAACACTCTGCTCGGAGATCGGACTCTTTGATCAGGTCACTGCGGCGAACCGTATTACTCATTTCCCGGAGCCACTCCGCAAGGATTTTGTCCATGTGGCTGCCCAGAACACCGGCAAGTGTCCCGTTTTTCTGATTCAATTGGATCTCGCTCATAAAGCCTCCCCCGACCGTGGGTCATTGCCACGGCAAAATCGTTGAGAATGTCTCAGATTCTGTGTATCGGCAAAACGGAAAATCAAATCCTCTATAAGAAAGGCGAAATTATACTCCGGGAGTATGTTACTACTGCGACCGGAAATCCGACCATTTGAATTGCTCGCGGGGACCCCGGGTAAGGAGGAGACCATGCGTCCGGTTGATCCGCCATACATGGTTTCGTGTAGGACATATCGCCCGGTCAGTTGTCCGGGCGCTGACGCGACTGCGGCTAACAGAAAAGACAGGCGTGAAGTTTAGGAATTTCCCCGACTGCGCGGAAACGTTTATCTAATTATCGTATTCCCCATGACGGGACGCCGGATTCCCCATCTCCGTCTCGCCCGACCATACCCCCCAACCTTCGGGTGTTCGGTATGCACTGCGACTTTCGAAGGCCCGAAAAACCGCAAGGGACTGGCTAGAGAGTTTGCCGACCACGTTCGACAACAACATCCTCAGCCCGAGCGCTCCACGGAAAAAATTTTCCAATCGCGGCGCAGCACATCAAACTGATCTATTGCGGGCGTTCTACAATGCGGCGCCAGTGACTGGATGAGTTCGGTTAACTGTGCATGAAGCAGCGTCTTCTAGATCACCCGGAGCGAGTAGTCAAACTTGGCGTGTAAAGATGAAAGACTTCCCTGTACGGCTCAACCGGATACCCATTCGCTTTCCAGGCAGCAAGGCCGCCCTTGAGGAACTTAATCTTGCGGAACTGAAGTGCCAACGCACGGCGCAAGACCGTTCGGCTGGTTTTGTCGCTCGGACAAGTGCAGTAAACAACCGCCTCTTGTTCTTTCGGGATCAGCGACGGCCTCTCCAGCACTTCATTGGGCGCGACCCGTTGTGCCTTGGGAATGATTTCTGGATAGGCTAACAAGTCCAGCGGTTGGCGAACATCGAACAGCAGTACTTCTTGATTTGACGCCAACAACGCGTGGAGTGCTTCGGCCGTAATGCTGTGCTGCTCCATCTGGCGCTGGTCACTCAGGCCTTTCATACGAACGGCAACCGCTACGGCGACCGCTATCGTCGCCACGCCAATAACGATCAGAGTTAATGTCATCCCGGCGTCCCTCTCTCCCGGAATCAGATTCACCTCCGTACTGGAAGGATTCAACTGGCGATCCCGCTAACTTTTCAATAGAACGGAGTCGCGGCGGTGCAGTTAGCGGAAGTGCTACATTGGACGAGATGCGTTCTCAGATTGAACAGGCAGTTCAGCTCTTGCAGCGAGGGGACAACGAAGCCCTGGAACAAGCTCTGGCCTTACTGCAGAACACCGTTTTCTCGTTCAGCATGAAAGTGTGCGGCCAACGCCAGGATGCAGAAGACACCATGCAGGAAGTGCTGCTGAAGTCGGTTCCGCATTTGCCCAAATTTGAGAGTCCCAAGGCGCTTGTGGTTTGGCTCTACAAAGTGGCGAAGAACCGCTGCCTGATGAGTCGCCGCAAAAGCAAGTTCGCGCCGAATCGGGAGCTTTCGCTCGAAGAGTTGATGCCGGATCGGCGAGAGCTGGATCGCTTGAGCACCGAAAGTGGAATCAATCCGGAACGTTTCGCAATTCGAAGTGAAGCTGCCGGAATGCTGCGGGCAGCAATCCAGAAGCTGCCGGCGCAATATCGCATTGTCCTGGTGCTGCGCGATATGGAGGGTCTGACCGACGACGAGGTTGCGGAGATAACTGGATTTCGCGCCGGAACGGTCCGGGTGCGACTTCATCGTGCGCGACTATTTGTGCGAAAGGAGCTGATGAAGACGTGGAAACCGCGCCCGGCTCGCAGCATTGCAGACAGCGCGCCCCAGGGCGCTGCTCGTGAGGGGCCGAAACCGGTGCGATGTAAGGCCATGTTCGCCGAACTCTCGAACTATCTCGATGAGAAATTGGATGATTCTTTGTGCGATGAATTGGAAAAACATCTTGACGGCTGTGGGCCGTGCCGCGTCTTTTTGGCCAGTCTCGAGGCCACCATAGAGCAGTGCCGGCGATTGCCTCCGGAGTCTCCTTCTGGCAAAGCCGCCACAAAGCTTCGGAAGCAGCTGATGAAGAATTACGACAGAGCCGCAGCATCGGTTCGATCGTAGAAGTAAAGTCCGCCCCTTTTACCTCCTTTTTTTTCCGAATTTTTCCTGTAACAAAATCTGCTCTTCTGCACTTATTCGTGTGCTTGGTCGATAGGAGATATAGGAGGCAGTCATGATCAGCGCCAAAGTTGAGTTGACTCAACCACTTAAACAGCATCGGCAGTTTGTGGCACTTACCGGGAGCGGACACAATCTGCTGCTGGACGATGCGGCGGGCGGAACCGGACCAAAACCGATCGAACTGGTGGCAGCGGGACTCGCGGGTTGCACGGCGTTCGATGTCATCACCATTCTGCGCCAGAAATATCACCAGAAGGTTACCGGATACGAAGTTCGAGTCGAGGCCGATCAGACGGACCGGCCTCCGCAGGTCTTCACCGCAGTCCGAATTCACCACGTGGTTACGGGATACGAGATCGACGTCGCGGCCCTGGAGGAGGCGATCCGTCTCTCCGAAGAGAAGTACTGCTCGGTGGGAGCTATGGTGCAGAAGACAGCGAGCTTTCATACGACATACGAGATCGTGGAGGAAAAGGCTGCGTGGCTAAACACGCAGCAGACTGCCGGAGTGCAGAGTTGAGAGTTCCACTCGCATTGTTCGTAGCAGCCTGCGCGGCATTATGGATTTTGCCGGCGGCGCTCGCCCAACAAATCGCTGCTCCGTTGCCGCTTACGCTTCAGCAGGCGGTAAAGATCGCGCTGGAGAAAAATCCTCTGCGTAAGGCTGCGATTGCGGATGCGAGAGTATCGTTCGCCGACATCCGCGAAGCGCGATCGGTTCTCCTCCCCCAAGTGACGTTCTCGGAGACGGCGACACGCGGGAACGACCCAGTGTATGTGTTTGGCAGCAAGCTGCGACAGCAACGATTCACAACTGCCGATTTCGCGCTGAATAAACTGAACACACCTTCGCCCTTTGGGAACTTCAGCACGCGTTTTGGCGGCACCTGGAACCTGTTTGACTCCTTTGCCAGCTGGCACGGGATGAATCGCGCAAAACGGATGAATGAAGCTGCAGGCCATCAACTGGAGCGCACCGAGCAGGAAATCGTATTCCGAGTCATCGATGCCTATTACGCGGCGTTGCTGGCAAACAAGCAGTTGGAACTGGCCGAGCAGGCGATGAAAACGTCCCAGTCAATCGTAGATCGCAGCCAGGTGAGATTCGATAGCGGGCTGGTGGTGGAGTCGGACTTGCTTACCGCGAAAGTACGCGCGGCGGCGAGACAGCAGGAACTCATTCGGGACAGGAACAATCTGGATTTGGCTCGAGCCGAGTTAGATAACGCCATGGGTGTCGCGACAGAGTCCTTGTTCCAGCCGACTGAACCTTTGACGGAACGGACGCTTCCGGTTCGGGATCTGCTGGAAGTTGAAAAACTTGCCCTGACGAATCGCCCAGACTTGAAGCGCATTCAATTGGAAGAATCCGCCCAACGGCAGAGTGTTGCGATGGCAAAGTCATCATTTGGGCCGCGCATAAACGCCTTCGCCGGTTGGGAGATGGACAACCCAACGTTTGTGGCCGGCGGTGGCGGCAACAACTGGCTGGGCGGCATAGAGGTCCAGTTTGATCTCTTCCAAGGTGGCGCGAAACGGGCGGAGTTGGCGCGGCAGCGCGCGCTGCAGGAGAGAGTGACAGCCATGAAACAAGTTGCCAGCGATGCAGTACGCCTTGAGGTTCGTCGCGCTTACTACAACCTGGATTCCGCGCGGCGCGAAGTCGAAGTCGCGCGGTTGGCAATCGGGCAGGCGCAGGACAGTCTACGTATTGACCAAGACCGCTACGAAGCGGGACTCACTACCGTGACCGACCTTTTGAGCGCCGAGGAAGCCGCGCTTCGCAGCCAGACAAACTATTGGGAAGCGGTCTATCGCTTCCATACGAGCTACGCCAGTGTCGAGTTGGCGAGCGGTACTTTGAATCTGCAATCCCCGGTGGTGATGCCATGATTCGCACAAATTCTATTCTTTCCCGCCTAGTTCCTCTGGCGGTTTTGGCTGGCGGCTTGAACGGTTGCTCCGCCGAGCGCCACGCTGCGCCTGCGGCTCCTGAAATCGTGCGCGATGTTTACGTGCTTCCAGCGCAACGGGTGAATTCTCCCGATTGTCTGGAGGCTGTAGGCACGATACGCGCGGCCGAGACCAGCCAACTCACGAGCCAGACAACGGGCAATATCGTGGACCTCAGAGCGCATGAGGGCGATCGTGTACATCGCGGGCAGGTGCTGGCAGTTCTCGACGATACTCAACTCCAAGCAGCCGTGGACCGCTCCTTGGCAGGCGAGACTGCGGCGCAGCAGGAGTTGGCGGCGTCGGATTCCAACCTGGCGCTCGCGCAATCGACGCTGGCGCGTTACCAGAATCTCTATGACAAGAAGTCTGTGAGCCCGCAGGAATTCGATGAAATCAAGGCGCGCTATCAGGCGGCTCTCGCACATCGCGACATGACCCGCGCCGTGCAAGCGCAAGCCAAAGCAGCGTTGACACAGGCACGCACTGCGCTTTCATATACGCGGATTCTGGCGCCGTTCGATGGACTCATCACCGAGAAGAGAGCCGATCCGGGCATGTTGGCCAGTCCTGGTTTTCCGCTCTTCACCATCGAAAGCCTGGGTCACTATCGATTGGAAGCCTCAGTCAATGAAAACGATCTGCGCTATGTCCGGATCGGACAGCAGGTACCGGTCGAAGTGGATGCTTTAGAAACCGCGCAGAAGGGAAGTGTCGTACAAATCGTGCCCGCCGCGGACCCTGGCAGCCGCAGTTTCCTGGTCAAGATCGAACTGCCCGCGATCGCGGGACTGCGATCGGGTCTGTTCGCTCGAGCCCAATTCTCCCGCGGTCAGCGGTCGTCGTTGCTGATTCCGCAGAATGCAGTCGTTGAGCGCGGTCAATTGCAGGGGATTTACGTGCTCGACCAGAACCGGATCGCAAGCTTGCGCTTTCTCACTCTTGGAAAAGCAGAAGGACCATCAGTGGAAGTGTTGGCGGGTCTGCAAGAAGGCGAACGCGTAGTCGCAAAGCCTGGCGAACGCGACCTGAATGGCAAGCGCATCGAGGCCGAGCAATGAAAGCCGAAAGGGCACCCGATTCGCCCAAACAATCCGAACCTGTTTTACGCCTGGCGGGACGCATCGCGCATGGCTTCATCGATTCGAAGCTGACGCCGCTGGTGATTATAGCCGCCCTGCTGCTTGGCGCTTTCAGCATTCTTGAGACACCGCGCGAGGAAGAGCCGCAAATCGTCGTTCCCATGCTCGACGTATTTGTGCAGATGCCGGGTGCATCGCCGCTGGAAATTTCGCAACGGGTCAGCCTTCCCATGGAGAAGTTGCTGCGCGAGGTTCCAGGCGTCGAGTATGTTTACTCTATCAGCCGGCCGGGAGTGAGCATGCTGATCGTGCGCTTCTACGTTGGATCGAAAGAGGAAGACGCGATCATCCAGACGTATAACAAGCTGTATTCCAATTTCGATCGAATCCCGCCGGGCGTCTCGCAGCCGATCATCAAGGTTCGCTCGATCAACGACGTGCCCATCATGGCGCTCACGTTGTGGGGCAAAAACTATGACTCGTATCAACTGAGGCGCATTGCCGGGGAAACGGAAAACGTTCTTAAGCAATTGGATGACGTTTCCGAAACCTCGATCATCGGAGGCGAACCTCGCCAGGCACGCGTGGTGTTGGACACACAGCGTCTCGCGGCATACGGTCTGACGCCGGCGGCGGTTGCGGATCAACTCCGGAGCTCGAACAGCCGCGCTGACGTAGGCAGCTTTGCCCGCGACAATCACGAATTTAAAGTCGAGGCTGGGAAGTTCTTCAGCCGCATCGAGGACCTGCAGCAGGTTGTGGTCGGAGTCCACGCAGGCCGTCCCGTCTACCTGCACGATGTGGTCGAGAAATTGGAAGACGGACCCGCGGAGCCGGACAACTATGTGATGTTTGCGAATGCCCGCGGCAGTGCAGAGCCAGCGGCAAGCGTGGACTATCCTGCGGTCACCATCACACTGGCCAAGCGCAAAGGCACAAACGCGACCATCATTTCGGAACGAGTCCTGGATAAGATCAATTCACTCCGCGGCTACGTTCTGCCTAACGACTTAAACATCACGGTCACCCGCAACTATGGGGAGACGGCGAAAGACAAGTCGAATGAATTGCTCAAGCATCTGCTGATCGCGACGCTATCCGTGACGCTGCTGATCGCTCTCGCGCTAGGTTGGCGCGAGTCCGGAGTGGTGCTGCTGGCCGTTCCTGTCACGCTGGCGCTTACCTTGGCGGTTTTTTATCTCTACGGATACACCCTCAACCGGGTGACTCTGTTTGCGCTGATCTTCTCCATTGGCATTCTGGTGGACGACGCGATTGTCGTGGTCGAGAACATCGTTCGCCATTTCCGATTACCTGGCAGTCACGGCCGCCCGCTCGCCGAGGTGGCGGTCGAGGCCGTCGATGAGGTGGGCAATCCCACGATCCTGGCGACCTTCGCTGTTATCGGGGCAATCCTGCCGATGGCTTTCGTGCGCGGATTGATGGGTCCTTACATGCGCCCCATTCCGGTGGGGGCGTCGGCGGCCATGCTCTTTTCCTTGCTGGTAGCTTTCGTGGTTTCGCCCTGGGCCGCGTTGCGGTTGCTGCGCAACTATGCTGGCGAGGGCGGGCACGAACAGCATGAGACCGAGGGATGGACAACGCGCCTGTACCGTCGCCTGATGAACCCGCTGATACTCGATGCCCGCCGCCGCTTGATGTTTCTTGGCGGAGTAATTGTTTTGCTGCTGGCGGCGGTCGCGTTCGTGCCGCTGAAATGGGTGCGGGTGAAGATGCTGCCCTTCGACAACAAAAGCGAGTTCCAGGTCATCGTTGATATGCCCGATGGAACTCCACTGGAGCAAACAACTCGAGTCGCGCAAGCCCTCGGAAGCTATCTTGGCCAACAACCGGAGGTCACAAACTACCAGATCTATGCAGGTACATCCGGCCCCTACAACTTCAACGGGCTGGTGCGTCATTATTTTCTGCGCCGACAGTCCAACCAAGCCGACATTCAGGTAAACCTACTGTCCCGCCACGATCGCACGGCACAGAGCCACGAAATTGCGCGGCGGCTGCGTCCTGAACTGGACAGAATTGCCCAGCCCTTCGGGGCACGCATCAAGGTTGCTGAAGTTCCTCCGGGCCCACCTGTGCTGCAGACCCTGGTTGCCGAAGTGTACGGACCGGACTACAAAAGGCAAATCGAATTGGCTGGGCAGATCAAGCAAATTTTCCAACAGACTCCCGGAGTAGTCGATGTGGACTGGTACGTGGAGGATCCGCAGACCAAATACGATTTGAAGGTTGATCTCGACAAAGCGGCACTGCATGGAATCTCACCGGCAGATGTGACTCGTACGCTGCAGGTGGGATTGAGCGGCGCCAGTGCTGGACTGTTGCACGATCCGAACTCGCGCGATGACATTCCGATCGAAGTGCGGCTGGCGCGCCCGGATCGCTCGGGCATTCAGAATCTTGAAAATTTGAAATTACCAACTGCCTCGGGAGGACAGATTGCATTGCGGGAGGTGACGAATCTCGAGCAGACGACGATCGATACCAGCGTCTACCGTAAGAATTTGCAGCCAGTGGTATACGTGACCGGCGATGTGGCGGGTGGAGAGGAAAGTCCTGTCTACGCCATCATGAAAATGAGTGATGCCATCGACAAGATCAAGTTGGCCGATGGCTACGTAGTGAAACAGTACAAAGGCACGGCGATGCCCGAGCGCACTGACCGCCTGTCGATGAAGTGGGACGGCGAGTGGCACATCACGGTAGAAGTTTTCCGCGACTTGGGGCTCGCGTTTGCGGCCGTCCTGGTTTTGATCTACGTGCTAGTGGTCGGCTGGTTCCGCTCGTTTCTTACGCCGCTCGTCATCATGGCGCCGATTCCGCTCACCCTGGTTGGCATTTTGCCGGCGCACGCCTTGATGGGCGCCTTCTTTACGGCAACTTCGATGATCGGTTTTATCGCGGGGGCTGGGATTATCGTGCGCAATTCCATCATTCTTGTCGACTTCATTGAACTGCGGCGTTCGCAAGGCATGTCGCTGGAAGACGCCGTGGTTGATGCGGGGGCGGTACGCTTTCGGCCTATGCTGCTGACTGCCGCTGCCGTGGTTGTAGGAGCGAGCGTCATACTGTTTGATCCAATTTTCCAGGGCTTGGCGCTTTCACTGATGGCCGGCGAGGTCGCGTCTACCGTCTTATCGCGGATGGCGGTGCCGGTGCTTTATTACCTCTCGCAGAGAAGACACTCGCTTCCGCCGCTGCATCCGCATTCTCCCGAAAATGTGGCGGAATGTGAAACCCCGCAATGCGAACTTGCTCACAACAGTCTTTGAATTTCTTAAGGAGCCGATTATGACCGTAGAACGTGCACTTCGTTTAATCGCAGGCAGCTTTGTTCTGTTGTCGCTCGCACTCGGACACTACGTCAGCCCTTACTGGTATCTCTTCACCGCATTCGTCGGTCTGAATCTGTTGCAATCTGGATTCACGAACTGGTGTCCAATGATGACCTTCTTGCGTAAACTTGGAGTGGGAAGATAGGAGCGAACGAACATGCCCAATTGGATTTGGGGAGTGGCATTCCTGATCTGTTATGTGGTCCTTACGCAATGGCTGCTGCCGAAACTGGGCGTTCCTACCTGAAGGGTTCAAGGTCGCGTCGAGTCTCGGCGCAAAGTTGTTCCCCAGGCAGATGTTCCTGAGGCTAAAGACAATGGTTGAATTTCACGAGTGCCGATCCTTAATCGGTAACGAGATTTCCTGAGAGTTCGCTCTGACCTAGCCGCCATAGCAAACGCTTACAAACTTCTTGACACATGCTTGCAGCTGGGGCTATAACGCGTTCTGCCAACTGAGAAATCGTTTGCTCGCTGCAAAGCATCCCCGGCGACTATTACCGGGGCCAGGTCTTTCTCGCGGCATTTAGCACTGTCGTATAGCTGCCGTTCTTGAATTGGGGTAAATCCATGACCGAAAACAGAAATCTCTCGCGGAGACAATTTGTGGCCTCGGCGATCTCGGTAGCGGCTGCGTCGTCGCTGCCGGTTCAGACAGCATTCGGTGAGGTGACCCCGAGTGGACGAGCAACGTCTCAGACCGAGGTTACGCTGACGGATTCGCCGAACTGGAAGGATCAAGGCGTCGAAAATCTCGCAAAGTCGCCCCATGCCAAGTTGCGCGATATTCCCGTGCACGCTGTGACCATCACTGGTGGTTTTTGGGGGCCGCGCCGCGAGATTAATGCGACCAGAAGTATTCCCACCATGCACGACCTGCTGGAATCCAATGGCCGCATGAATAACTTTCGCCGATTGGTGGGCAAGAGCAGCGCTGCGCAGACCGGGCCTGTATATTCCGACTCCGATGCTTACAAGTGGACCGAGGCGGTTGGGTTTGTGCTGCAGTCGGGCGATCGTCCTGAGCTGCGTGCCAGCGCCGCGAAACTTATCGATGAAGTCGTCGCCGTCCAGGAATCCAACGGTTATTTGAACACCTATTATCAGGATGACCGCAAGTCTCTGCGAATGACTCCGCAAACGCAAACAACGGGCCATGAGTTGTACAACATCGGGCACATGCTGCAGGGTGCCATCGCCTACTATCGCGCGACGGGCGATCGCAAGCTCCTCGATGCCGGCATTCGTTTTGTCGATGATTTCTTGATCCCAAATTACGGTCCGGCTCCGAAGAAGCCCATTGTCTCGGGGCATCCCGAAATTGAAATGGGTTTGATCGAACTCTACCGAATTACCGGTGACAAGCGTCAACTCGATCTTGCAGGCTACATTCTGCAGGGAGACTCGCGCATAGAGTTGCCCGAGCGCCGCACGATTTATATGTTCAGCGGCACTCCCTTTACGGTGCGAGCCAAGATGCAGGGACACGCGGTTCGGGCAATGTACGCCTGTTGCGGCGCCACCGACTATTTCATGGAGACCGGGGATCAGGCCTATTGGCAAACTTTGGATCGGCTGTGGAACGACACGACTGCCACGAAGATGTATGTCACCGGTGGTGTTGGTTCACGGTCCGATGGGGAAGCGTTTGGCGACGCCTACGAGTTACCGAACTTCCGCGCCTATGGCGAAAGTTGCGCCGCTATCGGCAACATGATGTGGAACTGGCGCATGCTGGCCGTCACCGGAGACGCAAAGTATACGGATGTAATGGAACGGGCTTTGTATAACGGAATCAACTCCGGGATGTCGCTGGACGGCACGCTCTATTGCTACCGCAACCCGTTGGCTTTTGATCCGTCTACGGGAGATAAGATACGGAACACGTGGTACGACACGACCTGCTGTCCGCCAAACCTCGAACGAACCTTTGGATCACTCCCCGGATATTTCTATAGCACCAGCGCGGACGGAATCTATGCGCACCTCTACGACAATTCCGAACTGAACTGGCACCTGGAAAATGGCATTGGCCTGAAGGTTACGCAGAAGACGAATTATCCCTGGGACGGTGGCGTGGAAATCACGGTCGCTCCTGCCGAACCTTCCGATTTTACTTTCTATCTCCGAATTCCAGGCTGGGCTGACCACGCGCAGGTAGCGGTCAATTCAAAAGTCGTAAGCGGTGCGACGCCGGGACAATACCTCCCGATCCGTCGCCGCTGGGCTTCGGGTGACGTGATTCAACTAAAGATGGAGGTCATGCCCCAGGTAATTGAGGCGAATCCTCGCGTGGCCGACGACACCGGGCGCGTTGCGATCCAGCGTGGCCCGCTCATTTATTGTCTGGAGGAAATCGATCAACCCAGCGGCGTGTCATTGTCCGATGTCGCGGTGAATCCTGGACGCCAACCAGCAGAACAATTTCACAGCGAGTTCAGGAGGGACCTGCTCGGAGGCATGGTTGTGCTTCATCACACGGGCGCAATGTTCGAGCGGGGAGCATCGGAGAAGAAACTTTACTCGCGCTATAGCAGGGAAGAGAAAACGCGCAACGTTCCGCTGACTTTCATTCCGTACTATGCCTGGGCAAACCGGGACGCAACCAGCATGCAGGTGTGGAATTTAGTTGTTCCCGCATAGGTGGCGCAAGAATTACCACGCGAGGCGCAGCAGGGAAAGGCCTTGCCGAGGCAATGTCAAGTGTAGGTGGAGGGCACCCCGCTGGATTTCCATCCATGCAGGTGAGGTCAGTGGCTGCAGTTGTCCCGCCTGTTGTAGTCTCTCGTACTCGCTTGAAGAGGGCGATTGCGGCGAGCCCATCTCCTTCCATGCGGTGAATGCATTGCTGTGGTCGGAGTCTATTCGGAAATGCTCGAGCAGGCCGCGCGTCGCGTTCGACGGCAAGCCAGTTATTTCCAAGTCGACGGGAACGGCAGGGACGGGAACATCGTCGTCGTGATAGTTCCACACCAGGATTTCGATCTCTCGATCCTTGCGGGTCGCGATCGCGTTGATGTCAGGTAGGGCGCGTACTCCGGCCTGAACAACTTCGTTTGTTGCCAGGGCGGCTGAGCTTGTGACTTTCACACGATCGTTGCCCAGAAGTCCCAACATGCGGAAGGCGTTTAGAACAGGCTTGTCTACCCCGTTTGTTGCGAGCTCGCGGAAACCGGCGAAGTAAGGCTGGTCCTCGAACTCAAAGGCCCAGGTAACCGCTCCCATAAAATTGATGTGCTCCTGCTGCGCCAACGGCCAGATATTGTTAAGCACCTCGACGGTGTAGGCCGCGTACAAAGGTCCGTTGCGATACAGATTCTGTGGAAGTTTCTGCGCAGAACACGCCGCACAACCTTCCGGATCTGACTCTCCCAAAATAATCGGAGTCTGCCGCCTCTCGGGAAACGATGCCACGATCTGGAATCCCCGCTCGATCGCCGTCAGTTGACGGCTGATTCCCATTTGCACGTGGTCACCCTGCCAAGTCGGAGAACCTTTCGGATGAAAGCTGATGAAGTTGAGGCGCGATCCAATCTTACCGTTTGCGTAATTTTTCTCGTGCGCGCAATGTTGCAGGAATGCGCGGAGAAAGTCTGCTGCTTTGGCGTTGCCGGGGCCAGTCGAATCAGGCCCTCCGATCCTCGCGGCCGGAAGTGCCCGCAGAACGGCGTCGACGGTAAAGTCATAAAGCTTGAAATATCCTTCCGGGGTTCCTTTCCAGTATCCGATGTCGGGTTCATTCCATACTTCCCACAACCAGGTCCTCGTCTCAGCCTCGCCGTAGCGTTCGCGCAGATGGTGAACGAACTGAAAGACAAGTTCCGACCATTTCTGGTAATCCTTGGGCGGATAGGCCCATCCCGTGTAGATGTCGCTGCGCGGAAAGTCGTGACGATAAGGCTCGGGGTGAGTGGAAAGCGCTTCCGGCATGAATCCGATTTCGACCAACGGCTTGATTCGGGCGGCATAGTAGGTGTCGAAAATCTGGTCCAGGATGACCCAACTGTAAATTGGATGACCGGAGGAGTCTTCGGTGTAGACGTTGGTCGATCCCCATTTGAGGGAGGCCGATCCATCACCACTGGTTAGCAGATTATGTGTCCGCACGTATGCCGGGGTGGCGTTCGCCGCTGCTAATTCTCCGAGCAGTTTCTTACCATTGGGGGCGTAGGTGTAGTTGGGCTCGTCGTAGCCGAAGAAATTCCAGATGGGGGAAATTGGTCCCTCAGATTGGTCGACCTGCACTTTGATATTGACGTTTTGCGGCGCTGGCTGTGGCCAGCATCGTTGACTGGCCAGAAAACTGGCCAAAAATATGAGAACAGCAACGAGTTTCTGAGACCGCATTGCTGCTCCTCGTTTGCGCCTCACTGCTCTTTCTTGCTTGCCATAGAAGCCGCCACCGCGATCAATGTCGGAAGAATCTCGCCCAAACCGTCGGCGCCTCGCTGTCCCAGCGCGAAATACAACTTGCTATATAAGGGGTACAGGCGGTCGTAGGTGCGCTGCGCAGAAGCTTCCGGCAAGAATGTTCGATTCGAAGGGCAAATCTTGTCTTGTGCTTCTTCAATCGTTTTGAACGTGCCAGCAGCCAGGAAAGCAAAGATCGCCGATCCCAGGCTGACCACGCTCTTGCTTGGAACCAGCACCGGACGTCCCAGCACGCTGGCATACACCTGGTTCAGCACGTCATTCTTCTGAGGGATGCCGCCCGCATTGATTACGCGTTTGACTCTTACTTCGTGCCCAGCCATGCGGTCGAGAATTACTCGGGTGTGAAACGCAGTGCCTTCGATCGCTGCGAAAAGTTCGTCCTGGGCCGTACTCTGTAAGTTCCATCCCAGGGTGACGCCACGCAGGTTGGGGTTCACCAGCACTGTGCGATCGCCGTTGTCCCAGGTCAGGCGCAGCAAGCCAGTTTGCCCGGCGCGATAGTTCTCGAGACCAGCGCTTAGGGTGTTTACATCGGTGCCGGCGCGGGAAGCGATTGCGCTGAATATATCTCCGACGGCGGAGAGGCCAGCTTCGATTCCCGTGCGCAGAGGATGCACGCTGCCGTGGACGACGCCGCAAACTCCGGGCACAAGGTTTACCGACGGAGTGATACCAATGATGCAAGTCGAAGTCCCGATGACGTTCACCATGTCATCGGTCCTGCAGCCTGCGCCGATTGCATCCCAGTGCGCGTCGAAAGCGCCCACAGGAATTGGTATGCCGGCCTCTAGCCCCAATTTCTCAGCCCATTCGGGAGAGAGCTTGCCCGCGATCTGGTCCGATGTGGAGTACTTTCCATCCAACTTCTCGCGGACGCCCTTCAACAGAGGGTCCACCTTGACCAGAAAACTCTCCGGCGGAAGGCCGCCCAGTTGTGCGTTCCACAGCCACTTGTGTCCCATGGCGCAGACACTGCGCTTCACTTTTTTGGGATCGACGATGCCACACAGGGTGGCCGCAACCATGTCGCAATGTTCGAAGGCGGAAACAAAGTCCGAACGCTTCTCTGGGTTGTGACGAAGCCAGTGCAGAAGTTTCGAAAACCCCCACTCCGAGGAGTAGACGCCGCCGCACCAGTCAATGGCTTGCAGGTGCTCCCGGTGAGCGGCTTCGGTGATTTCTGCGGCCTCACCTTTCGCCCGGTGATCACACCACAAGTAATACTCGCCTAGCGGTTGAAGATTTTTGCCGACCGGAATTACAGAGGAACCCGTGGTATCGAGCGCGATGGCCTTAACTTGGCTTCCGGAGATGCCGGCCTTCTTCAGGACCTCGCGAGTGGCCGAAGCCAGCGCGCGCATGTGATCGTCATGGGATTGGGTCGCATATTCTGGATCTTCGCGCTTACGGTGCAGCGGGTACTCGGCAACCGCGGATTCGAGCAACCCGCGTTCGCTGTCGACAAGAGACACACGAACACTCAGCGTGCCGAAGTCGACGCCCGCGACAATGGCCATCAGCAGACTCCGTGATCGAGTGTGTGGTTGCCAGATGCTGCGCTGAAAGTTTTCAAAGGAGCGTCCGCGAACCGAGGCGTCATGAAGCAAAACAGAGTAATCGTTTGCTCAATTGCGCAGACCAGACTATTCCCATGCGGTTTCAATTGCAACTTTCTTCGTGCGCCAACAAAGGAAATCTTCGCAGTGGAAAGAAGCGGAATGCCAAAAACTTCCATTCGTTTCTAACGCAATGCCGCAGCCGGTTTTTTGCGAGATGCCTTCGTGTTGGAGGACTCGGTGGAATTCCTTCCAGAAGGGGCCAGAGCGGTGGAACGCCGAAGCACCAAACTGGTGTTAAGCTCGTATTTCTGCGGCTCGCGTGAGGAGGAATCGCGCTCCACCTCGTTCAATAGGGCATGGAAAGCGATCCGAGCCAGTTCACGTTGCGACATCTCAACCGTCGTAAGCGGCGGAATCGTAAACTCGGTCAGACGAATATCGTCGAACCCTACCACAGAGAGATCATCAGGGATATCGATGTTCTGTTCATACGCTTCCCGCATGACGCCGATGGCGGTCATGTCGTTCGAGCACAAAACGGCGGTGGGCCGCTCATTCAAACTGTTGAGCTCCAGAAGAGCTTGCATCCCGCCCTCCATGCGATGATCTCCTATCACGATCAAGTCGGAAGGGAGACCGATTTCCGTCATGGCTGATTTGAAAGCGTCGCGCCTTGCGACGGCGGACTTCAGGTGCAGTGGCCCTGTAACAAAAGCGATGCGGGTATGCCGAAGGGCAGCGAGATGTTGGACAGCCTGGCGAATTCCGTTTTGATAGTTGATTCGAATGTTGGCGATTCCCGCAACATCCGGTCCTACGTCAACGAAAACTAGTGGAACCTTGCGAAAACGCAGGTGCTCGATCAGGGATTCTTCCATGCCGAAGGTAAGAATGGCCACTCCGTCCACGCGCCGCTCGATCATGCGCCGCACCGACGATTCCATTCGTTTCGGGTCATGCACCGTCGTGGTGATCAGAATCTCGTAGTTATTCTCGACTGCAAGATTCTCGAACGTCTGCACGATCTCGGGGAAGAATGGATTCGTGATCTCCGACACGATCAATCCGAAGATGCGACTCCGGCCTAATACCAGGGCCCGAGCCTGCGTGTTGGGGTAGTATCCGAGTTCATCCACCACCTTCCACACGCGTTTGGCTAGCTGTGGATCGACCGTAGGAACACGGTTAATCGCTCGGGACACGGTGGCGGTGGAAACTTTTGCGCGCCGCGCAATCTCACGGATATCCATAGGATGGTGAGGGAAAGCCTACAACCACCAGCATCTTAACATAGGCATGCTTGCCCACCTCGGGTTCCGCTTCTGAACCCGAATTTTGGGAAAACGTTTGCCATGGCGAGCTTCCGGACTCCGACCTCGGCTGCCGCACAATCACTGGTTTTGGCTATCGGTCGGAGCCACGGATATCTCGTGCGCAATGGCATTGCCCACGTCGCTGGTTCCCGCTTTACCACCGAGGTCCGGAGTGCGGACATCCGGTGTCGCCAGCACCCCTTCAAGAGCTCTTTCAATAGCCATTGCCGCCTTTGCTTCGCCCAGATGACGCAACATCATTCCGCCAGACCAGATTTGAGCGATCGGGTTCGCGATGCCTTTGCCCGCAATGTCTGGAGCCGAACCGTGCACTGGCTCGAACATCGATGGATACTGTCGCTCCGGATTGAGGTTCGCTGAGGGAGCCAAGCCGATGGAGCCGACGACCGCAGCCGCGAGATCGGACAGGATATCTCCAAACAGATTCGATCCCACGACTACATCAAACCAGTCGGGGTGTTGCACAAAGTGTGCTGACAAAATGTCGATGTGGTACTGATCGGTGCGAACGTCGGAGAAATTCCGGGCGACGAAAGAAAACCGTTCGTCCCAGAAGGGCATGGTGTGAATAATCCCATTCGATTTGGTCGCCGATGTGACATGGCGCTTGCGGCTTCGCGCCAACTCGAAGGCGTAATGCATGATGCGGTCGCATCCGCGCTGGGTGAAGACCGTTTCCTGTATCGCCAGTTCGGCGTCAGTGCCGCGGTAGAGCCGGCCTCCAGCTTCGGAGTACTCCCCCTCATTATTTTCCCGAACGATGCAAATGTCGATCTGTCCCGGCGGAAATCCTTTGAGTGGCGAGTGGATGCCTGGGAGCAAACGCACCGGCCGCAGATTCACATATTGCTGAAATGCACGGCGGATGGGGATTAACAATCCCCACAGCGAAATATGATCGGGGACCCCGGGATATCCGACGGCGCCCAGATAGATGGCATCGAAATCCCGCAACTGATCGAGTCCGTCCGTGGGCATCATCCGACCCGACTTGAGATAGGTTTGGCAACTCCAGTCGAAATGGTGCCAGGAAAAGCCAATGTCAAAGCGGCGTCCGGCAGCTTCGAGAACGCGAAGGCCCTCGGGCACAACCTCGTGTCCAATGCCGTCCCCCTCAATGACTGCGATCTTATAGTTATTCACGATTCCTCACAGTCATTGTCTGGCGCAGGACGCAAGCGTGCCGCTGCATACGAGCTTCGGGTTCGCAGCGATTTTAATGTGCGCCCTGGCAGTTCCGCAAAAGTTGGCGCGGAGTGTTATGCTGCGCGCTGGCTAGTGGGAGTAACGGCATCCCGGCTGGTTGAGCCGGAACGTCGAGGAGAGAATCCATGTTTCTTTCACGGTTTATACGAGGGCTGTGTTTGCTAATCGAAATGGGATGTCTCGTTGACTGTTCTTGTCAGATGTTCGCCCAGGCCGCCTCTCCGGATACTCCCACTGCTTCGGAGAGTCCGACAGCCATCGATCAGACTTGGCAGAAGGCCGGCTCAAAATATAATGTCGCGCGCTTCGCCCTTCTGGAGAGTGTGGATCGCACGAACGCTGAGGGGCCGTTCCGGCCCGACTGGGAGTCGCTCCAGAATTACAAAGTTCCCGAGTGGTACATGGATGCAAAGTTCGGAATCTTCATCCACTGGGGTGTCTATTCCGTTCCCGCCTTTGGCAACGAGTGGTACCCGCGCAATATGTATATCCAAGGGTCGGACGAATACAAACACCACACCACGACCTATGGAGGGCTGGAAAAGTTCGGCTACAAAGATTTCGTTCCCATGTTCAAAGCGGAAAAGTTCGACCCCGTAGCGTGGGCTCGGCTCTTTAAGGACGCAGGCGCGAAGTATGTAATTCCAGTGTTCGAGCATCACGACGGTTTCGCCATGTACGACTGCGGAGTCTCCGACTGGACCGCATTGAAAATGGGTCCGCATCGCGATTTGTGGGGTGATTTAGCGAAAGCCGTCCGGGCCGAGGGATTGCATCTGGGCGCGTCGTCGCATCGTGTCGAACATAATTTTTTTCTGGGGGTCGGCCGCGACATCGTCTCGGACGTTAACGATCCAAAATACGCCGATTTTTATGGGCCGGCGCACACCTGGCTCGAAAACACCAAGAGCACGCCGCTCTCCAACGATTTCACCTACGTCTCCAAGGCCTGGACCGACGACTGGCTCGCTCGCTCGGCTGAAATTGTCGAGAAGTACCACCCGGACATCATGTACTTCGATTGGTGGATCGGCCAGCCCTCAGTTCGCGGGAACCTGACTCGTTTTGCCGCGTTCTATTACAACCAGTCACTGAAGCGCGGCGGCCCCGTGGGCGTGATCAACTACAAGGATTACGCCATGCAAGAGCACTCAGCCGTGCTCGACATTGAGCGCGGCCAGCTCTCCAAAATTCGCGCGCTTTATTGGCAAACCGATACTTCCATCAGCAATAAATCCTGGGGTTACATTCAGAATGACACATTCAAGTCGCCGCAGTTTGTAATCCACCAACTGGTCGATATCGTCAGCAAGAATGGCAATCTTCTATTGAACATCGGTCCGCGTTCCGATGGCACCATACCCGAAGAGGTCCAGCAGGTGTTACGCGAGGTCGGCGCGTGGCTCAAGATCAATGGTGACGCGATTTACGGCACGCGCCCTTGGAAGATATACGGTGAGGGACCCACTAAAGTGACCGAAGGTTCTTTTCACGATATCGATACGCAGCCCTACACGGCGGAAGATTTTCGATTCACAAAAAAGGGCGACGAGCTCTACGCGATCGAATTGGGATGGCCCTCGAATGGTGAGGCGGTGATCCATTCGCTGGGTCGGACTGTTTTAGGAGATCATGCCAGGATCGAGTCAGTCGTTTTGCTCGGTTCTAACTCGAAGCTTGCGTTCGAAGAGCGCGAGGAGGGATTGCACATCCGACTGCCAGAGCAAAACTCAAGGCGGTACGCGTATTCGTTCCGCATCATTGTCAACTGAAGTCGTCGAAACTGATTTGAATTGCTGCTGCGCACGCGAGTAAGATTCGACTCCCGTGCGCAAGGATTAATTGGCCCAGAAAGGTGACTTGATGAAGACTCTCCCTTCCATACTGCAACTCCTCTTGTTCGTCAGCGTCGTCATTGCGAACGCAACCGCACAATCCAGCTACGACTTGCAGTCTCCCGACGGGCGGATCGAAGTCCGGATCCGCACCGCAGGGCAAATCCGCTATGACGTTGTCCTGAAGGGCCGTGCAGTGCTCGAGAATTGCGCGCTTTCACTTGACGTCGAACATAAAAAACTTGGCCTACAGCCGAAAGTGATAGATGCCAAGCCACGTTCTTCCGATCAGGTCATCGAGCCCGTGGTGCGCCAGAAGTTTGCGAAAATTCACGACTACTACAACGAAATGAAGATCAGCATGGAAGGCGGATATGCTGTCGTGTTCCGCGCCTACAATGAAGGCGCAGCGTACCGCTTCGAAACGTCTCTTCCGCAGGGGCAAGTGAAGGTGTATGGCGAAGAAGCGGCCTTTAATTTTTCAGCGAACGACCTTGTCTATTATCCACAGGAAGATAGTTTCTTCTCGCACAATGAACGGAAATATGTTCCTCAGCACTTACGTGAAATTGCACCGGAGTTTATCGCGACGCTTCCCGCAGTTGTGGACGTCGGAGAAGGCGCGAAGATTGCAATCGCAGAATCAGACGTCGAATCTTATCCGGGCCTATGGCTGCATGGCACTCGCGGGGACGGCCTAGCCGCAACTTTTCCCCCATACCCGCTGAAGGAAAGCTTGATCAGGGATCGCGACTACAGAGTAGTTGAGAGCGCCGACTACATTGCCATGACTGCCGGAACTCGCACGTTCCCCTGGCGCGTGATTGGCGTTGCCGACCGCGACGCCGACCTGTTAACCAACCAGATCGTTTACCTTCTGGAAAAACCTTCGCAGGTGCAGGACACATCTTGGATCAAACCCGGGAAAGTGGCCTGGGACTGGTGGAACGCCAACAATGTTTACGGCGTAGATTTCAAAGCTGGAATCAACACCGAGACCTACAAGTACTACATCGACTTTGCCGCGAAATACGGCATCCCTTACATCATTCTCGATGAAGGCTGGTACAAGCTGGGCAACGTGCTGCAGGTCGTTCCTGAAATCAACATGGACGAACTGACTGCTTATGCAAAGCAGAAGAACGTCGGCATCATTTTGTGGGTGGTGTGGAAGACTCTGGATGACCAACTCATTCCTGCTCTTGATCAGTTCGAAAAATGGGGTGTGAAAGGAATCAAGGTTGATTTTATGCAGCGCAGCGATCAGATCCTGATCGACTATTACCACAAAGTCAGCCGTGAGTGCGCTAAACGCAAGATGCTGGTTGATTTTCATGGCGACCAGAAGCCCGCAACTATGACCCGGACCTGGCCCAATCTGATCAGCACCGAAGGCGTGCGCGGAATGGAGTGGAGCAAATGGAGCGCGGATTCTGAACCGAAGCACAATGTGACGCTTCCGTTTACGCGAATGTTTCTCGGCCCCATGGACTACACGCCGGGAGCGATGCGAAACGCGACCAAGACGACCTTTGCCGCGATTCACGATCAGCCGATGGCGTTGGGAACGCGCTGCCAGCAGTTGGCTATGTACGTGGTCTTCGAAAGCCCGCTGCAAATGCTTTCCGACAGTCCGTCAAACTATATGCGCGAGCCGGAGATTATGGATTTTCTCGCTCCCGTCCCAACGGAGTGGGATGAAACGAAAGTGCTTGATGGTCGCATCGCGGACTACGTGGTGGTCGCTAGAAGAAATGGCAAGGACTGGTACGTGGGAGCGATGACAGACTGGACGCCGCGTGATCTGGAAATCGATCTGTCATTCTTGCCCGAGGGAAACTTCACCATGGAAGCGTATCAGGACGGGGTGAATGCCGACCGCAACGCCAGCGACTACAGGAAGGTAACTACCCATGTGAATCGAACGACCAAGATCAAGCTTCCCCTCGCGAGCGGTGGCGGGTGGGCTGCAAGAATTCATCAGTAGTCAGCGAGTTTTCGGCAGAGCACGCACTGCCCCGGTGGAAATTCCCCCATCGACCAGCAGAGTTTGTCCTGTGACGTAGCGGCTCGACTCCGCCGCGAGGAATACGACGGCTGCGTCCAGATCGTTAGGTGCGCCCGGGCGTTTGAGCGGAATGCGGTCGCTGAGATATTCGACCCATTCCTTGTCTTCGTAGAGAATCTTATTTTGCTCCGTCCGAAACCAGCCGGGGGCAAGGCAATTGACCGTAATTCCGTGAGGACCCCAGTCGTCCGCCAAGCTCATCGTGAGTTGTCGAATGCCGCCGCGACTGGCGCCATAGGGCGCGAGTCCAGCGTAACCAGCAACACTGGTTACCGAGCCGATATTGATAATGCGTCCGTAACGGCATGGAATCATGCGGCGCGCGACGGCCTGCGCGACAAAAAAACTACCACGCAGGTTTGTGTCGAGGATCAGGTTCCAGTCATCCCAGGTCACGTCGATTGCAGGTTTGCGAACGTTGCATCCGGCGTTATTGACGAGGATATCGAGACGGCCGAACGCATCTTCTGCGGATGACACCATTCGCTCAATGCTCTTTTGATCACGTACGTCGAGTTCAAAAGATAGCGCCCGTCGTCCCAGCGCCTTGATCTCCGACTCAAATGCCGCGAGGGGAGCCGCATTGCGGCTGGTAAGCACGAGGTCTGCGCCAGCTCTCGCAAGCGCTCGTGCAAACTGCTGGCCTAATCCGCGGCTGGTTCCAGTTACGATCGCCAGGCGCCCGCTTAGATCGAACAATGCTGGATTGGTCGGCGCTTCGCTCAAGAATCACTTCCTGGCGTAAGCACAACTTTCATCAGGTTAGGCTCGCGCGCGTATAACCGTTCAAACCATTGCGGGCCGTCGGCGAGAGGCGCAACGGCGGTTATGAGGGGTTTGACGCGAATCGCTCCGCTCGATAAGAGTTCAATTGCCTTCGGATATTCCCCGGCAGACGCGCACGATCCCTGCAACCGAATCTGTCGCGTTACTACTTTCTGCAGGGGCAGCGTAACCTCCGGCGAAATATTTCCCACCAGGACGACACTGCCGCCTTTCCGGACGCTGTCGATCGCGGCATTTACAGTTTCAGTTTTGCCAACGGCTTCGACCGCAAGGTCGACGCCGGTTCCATTCGTGAGCTCAGAAATACTCTGAGCGAGATTCGGCCCAGCAGCCAATGTGGATGTGGCTCCGAGTTCATCGCTCAGTCTAAGACGCGTCGGATCCACATCTGCGACAAAGACGCACGAGCAACCTGCGACGCGCAAAGCCTGTTGCAGCAGGAGTCCAATTGTGCCAGCGCCAACGACCAGAGCATTACTGCCTGCGGCAACGGGAACCAGCGAGACGGCGTGAAGCGCCACGGACACCGCTTCCAGCAGCGCGGCTTCGGCGAAAGAAAGATTCGCTGGCAGACGATAGACGATGCGTGCGGGAACAACGACAAACTCTGCAAACGCTCCCGCGCGACGGTAATCACCGCACGACACGCCCAGAACCTGCCGACGATCGCAAAGATTAACGTTTCCTTGAATGCAAGGCGGGCATTCGCCGCAGTAGATCGTCGAATCAAACGTGACGCGATCGCCGTGCGCCCAGCTACTCACGTCTTCACCGACGGCTGCGATGGTCCCCGCGGCCTCGTGGCCCATCACAATAGGCGGAATGCGGCGTCCTGAGGCGCCATCATAACCGTGCACGTCACTGCCGCAGATGCCGCATGCCGCAACACGAATCAGCACTTCGCCGCGTCCCGGCCGTGGTGCGGCGAGATCTGTGAGTTCCAGTTGACGGTATTGCGACAGCAATAGAGCTTTCATGTTGTCGATCTCGAAACGTACCTCGCGGGCTCAATACTTCCAGTCTTTCCCCTGTGATGATCTGGTCGATGGGGAGTTTTGTCAAACGAGGGTCACAGGCTTCGATCTGCAATCATCAATGCCAACTGAAGCAGTTGTTGACGGGCAGCCATTGGGATCGGATCTCGGGCCGCGGAAGGATTTGCCGGCGCCTTGGACAGCGTTTCTTCGATGCGATTGACATCCAAACCACCGGCATTGCTTCCCTTGAAACGATTGAGAACTTCGCGGGCTTTCTCAATCTGTCCGGTCTGATAATAAAAAACGCCCAGTGTGGAATAACTGCCGGCCCATTCCGGCAGCAAATCCACGGCGCGCTCCAGGCGTTCGGCGGCCTGATTCGTGTCTCCGCGCAGCACTGAGATGAGCCCAAGGCCCCACACGAGTTTGCCCGAGCCGGGAATTCTTGCAAGACCTTTCTTCAATGTCTGTTCGGCGCCGTTGAGATCATTTTCGCGAAGCTGCACCAGTGTCAGCGACAAATAATATTGGTCGTTGTCCGGATTTCGGCGGATCGCATCGCGAAAAATTTCCTTCGCCCTGGAGGCTTCGCCCACGTGAGCTTCGATATCTCCCAGCAATGAAAGGAAAGCATCATCCTGTTGGCCCGCAGGCGATACTTTTTGCGCGGCATCGAATGCCTCCGCGTAGGAACCCTTGCGGAAATATGCGTCGGCTAAATCGAATTTCACATCATCGGAATCCGGATTGGACTGCAACGCGGCCTGAAAGTGCGTAATGGCATCAGCATACAAATGGTAACGCGCCAGCAATACGCCAACACCGGTCTGCGTCCGATAGTCGTCTGCGCTCACTTGATCGAGTTGTGCGATTGTGTCCTGAGCCTGACTGATTTGTCCGAGCTTCAAGTAAGTTTCGGCCAGCACGTAAAGATCCTGGGGCTGTCCCGGATGCTTCTTGACCTCCTCGGTGAGTTCCGCCAAATCCAGTTGAGTGCGTGCTTGCGCAGAAAGTTGCGAGCGGCTGTCCAGGTAGTCGAACAGATGTTGGTAGGGATAAGGCCCAGTGGCCGCATTTTTCGAAAGTGTCTGGAATACATGCAAATCTCTCTGCGCCGCGGCAGTCTGATGCAGATTTCGCTCCGCCATCGCCAGTTTGTAGTAACCGTCGGCAGGATCGCGGCTTACTTTTACGAATTTCCGTAGCAGGTCAACAGCTTCTGCAAATTTCTTATCTTTAACCCGTAGATTTGCCAACTCCATCAGCGCTTCGGGAAAATCTGGGTTAGTCTGCAGCACCTGCTGGAATGATTTTTCTGCTTGCGCGTAGTTTCCCTGGCGCTCGTCGATGTAGCCGATATTGAAGAGGCACGAAGTATTCTGCGGATCCTTTTTCAGTCCTTCTTCGAAATACTTCCGAGCCTCGTCGAAGCGGCCCAGGTGCCGGTAAGAAAGCCCCATAAAAGCGTAAGACCGCGCCGACGGGTCTATCTCAATAAGCTTTTGAAACTCCTCGATTGCTTTCTCTGTTTTCCCCGCCATGAAATAACTTTCACCCAGCGCGGCACGCAGATCGGCCCGTTCTGGCTCAATCTTCAGACCCGACTCGAGCAGCGGAATCGCATCTTCAAAATAATTCTGGGTCATGCTGACGCGGGCCATCAAAAAGATCACGTCGGTATTTTCCGGCGCCAGTTTATGGGCGCGCATCAGTAGATCGAGTGCGTCGGATGGCCTCGCCTGCTCCGAATACACCTGGGCAAGCAGATACAGCGTCTCAGCCGAATCGGGCTTTAACTTTTGCGCCCGGTTGAGAGCAACTTCCGCTTTTGCATCCTCGTGTGCTCGAAGATAGGCCTGCCCGAGGTTATAGAGAATTTCGAAAGTCTCGGGTTTTAGGGCGTTTGCCTGTTCCAATTCGAGTTGCGCGGATTTGTACTGCTTCGCAGCGGCAAGGAGCAAGCCAAGCGTGAAGTGCAGTTGCACATCCTGTTTATGCGCGGCGGAGAGTTCGTGGGCTGCCGTGAGCGCCTGAGTGCTCTTTCCAGCCTGGAAGTAAGCGCGCACTAAATTGAATCGAGTTTCGATGGTCTGAGGATGCACCTGCTGAAAGTGTTGAATCGCCGCGAGGGGCACCCCCTTCGCAAGCAGCACCAGGCCGAGATTGTAATTTGCATCGCCGTTCGCTGGAGCCGCGCTCAAGACTGCGGTGAACTCCTTTTCCGCGAGGTCGAACTTTTGTTGCGCGACATAAAGATTGCCGAGGTTGTTGTGAGTTTTTGTCGAGTTGGGAGCTAATTTGAGGGCATGTTGGAAGGCCTCGAGGGCGTGCGCGTAATCTTTCTCATCGGTATAGACAATTCCAAGAAGGTTGTAAGCTTCCACGTTAGCGGGATTCTGCGCGAGTTGTTCGCCAATAATGGTTCTCGCCTGTTCGAAAAGGCCCTGCTGAATGAGTTTCTCAGCCTGCGGAAGCGACGAACCCGCACTGCCTTGGCTGGTGGCGTTGGCTTGAGGGAAAAACCGTTGAGACGCGGAGCTTGAGATCGAAATCGCTACGACAAGCAAGGCGAGGATTCCTGGCAATCCCCGTCTGCGATGTTTTTCTTGGACTTGACTCGATGCGCACCCCAACATCCGCACAGGACTCTCCGAAGGCCTCAATATAGCAGTTGAAGCATCTGCTGAGCCATCTTGTGTTGCGGTTGTCTTTGCAGCAGAGCTTGCAAAACCGCGCGCGCATTTTCCTTGTCGTTCAAAACGAGGTACAAGCGCGCGAGATTGAGATACGCCTGGTCAAAATCCGGAGCTTCGCGGATGCATGTTTTAAACCGCTCTTCCGCTTCCGGGTAGCGCCGTTGTTGAACAAAAAGTATGCCCAGGTTATTGAGTGCGTCAGAGTACCCCGGACGCAGATTGATTGCGTTGTTCAAATATTCGACCGCTCGCTCGGGTTGCTCGCGGCGAGCGTAGAGCATGCCCAGGCTGTAATTCACTTCGGGATTCTCGGGATCATTCTCGAAAGCTTGCTTGAGAAGCGTTTCCGCTTCCTCAGAATTTCCCTGGCGTCGGTAAACGTTCCCCAGATTAAGAAGCGCGGTAGCGTAAAACGGACGCAACTGCAGCGACTGCCTAAAATTTCGAATCGCTGCTTCGTTATTCCCAGCCTGTGCAGCAATCATTCCTAGATTGTTCCAGGCCTCAGGATAGTTCGGCCGCAACTTGACTGTCTGTTCGAGATACTGTTGAGCCTGTTGCGGCGAGTTGCGCTGCAGATAAAGTGTCCCCAGATTGTAATAGGCATCAGGATCGTCGGGCTTTGTCGCAATGACTTGCTTGAACGATTGTTCTGCCTGATCGAGAAAGCCGTGCTGAAAGAAGGCCACGCCGTAGGAAAAGACATTGCGTTGAAATTCGCCCTGATGCAAAGTCCCTGGAAAGGGAAGCGCTTTGCGGAGGCGATCTGCCGGAGTGCGTGGTACGGATGCGAGATCTTGCCTCAAGTCCTCAGTAGTGAACGATCCCTGGTACACCTTAACAATGTCTCCGGCTTCGTCGATCAGAAAAGATGTCGGGAGCGAAAGATCTCGGTGACGATCGAATAGGTAGCGATATACGAGGTTATAAACGCCGGCCAACTCTGGCGTTCCGATCAACATCGGAAACGATAATCCTTCTTTGTCAGCGAATGATTGAACCGCGCGAACGTCGGAGGGGTCATCGACGTTGATGGCAGCAATCTTCAGGCCTTTGGAGGCAAGGTCTGATTGCAATCTATGCAGAGTCTGCAGTTGTTCGCGGCAAGCGGGCGACGCTATTGTCCAGAAATTCAGCAAAAGGAAACTGCCCTGAAAAGAGCGAAGATCGCGAGCGTTACCGGAAAGGTCAGGCAGAGAAAAGTTCACGGCTCTCACTGGCTCGACTAGCCAAGTGCCCAGCGATAATGGCAGTGCTTCTCCCGGCGGCTGATTGCCGGGTTTGAGCCATGAAGAGGGAATCTGCGCGAACGCCTTGGCCGTGAAATTTCTCGCTCCTTCCTGGATTTCAATGCGATTGTTGCTGGGCAATCCGTTGACAGTCTGGGTCAATCCGCTCGGCCACTGCACTGTGGCACGGACGGCGCCCTCATACTTTCCCAAGCCAAAGAAAAGTTCCTTCGTGTGTTGGGATAAGAATCCGGAGCCCGCCTGTACGTATTTCGTCTGCCGAAGTTTTCCTGCCTCGACCGTCACCGCGGCGCCGATCGCGTCGCGGTTGCTTTTGTCTCCGCGCAGATGCAAGGCGATCGAATTGCCGATCCTATCCATCGCGAGACGCAAGATTCGAACCTGGGGCGCGTTTCGATTCTTCAGCACGATCTCGAGTCTGCCATCGCCGTCGAAATCAGCCAGCACAAACGCTCGGCTGTCATCTGGAAAATCCAGTCTCACCACGCCGGAGACATCAGAAAATGTGCCGTCGCGATTGTTGACAAAGAAAACGTTTCTCTCGTGACCGTTCCAGGTCGAGTCAGAACGAATGAGTTCATTGATCGCGCCCCATCCGCGTTCGTAGCTGGGGGATGGGCTTGAGTCCTGCGGTGATTTTGCGACGACTTGGCGCCAGAAGAAGCTCGACACGTCTCGTGGTGCGGCGCCGGAAATATAACCGTTCGCAACGTAGAGGTCCGGGTAGCCGTCATGGTCAAAGTCCCACGCGTCCGTTGACCATGACCAGCGTCCCATTTCCACTCCCGCTTTCAGTGCGACATTCTCAAACTTCCCTTCGCCTAGATTTCGGTACAACGAATTACCGGCCATGTGCCGGCGGTAAAGGGAACGAATCTTTTCCGGTTCGCCGCCGTGAAAATGCGAATCTCCGAAAACTCGCATGCCGGCCGCGACCCACATCCCTGCCGCATAGATGTCCTGCTTTCCGTCATTGTCGAAGTCCAGCCAGCAGGCGCTCATGCCCGCCCCCGCTTCATCCACCTTTGCCTCGGCGGAAATGGCGGCGAATGTTCCATCGCGATTATTGCGGTAGAGATTGTTGCGACCGAAATCGTTGACCACGTACAAGTCCGGCCACAGGTCTCCATTGCAGTCACCCCACGAGCAGGCGAAACTATATCGATCATTATCGATATTCAGGCCAGCCGCTTCGGTACGATCTTGAAAGACTCCGTTGCCTTCGTTGTGAAAAAGATAGTTGGGAGGTCCATTGCGGGCGTCGAAGTAGGGAACCGGATAGCGATACTGGTCCAAGCCCTGATAGTAGCTGTAAAGGCAAAAATAAAGATCAAGTCGCCCGTCGCGATCGTAGTCGGCAGCCGCGGCATGCGTGAAAGCCCCTTGCGGCGTGCGCGCGAAACGAAACGCGTCCTGTTTCAAAGAAAACCTACCGTTGCCCTGGTTGCGGAAAAGTAGAGGACCGGTCGCGCAAACCACCAGCAAGTCTTGAAGTCCGCTGTTCTCGAAATCCGCGAACAATGCGCAGACCGTGAAGTCAAGCACACCAACGCCTGATTTTTCCGTTACATCCTCGAAGGTTCCGTCTCCGCGATTGCGATAGAGCCGGTTGGGAAGTCCAGATGGCTGGCATATGTACAAGTCATCCCGCCCGTCGTTGTCGAAGTCGCCGACGGCTACACCGTTGTTTGCGTACACATCGACGCCGACTGCTCCGTCAATAACCGTTCGCCAATAGTCGGCTCCCGGGAGCAATTGCTTCTGATAAGAATCGGTATGCCCAAGAACATGCGACGTAATGTCGACAAAGACCGGACCGGCGGCACGGCTGACGCTCTCGCCCTCCGGATTCCATTTCAACGCTCGCCACGCACCGGTCGCGTCTCGCGACCACTGCGTAAGCCAGGAACCGATCCGTTCTTCCCGCACATCGTCGCCTCGCAGGCCGACGAAGTCATAGCGGATGCGTGCTTCCACGGTCAGCGGTGAATCAATGACCTGCCTGCACTCATAGATTTCAAAGTCCGCCGTTTCCACTCGTTTCAGCGCGGCCAAGTACTCTTCGATCTCTTCAAGAAATCGTTCGCGGCCAGAAAATAATTCGGACCCGAATTCCCTCCGCACTACCGTAATCGGATCGCCGGGACGCAAGCTGGATTCTCGACTCGCACGAAAACCAGTTGATTGAATCGACAACGCAACGAACTTTCCCATCGCTGCGATTGCCGGAGGGTTTGTTCTCAGAAACCGGCTCCACTCTTCCAACAACTTCATGATCTCGGAAGCGTACGCCTCGGTGACATACTCATCTGTGCCCGGATCGGTCAATTTAAGAACATCATCCAGCGGAGATTTCGCAGGGTAGTGCGGCGAAAAAGTTACTTCAGCGAAAGGGAAGTGAGGAATTTCCAGAGCCGGTAGTCCCCTCGGCGCGGAACGAAAAATGGAATTGTGAATCGGTGCCGGAAGAAAAAGAACAGGCGCCCATCGCATTTGCTTCAGGAAACTTCTGCGCGACGCGCCGTTATTCCCGTCTTTTGGCCCAAGCTTCCCCAAGATACCCGCTTAACCGGCGATCAACATTCGCATGCCGGCACTTCTGACGAGTCTATCAATGAGCGCCGTCCTTGGGAGCCGGCCCAGAGGAATCTCCAATCACCAACTCGGACCCGATCTCATATTCCTTGCCTTGAGGACTGGCCGTGCTGGAGAGTTCATGTAACGCGTCTGCTGCCAGACGGCCGAGCGTCTCGCGATGAATGTCGACTGTAGTGATCGATGGATTGCTGTAATCGGCGAGGCGTGTTTTATCAAAACCCGTCACCGAAATATCCTGGGGCACGCGGAGGCCGGCATTCAGCAGGCCTTTGATTATGCCGACTGCCGTCAGATCGTTCACGGCCATCACGGCAGTCGGTCGCGGCGATAACTTTGCGATAGCCAAGCCGGCCGCTAGTCCGCCTTCGAAACGCAGATTGCCCTCGAGCACCGGTCCGGGTTCGAGACCCAACTGCCGCATTGTCTTTTCGTAGGCCTGAAGACGCACGAGATTGGATTTAAGACCAGGCCGTCCGGCCACGAAGGCAATGCGCCGGTGCCCGTTGTGATAGAGGTACTTCACAATTTGTTCGATGCCAGACAAATAATCAATCCGCAAATTGCTGGTGTAGCCACGAACCGGCGCGAGGTCAAGGAAAGTCACCGCGATCATTCTTCGCGCCAACTCATGAACGAGTCGCAGGCTGATCTCCGATGTCATGATCGCGACGCCGCGGACTTTGTGCTCCATCATTCGCTCCGCGGCCTCGCGAGTCCGGCGCGGATCATAATTCGTGTCGCTCAAAATGGCGTCGTATCCCAGTTCTTGCGCCCGAGTTTCGAAGCTCTTGATTACCTCAGGAAAAAATGGGTTCTCAATATCGGAGACGATGATTCCCAGCGTGCGCCGGTCGCGCGATGCCAGGTTGCGCGCATGGACGTCGCGAATGTAGCCTAACTTTTTGACGGTGGAGAGCACGAGGCGGCGGGTTTCACGCCCTACCTTGCCGGTTTTGTTCAGCACATTGGAAACCGTGGCAGTCGAGACTTCGGCCGCCTTCGCGACGTCGCGAATGGTCACACTCATGTTCAGAAAATCCCCAGCCTAGTCAGACAGCGAAACCGCATTGCTGAAACAGCGCGGAGTATAGACGACGAGAAAATTCTTGACAATGCCGAGCGCTCCATGATATTTCCCATCCACGCTGAAATAGTCGATTTGTATTAGCCGGAAGGTTAAGCGGTTAATTTCAAATAATCGTTCTGAGCAGTTCGTTCTGGTTTTGGGGACGCTTCACAACTCACTTTTTACGGGCGACATTGTGCTCGGGTCGTTGCCCGTGATGACAGTTGAAGCATGGCAAGGCTTGCTAGGACGCAAGCCGCTAAGGCTCAAAGGAGAGTTCATGAACCGACACGCATTTGGCTGGGTCCTGCGCACCATTTTGGCTGTCACCGTACTCACGACTTTCAGCGGCCGGTACCTCCAAGCTCAGGTGGACACAGGTTCCATCACGGGCACCGCAACCGATGCCTCGGGAGCAGTCGTCAGCGGAGCGAAGGTCACCCTGACGAATGAAGGCACTGGCGCGGTCCTGTCTACCACGACCGGAAGCGATGGAAACTACACTTTTAGTCCCGTCAGAATTGGAACGTACAAGATCGACGCTTCCGCGCAAGGTTTCAAGACGGTTAGTCAGACTCACATTACGGTTGATGTCGGCGCGAATGTCTTGGTGAATTTTAAGCTTCAACCAGGAAGCGTCAGCGAAACCGTTGAAGTTACGTCCGCCGCTCCCGTGCTCCAGACCCAGGATGCGTCCGTCGGGCAAGTGATGGACACGCGTAACGTCAACAATCTTCCACTGAACGGCAGGAATTTTACTTTTCTGGCTCAGCTATCCGCCGGCGTGAATACGCCGCAGGCAGATACACGCGGCAATGCCGCGACGGGAGCGTTCTCGGCTAACGGTCTTCGACCAGCGCAAAACAATTACATGCTGGATGGCATTGATAACAATTCCGACACCGTGGATTTCCTGAACGGAACAAATTTTGTGGTTCTTCCGCCAGTCGATGCGATTCAGGAATTCAAGGTCCAGACCTCTGATTTCAGTGCAGAGTACGGGCGCTCGGGCGCCGCCGTTCTCAACGCCACCATCAAGTCCGGTACGAACGAGTTGCATGGCGCAGCCTGGGAGTTCTTCCGCAACGATAAGCTCGACGCCGCCGACTACTTCGAAGACGCTAACCACGTTCCGAAAGGCGAGCTCCGCCAGAACCAGTTCGGCATCTCAGGCGGTGGACCGATTATCAAAAATAAAATCTTTTTCTTCGGAGACTATGAGGGCCTGCGGCGGATTCAGGGTACGATTCTGACCGGATCGGTTCCCACGGCTGCGGAGCGTACCAGCGGCTACACCAATCTCTCCGACTTGATCACCGGACAGACCGGTACGGAAACCGATGCCTTAGGGCGCACGATTCCAACCGGCACGGTTCTTGACCCCGCCACGACTCGGCCCGTCACCAAGGGAGTCGTGGATCCCGTATCCGGCTTGGTCGCGGCCAGTACCGGTTTTGCGCGTGATCCGTTCGGCACCTGTGCGGCCAGCACCGTCACATTTACCCTCGCAGCTTGCGGCCTGAATCAACTTCCGGCAGGACGCCTGGATGCGAATGCGATCTCGCTCCTGAACCTTTACCCCAATCCGACCGGCTCTTCACTTTTCTCCAACTACGCCAATTCGCCGAAGCTCAGTGAGCACCGCAATGCCTTCGACACTCGGCTGGACGTCAACATGAGCACAAAGGACCAGGTATTCTTCCGGTTCAGCTATGTGGACGACCCTCAGTTCATCCCGGGTATTTTTGGCGGCGTACCCGACGGTGGCGGGTTCCAGCAGGGCAATCAGACTGCCCTCGCACAGCAGAGTGCTTTGGCGTGGACCCACGTCTTCTCTCCCAGCACGATTAACGTCGCGCGTGCGGGACTAAATTACCTCCACACCACGCGGGTTTCCCCCGAAGCCAACAATCTGACCGATTTGCCCGGCAAATATGGCGTCCATGGTATTCCGCAGCAAAAAGAGAATGGCGGACTTCCTGCCTTCGGGATCAATGGACTAGCTACTCTAGGAAGTAATGCGTTTCTCCCCTCCGATGAAGTCAGCTCGACCTTCCAGGTCACCGATGACTTCACCAAGATCTACGGAAAACACACCTTCAAGATGGGATTCGAGTGGCAACACGTCAAGTTCTCGACGCTGCAACCACCGTGGTCTCGCGGCGAGTTCGATTACGGAAGTGCGTATACGGACGTCCCGACTGTCAGGAATGGCAACACGGGCCGTGCGCAGTTCTTGCTGACGCCTATTCCTGCGCATAACGGCGGAACCATTGACTATGTCGGCGGCCCCTCGACCGGATCCGGCAATAACAGCGTGTTCGTGTCCAACATTTCGCTGACAGACAATGGCAAGAATTACTATGGCAGTTACATCCAGGATGACTGGAAAGTGTCACCGAAGCTGACCGTCAATCTCGGTTTGCGTTGGGACTTCTTCGGACTGGTCTATGAGCATCATGCGAACCAGGCCAACTTCGTTCCAAGTGGGCCTCCGACCAATTCTCCGATGTACATTATCCCTACAGGCCCGAATGCGAACAAGCTTTCCGCCAGTTTTACCAGCCTGCTCGCGACAGATGGCATTACGCTTGCCGTCACCAACAGGTATGGCAAAGGACTGGGTAAGTCGCAGAAAGCGAATTTTGCGCCACGCTTCGGCTTCGCCTACCAGGCTACGCCAAAGTTGGTTGCTCGCGGCGGATTCGGACTCTTCTACAATGGCTTTGAGAATCGCGGTTTCTCCCCCAACTTGGGCGAGAACTATCCGTTCCAATTCAACTTCCAATTCGCACCGACGGATGACGGGCACCCAATCACGTATGCAGGGTGTACGAGCCCCAATGCTACTCCGATAGGAAGCGCGACTCTGGAGACTGGCTTCACTTGCACTCCGCTTGATCCACTTCTTGTGAACGCCAGCGGACTCGCCCTACGCGGCATCCAGTTTAATTACATCACTCCCTATTCCATGGGCGGCAACCTGACTCTTCAATACCAGTTAACGCCCACGGTGACGTTGCAGGCGGGGTACGTTACGTCCTTGGCGCGTCATTTAGAATCGTTCCCCAACTCGAACAACGTCACTCGTATTCTGGACACGACACAAGCTACGTCCACGGCCGTTCCGTTCCCCGATTTCGGGCATGGCTCCAGTTACGCCATCACCGCAGGCAGCAGTTATTACCACGGCCTGCAGACCAAAATCGAAAAGCGATTTGCCGCCGGATTGAGCTTGCTTGGCACCTACACGTGGTCCCAATCTCGATCCGACGCTGGAGACCTGCTAAACGGCGGGAGTCTAGCTGGCTACCGGGCTCCGGACGTTCCGGGCGCGGGAATCCATTTTGACTATGGTCTCGCGAATTTCGACGTTCGAAACGTCGTCCACTTCAGCGGCACGTATGAACTTCCCGTTGGCAAAGGTAAGCCTTACCTGGCCAATTCGGGTTCGATGACGAACAAAGTGTTTGGAGGCTGGAGCGTCAACTGGGCTGCTGTCCTGCAGGGAGGCCAGCCGATTACGTTGAGCTGCCCCTCGAACACCACAAGCGGGACCGGTTGCTATGACCTCGTAGTCCCCGGACAGAGCCCGAAGCGCGGGTTGCACATTGACTCCAATGGGAAGCTCAGCTTCTTCGGCAACCGGGCGGCGTTTAACCAGCCCTGCGTTTTGGGAGCGGGAGGCGTACCCGATCCCAGTAAGGTGGTGGGATGCGTTCCTTTAACCGGCCTTGCCGCTTTGGGAGGTCCTCCCGCCCAAATTGCCGGACCGACATTCCACCGGTTCGATTTCTCCACCTTTAAGGACATGAGGCTTACCGAGCGATTCACTCTGCAGTTCCGGGCGGAGTTCTTTAATATCTTGAATCACCCGAACTTCAATGCTCCTGGCTTTGGCGGCAATGGCGTTGTTGCCGTCTCCGGTGCAACTAATTTCACCAGCTCTAACTTTGGCGAGATTGGATCTACTCGCGACGCTCCCTACGATCCGAGACAGATCCAATTTGCTTTGAAGTTGTACTACTAGGTTAGAGAAAGGTTTTGGACTAAGAAGGCGCTTCTAGGAAGCGCCTTCTCCATTTCGTTGTTTTTCCTCTCACCTGCTTTGTTTGAGGGCGGGTGATAGCATGCAGACCGTGAGTATTCGACCTCGGCCCCTGTTGTGTTCTTATTTGTTCGCCCTGATTTTCGTGGCGCCGCTTGTAGCAGGGACAGAGCAGACCGAGCGCCTGAACCGCGAGTTCCAGAAAGCTGTGGCTCAGTATGACGCGGGCCATCTCACCGAAGCCGCCGCGGAATTGGAGAATCTGCTGCGCGATGTCCCAGAGAGTTTTGAGGTGCATGAACTCTTAGGCTTGGTCTATGCTGGGGAATCGCAGGATGTTCTGGCCAATCAGCACCTCGAGAAAGCAGTGCGTTTGAAACCGGACTCTGCTGCCGCCCGAACCAACTTGGCTACCAATCTAGTTCGCATGGGAAGGCTCGAGCCCGCGCAAGAACAGTTCAAGAAAGCGGTCGCTCTCGAACCACGCAACTACGACGCGAATCACAACCTGGGAGAGCTTTACGTCCGCCTGGGTAAACTTTCGGACGCTGTGCCTTTTCTCAAGCAAGCTCAGCACGTCAATCCTACTTCCTATGACAACGGCTACGATCTGGCGTTGGCGTATCTCTACATCGGCCAGCCGGAGCAGGCACGCCAGCTTGTTCAAAACCTACTGCGCACAAAGGACAGCGCGGAACTGCACAACTTGTTAGGTCAGATCGAGGAAAAAGACGGAAAGTTCCTGGCCGCGGTGAACGAATTCGAGATTGCCGCCCACCAGGAACCGAGCGAGAGTAATCTTTTCGATTGGGCTAGCGAGCTTCTCTTACACCAGACGCTGGAACCCGCGATTGATGTTTTTAGGCAGGCCATGGAACGTTATCCAAATTCTTCGCGTGTGGCCATTGGCCTTGGCATCGCGTTGTACTCCCGCGGTTTTTACGACGAGGCGGTCAAGTCTCTGCTGCGAGCGGCCGATCTAAGCCCCTCTGACCCGCGCTGCTATTTTTTTCTGTCGAAAGCGTACGATAGTTCACCGAGTCAGGCGGATGATGTCATTCTGAAGTTCCGCCGGTTTTCCGAATTGCAGCCGAGGGATGCCCACGCCGCTTATTACTATGCAATGAGCCTGTGGAAAGGGAAGCGAGCACAAGATCCGAGCCTTGATCTCCATCAGATTGAGTCGTTACTCAAGAAGGCGGTCTCTCTGGATCCCAAACTTGCCGAGGCGCATTTGCAACTGGGAAATCTTTATTCCGACCAGGGGCAGTATGCCGAAGCTGTTCCCGAATACCAGAAGGCTCTGGAAAATAATTCTGACCTTGCCGATGCGCACTACCGGTTAGGCCAAGCCTACGTGCATCTTGGTCAAAAGGACGAGGCTCAGCCCGAATTCCAGGTCTATCAGCAGTTGCGTTCGCAACACTTGGCAGATCTTGATCGACAAAGAGCAGAGGTTCGGCAGTTCGTTTACTCAGAGAAGAACGAGACGCCTTCCAAACAGTGATCGGTGCACCGACTTCGGCGCCAGCAATCATGAACGCTTTATCGCAGAATCGACGAGGCAAGTTGAGCGGAACTCCGAGGAACACCTCCAGTCTGCGCGAGGTCAGCCAGTTCGTTGCCCGCACGCGCAGAGACTTTTTGCGCGACGCTGCAGGAGTGGCATTGGGCAGCACGTTGCTTCGATCATCGTGGGCTCGTGCGGCAGCTTTGCCCTCAAGAAAGAAAGTTGTGATCGTGACATTTGGCGGTGGGGCGCGTGATCAGGAAACTTTTGCACTGGAAGGGCAGGAAAATATTCCGCACCTGATGCGCGAATTCATTCCGCAAGCCACTTTCTTCACCCAGGTCGTGAATCGCGGGATTCTGGGCCATTACGTCGCGACTGCGAGCCTTGCCACCGGCGTCTATGAAACGTTTAACAATTTCGCTGCCGTCGCTCCTCAATCTCCAACCGTGTTCGAATACTTTCGCAAAGATTTAAAGCGTCCGTCCTCGGATGCGTGGGTGGTCGCTCCCAGCAACGGTTTCAACCGGATTGGCGAAAGCAGTCATCGATCCTACGGCGCTGGCCTGGGAGCGCGCGTGATTCTGCCCAAGCGCTTGTTGACGGCGGCAACTTCCGGCCGCCGCAATGACTATCAGCATCTACTGCGCGACAACTACGAAACGCCTTATTTTGCGCCGGAATTGGCAGGCAGCGAGTTCGAATTGCAACAACTCGAGATGATCCTGAAGCTCTCGGTCGATGACTTCAAGAATCACGCCCAGACTTTGTCGAGTCCGGACGAACTCTCCCTGTACATCGCTCGCCAATTAATGCGGCAGGTTGCTCCCAGTCTGTTGTGGATCACCATGCACGATATCGACATCGCGCATGCTGGAGCATTCTCGCTGTACATCGATGGAATTCGGCGTACCGACCGTCTGTGTTCTGATCTATGGAAGACGATTCAGAGCGAGCCCGAATATGCTGGCAAGACAACTTTGTTCATCTTGCCTGATTTCGGTCGCGACTCGGATGAAGATGCCGGAGGAAATGGCTTCCAACACCACCGTACCGGGGACGCGCTCTCCCGGACGACGTGGATGTTGGTTGCCGGGCCAGGCATTCGCGAGGGCGTAGTTTTCGACCGGGCAGTTGATTCTACCGATCTGGTGCCCACTCTCGGATCGATGCTGGGATTCGTTCCGTCGCTCGCGCAAGGCAAACCAATCAACGAACTGTTATAGCTTGCATGCTTCCTCGCGACCTCAAACCCGGACAGTTCACTGGCTATCCGCCGGAGGCGCGGAAGATCGTCACTAATTATTTGGCGACGCTGCAGCAACTGCCTCTGAGTTTTGTGCCGAGCCTGCTCCGCGAACTCATCGACTACGACTTCAAGTTCCCGGCTGAGCGCATGGCGCGTGAGAAGGAACTGGCAAGGCTTAGTTCACTTTCGGGTGAGGAACTGAAAACGTGGTTCGAAGGTTTTGCACAAATCCGTCTTTCACCTCAGCTCGAAGAGTTTGACTGGATAAAAGCACCCGCCCAGTTTGTCGAGCGTTTGTCGGCGCATCTCTGGAGCACCCACCAGCTTGACGCGTTTCGCAAGGCTTCAAACGATTACGCCGATCGTTTACGCTCGGCCGTGCCGCCGGAACGTCCCTCGATTCCGAGGCTCGGGATTGCAGTCATCGGCCAGGGCGTGGCCTTGTATGATCAGCCGCTGTTTCGGAGGTTGCGTGCTCACGGAGCATATTTCAGCGGCATCAAGCCTGAAAATGGCATGCGGCAACTGCTGGATGCGGTTGCTGCGCGAGCCAAGGCCCATCCCGATCCCTACGCCCACTGGTACATCGATGGCGGGGAAGAACTAGATCATGCTGCGTCGCTCACTTGCGTCTCCTACAAGTCTCTCGAACCGGCGCGGGCGGTTTTGTTGCACAAGATGCAATCCGAGATCGACAGGCCGGGTATGGGACCGGAAGCATTGCGCACGCTTCTCGCCCAGATGCGTCCCGCGGATCTGGGTATGGACAGAGAGACCACTGGCAAACCAAGAGACGAAGTGCTGGAACGCTTCGAGGTCAGCCTGCTGACCGAAGGTTCAGGGACGCAAATCTTCAGCACGAGTTTCGCGCAATGGGCCGCGCGTGAGGCTCTGAGGCGGGCTCAGTCGCTCACGCTGTTGGTGCGTTTTGCGCCACGTCAGCGGCAGAAGCCGATGAACGAACTGCTCTCCTGGGCGCCCGCCCGTCAAGAGTTCGACTTTATCGGTTCGCTGGTCGATGCCGATATGGGAGCGTATTACAACTGGCTGAATCAACAGCGCCTTCCGGGAGCTGAACAGTCGTCGTTCCTGGTCTGGTTTGAAGGACACAATCAGGCGCTGGCCATCGGTCCATCCATACCCCGCGGAACCGAATCCACGTCGCCAGCCGATCTGGAGCAAGTGCTGGCCTGGACGGTGTGAGCGGAGCTGCGCTGGGGTGCAAACCGCACTTTTTGCGTGCAATCGATAATTAAGGGAGAGAGCAAACAAAAATGGATAGACGCAAGTTTCTGAAACAATCAGGCACACTGATCGCTGGAGCTACTCTCGCACCTTATGCGCTTCCCGAAGGAGATGCGCAATCTGCCGTCTCGAACACCAGTGGCCGCCTCATCCTGCCGATGAATCGCAAGTGGCGTTACAGTCGGACTGTTGTCGAAGGCGGCCATGAGAAAGATTTTGACGACTCTAAATTTGACCGAGTCGTGATCCCGCACACGAACGTCCCGCTACCATGGCATGGTTTCGATGAAAAGACTTATGAGTTTGTTTCTCTTTACCGCCGCCGTTTCAAACTTCCGCCCGAAGCCCGCGGCAAGCACGTCTTTGTCGATTTCGAAGGCGTGATGACCGCCTCCACGGTCTGGATCAACGGCACCAAGCTCGGGGAATATAAAGGCGGTTACACGCCATTCTCGTTTGAACTCACGCCTCACGTCGATTTTGACGGTGAAAACCTGCTCGCAGTTGATGTCGATTCCACCGAACGCCCCGATATTCCGCCCTTCGGCTATGAAATCGACTATCTCACTTTCGGTGGAATTTATCGTGAGGTCTCGCTTCGCGTCGTGCCGGCAACGTTCATCGAAAATATCTTCGCGCGACCGAAAGACGTGTTGTCTGCGAATTCAAGCGTCGATGTTGACTGTTTCATTCAGAACCTCGACGGATCAAAAGACCTTCTGACCGTCGATGTTGAGTTGCTCGAGGGCGACCGTGTTCTAGCCAAAGGCTCGCAAAAAGTCGCGTCGTCGAGTGTTGCGGGCGAACCGTCAGCTCACATGGTCCGTCTGGAAAAACTCGGCGGAATTCAACTATGGGATCTCGACAAGCGCAACCTCTACACCGCTCGCGTGCGTCTGCGCCACGCCGCTCAACTGCTCGATGAAGATTCCCGCCGTTTTGGCTTTCGTGAGGCCCAGTTTACCGATCACGGCTTCGAGCTGAACGGCAAAATCATCAAGCTGCGCGGTCTCGATCGGCACCAGACGTTTCCATTTGTTGGGCAAGCGATGCCTGGCCGTGTTCAACGACGTGACGCTCAGATCCTGCGCAACCAGCTCAAGTGCAACATCGTTCGCACTTCGCATTATCCGCAGTCACGTCATTTTCTTGATGCCTGCGACGAAGTAGGTCTTCTCGTACTGGAGGAGATCCCCGGCTGGCAGCACATCGGAGACGCAGCCTGGAAGGACATTTCCGTCGATAACGTCCGCCGCATGATCCGTCGCGACTGGAACCATCCGTCGATCATCCTGTGGGGCGTGCGCATCAACGAGTCAAAAGACGACCACGACTTCTACACTCGCACCAACGCGCTGGCCCATCAGCTCGATCCGACCCGCCAAACAGGCGGCATCCGCTACTTCCAGGAATCTGAATTCCTGGAAGACGTGTTTACCATGAACGATTTTGGTTTTCCGCTCAAGCCGCCGAACCATCCCCGGTACGTGAACACGGAATTTGTCGGCCACACGTATCCAACAAAAACCATCGACCAGGTAGAGCGCCTCACCGAGCACACCCTGCGTCACGCCCGTATCCACGACCAACTCGCCTCAAATCCGCAATACGCTGGGGGCATCGGCTGGTGCGCCTTCGATTACAACACGCACGGCAATTTCGGTTCAGGAGACCGAATCTGCTACCACGGGGTCACCGACATTTTCCGGGAACCCAAGCCCGCGGCAGGATTCTACAAATCGCAGTGTGATCCGGCAGAGGAGATCGTCTTGCAGCCGGCCTTTCACTGGGCGCGCGGCGACGCATCTATCGGATTCTCTCAGGCGGTCGTGTGCTCCAACTGCGAACATCTGAAGTTTTACATCGACGACAAACTGGTTGGGGAGGTCGACCCTGACCGGCAGCAGTTCGCCCATCTGCGCTACGCGCCTTTCGTCCTCGACATGAAGGAACTCTTCCACAAGTGGGGAGACCTGCGGATTGAGGGATACATCGGGGGAAAGCAAGTGATTGAAAAGCGCATGTCTGGAACAGGTGTCGATACGAAATTCCTGCTTCTCCCCGACGACACAGAATTGATCGCCGATGGCGCCGACTCAACTCGAGTAGTGCTTCGCGTCACCGATGAGTTTGGGGCTGTGAGGCCGTTTGCGAATGATGCGATCCAGTTTGAAATTGAAGGCCCAGCCCAGATCATAGGCGACAATCCATTTTCATTGATTGGCGGAACCGGGGCAGTGTGGATTCGCGCTCAGGAAACACCAGGCAAAGTGCGCCTTAAAGGCATTCACCCACGGCTAGGCGCGCAGCAGGTGGAAATTGACATTGCGGCGGGCACTCCCGCGAAAGGAGATGTTGGCTAAGACGATTCCTCTAAAAATCGTCTCGATTCCTCCCGGAGCCAAACTAAAAGTGGATGGCCAAAATATCGGCGTCACCCCGATCATAGGCCGTTTCACGGTCGGTACCCATCAACTCGATCTCACAAAAGAAGGCTACGCCCGGGGAAGTACCCCACTAGAGGTCACGGCCGACGAGCTGCCTGGCGGTAGTATCACTGTTGAGCTCGGCGGATTATCCCGCGATACCGTCGAACTGCGAGACGGTACCGTCCTCTTAGGCGATTTGGTCTCGATCTCGATGAAGGAAGTAGTGGTGCGTGTCGATGGAAAAGATCAGACCTATTCGCGAAATCAAATCAGAGAGATAATGTTGGTGGAGCGAGTCGTTGAGCAAATACTCGCAACCTCACAGACAGTTCCAGATGCACGAAAGCAGTAATGGAGAGTCGGTATCGAGGTCCCCTCATCTCCGAGGAGATCAAAGCTCGGTCCGCTGCCTTGGCGGACGAGATAGCCGGTTGGCCGCATGTGAGCCTGCGCGCTCTGTTCGATTTTACGGCTCTGCAGGCCTAAGAAGCCACGGCTAAGACCATCAAATCCCGACAGTTCCTGTTCCTTGTGATCCAAATCACACCGGAGTATACTTAATTCGAACGATCGTTCGAATTGGTCCTTTGGATTATGGGCACTCCTTCAACGACCGCCCGAATTCCCGCGCGACGCAACCCCGTGATTACCGCTCCAGCGACGCGCTACGACCGGCGACTGGCCGAGATTCTGGTTCACGCTACTGAGGTTTTCTGCAAGAAGGGGTACGAGGGCGCCTCGATGCGCGATTTGTCGCGCGAGAGCGGCATGTCGCTGGCGGGACTTTACTATTACTTCGAGTCCAAAGAGCGCCTGCTGTATCTCATCCAGAAGCATACTTTCACCACGATTGTGCAGCGGCTGAAAGCGCGGCTGGAAGGCGTAGGCGACGCGGAAGAGCGCATCCGGATTTTCATCCTCAATCACCTGGAATATTTTCTTGCTAACCAGGCGGCCATGAAGGTGCTCTCACATGAGGCCGAGGCGCTGAAGAACGGGTTCGCGTCCGACGTGGCCGCGATCAAGCGCGAGTACTACCGAATTTGCGTTGGCTTGCTCGATGGCTTGAAGAACGAACGTGGCTTGCAATTTTCCACGCGCATTGCGGTGCTCAGTCTGTTCGGCATGATGAACTGGATCTATACCTGGCACAATCCGCGGGTGGATGCGAATGCACGGTCGATAGCGAGCGAGATGGGCGACATTTTTCTGCGCGGCGTGCTGGAGAACAAGCGGCGCGAGCGCTGAGCGGAAAGCTGTTTTGGGTGCGGGCGAGAGCAGATTCCTCGCTTTGCTCGGAATGACAAAGTTTGATGAACTCGGAATGACAACCTTTAAGGTAAGGAGACCTAGACATGGCGACTACAGTGCAGCCGGCAACCGGCGAAACCACTAAGCAGCTAGTCAATTACCGCACCGACGGCGGCGTCGCGGTCATCGAGATGTGCGATCCGCCGGCGAATACCTATACCTACGAAATGAACCGGCAGCTTGACGAAGCGATCCTCAAAGCTCGCATGGACAACGACGTCTACGTGATCGTGATGACCGGGGCGGGCGACAAGTTTTTCTCCGCGGGCGCGAACATCAAGATGCTTTCCACCGTCGACCCAACTTTCAAGTATTACTTCTGCCTGCACGCCAATGAAATGTTGCTGCGCCTGGAACACACGCCAAAGCTGGTGATCGCGGCCATCAACGGACACTGCGTAGGCGGCGGTCTGGAGATCGCGATGGCGGCCGACATTCGCATCGCGCGCAAGGATGCCGGCAAAATTGGTTTGCCCGAGGTGAACCTCGGCGTGCTGCCGGGGACAGGCGGCACGCAGCGGCTTTCGCGCATGGTGGGAAAGAGCAAAGCGATCGAGCTGATGGTGACGGGCAACACGTTTTCTTTTGAAGAGGCGCAGGAACTCGGCATCGTGAACGACATCTTTGAGCGCGACGGTTTCATGGAGAACATCATGGAGTACGCCAAGCAGTTCTGCCCGCCCAACAAGGCTTCCAAAGCGGTGGGACGTATCAAGCGCGCCGTGCAAACCGGCTGGGAGATTCCGATGGAGTCGGCGCTGGCCGTCGAGCGCGAGAATCAGCAGTTGTTGTTCCAGAGCGAGGACGCGAAAGAAGGCCTGGCAGCGTACGTTGAAAAACGTCCGGCAAGCTTCAAAGCAAAGTGAAGTTCTCTGTGTCTCAGTGCCCTCTGTGGTTGGAAAGGTTTTTTAGCATGCCCGGAAAAGTAGCAAAGATCGGAACCTTCAGCGACTGGATCGGTCTGTTCAACGACTGGCGTAAGGAAATTGGCGTCAACACGGAAGACATCGACGCCTTTCACTTTGACACGCTGTACGGCGCCATCGACACGGAGGAGATCGAGTTCGGTTCCTACAAGGGCCGTCGCAAGTGGGAAAACCTGCGCCAGATTCCCACGCAGCAGATGCGCGACGCGCTCATGAACATGATCGTTTACCAGGGCGATACCGAGTTCGCCAGCGTTGAACAGCAGCGCAACCTGCTGGAAAACGCGCCGACCGAATGGGATCGCCGTGCCATCACTCGCGTCATGATCGAAGAGATGCGCCACGGCTGGCAGATGTGCGCCCTGCTGGTCGACCACTTCGGCTACTCGGGAAAGGTCGAAGCACAGAAGATGCTGGAGCGTCGCGCCTTTGAGAATAAGCGTCTGCTGGGCGCTTTTAATGTCGACGTCGACAACTGGATGGACTTTTTCACCTACACCGATTTCGTCGACCGCGACGGTAAGTTTCAGCTACAGATGCTTAAGTATTCCGCATTCGCGCCGCTGGGACGATCGATGTCGTACATGCTGCGCGAAGAGGCCTTCCACATGGGCACGGGCAACGATGGTCTGCGTCGCATTGTGGAAGCGGGCGTGATTCCGGCGTGGCTGATTCAGAAATATCTCAACAAGTGGATCTCGAGTTCCTATGACCTGTTCGGCACCGATCATTCGTCGTCAGCGCATTGGGCCTACGTTTGGGGCGTCAAGGGCCGTTATGACGAGCCCAAGAACGACAAGGCCCCCGACCTTGACGACTTGAACGATTACAACCGTAACCTTTATCGTGACGAAGTTGCGGGTCTGATCGAGCGCTTCAATCACTCGCTCAAGCCGGGCGAGCCGAAACTCTATGCGCCGGACATCAAGTTCAATCGCGCCATTGGGAAATGGGCGGGAAAGAAATTTCACGCGCAGACCGGCGAGCCGCTAGACGATCTCGCCTACGAAGAACACTTGAAAGACTACATGCCGTCGGCGGAAGACAAGAAGCTTCTACTCGACATCATCGGCACCGAAAAGAAATGGATCGCGGAAAAAACAGGCGCGCGCGATCCGCTCTCGACCATCGGAGAAGTACGCAAATCAGCGATCAACCTGTGATAGTTGCGCCGGGGCGGTTGGTTGGCGCGTGAGGTCTGCAGATACTTGGATTTGGAGACTGGGAAGGGCAGGGCTTCAGCCGTGCCACTAGCAGAAACTCCAGGGCCGGTTTAGCCGCTGAGATTGAACGTAGGACGACTCGAAATATGCCAACCACAGAAACGGCATCTTCCCGCCTCGCAGTCGACTTTTCTCCTCCGATTGCACGAATTACGTTACGCAATCCTCCGCTGAACGTAATCGACATTCCCATGATGGAGGAGTTAGCTCAGTCGCTATTGGAAATCGAGGCTCGGCAAGACGTTTCCATGATCGTTTTAACTGGCGAGGGCAAAGCATTTTCAGCCGGCGTAGATGTCGCTGCTCACACGCCCGACAAAGTTCAGGAGATGTTGACGAAATTCCATGCCGTAATCCGTGCGCTGGTGGCGACGAAAAAGGTCACGATTGGCTCGGTGCACGGGCACTGCCTGGGTGGAGGCGCGGAACTGGTCTTGGTGTGCGACATCGTCTACACCACGGAATCGGCGCAATGGGGATTCCCGGAAATAAAGCTGGGCTGCTATCCACCGGTCGCGTGTACCGCGCTGGCTGCGCTCGTCGGACAAAAGCGCGCAGCGGAGTTGATCCTGACCGGGCGCACAATCGACGGGAAAGAGGCGGCGGAGATTGGTCTGGCGAATCGTGCTGTGCCTGAGAGTGGATTGCCTGCCGCAGTCGACGAATGTACCGCACATTTGCGCAAGCTCAGTCCGGCCGCGCTGGGCGCAGCCAAGAAAGCCTCCTATGCCTGGGATTCAATGCACCTCGATAAAGGCCTGGCCCGCGCCGAGCGAATTTATTTCGATGAACTGATGAAGACCTTGGACGCGCACGAAGGCATCTGCGCGTTCATGGAGAAGCGGGAACCGAGGTGGACGGGGAAGTAATGACGGACCAATCGATAGAACCGAAAACACAACTGACATTGGACTCTGACTGGAGCACGGCAATGTTCACCGCCTTTGCTTTTGTGTTCCTGCTGCTGACAGTCGTAGTTACTGCAAGAAGTGTTCTACTCGGCGTCCCGGTAAAAGTACGGATTACGTGGGAGACTTGGATAATGTTTTTGGGCTTTACATTGCTCGTATTTCAAATGAGAGAACCGATACTGAAGTTCGCATGCGTTTTGATCAGTATTATGTTTGGCTCGCGACTATTGCTGAGTCTCGTTCACGCACCGCTTCAGGTCCAGGTTTTAAACGGTGAGATTATGCGGGTCGTCGATCTTGTGGTTGATGTAGGTTTCTGTTTGTACATTGCAAGTTGGTTCAAGCAAAGAATCAGGCGAGTATAGTTCGCGCTGGTAAGGTAAACCGTTCTTCGATGGAATACGAAATCACTCCCGAAGAGGTGAAGAGCAAACTGAAAGCGAAGGAATCGTTCACGTTGCTCGACGTTCGCGAGCCCTGGGAGTTTGAGACTGCGCGCATCGAAGGCGCGAAGTTGATGCCCATGGGCGATGTGCCGTCGCGAGCGCATCAGGAACTCGATCCCGACGATCACGTGGTGGTGATTTGTCATCACGGCGTGCGTTCGATGAATGTGACGGTGTGGCTGCGGCAGCAAGGGTTCGAGAAGGCACAGTCCATGCGCGGCGGCATCGACGCATGGTCACGCCGCGTGGATGGAAAAGTGCCGGTGTACTGACGAAAGCCGCTAGCTACTAGCCCCTAGCTACTAGCCAAAGCAGCTCAGGTTTAGCTAGGAGCTAGCAGCTAGAAGCTCTTGCCATGAAAAAAGAACTCATCGAACTCCGCGTCAATGGTCGGGCTCGCGAACTTGCCATCGAGCCCAGCGCGTTGCTGCTCGACATATTGCGGAACGAATTGCAACTCACGGGCTCGAAGCGAGGCTGCGATGATTCGTCCTGCGGCGCCTGCACCGTATTGGTCAATGGGGTCGCTATGATGTCGTGCACGCTGCTCGCGGCTAGTTGCGAAGGCCAGGAGATCACGACGGTGGAAGGGGTAAGCGAGCACGGCGCTCTGGCAGCGATCCAGAAGGCTTACGGCGATTGGGGAGGGGCGCAGTGCGGCTATTGCACACCGGGCTTCATGATGACGGTGAAGTCATTATTGGCGGAGAATCCGAATCCCTCCGAGGCTGAAGTTCGTGCCGCGCTCAGCAGCAATCTGTGCCGCTGCACCGGCTACAGCCAAATGTATGAAGCCATCCGATCGGCGATTGCGGCAGAACAACAAGGATTGGTGGCGAAGTAGCGAGGCACGGCCTGCGAAAAGCAGATTCCTCGCTTCTCTCGGAATGACACGAGCCGAGGGATCGGAATGACTGAATGAACGATTTCTCCATTATCGGCAAGCCCATCGCGATGATCGACGCGGCAGAGAAGACCACGGGCGCCGGCAAGTACACCGACGACCTCAGTGTTCCTGGCATGCTCATCGGGAAGATTCTGCATTCGCCGTATCCGCACGCGCGCATCAAGCGCATCGACACCAACCGCGCCGAAAAGTACGATGGCGTCGTCGCGGTCGTCGTCGGAAAGGATGCTCCCAATCCTTACGGCATCCTCCCGGTCGGTCACGACGAACACGCGCTGGCTCTCGACAAGGTGCGCTATGTCGGCGACAACGTTGCTTGCGTGGTTGCCGTTTCTGAATCGATTGCCGAGAAAGCGCTCGAACTGATCGACATCGAATACGAGGTGCTGCCTGCGTATTTCGATCCCGAAGAGTCGATGAAAGCGCAGTCCGATTTAATTCACGACTCCAAGCCACAGAACGTGGAAAAGGATTATCACCACGTCTTTGGCGATCCCGACAAGGGTTTTGCCGAAGCCGATCAAATCGCGGAAGCGCGATTTATCGCGAATGAAGTAACGCACGCCGCCATGGAACCGCATTCCACGCTGGCGTCGTTCGAACTCGATCCGCACACCGGCAAGCCTGGGCGTCTGACGGTCTGGTCTTCGACGCAGGTTCCGTACTACTTGCAGCACAAGCTGTCGCTGGTGCTTGAAATGCCGATGTCGCAGACACGCGTGATCAAGCCGCTGGTGGGCGGTGGGTTCGGCGGCAAGAGCGAGGTGATTCCTCTCGAAATCATCGCCGCAGTTGCCGCGCGAAAGGCGAAGGCGCCCGTGAAAATCACCTACACTCGCGAAGAAGTGTTCTGGGCGCATCGTGGTCGGCCCCGCACCATCATCGATTTGAAAACTGGCGTGACCTCTGATGGCCGCATTACCGCCGTAAAGGCACGCGTGGTGCAGGATGGCGGCGCGTACTGCTCCTACGGCGTCGTCACCATCCTTTATTCCGGCGCATTGCTGGGCGCACTTTACGACATTCCTAACATTCAATATGACGGATACCGCGTACTGACAAACAAGCCCGCGTGCGGCGCTATGCGCGGCCATGGCACCGTGAATGTCCGCTTCGCTTTCGAGTCGCAACTCGACGAACTGGCGGCGAAGATTGGAATGGATCCTGCCAAGATTCGACAGAGTAATCTACTGCAGACGCCCTGCATTACGGTGAATGGCCTGCGGGTGCAAAGTTACGGACTACCAGAGTGCATAGAGAAAACGGTGGAACGCTCGGGCTGGAAGGCGCGCAAAGGCAAGCTCCCCAAGGGCCGCGGGCTGGGCATTGCGTGCAGCCACTATGTTAGTGGCGCGGCCAATTCGATTATTCGCTCGGACATGCCGCACTCTACGGTGAACATCAAGATCGACCGCGACGGTGGTGTGGTTGTCTATACCGGCGCTTCGGAAATTGGTCAGGGATCGGACACGATGACCGCGCAGATCGCGGCTGAGGTGCTGGGGGGTTCGTTGGCCCGCGTGCGCGTGATTGCCGCCGACACGGATCTGACGCCAATCGACATCGGGTCGTACTCCAGTCGCGTGACCTTCATGGCGGGGAATGCGACCTTGCGGGCTGCCACGGAAGTCAAAAAGCTGATTGCAGCGGCGGCGGCAAGGAAGATGGGCTGCGAGATAGAAGAACTTATCTTTCGCGATGATGCGATTTTCAGAAAGGGAGGGACAGAGTCGGGCGCGAGCGAGTCCGCGCAAACTTCGCGCGGACCCGACGGCCGAGGGCGGCCGTCGCCACATGGTTCAACTGAGTCAGATAGGTTAACTCAGTCGCATGGGGCGGAACTGCCTACCGTTTCCGGCCATGTCGAAGGTCAAATCCTTCGCGGTTCGCTACAGCAGAAGCGGAAAGAAGAAGGCCCGAAAAACTCCATGACATTTGAAGAGGCCGTCGTGGCCGCTATCGATTTTCACGGAGCGCTCACCGGTACCGGCTCTTACGCGCCTCCGCCGGAGGCTCGCGGCGGCAAACACAAAGGCGCGGGGGTTGGTCCGTCGCCGGCCTATTCGTACTCTGCGCAGGTCGCCGAGGTTAGTGTCGACGAAGAAACGGGTGAGGTCACCGTTCACAAAGTCTGGGCCGCTCACGATTGCGGGCGCGCGTTGAATCCAGTTTCCGTCGAAGGGCAGATTATCGGTTCGGTGTGGATGGGCATGGGACAGGCGCTTACCGAGGAAATGGTCTGGAAAGACGGCATGCTCATGAATGCCGGATTGCTCGAATATCGCAGCCCATCGTCGGTGGAGTCGCCAGCGGTTGAGCCCATCATTGTTGAGAGCATCGATCCCGAAGGCCCGTTTGGCGCGAAAGAATGCAGCGAGGGATCGCTGGCGGCGACGATCCCGGCGATTGCAAATGCGATCTTTGACGCGGTGGGAGTGCGCCTGCACGAGTCGCCGTTTACGCCGGAGAGAGTTCTGGCCGCACTCCGCGCTAAAAAGAATGCGAAGGCGCTGAACTTGACCGAGGGCGTTGACCCCACTTCTCCCATACGCTTCCGCGAACATGGTGGCTCGCTCTGCTTCAACGGGAAAGGGCCGGAGCGGCACGCGCTCGATCCATCACGTCGCGAAACGCCGTCGGTCGCAGGGAGTGCGGATTGAGCCTCCCGGAATTCAAACTGCTGCGCCCACGCACCACCGAAGAAGCAGTACGCCACCTGAGGGAGCATACGAGCAACGTTCGAGTGCTCGCCGGCGGCACCGATTTGATTCCCTCCATGCGGCAAAAGCTTTTCGAGCCAGGGCACGTTCTCGATCTTCGCGGAATTACGGCGATGCGAGGAATCAGGCCGCAGGCCGACGGTGGCGCGGAAATCGGTGCCCTGACCACGCTGCGTGAGATTGAGCGTTCCGATTTCTTGCGCCAGCACTACCCGGTTCTCGCCGAGGCCGCGGCTACGGTGGCGTCGCCCGTGCTCCGTAACATGGGGACAATCGGTGGAAACATCTGCCTCGACACCCGCTGCCTCTGGTACAACCAGTCGCTGGCGTGGCGCAAGGGCTGCGGATTTTGCATCAAGAAAGACGGCGATCTTTGTCACGTGGCTCCCGGGGGAATGAAGTGCTGGGCCGTGTTTTCCGGAGATACGCCTCCGGCGTTGCTCTGCCTGAACGCGGAAATTGAAATTGTCAGCGCAGGCGGAACGCGTCGGGTGGCATTGCGTGATTTCTACACCGGTCTCGGTGACAACTATCGCAAGCTGCAGCCCAACGAACTTGTGACACGCATCTTCCTGCCCGCCGAGGCGGCTGGCTATTGTGGCGTTTATCGCAAGCTGCGGGTTCGCGGATCCATCGATTATCCGCTGGCAGGCGTCGCGGTGGTGATAAAGCGATCGAACGGCCATGTCGCGGACGCTCGCATTGGCATCACCGCTGTAAATCCCGCACCCCTGCTCGTGAAAGAAGCGCGGGACTTATTGGTAGGCAAGGCTGTGGACGAGGCCTTGGCTGAGGCGGTCGGCGACGTAGCCGCAAAGACTGCGAAGCCTCTGACCACTTCCGCGTTAACACCGGAATACCGCCGCGAAATGATTCGTGTTTTCACCAAGCGCGCAGTGCTGGCCGCTGCGGCGAATTGATCGCTCTGATATTCTTCTGGCGACCGCCAATCGCAGCGCGTAATGATCACCGACTGCCACATCCATATCCAGCCGATGGAGATGTTCAAGCCACACGCGCTGGAACTGATGAAAACGAAGCGGCCGAATTTCGAGCAGATCGTTGAGTTCTGCCGCTCGCCTAAGGCTTTCCTCAAGTTCCTCGACGCGAGCGGCATCGACCGCGCCATGCTCATCAACTACGTTGCCCCTGAAGTGATTGGGTTTACCAATGGAGTGAATCAGTTCGTCGCCGACTATGTGAAGGAGAATCCCCAGCGGCTGCTATCGTGTGGCAGCCTGCATCCGCGGCACACCACGAACGTGCTGGCCGATGTCGAGCAGATTCTGCGCCTCGGCCTGCAGATGATCAAGATTCATCCACCTCACCAGTTGCTGTTTCCCAACGACTACCTCAGCGGCGTAAAGGAGCTTGAGATCATTTACCGCGCCGCCGAAGCGAATGGTGTGCCGGTGATGTTTCACACCGGGACCTCAATTTTTCCCGGCGCGCGCAATAAATATGGCGACCCGATTTACGTCGACGATGTTGCGGTCGACTTTCCCAAACTGAAGATCCTGCTGGCCCATGGTGGGCGCCCGCTGTGGATGCATACCGCGTTCTTCCTGGTGCGGCGGCATCCGAATGTCTATCTCGACATTAGTGGCATCCCGCCAAAGACGCTGCTGAAATATTTTCCGCGCCTGGAAGAAATCGCGCACAAAACGCTGTTCGGCACGGACTGGCCCGGGCCGGGTGTGCCTGACATCAGGAAGAATCTCGAGGAATTCAGGGCACTGCCACTGAGCGAAGCGGTTCAGCAACAGATTCTGACGAAGACGGCGTTGTCGATCTGGCCTGCCTGACTTCTTTGTTTTGCGGCCTGCCCAACATGGTCGCAAACATGGCCTTGGAAGCCTATCTTGCCACTCTCAGCCGTTCGATTGTGGTGCCCCAACAGTTGGAAAGTTCGGCGCATTTGAGGTATAAAAAAAGGTTGCCCTCCCGCGTCCGACTCGCGCGGTCCAGCAACAGCGATTCTGGCGATCGAAGCGAGAAACTAATGTCGAGCGTGACTACAAATCATCCCCCCAAAGGAATGGAGGGCGTTGTTGCCACCACTTCCAAGATTTGTTACATCGACGGAGATCGGGGCATCCTGGCATATCGAGGTATTGATATCCACGAACTGGCGCACCAGTCGAACTTCGAAGAGACCTGCTACCTCTTGTGGTTTGGAAAATTGCCCACTCGCAGCGAACTGCGCGAGTTGCACGAACGCTTGGCTGAAGAACGAAAACTGGACGCATCTATCATCACGCTACTGCGCAATGCTCCTCGCCATGCTTTGCCCATGGACGTGTTGCGCACCGCGGCTTCCGCGTTGTCGTTTTACGATCCCGAAGAGAAGAGTAACGATCACCAGGCCAACGTCAACAAAGCGATTCGCCTGACTTCGCAAATTGCGATGATCGTGGCCGCTTACGATCGTATCCGCAAGGGAAATTCTGTTGTGGAGCCCGACCGGTCGCTGTCCCACGCCGCCAATTTTTTGCTGATGCTAAATGGCAAGCGCCCATCGCCGACCGCCGAACGTGCTCTCGATATCGCTTTGATCCTGCACGCCGACCACGAACTCAACGCTTCCACCTTCGCCGCGCGGGTTACGGCCGCAACTTTGTCGGACATGCATTCCGCTATCACGTCGGCGATTGGCGCGTTGAAGGGGCCGCTCCACGGCGGCGCGAACGAAGCTGTGTTTCTCATTCTGGAGGCAATTGATTCTTCGAGTGCCGATCCGATCGAGTATGTAAAGGGCATGCTGGCGCAAAAGAAAAAAATTCCGGGTTTTGGGCATCGGGTTTATCACACCGAAGATCCGCGCGCTACGCATCTTCGCGCAATGTCGCGCGACCTCGGCAACTCTGCCGGGCAGCCCAAGTGGTTCGAATTTTCACGCAAGATTGAAGAGTTCGTGAAGGCCGACAAGAAGCTGAATGCCAATGTGGACTTTTACTCGGCCTCGACTTATCACACGCTGGGCATCGACGTGGATCTGTTCACGCTCATCTTCGCAGTCTCGCGCATGAGCGGTTGGGCGGCCCATGTGATCGAACAACTCGATGACAACCGCTTGATTCGGCCGCGCGCCGAGTATCTGGGCCCGGAGTATCCCGCTCCATTCATCCCAATCGACCAGCGGTAGGAACGTAGCGACAGCCGCCTCGGCTGTCACGGTTTTCTCGTAGAGACGTTGGGTGCAACGCCTCTCGCACCTTAAGAAATGTCGGCACACGTCGAGCAGGAGCGGCCCCGCAGCCTCGCGCAAGGTAGAATAGAAGCTGGTTTTCTATGCATCGCGTCTACCTCGACAACAACGCAACCACGCCCGTGCTGCCCGAAGTCTTTGCGGCGATGCAGCCCTACTTCGTCGAGCAATTCGGCAACGCCTCGTCCATCCACCATCACGGCCAGCACACACGAGCCGCGGTTGAGGACGCGCGTGAATCGGTCGCGGCTTTGCTCGGTTGCCAGGCGCCGGAGATTATTTTCACCAGCGGCGGCACAGAGGCGGACAATCTCGCCATTGCTGGCTTGGTGAGCGCCGGCGATCACGTCATCACATCGAGCATTGAGCACCACGCGGTCTTGCTGGCATGTAAGCATCTGGAAGAAATTGGCGTGGAGGTGACGGTGCTGCCGGTCGACGGTCGCAGCTTGGTCGATCCTGCCGACGTACAGCGCGCTTTGCGACCCAACACTAAGCTGGTCTCAGTCATGATGGCGAACAACGAGACCGGAGTTTTACTTCCGGTCGAGGAGATTGGAAAGATCGCGACCGAAGCGGGCGTTTATTTTCACACGGACGCGGTCCAGGCCGCTGCCAAAGTTGCGATCGATGTAAACCGGATCGGTTGCCACACGCTCTCCATTTCCGGACATAAGATTCACGCACCGCAGGGCATCGGAGCGCTATACGTGCGGAAGGGAATTCAGATTCGCCCGCTGCTTTATGGTGGCAGGCATGAGCGTTCGCGCCGCGCCGGCACGGAGAATGTTCCAGGAATTGTGGCGCTGGGCAAAGCCGCGCAATTGGCGAAGGAAGCGCTCGACCGTGGCGACGACAAGAAAATGGCCGCAATGCGGGACCGCTTGCAGCAGGGAATTTTCGCCCAGGTCGAAGACGCAGGAGTGAACGGTGACAACACGACGCGTGTGCCCAACACAACGAATATTCATTTCGATCACATTGACGGTGAAGCGATGGTCATTGCCCTCGACTTGAAGGGCGTCGCAGTGTCGACGGGAGCTGCATGTTCGTCCGGCGCAATTGAGCCGTCGCATGTGTTGGTGGCCATGGGTCTGCGTCCGGATCAGGCGCGCGCCAGCATTCGCTTCAGCCTGGGCAAGCAGACCTCGCCAGAAGATATCGATGTAGCACTCGCGCTGGTGCCAGAAGTTGTGGCGCGTTTGCGGGAGCTTTCGCCCGTATATAAGAAAACCGCTCTTAGGTCTTAGCCTTTGGCCTTTAGCTCTTCGCGCATGCCGTTTGAAGAGCACAGTCATACGAATAAAGGTCCAAAGTGTTAAAGCTAAAAGCTAGAAGCTAGAAGGTAACAATGACTCGCGAGACGATTGCCGTAGCCATGTCGGGCGGTGTGGATTCTTCCACCGTCGCGGCCATGCTGCGCGCTGATGGACACAGCGTCATCGGCTTGACCATGCAGCTTTGGAACCAGCGTCGGTTGGCCGGGCACGAGGGCATGCCCGAGTCGGTGCAGGGACGCTGCTGCTCGCTCGACGATGTTTATGACGCGCGCCGCGTTGCACAGCAGATCGGCATTCCGTATTACGTTGTGAATCACGAGGAGCGTTTTGAGCGCGACGTGATTCGTCCGTTTGTCGAAGAGTATGTTTCGGGCCGCACGCCCATTCCCTGCAGCCTCTGCAACAATCATTTGAAGTTTGATCAGTTGCTCGTCGTTGCGCGGCAGATTGGGGCTGAGCGCGTCGCCACTGGCCACTATGCGCGTGCCGCGTTTGACGAGACGCGAGGCCGATGGCTGCTCAAGCGTCCTGCCGACTCAAGCAAGGATCAGACGTATTTTCTTTTCGGCCTGACCCAGGAGCAGCTGAGCCGCACGATTTTCCCGCTTGGCGATATGACGAAGCCGGAAGTCCGCGGACTCGCGCGCCAGCATGGGCTCGCACTCGCAGAGAAGCCCGACTCACAGGAGATTTGTTTCGTTCCCGGTGGCGACTACAAGCGCTTCATCGACGCTTATCTCGGTGAGCAAGGCGAAGCGTTGCCTGACACTGCCGGCGATCTCGTTACGACAAACGGTGAAGTCATCGGCGAGCACGCCGGCATTCACAACTTCACCGTAGGCCAGCGCAAGGGACTCGGCGTGGCCACGGGCTCGCCGCTCTACGTAATTCAGATCAGCGGCGCTAACCGGCAGGTTATCGTTGGCGGGGAAGAGCGTCTCTATTCGCGTACGCTGCGAGCCCGCCGCGTGAATCTCATTTCCGTCGAGGGTCTCCGCGAGCCGATGCGCGTGGCCGTGAAGATTCGGCATCGCCACGAGCCCGCCCCTGCCATGATCGAAAGGGCGGGCGATGACGAAATTCTCGTCACCTTCGATCAGCCGCAACGCGCTATCACTCCGGGACAGGCCGCGGTCTTCTACGACGGCGACATTGTCGTCGGTGGCGGCTGGATCGCGTAGGCGATCGGACACGCGCGAATATAATCCCGCGAATGGCATCTGCAAATCTCCCGCTGCCACTCTCTCCAACGTCGTCTGCCGCGCCATCCCTCTGGAGTCGCCAATCCAGTCCACTCAAGCAGGGAATCAAGACCGGTTTGGCAGGCGCGATCACCTACGCGATCTATGCCGGATTCCACCTGCCACAGGGATACTGGGCTGTCTTCGCCGCGCTGGTCGTCACCCAAGCGAACCTCGGCGCATCGTGGAAAGCGGCACTCTACCGCACGATTGGTTCGACGTGTGGAGCGCTCGCCGCTGCCCTGCTGATGCCAATCCTCGGTGACACGCCCGTTGGCGCGGGCATTGCACTTTTCCTGCTCGCGACCTTCTTTGGCTATTTGACTTCTCTGCATCCAGCCTTCACCGCCGCAGGTTTCACCGCGGCATTGATTCTGGTGTTCGGCGGCCAAGGCGAACCATTTCACATGGCATGGCTGCGCGTGCTCTATACGATTTTGGGAGCAGTCGTCGCGTTCGCGGTGGGGGCGCTTATCTGGCCAGTTCACGCCCGGGTTGGTTTGCGCCACAAACTGGCAAGTATTTTGGAGGGGGCGGGAACACTCTACCGTGCAGTTGCCACCACTGCTCTACAAGGAATCGACAACGAAGAGCAGGTGCGCCAACTCGATCGCCAGTTGCATGACTTGCGGCGCGGTATTACCCAGCAGATGGACGAAGCGCGAAGCGAGCTGGCTTTTTCACGTTTCAACCAAGGCGCCTATCAGGCATTTGTCGATTTGGCAGATCAAGTTCGGCGACGCCTGACCGCGATGGCAGAGGATAGTTCTCTCTACGCGCACGCGCAGCCCAACCTGGTTCCGTCGCTCCCCGCACTGGTCGAGAAAACCGCGCAGGCCTTCGCTCAGTTGGCGCAAGCAGTGAGAAATCCCGCCGCGGCCGTAAATCCCGCACACATCGATTCCGCTATTGCCGACCTGAACGCCGATCTGGCCAAACTGCGCGAGCAGCGCGTCACCAATCCCTTTACGCTCGACCGCATGTTGCCCTTCTGGGCGTTGGTATTCAATTTGAAGGAAGTGGCGCAGGATTTGAAGCAGTTGGAATCAACGCTGCCCGAGCTTTTCTGAACAGGACTGGTTTCGGAGTTCTACGAGAAACGACTTTCCGGAATCTTTCAGTTTCCGCTCCAGGCGAGCCGTACAGTCGCAGTCGCCGCAAGCCCAGGGCTCGGTCCCATTCTCATCGCGGCATTTGCGGCGGTCGTGCGCATCCTGCACGCGTGTAAGTTCGAAGTATTCTTCCCAGTAGGGTTTTTCTTCCTGCAATGGCGTGGGGCAATAACAAACTTCAACCCAGCGAGCGGTCTGGTCCGCACAGAGCCGGGCATCTTGCATGTTCCGGAGATACTCGCCCTCAGCGACCGACCCCTGACCCAGCGTTTGCTGCTCGATGGCTTCGAGAAGCGCCGCTTCACGACCGGGCTTTACGCGGGCTCGAACTAGATAACGCATCGACTGTCTCTCTAACTTTACTGCAAGCCTGCTTGCGCGAGCATCTCCAGAAACTGATTTCTGGTTCGCATGTCGATTGACTGTGCAACCATCTTGCCGCTCCGGTCGTAAACGAAGCTCTTGGGAATTCCGTAGACGATGAACTCGTCGTTCACGTTGCGCCCGGGATCAAGCAGGACGGGATAACTGATTTTGTGGTCGCTAATAAACGCCGAGACCTTCGCTGCCTCTTCATCGGAAATCGCCAGCACGACGAATCCCTGATCTTTAAACTTGTTATACAGAGCATCGAGGTCGGGCATTTCTTTACGGCATGGCGGGCACCAAGTCGCCCAGAAGTTCACGAGGACGACTTTGCCGCGCAGGTTCTGTAGGTGCCACGCTTTTCCTTGCAGGTCGGGGAGCGTAAAGTCCGCGGCCTGACGTTTCGCATCGTCGCCTTCCAACCTCGCCATCGCCGCCGCCAACTGAGGATTGTCTGACGCGGCCTGCATATGCTCGTACCGGACCAGAGAGGCCAACTCCGTATACAGAGAATCAGGGTTCCCGGGCGTCCCTGGTGCAGGTTGTTCGTGCAATGCGATGGCTAACGTTGTGGTGACCTCTTGTAAAGTGTCTCGCCCGAAGTCGCCTTCGGTCGCCAGACCTGCCAGTCCTCCTGCCAGCTTTAGTTTGTTGGGAACCGCCGGTAATTGCCGAATCTGCAGCGCGAGGTTCTTAGTAGTGCGGGCACGGGCCGTGTTGTCGAGATTGCGCAGGCCACGTAACTGCTCGACGATTGGTTTTTCCCGATGACTCCAGACAGTCTTGTCTTGAGCCAAAACCGGGAGGGAAAGAAAAATCAGGATGACGCTAAGCTGGGGGATCTTTGGTGAACGACTACCGTGGCGATAAAAGAAATGCAGCGCCGAACGTGGTTGCGGATATGAAGTCATGAGAAAGCTGTCCGCAGTAATCACACGAAGAAACTTAGATGAACATCTCATCCTGGGGAACAGGTCTGCGTCCCTCGCGGCCGCCGCCATTCCTGCGGCTGCGACCGAAGAAGAATTCCAGTCCCGCCGTGATTCCCTGCATCAGCCCGGAAAGCTGCCGCACTGGCGAGACCACCGTTCTCTGCACGATATCGGAGGTTCGCTCCACGCGATCGAGAGTGCGGGTAAACAGCTCGTCGGTGCGAATGATCTGCAGGCGTGCCCTGTCGACGACATCGTGCACGGTTGCATCGACGCGCTCTACCTGGTTGCGCACCATAGTGGCGGTTTCCTCCACCTGATCGGCGATGGCCTCCACCTTGGGCCGCACCTCAGCGAGCAAGGCCTCGGCCTGCGTGATCGTTGGCAGAACTTTGGTCTTCACTTCTGTCGCCAACGCTTCCATCCGCTTGCTGGTCTGGCGTAAGACCACAAATATGGCGATCAGGACGCCGGCCTGCAACAGGACGGCAATTCCGGTCAAGGCGATAAACAGAGGGGTAAGATTATCCATAAGCTTGCTCCAGCAAATCACAACCGCGTGCGGCTCTGCGGGAAGCCTGCTTCATCGTCCTACAAGTTCTTGGGCGCAGCCGTTTCCGAGGTGGCTTCGTGATATGCCTGACGACCCGCCTCATAGGCGGCGCGGAATTGCTCTTTCTGCTGGGTCACTACGTCGCGGCCTTTGTCGGCCCACTGCGTGGCCTGTTCACGGGCCTCACGCGCACGATTGCGCACGTATTCGCGGCCTTCTTCAGCGCGCGCGCGCAAAACTTCCCGGGTCTCGTTGCCCGAACGTGGCGCGTATAGAATTCCTGCCACCGCGCCCACACCTAATCCCGCCAGGAACCAAATCACGCTGTTGCCGTCACGATCCGACATGATAAACCTCCTCGTAAATGACTCAATCAGATGCTACATCCTCCGTCAGGCAAATACAATTACAGGGGAGTCTGTAAATTGTGCGGGACTGCACAGGGGCAGAGCGTAAGGGGCTCCCTTTCTACGCGCTCTTCGTAGAACGCACTTGCCATACGCGATTAAGGGCTGTTAACCGCAGAGATCAGAAAGAAAAGCCGCCGAGATGGCGAAGCGGCGCTCATTAACATTTCGGGCCTGTCAGCTTACTTTTGTGTAGGCGGAGTAGAGGGCTTTGGGGTCGGCGCGGGCTGCGTCTTTACTGGTTGGGACTTCACACCCTGGAGTACCGAAGTTGGACCGCTTCGCCTCGATGCATAGACCGACAGTGTGATGGAAGTGATCATGAACGCCACGGCCGACCACGTCGTTGCCTTGGACAGCGCGCTGGCCGCGCCGCGAGGACCGAACGCCGTTTGGCTGCCTTGGCCGCCAAACGCCGCGGAAATGTCGCCGCTCTTCCCGCTTTGCAGCAGAACGACCACAATAATGAAGAAGCAGACCAGGATGTGGATAGTAGTGACCAGATAAATCATAGATTCGAATTTTCCTAACCTTCGGCGATCCGAGTTGAGTCCTCGACGGATTCCCGATCCCTACCGACAGCAATATTGCTGATTAAATCATGGTTTTGGAACGCCATGGTTCGGAAGGAAGGATCGAGCTGCTAAGTCCTTCAAAGACGAGAACTTTACCCAAAGATAGTTTGACATCCGGCGCGCGGTTCGGTCAAGCGCGGACGAAGTCAAGAAATCTCATGCGCCATGCCTGAGGTATACTAGCCGATCAAACATCCTTCCATCTTTCCGTGGTGGGCCCTAGAAATGCAGAGGCCGCGTTCTTCTCAGCATAGGTCCATGTCATTTGTTATCCGGGGAATTCGTACGACATCCCTCTTGGCACTCTCTCTGACGTTTGCTCTGTTGGCTCGATCCCAGTCCGAGAATGCGCGCGCGAGCGCACTGATTCGCGAGGGCCAGGGCGCCCTGGACGCCGGTGATTTCTCCCGCGCGATACACGATTTCGAAAACGCCCGCCAACTGGCTCCGGACAATGCTGACGTCAACCGGGGACTGGTGCTCAGCTATCTGCAAGCCGGACGATTGGCCGATGCGCAAAGGATCGCGGAGTCTGCTGTCGGCCGTTGGCCCCACGATGCTCGGCTGCAACATTGGCTTGGTCTTGTCTATTTCAAGGAAGGACATAACCAAAATGCGTTGCAGGCCTTGCAGCGCTCCGAGAGCCTGAGCCCAAATGGTCCGGACATCCACTTTGACATCGCGCTGGTGTATCTCGCGGAAAATCAGTATCCGCAGGCGGCGGACGAACTCGAGAACGCGATCAAGTTGAATCCAAACGCGGCGCTTCCTCATATTCTGCTGGGACGCGCGTATCAGAATACTAACCGGACAGTAAAGGCAATCGAACAATTTCGCGCCGCACTGCGCGCAGATCCGAACGTTCCCCTGGGTCATTATCATGTCGGCTTCGCCCTTGCCAGTCTTGGCCGCGACCAGGAGGCAATCGCCGAATATCAGAAAGAAGCTCTGCGGTCTCCGGATAATCCGTCCGTTCTTTACCAGTTAGGCCATTGTGAACTTGCGACGAGCGAGTGGCAGTCCGCGATCATGCATTTGAAGAAGGCCACACAGTTGGATCCGAAGAATGCCGATGCACGCTACGATTTAGGCAAAGCACTGCTGTTAGAGGGAGATGCCGCGGCCGCGGTCCTGACTTTACGCCAGGCAGCAGCTTTGAAACCAGAAAGCCCAGAGCCGCATTACCTGCTGGCGCGAGCCCTCGAAAAGATTGGAGACAAAGAGCAAAGTCAGCACGAGCTCCAAATTTTTGCCGATCTCAAAAAGGCGCAGCCCGCAACTGGAGGGATGGCCACAGGGCCAATCCAGTGATGGCACATCCTCGGTGGCCTAGCTTGCTTGTAAGCGCTGCGATGTTAACCGCGGCTTGTTTATTGGTTTTCTTTCCGCAGCGCTCGCCTGCTCACCAACAAACTCATCGTTCCACCGCGCCTGCGTCCACTTCGAAGGGAAAGGGCCTGGCGTCATCGCCCATTTCGTTTATCGATATTGCCAAGACTGCAGGCATCGATTTTCACCTTACCTGCGGCGATCCGGAAAAGCGTTACATAATGGAGTCGATGTGCGGCGGCGTTGCCGTTCTCGACTACGACAACGACGGCTGGATGGATATTTTCCTGGTAGATGGTTCCACGCTCGCCGACCAGCGAGAAGGGAAGTGCCACACGGGCAAGCTCTACCACAACGACCACGATGGCACGTTTACTGACGTCACCGCGAAGTCGGGGATCTCGCATTGCGGTTGGGGATTCGGCGTAGCCGTGGGCGATTACGATAATGACGGGTGGGAAGATCTCCACGTTACTTATCTCGACGGCGCCATTCTTTATCACAATAATCACGACGGAACGTTTACTGATGTGACGGCGAAAGCTGGCGTCGGCAATATTGGCCGCTGGGGAACCAGCGCTGCTTTTGGCGATTATGACAACGATGGCTTCCTCGATCTCTATGTCGCGAATTACGTCGACCTGGACCTGCAGCACCTGCCGGAGTTTGGGCAGGGCCTGTTTTGCCAGTACCGGCAGATTCCGGTCTCCTGCGGGCCGCGTGGATTGAAAGGCGGACGCGACCGTCTGTATCACAACAACGGAGATGGCACGTTCACCGATGTAACCGAAAAACTGAACATCGATCCCAACTCGTATTACGGTCTCGGCGTCGTTTGGTTGGATTATGACCTGGACGGCTGTCTTGATCTTTACGTCTCCGACGATTCAACGCCCAGCATGCTGTATCACGGCGACTGCAAGGGCGGCTTCACCGAAGTCGGAGTGAAGGCAGGTGTGGCCTACAGCGCCGATGGTCGAGAACAGGCCGGCATGGGCGTAGATTCGGCCGACTACGACAACGATGGATGGCCGGACATTGTGAAGACGAACTTCTCCGACGATAGTAATAATCTGTTTCACAACGATCACACCGGGGAATTCACTGATCTTGCCGGCCCTGCGGACTTTGGCCCGGTAAGCATTCCATTTCTCGGGTTCGGAGTTAAATTTCTCGACATCGACAACACTGGCTGGAAAGATTTGTTCGTCGCCAACGGCCACGTAAACCCGCAGGTCGATCAATATTCCTTCGGAGTGACGTATGCCGAACGTCCGCTCCTCTTTAGAAATCTGGGCAAGGGAAAATTTGAAGAAATCGGATTCAAATCCGGTTCAGCGCTGGCCCATCGGTATGTAGGGCGCGGCGCGGCCACGGCCGATTTTTTCAACGAGGGCAGAGAGGATCTTCTGGTTAGTGTGCTTGACGGACCTCCACTGTTACTGCAGAACCAAAGCCGAAAGCAGGGCCACTGGCTTCGCATCAAGACCGTGGGCACGCGATCCAATCGGGACGGATTTGGTGCACGCGTTGAAGTAAAGGCGGGAGGGTTTACTCAGGTGGCGGAAGTGCGGACCAATTCAAGTTTTGAATCCGCGAGTGATCCGCGACTGCACTTCGGTCTGGGCTCTGCCAATCTCGTCGATGCTATCGTGGTCCACTGGCCTTCGGGCACGATGGACCGGATCGGCCCGCAGCGGACAGATCAGCAACTCGTCATTGAGGAAGGGAAAGGTGTGGTTACTCCGCAACCGATGGCTCCCCGAACGGCTTCGTCGCACGCCAATTGAAATAAGAATTTTTTCGATTCTTGGAATCCGTCACACTGTCCGTTTGCGCACTGATACGACGAGTGCCAGGCACTGAATCCTTTTCCAGGCTCTCATTCTAAGAAATCGGGGCTCCTTGTAACTTGTTGATATGCAACAAGAAACGGTGCATCGTGCCGTTTCTTCTGCGTTTCGACATGGTGACGGTCCTTGCAATTGTCAGATTTCGCCTCGGTTTGCGCGAAGGGACGGTTGGCGAGCCATGTCCGGAAAAGACCAGTGGTTTTCAAACACTTCTTGACAGTGGTTGTTGATTAAGGTGAAAATGCGGCCCACTTAAACAGCGAAGTGTGATCGTGGTCACACATCGGTGCGTGGGGTTCGTTTTGTTGGGTTCAACATCTTGTACGAGGGTAAGCCAATGACGAAGCTGCGGTGTTGTTGCACAATCTCCTTGTGTTTCTTCTTTTTGGTCTTGAGCGCGATGGCGCAGGTTCAAAACGGCCAGTTTTCGGGTACCGTCACCGACCCGTCTGGCGCCTCTGTTTCTGACGCGAAAGTCACAGTGACCAACCAGGCGACGAACCTCTCGGTAACAACGACCACGAATGGAGCAGGTTTTTACACCGTCAAAGAACTTCCCATTGGCACTTACAAGATTAACGTCGAGGCCCAAGGCTTCAAAACTTACAGCGATTCGAATGTGGTTCTCAACGCGGGCCAAATCGCCAAGGTCGACGCCAAGTTGCAACTCGGCCAGACGCGTGAAGTGGTCGAAGTCACGGGCCAAGAAGTCGCTGTCCAGACGGACGACCCGAAATTATCCTCCACGATCGGCGCCGAACAAATCTCAAATCTGCCGGTCAACGGACGCAATGTTTTCGACCTCATGCAGTTAGCCCCCGGCGCGGTCAATGTCAGCGGCACCGATTTTGAAAACGGCCATATGACGGTCGTCAATGGCGTCCGGGAGGACTTCAATGGCTTCCTGATTAACGGCGTCTCCAACAAAGGCCTGAGCGGCGGGACCGTGAACACGCCGATTCAAGACACGGTCGAGGAGTTTCAGCAGTTGGGCCTCAACATGTCTGCGCAGTATGGCAGTAGCGCTGGCAGCACCGTGAACCTGGTGACCAAGTCGGGCACAAATCAGTTCCACGGCAGCGGATGGGAATACCTTCGAAACGATGCGGCAGATGCGAATGACTACTTTTTCAATCAAAACAACGCCGCACTCAAGGCGAGCGGTGAGGCACCACTAAGGACGCCTCCCCTTCGATGGAACCAGTTTGGGTTGACAATCGGTGGGCCGATCATAAAGGACAAATTGTTTTTCTTTGGTTCCTATCAGGGCAGCCGCTTCAACTACAGCAACATAAGCACGGTGACGGAGGAATCGCCTCAGTGGCGGGCCGCCGTACAAGCAGCGGACGCAGCCACCGGAGTCAATTCTGTGGCGGGTGTGCTCTATAAGAATTTCTTGCCAACTGTGGGAGGCGCAACCGCCTTCACCACGGATCAATATCTCTCCGGCGTCACCGCGAATGATACGGGACTCGGCTGCGTGTTGGACCCGACGACCGGTAATTGTACGGGTGTCGCAAACTACGCCGACTACGTCTGCCCAGACAACTATAGCTCTAGCAACGGCTTCGGAATTTCGGCTGCCCAAGCGAACATCATGGCGGCACGGATGCAGAATCTTCTCGGTGTGGTACCAGGAGTTGATAACACCACTCTGTTGTCATTCACGGGTTCGCCATGCAGCACGCCCTTGGCCGCGAAGCCGGGGTTCATCGGCCGCGATCCCGTCACCGGTGTATCTAACATGCCGTTCCAATTGTCAGGCGTGTCTTTGGTGAAGGCACAGACCGGGGCTTTCGGCAATGTGGCTAACTTGTTCAACGGCAACGAGTGGTCAATCCGGTTGGACTACGTTCCGAGTACGGCGAACCGGTTTTCCGTTAACTGGAACCAGTCACGAACCACTGACATTTATGGACCTTGCGGTGATCCAGCTTGCGCCCGCGGGTTTTACAATCCAGAGATCATTCGAAGCCCCAACGGTCAATTTAGTTTTCTCCATACCTTCACGCCCAAAATCCTGAATGAATTTCGTGCCGGGTATTCGCAGAACGCCAGCCCGTTGCTCAATGTTGCCCAAGGCGGTGTTCCAGCGATCGGCTTCGACGACGGCTCAGCCGGGTTTGGATCCTATAGCGGGTATCCTCAGTTCTTCAAGGAAAACGTGTATAGCTACGCTGAGATGGTGTCGGTCAGCCACGGCAACCACAACATGAAAATCGGCGTGGATGTTCGGCGGAACCTTGAGAACAGCCAGTTCAACGTGGCCCGCCCGTCGTACTACATGTCCGATCCGCTCTTCTTTGCAGCCGATGCTCCTTATGGAATGACCGCTGGCGTCAACCCCGGCATCTGTTCTCCGCCCTGCTCGCAATCGACAATACAGGGACTGATATCCAGTAACACGATTCCGAACTCGAGTTTGGCGAGCAACTTCCGTCACTGGCGCAATATTGAGTTAGGGGCATATTTCCAGGATGATTGGAAGGCCACCAAGCGCCTGACTTTGCAACTCGGCCTGCGCTACGATCTCTATAGCCGTCATACGGAGGAAAACAATCAGGCTACTACCTTCATTCTGGGGCCGGGAAGCAACCCAATCTTGGGGATGATCCATGCCAATGCCCCGCAGGGCGACCCGGGCTGCGATACCAATGCCGCGCAGGAGGCGATGGCCGGATTGGCGGGGGTTTGCGGCCCCGGCGGCTTCGCGGGCTCATCCTCTCTCGGTAAGGGCCGACACAAGGATTTTGGTCCACGTCTTGGTTTCGCCTATGACGTCTTCGGCAATGGCAAGACCGCGATTCGAGGCGGTTTCGGCATCTCTTACGAGGGCACCCTCTATAACCCGCTGTCGAACTCACGCTGGAATCTACCCTATTACTCGTTCAACCAAATGTTCAACGCCTTCGGGGGGGGCGGTGACACTGTAGTGTATGGGCCCTCGACATGCACTGCGAATGTTGGTTGCACAGCGACGGGCGGTGCACAATTCGGACCCGGCGGTGTGGCCCCGACCTACACGGGTCCACCGACCAATCCGAACCAGGGACCGGCCGGCCAGGCTCAGGCGCAGGGTAATATCGACGGCTGGTACGGTCAGAATCCCAACACCGCTACTCTCACGGGAATCATCTTCCCGCAGGGCATCGACGATCCTTACGTCTATAACTATTATCTAGGCCTTCAGCACGAGATTATGGCCAAGACGGTGCTGGAACTAAACTTTGTCGGCACCACAGGACATAAGCTCTTCCGCGCCGAAGACATCAACCGCCTCCCTGGCGCCCTGCTGCCCGCTGGCGCCACACTTGTCAACAATGTCGGGTATCCGGAGACCGGGTTTGGTGGACGCCCCAACCCCAATTATGGCCGGCTGCGTGTCTGGGAAAACGTGGTAAATTCCAACTACAACTCGCTGCAGGCATCCTTGAAGCGTCAGATGAGCCACAATCTGCTCTTCAACGTGGACTACACGTTCAGCCACTCGATCGACAACGGATCTACGTGGCACAGCGGTGCCACTACTGCGAACGGTTCTGCCGGCGGCGAAGGTTTCACAACCGACCCCACTCATCCTCGGTATGACCGCGGTAACTCGATCTATGACATCCGCCAAAGGTTGGTTATCAATCACGTGTGGATGCTCCCGGGTCAGAAGACAACGGGATTTCTTGGAGCGGTTGCGGGAGGTTGGTCCTTGAACGGAATCTGGGCATTCCAGACCGGGCCTCACTGGCAGGCGTTCCGCGGAGGCTCAGCACGGCTGAAGACGATCAGCAGCGGCGGCGTTAGTAGCTGCCACGCTCCAGACGTCCCGAACAACTGCGAGAATCTGGGCGGCGACTTCCTTCTCACTCATGGCCGGAACGAGCGTCCAAACTCCTCCCTGGCTAGCTTCCAGCCGACGAAGGCGGAATGGGCGAACGGCTGGTTCGGCAACCCAGCAAACGCGGCAACTGGAGCGTATCCTGGAATTCCAGTCTTTAGCAATCCATGTCTGGGTTGCCTCGGCAATCTCGGACGTAATACGTTCGTAGGCCCCGGCTCCTGGGAAACTGATATGACTGCAGCCAAGAACTTCAAAATAACGGAGAAGTTTGGTCTGAAATTTGAAGTCGCCGCATTCAACATCTTTAATCGGGCTAACTTCGTACTGGCGACTGCCGGTGGCGGGGCCCATAACGATACGCGCAGCGGGGTCTTCGGGAAAGCTGCCGGCACGAACGGTGCGCGTGTTATGCAGGCTGGTGCAAAGATCAGCTTCTAGCCTGCTTCGTTTTCCGGGACCCGTTTGCATATACTGCGAACGGGTCTTTTTTCTTTCGTGGGTGACTTATGACCCGCAGGGCTCGGTTGTTTCTAATGTTCTCCAGTATTCTCCTGCCCTCCGTGCTGTTTGCGCAGCAGCAGGAGCTAACCAATATTGTTGGCCAGCTTCGTGTAGCCCGGGGCGATTTCCCATCCCACCAGATCATGATTCAATTGCTGTTCCGGGGCAGTCCACTGACCAGTACCTATGCGGATACGGAGGGGAAGTTTGGCTTTGAAGGTTTGGTCAGTGGCGAATACCACATTGTCATTAACGACACCGATTATGACCCCGTCGACGAGCGGGTCATCATTCACTCTGACATCACTGCGAATGCATTAGCTTTTCTTATACTGCGGCCTCGCCAAAACATAGCGAAAGCCGACCCGATTGGATCGCGGACCTCCGGCAGCAACCCGTTTCTGGTGGATCCGGAGGACTACAACAAACATTTTCCCAAGAAGGCGCTTAAAGAATACGAGCGCGGGCTGGATGCCGAGCGCAAAGGCAAGGGCGACGATGCCATCGCGCACTACCGCGACGCGTTGAAAATTGCTCCCAATTATTATCCCGCGCACAACAACCTCGGGACGCTTTATCTGAGCAGATCAGATCTCGCCTCGGCGGAGGAACAGTTTCAAGACGCGGTTCGGCTCGATCAAAATGACCCACAGGCCTACTTCAACCTGGCCAACGTTTTTCTACTAAAGGGCCAATACAAGGAATCAGAAGCGGCGGTGGCCACTGGACTGCAGCGCCAGCCCGATTCTGCGTTTGGACGTTTCCTTCAAGGGTCTCTTTACGGACGAATGGGCAATCTTCCCGAAGCGGAAAAGAGTCTACGGACCGCGCTACGTCTGGACGCGACGATGTGGCAGGCGCACCTACAACTGGTGAGCGTTTATCTGCAACAGCAGCGTCGGCAGGATGCCATTGCCGAATTACAAGCTTTCTTGAAGGCTTTTCCTTTGGTATCGGCGGCAGAAAAGGCAAAAGATCTGCTTAAGAAATTGCAGGGCGAAGCCACTCCTGCTCGCGCTTCGCAATAGATTGTTCTTGTTAAGCCGGTTCACGGTGTCGGCACAAATCGGCAAAATTTCTGATCGAGATCACACGCCCGCTGGTATTCTTCTCGCGCAGTCTTGGGCTGATGCAGAAGTTGATAGTCATAGGCCAGGTTGAGATGGGCCTCAGCTAGTTTCGGATCAAGCTTTAGCGCCGCTTGATGGCTCCGGATGGATTTTTGCAGCTGGTGTGTTTGTGCATAGCAAATCCCTAAAAAGTTGTAGATCTGCGCATCGTCTAACCCGAGCGCGATGGCCTTCTCGAGCCTGGGCACGGCCGCCGCGTAACTCTTTTGGTTGAACAGCAGCATGCCCAGCTCACGCTGCCCCGGTGAATAGTTCGGTTGAATCTCAACGGCCTTCTGGTAAGATGCCTCGGCTGTCGGCGGATCGGTCGTACTCTGCAACAATCCAAGCTCATACCATGCGCGGTAATTCTGCGGATTGCTGGCGGTCGCCTTGTTCAGCCAGTCCTTCGCTTCGTCGACACGCCCCAATTTGGCCAATGCGCGCGCCAGACCGGTCATCGCGTTGTCAAAATTCGGATTGAGCTCCATGCAACGTTGCAACTGTTCGGCAGCGTGTGCCCAATTCTGGTTTCGCAGCGCCGCCTCACCCAGCAGAAATGGGATCACGTACATCTTTGGGTCCCGTTCCTGAATTGGCGATAAAATCTCCTCTGCCCGCGCGACATCCCCTATTTGCAGGGCGTCCTCGGCCTTGAGAATCGCGTTAAACTCCCACAATCTGCTCTTGGGGTCAGGCAAGCCTGACGCCAGCGCCTCGGCGGAAAGCGGTGATCGGTAGGCGGCGTATCCGAGAGAACGCAATTTTTCGAGCGCGTCTGGGCTCAGCTGAGCGTTGGCGGTTTGCGTTGGAGTGAAGGGACGATTCTGAAGACGCGTCTTCAGTTTGTCCTTGAAGACGGCTACGACAGCGGGTTGCTGCGAGGCCAGATTTCTCGTCTCCTCGGGGTCAGCGGTTACGTCATAGAGCTCCGCCTCAGGCGCGTCAATATAGTGGTAACGGCTTGTCTCCAGGGCATGCAGCGGACTCCAGCCAAAGGAACTGAAGGGATAGAACGTTTCGCTGTAGCTCTCTTCGGTGGTCTCGGCGCCCGGCCCGAAAAGTCCCTTCGATGGAAACTGCTTCTCAATTGCGTCGTGAATTCCCGCTAGATGAAGGAGCGTAGGAGCTACTGCAACCGTCTCCACCGGCCGCGTCACCCGTCCACGTCGAATCCCGCTTCCAGCGGGCGGTTTCACGATCAGCGGGATATGAATCGTGGCGTCGTAAACAAAAAAGCCGTGCTCCTGCTCGCCGTGTTCGCCGAGCGATTCTCCGTGATCGCTCAAGAACACGATCAAACTGCGATCGTAGAGTTGATTGCGCTTCAGCCAATCGATCAGCCGACCGAGTTCGTGGTCAGCGTAGGCGATCTCCCCGTCGTAGGGATGGCTCTTGTACTGCGATAGATACGGTTCAGGTGGATCGTAAGGGCTATGCGGGTCGTACAAGTGCAGCCAGAAGAAAAATGGGCGGCGAGGATTCTTTTGCAGCCAGGCCAGTGCCCGGCCCACACTGTCTCCCGCGGGACGCTCCACCAAGCCTAAAGCCCGGTTGGCGAAGGCTTCGGGAGGGAACGAGTCATCGTAGAAATCAAATCCACGGGCCAGCCCCCAGCTGCGGTCGAGCACGAACGCGCTGACCACCGCTCCCGTTGCATAGCCGTGCTGTTGGAAAGCTTGCGCAATCGAACGGAATCGAGCTTCGAGCGGTTGCCCAGTGAAATCCTGGACTCCGTTCTGGAACGGATACAAGCCCGTCAGAATGGCTGCATGCGAAGGCCAGGTTAGCGGAACTTGCGATACGGCTCGCTCGAAGACGATCCCATCTTTGGCCAGCGAGTCGAGCGTGGGCGTCTGAATTTCTTTCGCTCCGTAGCATCCCACGTGGTCGGCGCGCACCGTGTCAATCGTTATCAGAATTACGTTGGGCGTGGTGGCCTTGGCACCAGGAGCCGTGGTCGCTGCCGGAAGGGGCGCGACTATCACGATGAGCCATAACACGAGTTGGAAGCCGCTTTTCAAGGCTGTCGTACGAGAGTCGATGTCGGAAACGGCCGCCGACCTGAGACATTGGCCTCGCATGGCTATTGAGGTTTAGTTTGCTGGGCTTTCTGCATCTCCTGATCCGCTTCCGCATTCAGACCCTTTGCCAACAGCGCCTTCGCAAGCGCCGCGTGGACGCCAGAGTCGTGGGGATCGAGATCGGCGGCTCGGCGCAATTCGGCGAGTGCCTCGTCGATGTTTCCCTGGTAAAACAGCAGTTCACCCAGAGCCCTGTGTCCCGCACCATATTGCGGATTAATGGTGACAGTCTGACGAAATGCGGCTATCGCTTCCGGAACCATCTTCTTTTGCGTGTACGCTGCACCCAGATTATAGGCGGCAGAGAAGTTCGTGTCGTCCAACTCCAAAGCGTGCTTCAGCGCTTGAATCGCCTGATCGAAGTCGCCGGTACGAGCATAAGCAAGGCCCAAATTGAAGACGGCCAGCGAATAGTCCGGGCTAAGTTGCAGCACGCGCTGAAGCTCCGACACCGCGCGCGGAAACTCGCGCAAGCGATAATAGTCAAGCCCCAGCAGATAATGCACCGGAACAGAATCCGGCTCCGTCTTCAGCGCTGCAGTCAGCTTCTCTATCGAACTCTCATAGCGACCGTGCTGGCTGTCGGCGATGGCGTCGGAGATCAGCTCGTAAGTTTGGATGCGATCCTTGGGATCCGGCAACGAGCGGTCGGTGATGGTAGGATTGCCGCCCCCGGAAAAGCCGGCGTACCCTAAAGACTTCAGCCGCTCCATCAGCGCGGGATCGAGGCCAGTCTTCTGCGCGAGTTCCTGACCAGCGGTGTATTGGCTTATGAGCGTTGCCAGGCGGGCGTGCAGTTCTTCGCTCACCGCCTTCTTCTCCGCGTAAAGATTGCGCGTTTCGCCCGGATCGGTGGACAGGTCGTACAGCTCTGGTTTCGGAGCATCGATAAATTGATACTTTTCCGTCTCTACCGATCTCAGTTCACTCCAGTTGAAATGAAGCCGCGGCAAGAAAGTCTCCGCATAAAGATTGCGCGGCTCCCCTGGCTTTTTCGGAGCCATCAGCGGCAGCAGGTTCTGACCTTGCACTTGCGACGGGGCGTCAAACTTCAAGGCCTGGAGCACTGTTGGCGTCAAGTCGGCCAGGCTCACCATTTCCGATACGACGCTGGCCGCCGAATTTCCCGGAAGACGAATGATTACCGGCACGTGTAGCGTGGCATTGTAAATGAAGAAACCGTGAGTCTTTTCACCGTGTTCGCCGAGACTTTCCCCGTGATCGCCACTGAGCACGATGAGAGTATTTTGGTACAGGCCGTTTGCCTTAAGAAAATCGATCAGGCGCCCAACCTGCGCGTCGGCAAAAGCGATTTCTCCATCGTAAGGGCGATCTTTGTACTGCTCGCTGTACGGAGCGGGCGGACGGTATGGATAGTGGGGGTCGTAGAGATGCATCCAGAGGAAGAATTTATTGCTATGGTTCTTGCCAAGCCAGTCCAGTGCCACATCTGCAACGGCGTTGCCCGGACGCTCCATCTCCTCGAGATTCGATTCCTGCAGCCGGTTGAAATCGAAGTGATCGTAATAAAAATCGAATCCTTGGTTCAACCCAAAGCGCGAGTCCAGTACAGCCGAGCCGATCACCGCTCCGGTAGTGTATCCATGCTGCTTGAGGATCGAGGCCAGTGTGGGCTGGCTGGGGTTCAGCTTGTTGCCGCTGAAATCATGCATGCCGCTAAGCGTGGGGTAGGTTCCCGTGAAGATTACAGTGTGCGCCGGAAGCGTAACCGGCACGGGCGTGTAGGCACGCTCGAAGCGCACGCCATCGGCAGCGAGCGCATCGATGTTAGGAGTTCGAATCTGCTTGTAGCCGTAGCATCCGAGGTGGTCCGCCCGCAGGGTGTCAATGGTGACCACCACCACGTTAGGCGCAGGTTTCACCTCGGCCAGCAATCCAGAGCAGACCAGGAAAAAGCTGGTGATCAGCAGGAATATAAAGCGCCCGAGAGAAACCATGGACAACAAGAATTATACCTTGCTGTAACGGCATCCCTCGTCCGGATGCCCGCCGCGATTGTGCTAGTCTGAATGACCGTGAGGGTTTTCCATCCGCTACTGATCTGCTGCCTGGCTACGACGCTCAATGCCGGAACAGCAGCGCAGACCAAATCGCCGCCTGATGTTTTTCTTGTAACGATCGATACCCTGCGGGCCGACCACATCCGCTGCTACGGTTATGATCGAGTCGAGACTCCCGCCTTAGACGCGCTAGCGAAAGATGGAATCCGTTTCACGCAGGCCTTTACTCCGAGCCCCATCACCAATACCTCCCACACCAGCATTCTTACCGGATTGCTTCCCAGTACGCACGGGGTTACTGACTTTGGCGTACCACTTTCTTCATCGCATCCAACCTGGGCGGAATTGCTGCACGAGCATGGTTATCACACCGCGGCATTTATCGGCGCGGTGATTCTTGACAGCAAAACCCTTGCCCCTGGCCTGGATCGAGGCTTTGATTTCTACGATAACTTTCCTGAGCACCCGCACACCAAAACGCGTTGGGGCCGGGTCGAACGCCGCGGTATGGACGTAGTGCAACGCGCGGAATCGTGGTTGAACGCGCACACGGCAGGACCTCGTTTTGTTTGGGTGCATCTCTACGATCCCCATGATCCGTACGAGCCTCCTGCTCCTTATTTGCAACGCTACAAGGGTCATCTGTACGACGGCGAGATTGCTTATGCCGATTCCGCGCTCGAGAACTTCATTGCATATCTCAGGAAGCATGGCTGGTACGAGAATGCGCTAATCGTCGTGGTCGGCGATCACGGCGAGGGTTTGGGAGAACACGGAGAGAATACCCATGGGATTTTTCTCTATGATTCGACGACACACGTTCCGTTGATCTTGAAACTGCCCGCGCCTGGCGTCGCTGGAAAAGTCATCGACGCGCAGGTGCGAACTACCGACATCCTGCCCACGGTGCGCGATGTGGTGGGCGCTCCAGACCCGCAGCGCCTGGATGGCGAGTCCCTGAAGACGTATTTCGGCGGCACTGAAACGACTTCCCGCATTGCTTATGGGGAAACTGATTATCCCTTGCGCTTCGGATGGGCGCCGCTCCGGTCGGTGCGAACCGAAGAGCACAAGTTTATTGAGGCGCCGCGTCCAGAACTTTACGAACTGCGCGCCGACCCGGGCGAACTCGACAACAAATACGAGCCCTGGAACCCGCAGGTGCAGAAGTCGCGCGAATTGCTGGCTGACTTGCGCGCCAAAGCTCCGCCGGCCGAAACGTCCAAGGGAGTCGTGGGGCAGGGAACCATCGACGAACTGAAAGCGCTGGGTTATTTGGGCAGGGCCGATGCGGGGAGTTCGACTAGCGTTCCCGAGCCCTCCATGTTGCCCGATCCCAAAGACAAGATCGAAGAACAGAATCTTCTGCACTCGGCCATGATGGCGGACGATGACAATCGCGAAGCGGACGCTCGCGCATCTCTGGAGAAAGTTCTGCAATTGGATCCCAAGTCGCCTACCGCGCTGCGGCAACTGGGCGAATTGGAATTAAAGGCCGGGGAATATGCACGGGCGGCACAACACCTGAAAGGCGCAATGGAGGCCCGTCCCGATGACGCCACGGCAGCTTTCTATGAAGGGCAGGCCTTGGAGGGGACGCACGATCCCGCAGGCGCGCGGGACGCCCTGGAGGCGAGTTTGAAACTTATGCCAGGACAATTCGAGGCTCGCCTGCTGCTAGGCCGCCTATACATGGAGCTGAAAAATCCCCGGGAGGCCGAGGACCAGATGGAGGCCGGGCTCTTACTTCAACCGGACAGCATCGAAGCAAAGCTTGGCCTGGCTAATGCGCAAATCGCTGCCGGCAAATTCGCTGAAGCGGTGCAAGTCCTTGAGCCGCTTGCTAAGGCGCAGCCCAGGAACGCAGAAATATTTGACTCATTGGCACACGCGTACTCAGGGTTGGAAAGGAAGGCGGAAGCGGATCAGGCGACAATTCGAGCCCGACTCCTGCGGCAACACAAATAGTCGATGAGCAAGGTCGCGATCCGCTATTTCTGCGCTACGGTGCCTTCTGAATTCTCAAAAATTGCGCTCAGCACGTGGCCGCGCATCTGAGCCGGCTGCTCAATGCCGTAGAGGTGCAAGATTGTCGGGGCAATGTCATACACCGAAACCTCGAATCCCATCAGGCGCAGATCGTGCTTGATACCGGGACCAATCGCAAAGAACGAACCAGGTACATCGTCGCCGTCGGCAAAATCATGCTTGGCAACCACCGGCGTGGTTTTCTCGTGGTCCATGTGCGCGTGAGGATCGGTTTCTTCGAATTCCCGCAGCGGCTTGATGCCGTGATCAGAGACAATAATCACGTAGGTATTGTCATCAACGTGCTTCAGCACAGCGCCCAGTACTTTATCGAAAGCAATGTACTGGTCAGGGAAGGCGTCGGTGCGAACCGCGTTGATCTTGGGATTGTAGCCCGCGTTATACGGCGCGATGGGATAGAGCCAGTGCCCCGTCCGGTCTTCGCAAGACTGCCCTAGCCAGGTAAACTCCGTGGGATGATGATCCAGTAAGTAATCGAATAGCTGAGTCTGCTGATCGCGGATGAGTTGGACTTTGCGCAGCCACGCATCAATGGCGGCCGTTTCGTGTCCCTGCAAATCCGCGGCTGACGGCATCCGTTCGCAGTCGATATAGAAATCACCCACGTTCTTAAGCAGCTCCGCTTTCAACGCCGGTGGATATACGGCATTCCCGCCTTCCACTTGCGACAACTTGGGAGCACATAGCACGCCGTCCTCACAATTCTTGCCGTGGGTCAGCATGCCGCTGATCATGTATCCATTCACCGGCATAACTGGGAACGTCGCAGGCACATTCGCCATCCCCACGGTCACACCCTTTTTAGACAGCATCGACCAGATCGGTTCCTGCTTGAGCATGTTGGTGTTGGCTGTGATGCCGCCCACGATGAAGCCGGTCACGCCGTTATCTTCGGGCTTGGTGCTCGTGAACATCGTGCTAAAAACACGCGGACAGTTCGGCGCGGAGACTGTGCGCAACTTGCCGTAAGCGCCCTTCTTGATCATGCTGGAGAGATTGGGCATCTTGCCTTCCAACAACAGAGGCCGAATCACGTCCAACTCCATGCCGTTTACGCTCAGCACCACCACCCGAGGCTTCGGTTTGGCGGTCGTCTGGGATTGGCCGAACAGGGTCAAGGACAACGAGAGAAGTGAGAGCAGCAAAGCTGAAAAGAATCGTCGTAACATCGGGGGCCCACCTTTTCCTGGGATCATGAGAGGTAAAACAATATTTCGGAGGCTGGAAACTGTTGTACGAATCTTGTGCGTTTCCAGCATGTTCTGGTGCGGAAGGGGGGATTTGAACCCCCACGCCTTTCGGCGCCACCCCCTCAAGATGGTGTGTCTGCCAGTTCCACCACTTCCGCACGCTGTAACTGCCACGCGCTCAACATTTTAGCAAGATCGGCCTCCGAGGGCAATCCCAACTGCACCGGATTTTGCACCGACCCTTTGCATTCTACACGAGTCTCCGGCCGCACCAACTCTCCCAGCCTCCGGAACAATTTCTCGACCGCGTCCTCGCGTGGATGTACGTAGCGCATGGTCGTCTTAATGTTATCGTGCCCGGCGACGTACTGCAATGTAAACGGATCGGTGTGCTCGCCCGCCTCGGTCAGAAACGTGTGCCGGAGAGCATGCAGCCCGGCATCGGGGTGCGTTGAGATTTTCCCGCGCAGTCTCTGAATCTGCGCTTCGAGCGTCCAGGGTGCGAGTCGACTCGTGCGATCGTGAGGGCTCGTGAACACGTAAGCGCAGCGGGATTCGGCGAGAAGAGCCTCGAGAACTTGTTTCATTTCGCGATCGATAATCAGCCTGCGCTTGCGCGCGCGCCGCTTCAGTCCACGCTTTATCGTCAGCTCGCCGCAGACGCTCGGATCCTCGAGCGGCTCCGGATAAAAACGCACGCAGTCCTTCATGAGCATCAGCATTTCGTTGCGGCAGATCCCAGAGTGTCGCGCCAGGATCGAAGCCGAACGTAATGGCTGTTCTGCAGTCAGAATCCAGGTGATGTACTCCGCCGCACTGTAAACGTAATCGGTCTCGCGCTCCGCGCCCTCATCGCGCCCGTATTGCTCCACGACCGGGACCTTTTCGATGAGCTTCAACTTGAGGTTCGCGTAACGGAGTGCCTTGCGCAGCGTGGCAAGATAACGATTCACGGTCGTCTTCGTGACCGGCGTTCTCTTGCCGTTGCGCCGGCGGCCGGCAACTTTCAATGCCCAGATCTTGAAGGCTTCGATGTGGGATTCATCGATTTCATCAAGACGAAGGTCGGCCCAAGGCCCGTAGGAAAGAAGCTTCTCGTAGCTCTCGTGGTAGAACTTGACGGTGCCCTTTTGCTCTTCTTTGGCGGTCGACACCCAATCATTAAACGTGGTTTGGAATTCGCGCAGGGTGGGAGGAATCTTTTTCGCCGGCTGCCCGTTTGATTTACGCTGAGGCTCGGGTTCTTCGAGTCCAACCGCCTGACGGAGGACGCGGGCCCGCGCCGCCGCGGCGATCGATTCGGCTTCGCGCCGGTTTCCCGTCCCCGTCGAACGATAGTATTCCTTCCCGCGATACTGAAACTTGTACGCGTAAAAGGAACTGCCTGGACGCTTGAAGACCTTCATCAGCCTGCTGCGCGGCGCGTGTTTTCGGTGACAAACTGCCGAATAGTTTCGGGCCGGAACATCACGCGCGTGCCGACCTTAACGTAATCGATCCTACGGGCCTGAATCCAGTCCCGCAAGGTCTTTGGCGAAATGCCGAGCAAATGGGCTGCCCGGGGTACATCGAGCAGCGGTTCGATCGCGCCTGGCATTGGGCTGGTGGTGACTTCGTGCAATGCCATGGATGGCCTCCTTTGTAAGGGGGCGGCAGTTTCCCGACCGCCCTCGGAATTCTCTCGTCTCGAGTGAGCGCCTTCAGCTTCCTTCCTTGTGGGCCGTGACGGTAATGCCGAGCATCCTGCCTTTTTGGAAGGGCTGCGCCCGTGATTGCCTCTGTTTAAGCCAAAATGAAAAATCCGTCAAACCGACATCGAAGAGAAGGCCGACGGGATGGCATCGAGGTCAGAATTCTCCAAGAGCGTCAGGAGGGGACGTTTTTTCGAATTTCCAAGACTCCGGCGCAACGCTCGTCATTCGGGAAAGCCTGCTTGCCGCAGTTCCCGCCGAACCGTGCGGAAGACCTCGTTGAATTCGGGGACCACTTCGATCTGATGACCGAGCCTCCCCGCCCACAGAGCCCTGAGTCGCGCTTCTTTTGCCAGAATCCGCTCCTCGAGGCCTGCGATTTCTTTCCCGCGGAACTGAAGTTTCTGCTCGATCGCCGGAACTAATTCAGCTAGGTCGACTCCCTCGTGCACGGTCAGATACCAGAGGTCGTAGAGATCGCGCGGTTCGTTACGCGCCCGGTCTTGGAGTGCGACGATCTTTTCGGCAGCGATTTCGTTCAGACTGTAAGCCGAGACCAGGCGACCTTCGGGCAGGTCTTCGAATTCGGGATACGCCCGTAGAACCGGAAGTTGCTCAATCGGAAAACACAGTACTTCGTTGATCGTGATATCCACCTTGACGCTGTTTGGGGCGGGAAGAGGTCCTTGATAGCTGAGGTAAAAGGTGTAGCTATTGGCGTGGTTCTGCCGATCTTCGCGATCGAAGGCGAAACGGATTCCCGAAGCCTGAGCCACGAACCGGTAAATCTCTTCTAGTCCTTCCCGGATCTCGGCGAACTCGGCCGCGCGTGCCAGCGTGAAATCAAGATCCTCGGAAAAACGGTAGTCGCCAAAGTGACAGCGCTTCAGAGCGGTGCCGCCCTTAAAGATCAGCAGATCTTTGAGCTGACTGCCACTGAGTCCAACCAGAAACCATGCCAGGCAATAGTCGCGCTCCAACACGGCCTCTGGAATTCGGCGGCCTCCGTGCTCGCGAAAGAGCCGGTTTGCGAGAAGAGATAGATTGCGCTGTGCGATCACGTGTGCGGGATGGCCTCAAGCTCGGCTTTGTCGATGTTGAGTTGCAAACGCCACCGCGCCTGGAAGGGACCGGACTTGGGCAGAGTTGGGTCGAGCCGGTCATAGGTCGAAGTCAGGTTTCTGCGCAGTCGCTCCAGTTCGGTGCTGGGAGCTATTTTGTAGAGTTCCAGCAGAAATCCCAGCCGCCGCGTAAGAGCGCCGTTGTGGAAGCGCTCGACGAAATCGAGAAGTCGGGCGAGCTTGATGTCATCTCTCGCCATCCACAATGCTTTGGCAACTTCGGGAATGCCGCCAGCATATTCGGGCTGTCGTAGTCCATCGAGAATAGTTCGTTCCTTGTCACTGACCTTGATCGCTTGCTGCTTTGTGACCCAGATTTCCGTGAGCCCAAAAAACTGGTCCGGCTTGATGGCAACGAACCGGTATTCATGACCATGGATATGCTGTGGGAGCTTGCGCAGGGAAGTGCTGACATAGATCGTGAGCTGCGGCTGCGTGACCATGCGTTGCAATTCCATCGCAGAGGCGTGCGAGAGGAAATAGCGGTGTCCGGCGCACAACTCCTTCGCGATGACATAGGGATCACCGACATATTCTGTGGCGCGGCCTAGTTCAAAGGGTACTAAGGTATACAGCCCGGGACGCAAACGCGTGATGAGCCCACGTTTTTCCGCTTTAAGAATCAAGGTTCGAACTGAGGATCCCCGAAGGCCGGTGATATCTTCCACATCTCGAAGAGTGAACGTAGTTTTCCCGCGTTCGTTGAGCTCAACGAAGAGGGAAGAGGTCTGCCGGCCAAGCGTCTTTTGAATGTTATATTGTCTGCTCATTTCGTTCCTTGTGGGGGAACGTATTTTACATACAATATCATACTATTTTGTGCGCAAACTGTTCCTTGTCAAGGAACAAATTGTACACAGAATATAAACAGCTTTCACCAATCCCGGGGCGTCCGCGATTCCAATCACAGAATCTCTTTGCCGGGCTCGGATAATGATCCACCGCTTCTCTCTCTGTGGGGTCGGATCTCCTAGGTCTAATCGAGGAATGAGGCCGAGGATACACCGCGAAAATGCCAGAAAATTCAAAGTTGCTGCGGCTTGTCGTGCAACATATTTGGGAAAGCTCATCGGGCCGATCTTCGTATCGTCTTATCGCCTACGGCGACGATCATACCTATCGGCCGGTGGACTTTGACTCACTCGGCGATTTGTTGAAAGTCTTTAAGGCGCTCTTCCGGCCTTTGATGTGAATAGCTTTCCGCGATCCACGGAGCCGGTATCCTCGATTCTCTTTACCGACGTCATTGAACTCAGCGAGACGCAACGCTCGATACTTGGGCTCGAAAAGTAGGATGGGCACGAAGCCAATTGCATTGATTTCGCCAAACAGCCCCCTTCCCAAGTTCCGTCACAAATCCGATCCGCGTGCCGCGAATTTGACCGAAATCTGATTCGGACTTAGCTTCTTCACGCTCGGCCCCAGAATCGGCGCTGGCGGGAGGCAAGCGTGTTCTTATCCGTGGATCAAGTTGGTGAAAAACTTCGTGCCACTGGCTATATTGCCGACTCGATCGCGACAACCACCGTTTACCTGGCGGCGAAACTGCACAAACCACTCTTGCTCGAAGGCCCTCCGGGCAGCGGCAAGACGCAACTCGCATATGCTGTTGCGGAGGCGGCAAATGCGATCGTCGAGCGCTTGCAATGCTACGAGGGCATCAACGAAGAGAAAGCCATCGGGAAATTCGATGAGCCGCTGCAGAAGCTTTGCGTCGAGCTGAAGGCCAAGTCCAACAGCGTCGACTGGGCGTCCTTGCAGACCGAATTGCACGGCCAACAGTTTTTCAGCGCTGGCCCCCTTCTTCGCGCACTGCAACAAGAAAAATCTTGCGTCCTGCTCATTGACGAACTCGATAAAGTTGACCATGCGTTCGAAGCGATGCTGTTGGAGCTTCTGAGCGTCTGGACACTCAGCATTCCCAAGCTTGGCACCATCCGTGCCAGAAGCGTTCCGTTCGTCGTGCTCACATCGAATGAAGAAAGGCGAATCGGCGATCCGCTTCGCCGGCGCAGCTTTTACCTGCGCGTGGAGCACCCTACCGCAGAAAGGGAAGCGGAAATTGTTGCCATGAGGACTCCCGAGGCCGGCGCGGAATTTCACGCGGGACTGGCGGGTCTTGCGAAGGCGTTGCGGGGATGGAGTATGGAAAAACCGCCGTCCGTCTCAGAGATTCTCGATCTTGCCCAGGCCATGAGAATTCTCGGCGCTGAGAAAGTTACAGCCGACATGAGAGACACGCTCCTGCCATTGTTGGCCAAAACGGAAGCGGATCGCCGGAGACTGCTGTTGAGAGATGGCTTCGCCAGCCTTGTCTACGACGCGCAGCAATACACGGCGCAAAACCTACAAAGGTGCGCTTCGTGACACATCTCCCCTCACTTGCGTTCCTTTTGTGCGTAGCTGCCAACCTCTCGGCCCAATCGCAAAGACCGTTAAATCCCCAAGACCGTCGCGCGGCCGAATACTACGTCTCCGTATATGCACGGCACTACCACGTGCCCGTTCTACTCGTGCGTGCGATTGTCCAGCGGGAGTCGAACTGGCAGCCGTGTGCAGTCTCTTCGAAGGGTGCGAGGGGCTTGATGCAGCTCATGCCGGCTACGGCTCGGCGCCTGGGCGTAAGAGACAGCTGCAATATCGAACAGAACATCTCGGGCGGCGTGCGCTATTTGGCCTGGCTGATGCGGCTGTTCCATAACGATCTGCGGCTAGTGGCCGCCGGCTACTACGCAGGTGAGGACATTGTTGCTCGCCGCGGCCTGTCCTATCACAACCGAGACGTGGTGTCGTATGTGGCGAGAATCAGAGCCACTTATGTGCTCGAAGCCGGTGTTGCCGACGATTCTGAAAAATCCACTTCAAAAAGAGTTATGCGATGAAAATTCGGACGAGTTTGGTGCATCTGACAGCGCTGGGCTTCCTGGCCTGCGGAGTGCTGGCACAAAACGAACCACCGCAAGCGCACATCGTGAGTCTCACTCTCGATCCGCAGAGCGTTGCGGTGTTGCACTTACGCCCAGGGTTCGTCAGCTCTGTGCGGCTGCCCGAGGAGGTCAGTTCTGTCGTTCTGGGAGACCCCGCAGCGTTCAAGGGTGAGCACTCTGAAGCAGAGCCACGGCTGGTCTTCTTCAAGCCGGCCAGCCCGAAACCTGGCAAGAGTAATGCTCTCATCAGCACGCGAAGCGGCCGTGAAATATCGCTCACGCTCGTGAGCGATGGAGCATCGGCGCACTCTGAACCGGTCGATTATGTTCTGGAATATCAGCCGCAACGAAGCTTCCTGATCTCAGCCACGTATCCTTCCGTCCTGATAGGCGAATCAAGGGCCCTGGGCGACGAGCGTCCTGCGAATCCCAAGAACACGCCCAAGGCCGATAGCGACCAATCTCGGCCGCCGAGCCCGGGATTGGCTGCGCCCCTCGATTGGCACGGCAAAGAACTTCGAGTAGCAGTAGCAGGGATCGAGGAAAGAGGCTCGGACATGATCGTGGCTTTCAGCATCGCTAATAATTCACCGCGCACTGTTGAGTTGCTTCCGCCCCAGGTTCAGCTCTCGGGAACAGCCAAGCAAAAACACCACAAGGCGATTAAAGCAGAACCGGTCGCCGTCAAGGACTATCGACTGGCCGCACGACGTCTGCCGCCCGGCGCAACCACTGAGGGCACGGTAGTGTTTGAGCGACCCTCTTTTAAGGAATCGCGGGAGCGCTTGTTACTGCAGATCGCACAAGCTGAGGAAGTAGACCGGCCGGTTTTGGCGCCGATTGCGTTTGTGGCCCCAGCGAAAGGAGCAGCGAAATGATCCATCCAAACGGACACGACCCATCCACGGCAACCGTTCCCGCGCCTGCTCCAAGCGAGACCATTCAGGCCCCACCCGAAATGCCACCGGTCGCGGCGCAACCCCTCGACATTGCCACCAGGACCAAGCTGAGAGCGAGGCAGCAATTTCATCAAAACCGGTTCGTCATCATCGCTGCAGGCGCACTTATTGTTGCTTTACTGATCTTTGTGGCGACATCCATCCCGCACAAGAGTTCACAGAAGATGAAGGTCGGCACCGCGGCCATCAAAGGCGAACCGCCACAGATTGCAAATGCAGAAGCAGATCGAAGTCTTTTCCCGATCACAGACTCTGGGAGGCCATCAGCAAAAGAAGCGCATGAGGGTTTTCTGAACGAGAAAGACCTGGAGCGTTCCGTTACCCATAAAACCCACGCAGGCTCGGTACAAGGAGGGCCGTCGAACGCCCCGGGGAGCCTTGGGTCCATTCCACCCTTCGGCCCGGATCAGCCGGGATGGCAGGCTCCGCCGTATCAGCCAGGCACGGCCCCTACTGGCATTGACGGGACAGACCTTGGAAAAGCGGAACGCGAGGCGATGGAGAAGTCATCGCTGATTTACGTCCAAAATGTTTCGGTGAATGAAGTTGATCCGAAAGCGCGAGAAAGGACGGGTATCGGAACATCAGAGATCGGTCTTGGCTTGTCCACCGGCACACGATTGCGCGCTCGTTTGGAGTCGGCCGCCAGCACTGCCGTGCGCGCTCCCGTATTGGCAGTCGTTGAGTACACTTATGAACGGGATGGACAGATCGTCGTTCCCGCCGGGGCTAGAGCTGTGGGGCGCATTCAAGAGGCAGACCGGTCGGGCTACGTCCGCGTCCAATTCGAATCGTTGATGATGCCAGATGGCGCGACTGTTGCGATTCAGGGGGTTGCCACCGATTTGGACATGCGCCCGTTGAAGGGAAGGGTTGAAGGCAAAAATACCGGCAAGAACGTTCTGGTCAGGTCGCTTTCCGGAATTGGGCAGGCAGGAGCACTACTGCTGGGACAAGGTAGTTTGAACCAGCCCCTGAGCGAGTCGGACCTCATGCGGGAACGAGTCAGCAACAACATCGGCGAGGCGTCGGATGAGGAAATATCCCGAATGGCGATAACTTCGCGCATCGTAGTGACCGTTTCCGCCGACACTCCGATCTATGTGGTTTTGGAGCAGAAGCCTAAGGAAAGCGGAGCTTCGGGAGCCTCGAGCACTCACAGCTCGCAGTCGCTGGGTGCCAATGCCGAAGAGCTTCGACAGTTGCTGCAATTGAAACGAGAGTTGAATCAGGCGAATGCGCCACCTCAATGAGGTCGCCACTGGGAATTGGCAGAAACATGGGTCACCTGACCGAATCTGCCTGTCACCTTCGGTTTTACTTGTCAGACAGGAGAGACTAACGCCATTACAGATTCACCACTCGCTTTCGCCTGAACACGCACCTTCCGCGGATCAAGTGTTGCCCCAGAGCTTGTCTCCCACCGTGAGAGATCTTCCACTCCCTCCATCTCGCTCCCGGCTGAGAAAGCCAGTGAAATAATCGACTGCTCGGGTACGCGCCAATTGCGGTGCACGCGCAAGTGTTCCTGGGCGGCAGCTTCGCTGATCGTTACATTGGACACGCGAAGGGCAGGTTTCGGGGATTCACGAAAGCTGAAATGCTGTTGACTCAGTTGTTGCTCTTTCTTCCTTAGGCCAAGTCGCGCCTCTAGGAGAATACATGGACTCTGCCACGACTTCACTATTCCAAGCAAAGCGGACTGCCTGCTTGCCTCCGGACAAACCTCGCGCCGGACCTCCTCAATTCGATCAAAGCTGACCTCACCCACCGCGTATTTGGAAATCAGCGGCGGCCAGAATGCAAAGTGTCCCGCGATAATATCCACGAGAGATTCTTCCGGGTCTTTAAAATCTTGGGTGCAAAACGTCCGACTAAACGAAAGCCGCAATTGATCAGTGAGAACCAACAGATGTCCGATCTCGTGCCACTTCGTGTAATTCGATCGAAATCCCTTTGCGCCGCGGCTGTCAATCACGGATATGTACTCGGGCTCCCATGCTTGTCTAGCCAAGCGCCTAAAAGTGATTCCGAACACGTCCGACGGGAATTCTTTTTCGAGCGTTACAAAACGCTTCTCGCCTGCATGAAGATAGCGGTTCTTAATGTCCAATAGATCACTGTCAGACGCGGCCACTTCGAAGCGGGTTTGCAGTTTGGCCGCCAAAACCTCTAAGAGTTTCGCTGGGCGCGTACAGCTTGGAAATTCTTTCAAGGCAGTGCGGACGCGCTGCTCGCATAATCCAAGGATCGTGCGGACGGGATCCGGCGACGCTTTGAGTTTCAGGTCTTGAGCCAATCTTTGAATCTGGGGCGCTTTATTTAATCGGCTCATCTACGACTCGTTACTAAACACCTTGTGGATGGCCGCATACAACTTTTTCCATTGTTCTACGTCAAAGGCAGCCCGCTGACGATTACTGCGTCGCGCAACCACCGAGTTGTACGTCTCTAACAGTTCAAGAGTTTCAGAATACGAAAGCTTTAGCTGCTCAGCCGCAGTCGACAAGTCAGCAGGGATTTCAATAGGCTTCCTCTTTTGCGAGAGGCCCGTCTCCCCTTTGGCAAGGTAGTCGAGTGACGCGCCGAGGGCATTGGCAATTTTCAGAAGGTTCTCAGCACTGATACCGCGCTTGCTGTTCTCAGTGTCGCTTATAAATCCTTTGCTCAGCCCTGTCTTCGCAGCAAGCTCCTCTTGTGTGATGTGCAGCGACTCGCGGACTTCCTTAATGCGATCGCCTGTCGTTGCCATCTACTTCCTCCTCTCAGCAGCCCTTATCCTAGATCATCGGACTGATGAATACCGCCGCAGCAAAATTCGCTTGACTATGCTGACAATTGTTCTCAAAATACTATCTAATACAGCATAACAAGGGGCTGGCGGATGTCGGCGAAATTCGGATGGCGGAACCTGGGGAGTTATGTAGCCTGCTGCCTGCAGTCGGGTCATCATGCCTGACTAGGGGTTGCCTCAGGCGCTGCCGAGGCGGCATACGGCTGCAGCTGGCAGCCGACTGAAAGACAGGGAAAGTGAAAGGAAAGGAGGTGTGATGGCTCACCCAGGCGACACGTTTCGGCCGGGAGAGAAAGTTCCGAATTCCGGTGTTTACAGAGTGATTCATGATCGTCACCACCATGAGGAGCACGAAGTAACGTGCATCTACGGCGAGCCATTTCCGCCCTGCCGTGGTTGCGGAAGTGGCGTCCGGTTCCGGCTGGTTAGGGCCGCCCTCCACATCAAGTCGCACGATCAATTCAAATGAGGAGCAAAAAGGAATGCCGGATCAGACTGTAACAGTCACTGTCTTCGCGCCTCGCTTCCCTGAGCCGAAGACCTTCACTTGGCGTAAGACGCTCAAAGTCGGTGAAGCTGCCCAAGAAGCTGCAACTGCGTTTGGATACCAAGGCGGAACTCCTGGTTTAGAAACGGACAGCGATCCGCCGAAGGTCCTTGATAACAATAAGACTCTGGTCGCTGAACACGTAGAGGACGGCGCCAAACTTGAACTCCTGGACACTGGTGGTGGTGTCTACGGTATCAGTTTCACGTGATTTCCGCCGAACACACGAAGATAATCGTCGAAGCGGAGTTGCCCGGAGCTCAGGCATGGGCCGGGCGTCATCAGCTACCGTTTCTATGGGTACCGGAGTTGCTGCAAGTTCGGGTCAAGCTGACCCAACCCGAGACGACCGAACCGTTTTATCTGCGCGGCAGCTTTGACGATTACCGCGCCATTGCCCCGGAATGGGGTTTCACCGATGAATGGTGGACAAACATCGGCGATCATCGGTACCATCCACCGCAAGTCCAAACCCCCCATGGTCCCAGTATTTTTATCGATTATGAAAACCGAGCTGTGATCTGCGTTCCGTTCAATAGACTGGCGTACAAAGAAAAAGGAGGACCCCACCAAGACTGGGGAGGTCCGGCGAACTGGCTCAGTGTCAAGCCCGTCAACCCACCCCGCATCCACGCCGTTACGGTCGGCGACATGCTACAGGCAATCTACCGCGACTTCGTGTATTCACGGGGGCGAATGCGTAAATGACTCGCAAGTCCAAATTCGCAGACTTCGGGGTTTACCGCACACGACCGCTGCCGACCGGGGACTTACGCGGACGCTTTTTGATTACAAAGAGGTTGATACGTGACACTCGTCGTGCGCTCGTGAGTTTTGCAATTGCGGGGTTATACGATGGCGGCCACGAGGGCATGACATTTTGGGCAGGTCGGGAAGTTGAAGGAGCAGCCGTTCTCCTTCAGGTGATTGTTCCCAATGCAGACCACTCGAGCGGGAGGGTGCTGGCTAGTCGTGATGCGGTTGGGCGCGCGGCACGAGAGGCGCGTTCGTCGGGTCTGGGTATTCTATGCCAAGTGCACTCCCACCCTGGGTGGGATGGTCGACACTCGGACGGCGACGACGCTCTTATTCTTCTCCCCTTCGAAGGCATGTTATCGATCGTTGTTCCTTATTTTGGGGCGATGTTTGATTCGATTAGTCGTTGTTGCGTACACCAATTCCAAGCCCGGCAATGGGTACTATGTTCCTCCGAATCGGTCGAACGCAACTTCACGATTATCCCTCCAGTGGTTGACCTCCGTGGCTGATTGCACAGAATTCTACAGAGAACGCGACAAACGCACTGCCGAGTATGTTGGTAGTAATGGTTTCCAGTTGAAACCGGTGCATGTTGCGATTGAGCGCGTGGCCTGCGAAACGCCTTCTGGCCAGCTCGCACTGCTCGCTCTCGCCAACCAACTCGTCCGCGTGCATCGGCAAATCACCTTCGATGTGCCTGTGCCAAATGCGATCCTGAAGGTGAGGACGCCCTTTGTCGGCAATACATTGGGAGACACTCTCAGCTCGACGGTGTCTGAGATTGATCCCTGTGGCAGATTTCAAATCCTGGATCGGGGAGCGCCTGACGCAATATCCATCGGGCTTGGATTTGGCGCTGAAAAGGGTTTTGATTTTTACATAGGTGCCCGTGGAGCAAGGGCTTATCTCGGTGTTTCTCCTGTCGAGTTTTCGAATTCTGCCGCGACACTCCGCGGTGCGGCGCTCGCTGCATGCCTTGGTGCAGCAGCAGTCTTCCGCTCAGCGCTGAACTTGAAAACCCCGCCCCGCACTTTGTCATGCTGGAATTATCTTGAAGGCAATCAGGCTGACCCTGGTCCTGAGTCCATTGAGCCATTAGATGTGGGCAGAGTTTTGATGGTAGGGGCGGGCGCCGTAGCGGCATCCCTCACCTATTGGCTGCACGTATTTGGTGTTGGTGGTAATTGGACTATTGTGGATCGCGATGAGGTAAAGCTCCACAACATTAATAGGGGCATGGTATTCACGGCCGCAGACGCGGGTTGGTCCAGCGGCGCTGCTGTCAAGAAGGCAAAGCGCCTCGCCTTACTCATTGAAAATGCCCAGTCCTTCGATGAGTGGTACGACCAGTGCGAAGTTGCGATGCACGAGATCTTCGATGTTGTGCTCGGCTTGGCCAACGATCGAGGTGTTCGTCACCTTATCGCTTCTCGAAACACGGGAATCACTCTCCAAGCAACTACAGGAACAAACTGGCTAAGTCAGCTGCATCGCCACATCTTAGGACTCGACGATTGCATCTGGTGTCGTACGGGCGAGATTGAGACTGTTGAGTTTGGCTGCTCGAAGGCTCCAGTTGAGGAGCCGGGCAGAGAAAGGAACGATGCGGCTCTTCCTTTCTTGTCCGCTGCTAGTGGATTAATGCTGGCAACTGCTCTGCAACAATTGCAGGCAGGCACGCTCGCAGATCACAAATGCAACGACTGGCGATGGGATTTTGCGTCGCCCTACCGAATGGCTAGTTTTGGCTATCGAACATGTCGCAGCGAGTGCACTCGAATTCTCGGATCCGAAGTCCGACGGCAACTGAATCGACACTGCCGATGGCACGATCTCGGCGAAGGGAATGTTTGAACGGTGATTATTTATTCTCATCTGAGAGTCGGCGTGCATGCCACAGATGAACTTATAACTACACCAATGTCGTTCGAATTTTCATCGCATAGAGCGTCCCGATCCTGACGGCCGCGTGGCTGTTCACCGCTTCTCTGCATTCAAGTTCTTGACTTCTCACGATCTTCCCTAACACACAACCGTGCGACAAACCGAGTAGCCGCACTCGCGCCTTTTACCGGGTCCTCGAAGGCCTGACGTTGGTTTGCCCGAAATCTGGGACCGAACTACGTTCCCGCTTGCGACACGGGAGGACCGCTCACCGATCGCAGGAGAAAAGCACTATGCGGGTTTTCAGTTGGGGTGATTGGCGGCAGCGCCTGGCTCTTGGAGGTCTTCTCGTCATCGTCTCGCTTCAACTTGTGCCACTGACTTCGTACGCCCAGAACCTCGGACAGCAGCCCGCCACCGGTCAGGCGGTTCAGGGACAAACTGCTGCTCAGCCGGAAGGCGCCGTACTGAACCTCGTCAACTGGGTGGGCAATGTCATCGCGCCAGTGGGCGCCGCACTGGCGGTGGTCCTGGCGGTCGTCGCCTATTCCCAAGGCCGTGGCGTCGCCCGTTGGGCGATCACAGCCGGTGGATTACTCGTGATCTCCGGTCTCACGCGCTTGATTGAGTTCTGGATCGCGAATGGGACCCAAGGAGTTCAGTAAGAGGAGTTAGCGTATGACGCTGCCACAAATCCTCGTCGACTTGATGAAGTTGCTGTTCGACTTGGCCGTGCCGGCCGCCATTTGCACGATGGTGCTCGCTGGCATTGCTTTGCGGCGAGAGGGCGGTGTCAACTTCCAGACCGGCGGTGGATTTCAGCGATGGGCACTGTGGTCGGTGATCTTGCTGACACTTCCGCAATTCCTGTCGTGGTTTGCTGCGCAGGGCATCAGCATGCCGGGCCAGGGCGGCAACATCTCAAGCCCTTGGGTCTCAGGTGTGGAATCGAGTTTTAACAGCTTCGTTACCAACATCGTCGTTGCCAAACTCTCCCCCATACTCGCCGCTTTCTGCGTGCTAAAGGCGGCGCTTGATGGAGCCGAGGGGCACAACCCGCTCGGTTCCATCATCGCCGCCATTTTTCTTTTGTCCGCGTCAGGCACGGTGCAGTTGATGCAGAACTGGAACAGCGGTTCGGAGTTCGCGACGACGGACATGCTGACCTCCGCTTGGAACTTTCTCGCAGGGACGATTCTCCCAGAGGCAGCAGGCTTGGCTGTGGCGGGCGCAATCCTCAACTACGCACGGCACAAGCCTTTCATGCAGTTAGTGGGGTCAGGGTTGGCATTCTTGAGTGTTTCGGCCATCTGGAAACTGGTTCAGGCCATGGTTGCTTGAATGAAGCTCCGCCGATGACGAATGGAGGTGATCCCGTGAGCCTATCGAACGGATTGCTCAACCTGACGAGTTGGCTGGGCAACGTCATCATGCCAACCTTGGCCGGTCTTTTCGCTGCCGCTGCGGTTTATCAGTTCAGCAAAGGGAGTCATCACCATCAGTTTGCTTATGCCGCCTTGGCATCACTGATGTGTTCTGGCCTCCTGCGGGCGATGGAGTCGTTTGCCAACCAGTCCGCATGGAACAACCCGGACCGCTACTGGATCTCGGTCCTCACCCTGGTGAACTGGGTCGGCAATGTCCTGCTGCCGCTGTATGGGGTGCTCCAGGTCGTGCTGGCAGTGACCCACTACGCAGGACTGTTGGAGCGAATGACCGTTGGAGAAGCCTGGGTCAGGAACTTGGTTGCGGCGATGTGCTCATTCGGTCTTTCCGGCTTGCTCCGACTGGGTGAATTCTGGATTAAACACGGAACGGCTGGTGTGCCATAGGAGTCGAGCGATGCCTCTACAGGTGACGCCCGTAAACCGGAATCTGCAAACGCGAGTGACTTTCATGTACTTGGAATTTGAAGACCTGTTCGTCGTACTGGGAGCGGCGGCGGTGATGAATGTCGTTGGCCACTTCGTCGGCGGAGAGATCGCCGGCTTGCCAATGAATCTCCTCCTGCAGTATGGCGTCCCGTTGCTAATCGTCCCGGTGTTAATGGCTTTCAAGTACGGCAAGCCACGTGGCTATGTCCGCGATCTCGCGTTCTGGTATGCGAGACCACGGGCTTACTGCGCGCTGTCGAGGGACCGCGAGATCAAGTCACCCTATTTGCGAGAGGAGTGACGGTGCCAATCACGCTCGCCCAACACGAAAGGAAGCTCCAAGAGCCAGCTTTGTGTGAACTCTTACCGGTGCGGGATTACCTGGACAACGTGATCGTTCGCACAAATGGCGCCTTCGTTGCCGGTTATGAGTTGAAGGGCCTGACCTCGTATTTTGCGAGCGACGAGGGTCGTGATCGCGGGAAGTTAATGCTTGAAGCTCTGCTGCGTTCGGTTCCCGAGCAGAGCATGCGTGTCCAGATCCGATATGAGGTGGTCGAAGACGTAGGGGATTTGCTTGATCAATACACGGCTGGACAGAAGTCTGAACGAGATGAGGCCATTGAACTCGATCTCAGGCGCGTCGAGAGATGGGCATCGAGAGTTGCCGCAGGTCTCTACATGCGGCCTCTTCTCCATACTTATCTCATATGGGATCCCGTCCTTCATCGCCGTCTCGCCGGAAAGCCCCTCAAACCGAAAGGCGAGCTGTTCAGCTTGTCCGCAAGGAAGTCGATTGAGCGCTCGCGTCAGGAACACCAGGATTTGCTGGCGGAGTTTGAAAGCCTGCTGCGTGGGGTGGAGTCGGCGCTCGAAGCAGCGGAACTCGGTGCCCGCCGGCTGAGTGATGAGGAGCTGTTCCTCGAAGCCAGGCGCGCGCTGAATCCACTGAGCCCAGATCAACGGCCGTATCACCGCGTGGATGGTGAACTTAGATTTAGAAGTGCTCGTGAGCACCTCACGGAAGTGAGCATTGTCGATGAAACCGACACGTATTTGAATCTGGGTGGCGTTCTACACGCCTTTGTGAGCTTGAAGGATCTTCCGGACGCGACGTTCCCTGGCATCTTGAGAGAGCTAATGGCGCTGGATTTTCCGATCGTCTGCAACGTGCAGCTCACGATTCCCGATCAAGCCAAGGTGCTGAAGGGCTACAAAAGCCGGTTACGCAAGATGCAGGCGGCTCAGAGCGACGCGAATGGTGGTCGGCGGATCAACGTCGAAGCCCAGGTTGCCGAGGCGCAACTGGTCCGCGTGCAGCAGGACATCATTTCAAGTTCGGTGAAAACAGCGAAGCTCAGCCTGGTGATTGGTACTCGCACTTCACAGCGGGCGGTTACAACAGCCGATCTTGAGCAAGCGGAGAGAACCCTCGACAACCGGCGGCAACAACTTCTCTATGCGATTGCCCGCATGAACGGCGCGAAAGCTGTAGCGGAGACACTCGCGAAGCGAAGACTGTTTTTCTGCTCACTTCCGAGCATGGCGGATGCCGACAAGCGCGATCAGGACCTGCTCACCTCAAATGCCGCTGACCTTGTTCCGGTCGAGATGCCGTGGCGAGGCACGCCGCGTTCGCCTTTGTTCCTGTTGGAGACTCCGTATCGCCAGCTCATTCCGTTCTCCCTGTTTGATCCTGGCCTGAGCGACGCGAACATGCTGGTTATGGCGAAATCGGGCGGCGGAAAGACCTTCATGGTCCAGCAGTTTCTCTTGATGGCCGCCCGCGACAACCCGCTGATCTCAATCATCGAGCGCGGCGATTCATATCGGCCTCTGGTCGAACTGATGGGCGGCCGGATGATCACCATGTCGCTCGATACCGACCAGACGATCAATCCCTGGGACCTGCCGGAGGGAGAGAAGGAGCCGAGCAAGGATCAAGTGGCTTTCCTCAAGAACCTGACCCGGCACATGCTTGGTGAAGGTCGTGCAGAGGATACAGAACTCCTCGATAACCTGATCACCGAAGCCATCCTGCGGACCTACAAACGAGCGGCTATCAGGCCATCGAATCCCATTCCCACATTTTCCGATCTCCGGGATGAATTGGCTCAGTGGCGCGACGAGGACAAAAGTGAACGAGTCATGGATGAGGCTCACCTGGCGGCAATCAAGCTGCGTAGCTGGGCCAGTGAAAAAGGGGTATATGCCAAGCTGTTCGACCGCCCAACGACGATCTCCCTCGATAACCCATGGCTGTTTTTCAACGTGGAGCAACTGAGCGATGATCCGCGCCTTGAAACCGCCATGAGCCTGCTGATCGCGCATGCGACAGCGCAGCGAGCATCGGGGAAAGCCGGCAAGCGAAGCATCACCGTCCTCGACGAATGCTGGTTCTTGCTGGATTCTCCAGTTCTCGCCCCAGAAGTAGTTCAGCTTTTTCGCACCGCCCGGAAACGCAACGCCAGCGTTTGGGGCATCAGTCAGACGGCTGAAGACTTTGTCGGAACCGACGCGAATCCTAGAGTCCACGGCGCCGGCATCGTCAAGAACTCAACCACGAAGATTATTGGCCAACAGCCGGGTGACATGACCGCACTGCGGGCGCACTTGCACTTGAACGAAACAGCCTTGAACCAGGTCAAGCGCTTCAGCGCTCCGGTCAAAGGCAAGAGCGCCGACGCACTGATTGTTATTGGGGAAAAGGCGGAAACGACCCACACGATTCGCATGTCACCTACGCCAGTCGATTACTGGATTATCACGACCTATGCGCGAGAGCGGCTCTACCGGTCCTGGTGGCTCGAACGCAACCGCGAGTTGCCGAGGATTCAGGCGTATTTGGAGTTGGCAGAGAGATTCCCTGCGGGCCTGGCAGAAGTTGATCCCTTACCGGAGGAAGTATCAGGCGAGGTAGCGAGAGGAGCGCGCATATGAAACAGCGAGCAATCAAATTTGTTCAAAGCCTCCGTTTTAGAGCCAACCGTAACAAGCGGCGGTTGCTCTTGCTTGTGCTCGCCGTCTTGTTGGCTCCGCCGGCCGCAAGGGCGGCAGGGATTGGAGACATTCTGACTCTGATTAAGACCATCACGAGCACGATCCAGGGAGCGATCGGAGGGGCGCTGGGCGGGATTCAGTCGCTCCAAAACATTGTCAACAATTTTCAACAACAGATTATCTGGCCGCTGGACCAGCTCAACCAGGCCAGAGCGTTTGTCACTTCGACCCGAGCGCAATACGGCGGGCTGATGTTCCAGATCCAGGCGATCAAGAACAACAGCGCTACGCTCACAAACCCATCGCGGCTGGAATCGCTATTTCGAAATGGGCAATCAGGATCAATCGGCCAATTCCAGCCGCTCTATACCAACGTCTACGGCAATGTTCCCTCTGCGACGGACGCGCGACTACTGCAGCGCAACATGATCGATATGGACGATGCACTGGCAGAGGGATCGCTGAAGACGACCGTCCTGTCCGACCAGACCACGCAGGGAATGTTGGCCCTGGCCGATTCCATCGAGCAACAGAGTTCAACGGCTGCCCCCGGCTCCGCGCCGATGCTCCCGACACAAGCAGGAATATCCGAACTGGAGTCGCAGGCATATCTCGAGAAAGTGCTGGCGTCGGAGTTACGCCAAGAAGCAGCCAAGCTTGCTCACCAGAATTCACTTCTGAAACAGAGCTCCACTTCAACACGCAACCTCATGAACCAGGCACAGCAAGTTCTCACGCACCCCTAGGAGTTTAGAGATGAACAAACCGCTATTCGCGCGCAGTTGGAAGCTAATCCGTAATGCCATCGCTGTTGGCCTCGCGTTGGTTGTCGTGGTGCTCATGCTGCCGAGCAAGGCTCGCAGCCAACTCGGATTGGATCCCTGTTGCGCGATTATTTCGGCCGGGTTGAGCACAATCTCGAATCTGCTGAGTAGCTCTGTGGCCAAGCCGCTCGGAGCGATTCAGCAGCTCGAACAACAATCGGCGAATTTTGAGCAGCAGGTAGTCTTTCCGATCGCGGCCATCAATCAGGCGAGAGGCCTTGCGGGACAGTTTCAGGGTCAGTTTGTCCAGATGCGGCAGATCTTCCAGGTGCCGACGGCGAGTGCAACCCTAGCGACACCACAGCAGTTAGAGCAAACCCTGCTCTCGCGCAACCCGGGCGCGGTGCCCCAGATCACCAACAACTACGCAGTCCTGTATGGAACAGTCATGCCTTCAACGGACGCTCCGCAGTCCGTCAGGGATCTGGTGGACATGACCGATGCCGAGGCTCAAGCGGCTATGAAGAAAGCGGTAGAAATCGACGCTCTGGCAGACCTTGAATTGCAGGCGGCCGAGCAGATCAATCAGCAATTGCAAACAGCAGCGCCGGGCAGCGCTGCGATCCTAGAGGCCCAGACTTCAGCATGGCTGGTGCGAGCGAATGCATACACGCAATCGGCGATGGCCGAGCTAGTGCGTGTTCGCTCCATCGAACTGGCCAACACCGGGGCGCAAGTCAAGTTTTCGGCGGCGCACGCCAGCAATCTTCACAACGCAGGCAGCCTGCTTCTCGAGGGAGCGCATTGAGCCGTGTTCTACTTCCAGCAATTGTTGAACACGGCGCTTGGAGGGATCGACGCGACGAACGTTATCCCGACCGTGAGCAACATGGCCTTCGCCATTCTGCTGATCGGGTTCTTGGTCGGTCTGTATCAGGCGGTTCTGCGTGGCGGTGACCTTCAAGCCCTTGTCGTGACCGCAATCAAGTACCTGGTGGTGGCCATGATTGTCGCGAACTGGTCGACGGTGTTTCGGGACGTGAACGGGTCGTTCAATACGGTCGCGAGCTTCATCGGTAACAGTTCGGGCGCCGGCGATATGTTCATCAACTGGATGACGCAGCTTCAGCAACAAGCCCAGAGCAATCCTGGCCTCACCTTTTGGGACATGATCACGGGCGATTCTGCCGGCACGACGACGGTTCTAATGCTCCTTGTCGCATATGTCATTTATGCGCTGGCGATCATCGTCTTCTGCTTCTTTTACACGTTGTTTGGTTGCGTGCTCTACGTTCTCGGGCCTTTGGTGTTGGCGCTGATTCCTGTCTCCGGCATAGGGCAAATAGGAAAGGCCTATGCGATCAATGTAATGATCTGGAATGCCTGGGGCATTCTCTACGCCGTTTTTGGCGCGCTCATCACTGCCATTCACTTCAACCAAGTCAGCGATGTTCTCGGGAACGGGTTCTTGGGCTTTCTTCGCGGGGTGCCGGATTCGGTCATCCTCGGACTCGTAAGTATCGCCTATGCACTGGCTATCGCCCTGGTTCCTTTCATTGCCAGAAAAGTGATTTCAGGTGACGTGGGATCGACCGCGTTCGCTTTTGTGCGCGCCGGCGCCATGGCTGCAGGCGCCGCGGTAGCTGGCCTAAGCGGATTCGTCGCTGGGTCAAGCAACGCGGCGGCTGGAGCTCGCAGCAGCACAGCCGGCGCCGGCACTGTATCGGGTTCCAGCGTGATTGCCTCCTCCACGCCGCCACCGGTGCCTACGATGCCAGAGTTCCTTCGTTCCGGAGTTCAAAGCGCGATCAATAGCAATGTCAGCCCGCCCGCGCCCTCCCCCAGCAGCAACGGTCAGACCAGCAGTCGGGCGTCTGCCGTTGCTGCCGGCGCTGGCGGTCACGGCATCAGCTATCGCCCCCGCGGCGTTGTGCAGGTCATCAGCTTCAACGCGGGCAGGGCCTTGGGACAAGCGGCGGGCAGCAGGCGCGATGAAGATGGCAATGAATAGAACACGAGGTATTTCGCCATGTGGAGACAGGGTCACATTTGGGAGCCGAAGGACTCTCGCTTTCGCCCTTACAGCATCACCACCCTGATCTTCTTTTATCTGGGGAAGCTCTTTGGACGGTTGTTCCTAAAGCGGATGTAAGAGTACTTCGGCGGGAGTAATCATCATGTGGTCGAAGAACGGAAAAGACGAAAAAGCAGCAAGCGCCGAAACGGCGCCTGACAAACTACGCTACAGCCGTTACTACGAGCATGACGGTGCACTGCGCGCATACGCCAATCGCGCGATGGTCCTGGCATTTCTGTGCATCCCAACGACCTTCCTGGCGCTGGCATTCGCCGCCTATGTTCGCCTCCAACCGCCGACCGTCATCCGCGTCGACGAGAACGGCCAAGCAACCGTGGTCGGCATGGCAAAACCCGTTCTTTCAGTGACGCAAAGCTCTGGCTCAGAACCAACGGAGTTCGAGAAGCGCGCCTTCGTGCGCCTGTTTCTAGAGCGCTATTTGGACTTCTCGCCCACCAACGTGAGCCGCAACTGGGCTGACAGTCTGAACATGATGAGCGCCAACCTGCGGCGCGCCGCATTTTCCGGGATGCAGAAGGACAACCTGATCGGAAAGATCGAGGATGACCAAACCAGCTCGGAATTCCAACTGCGGTCGCTCGAAGTCTCGAAGGAGGACCCGCTGACCTATACCGCATTCGGTGTGAAAGAAGTCCACCACATTCACGAGCATAACGAGACCATCGACAAGGTCGTAAGCGAATTTCATGTTCGGATCGCGGTTGAAAAGAGATCTGAGCAGAACCCCAGTGGATTGCTGATCGGCGAGTACTGGGAGCGGCCGATCGAGGGCGAAAAGCGCGATTGGGTTCTGCAGCAGGCGGGCTTAAGCAGCTTTTGATCGTTACTGGAGACTTGAAATGGACACAAAAACATCGAGTAGTACGCCGCCAACAGCCCCGAGTGCGAGCCCTCGGCGCAAGCGACGGAGCGGCGAGGATGCGGGTATGCGGTATTTCCTTCTTAAGCCCGGCTCTTCACCCGCCACTCCAGAGTTGGGCCAGGAGGTGGCGAGCGAAGGCGAGGCGCTCATTCAGGCTTTTCGGAGTGGCCAGCCGTTTTACACGCTAACTGCCTGGAAAGCAGTGCCAGAGGTGAATGGTGGAGGCAGCCCTGTGATCGTGAAACAGGCTGTTGCCCCGAAGCAAGTTCAGAGTTGATGAAGTGATCAGCACAGTGAGTTCTCAGATGACCAAGTAGATGTTGGTCCTTTGAGCGCCCCGCAGCTTGATGCGGGGATATGTGCTGACCCGGCTTCTCGCACTTGAAGACCTGGTCGAGCGAACCCGAAATGGGAGACCAGGCAAGAGAGCGAGGGCTTGTGGTCACGCAAACTCCTTAACTCTCGTCCGGCTCTCCCGAGAACCGACGAGTTAAGGAGAAAAAAAATGACGACGAAGAATACCAAGACGAATAGATACAGAATCCCGGCCGATCAAATCCAGAACCTCGAGATCGACCGCAACGGGCGGATTGCGCCTCGGTTGCACGATCTTGAGCCACTGGAAAACACGCTGCTCAGCGTGCTCTATCCCGGAATCAAAGTGGCCAGCGTAAACGTACCGACCGAGCCTCTCGACGATTTCGAGGAATCACAAGTCGAGAACGCCTTGGCCCGGCTCGTTTTCAAAGGGGTTCACTACAAGTTGGTTGGGGCCAGCGGATCGGCAAAGAAAGGCAAGTTCTACTTTGTCGATGAGGAGCACAGCCGGGCGATCGCCGAGCGGTTTCAGCACTGGCCGCAGGCAGCGATCGTTTATTTCGGAATCCTTGTCTCACCCTGCAAGGTGATGATGGAGGCTCCCGATTCTCTCGTGCTCGTGGTTCCCGACAGAACGCTCGGAACCAACGACTGCCGCGGATGGATCAGGCGGTCACTGTTCCAGCGTCTCCAAGAAAAACACGACGACGAAATCCTGGCGCTTCAGATTGATCGGCTTCGGCGTGAACGACATGGGACTGTCCTCGACGAAGATCTGAGCGAGCAGGAAAGAGCCCTCCTTCTGCACGATGCCCAGCGGGAGATCTCTGCAAAGCGTCTGCCGGAAGAGCGGTTCTATCAATTCCGAATGGCCTTCGGCAACACGCAGGCGAAGGGCGCATTCAAGATTATGGAGGATGACGTTTCGGACGCGCTCGAAGCGGATTTTGTCTTACCTGAGAGCGCGGTCAAACCGGGGCTGAAGATACCGGCAGTGATGTACTCGATCTTCGGGCCGGGCAGAAGATTTCGCGGGGTTACCCTGGTAGGTTTCCGCGAATTCTCCCGCCAGCTCGAGTTTGAGTCCAGTTACACGCTGGTAGAGCATGCCCCTGAAGACTCAATTCAGCTTGAAATCTTACCACAGGCCATGAAGCTTGTGGCGAGGCTGAGTGAGGCAGTTGGACAAGGGCGCTATGAGGAACTGTTGGAGCTTTTGGGCCGCCATCCGGACAAGGCTTCCGCAGACCTTTTGGACCAAGACGGAAACGAGGAATTCCGGGTCGTTGAAGGCTTGCTCCTGGCCGATGCCAGCGGCGAGATCGTTCGTCATCCCTACGTCAACAATCAACTCAACAAATTGCTCGCGCGCTGTGCTTTCAAGACGGCGACCGGAGGAGGCTTCCGTCTTCCAGCGTTTGCTCTGATGGATGACGGTTATCTCTTCCTAAAAGAGGGCCAGGTGTTCTCGGGCTCCGACTGGATACCGGAGCATAAGGCCATTGTTCCGCTGGCTTCGAAGCACGGCCTGTGCGTTAGATATCCGATACGCATGGTGGACGATCTTCTCCCGTTCGGGAACCTCTCGGACGATGAGATCCTCAGCGAGCTCAACAAGTACCTTCGCCGTTCCAACTGCACACTTACGGACGCTGAAGTCCGCGATCTTGTAGCGCGGCAGTTGCGACTTGAGGGCACGTATGTTCTGCACTCAGAGACGGCGAAGAAAAACGGCGGCGACTATGACTTCGACTGGGTCTGCTTGGTCGAGGAAGACCGGTTCCCGCGTTTTGTGAAGGACCGGTTTTCACGTGGACTTGGCGAACAGCAGGGCAAGAACAAAGCCAACAAGGCCCGTGATCCCTGGTTCAACCTGGAGCACGTGGCCATGAAGGCTCGCGGCAATCACATCGGCTCGATCACCGATCTGATGACCTCTTGCCGGGCAGCAGGCCGCGGTGACCTTGCCCAGCAATTGGCCGTTGAGCTCCAGAAAGCGCTCGACAGCCTCAAGTGGCAAGTCCAGCCCGACCTCAAGTTAGTCGCCGAAATACGTCAGCAGGTATGCCAGGCGGCGTGGCTGCGCTATAAGAACGAACGCCGTGTCTCCGATCTGCCGCTGCATGTGGAAGTTGAGAAAACCGACCGGGTCGGCCATCTTTACAACCACGTCCGCAAGCAGATTGAAGACTTGCTGACCAACAAAGCGCCGATTGAGGCATTCAAGGCACTGGTGGTGGGCGAAGAAGTCACGCGCCAAATGCTCGAGGACTGCCGTTTCATCAACCGGGTCTATGCCGCGATGGTGGGCAAGATCGCCGAACGGCGTGAACTGCTGAAAACGCAACTGGAGAAAGCCAAGGCCGAGTGGGAAGCCGTGCGGCAGTCCCCGGATAAGGAACTGCGGCGGCAGAAGCTGTTTGCCTCGAACCAGGCGCACGGCGCATGCCGTGCAGACGACGAACGGGGCAAATACGAGATGAAAGCCATCGTGGCTCTCATCCGCATCTGGGCACAGAACAAGACTGAGAATCGTCCTGCCTGGTTGCAGGCGCTCAACCGCGTCGTGTGCGCGGGGGAGCGCTCGACGGGCTCCATCTTGTTTCTTGCCTTTCCACAGGAGCTGATCTTGAAACTGGCGGAGCGCACGGGCGGCAGGGCAGTGCGCGTGCACGTTCCGCGGCTTTACGAAGGCTTCGTTCGCATCGACGAGCAAGGCCGTACTTTCCTGGTTGACCCGCTGAAGAATGGAGGACAGAAGCACACCTTCCTGTTCAAGTACGTGGATGGGAAGATCCTCCTCGACGATGACAAACCCGAACAGGCCCAGACCAAGACAGCAGAATCCGGAACGGCGACCGACGTCGCGGTTCTGGACGAAGCCCTGGAATTTCCGCCCATCACTCTCGACGACGATGGCCCGGAAGCTCCCTGGGTCATGTGAGGCAGCAACCGCTTTGAGCGGAATCTCCCAAGATTCCGCTCAAGGCATCACGAGGGACCATGAAGCGAAGTCTGTTCTTCCTCTTCTTCATATGGGCTGCGTGTGCCGTCGGCGGTTTCTCGCAGGCCGAGGTACCTACGCTCAGTCCGGTTCATGTCGCTACAGCACTGAACCATTTGACCGTCCTGGAATTTCACGAGCCCGTCACGATGGCGGCGGCCGGCAGCCCGGACTTTCAAATTGAGCGCCAGGAGGACAAGGTTTTCGTTAAGCCCAAAAAGTCGGGAGCTTCCACGGACCTGTTCGTGTGGACTGCGTCTCGCCGTTTCGCCTACGAACTTGAGACCACCGCAGAGGTAAAGAACATGAATGTTTCAGTTGACAATCCACTGCCGCCAGCCCCAGTAGCGCCACCGAATTCAGGAGTCAGCCCTCACGTCGAAGAGTTCGCGGACATGTTGCTCACCCGCGCGTTCCTGGGGGCCGTAGACATTACACCAACCAACCTGAAGGCGCGGAAGAGTACCGTGCGCGTCCGAGTACAACAGGTGTTTCGCACCAAGACCAGCATCTACGTCCACTACAGCATAGAAAACGACAGCCGAAGCTCGTATCACGTGACGACGCCGGATGTTTTCGAGTTGCAGGCGGAGGACTTAATGCTCTCTCTGTCGAGCTTGGCCCACAAACAATTCGATCCGCGGCTCATTGACAACCACAATGATTTTCACAGTGTGTCGCTTCCTGTTACTCATGCTGAGGCCGCATCCGAGGATCTCGATCCCGGTGAGTCAACCGAAGGAGTTGTCGCGATACGCCAGAACTTAACCTCGCCGGCAGTCGTGCAATTGGTATTCGACAGCCAAGTCAAAGCGACATTTGTGCTCTAGCCATGAAGAAAGATGAACAGGTGTGGGCGATGGTGGAGCGGTTGCGCGAACGCCGTGCCGCGGACCGCGCCGAACGGATACGTGACAGTGTGGTGCGCTGGATCGAAGATCCGCTGAAGCCGAGAACGGCCGCTGGAAGGCTTCGAATCAACCCCACTCTTCTGTTGCTGGCGTCCCTTGCTGTGATGGCCATCGGCACTTTCCTGTTCTTCAGCCTGGTTGCGCCATGACCCACGCGAATGAGTACCGCCTCGGGCGACGTGTATACCACCAGCACCAGGAGGAAAGTCTTGCGTTTGTCCTCGCTGTGGCTGCCATCATGGTGCTGGCCGCTGGCTACTACATCCTTTGGGCTCGGCTTCACGTCCGCTTGGGGCAGCTCATTGAGCTGTCCCTTTATGCGGTCTATGGTCTCGCCGCCGCCGTTTCCGTTCTCTGGTATTTCGCCACGTTACGCGGCAGGCGTGAGCGCAACTGGCCGCATCCCCCTCTATATGTGAGCCAGGAAAGGGACCGCCAGGCGGTCGCATCGGCGTACAAACAGAATGCAATCGTGCTCGGCTACAACGTACACAAAGAACCCTGGTACTGGCCAGATGCAACGCGTGTGATGCAGTCGGTCGTGTTCGGCGCTACCGGCTCGGGCAAGACCACTTTGCTTAAGAACATCATCACCCAGGACGCGTTTCGCCTGGTCGGGACTCCAGAGGACCAGCACCGGATGCCGATGTTGATCTTTGATGGCAAGGGTGACAAGGAATTTCTCTACGATCTTCTACCGGCTCTGGAGACTGCTGGACGAATGCGCGATTTGCGCGTCCTCGATCCCTCCCGGCCCGACATCTCCGACCGCTACAACCCCTTTTTCAGCGAACACGGACTGTACCAGGAACACGCAAACTTTGTCTTCGAATCGTTCGACCTCAAGCAGGACTTCTTCCACGGCCACCAGGCCACTTATCTGAGCGATCTGGTACGCGTTCTTGCCCACACCGGGAAACGCTTCAACATCTATGACGTGCTGGTTTTAGCGCTTGACCAGTCGGTCATGCGAGAGCAGATCGCAATCGCTCGGTCGCGGCTTAATGCGGAAGTCGCGGGAAGCCATCAACCCCGCTTGAACTTCGAGATGTCGGTTCGCAATCTCCAACAGTCGTTCGAGGACCGGGAGCGAGTGCCCAAGATTCAGGGGCTTCTGAACGAACTGATGACGTTCCTCGAAGATAACTTGTCCCTCATCACTGGTGCCTACGACGGCTTGCTATCGCTCGACGATGTGATCGACAAGGAGCTGATCCTGTTTGTTTCTCTCAATACCAACAAAAATTCAAAAGCGGTAACGGCTCTCGGCCGGATGTTGCTCCAGAACATGCAGTTGATCATCGGCAAACGGTATGAAGACGAGCAGCAACGCCGTCGCGAGAATCGTCCGATGGTAAGCGTCATCCTGGACGAATTTGCCCCATTTGCGTATTCCAATTTCGCGCAGATCTTGCAAACAGCGCGCGGCACTAACACAGCTTTCCTGTTTGCCCTCCAGGCATTGCCACAACTGCTAACCGTGGGTCGTGGCTTTAGGGACGACGTATCTTCCGCGCCCAACACCACTATGCTCTTGCACACGCGGGACGAGGAGACGGCACAGTATTTTCTCAAAGCCTCGGCTCGTGTGCGGCAGAAACGGCGCACCCTGACCGTCCAGAGAACCGGCATCTTCGAGGAAAAATACGAGCCCATCGGTTTCGGCAGCGAGACCGACATCAAGGACACTCGCGCCCAAGACGAACACATCAAGAATCTGCCGGTTGGTCAGATGGAGATCCTCATGACCGATAGCAGGCAAGGCACATTGCATTCGCATCTCCATGTGCGGAAGCCACTCAACTGTCGGTTTCCAGGACTTGAGCCAAAGATCTATCCGAGGCTCTACTCGCCTTCGCACTTGGAGGGAGCCAACCTGCGCTTCAAGGACGCCAATATTACCCAGCGCGCCAAGCATTTGGCCATGCGCACAGGACGGCTGACATGGGTGTGAGTCGACCATTTCGGATTGGCGTGGCTGCCCTATGTGTTGCTGCATCAACGATCGTGTCTTCCGGCCAGACAACTCCGAACGGGTACGATCCGGGCACACGCCAGACGCCTCGAAGGCCACACGAGGGTTTCATTGATTTCACCCTGAAACGCATCAATCCTGCTGACCAGAACTACGGCAAGTGTTTTGCCGAAGGCCGCGACATGCTGGTCGCGGAGAGCATCAAGAACGGCTATTTCTGGTCGAATCTGGTCGCTTTGGGACTGCTCGGCTGCCTGTTCCTCATCATTCTTTATCAACACAAGTTCCAGACCAGGCGGGACTGGACCGGGGCGGGGATACTCGGCCAACACAAACACGCATTGGCTCGCATGGCTGCCCGGTTGGAAGAGGTCACAAAAGAGAATCGCAACCTTATCAAGGACCTGGCCGCAGTGCGAGAAGCGGCGCTGCGGCCGGCAACGCCGTCGGAGGATTCGCCCGACCATCGAGCGTCTGCTGCGGTCAAAGGTCGAGCCGCCAGTGTTAAGGCGGCAATCCCGGCAACCGGAAATGTGCCGGGCAAACCGGCAGCCGAACGCAACGCGCGAACAGCCACCGCTGTCGAGGAGCCTCAGAACCAGATGGCGCTGTTCAAACCGGATGCGGCTCTCATCATGCGGGTCAATTCCCTCGAACAGCAACTGGCTCGCTCGGAGGAACAGCGCAAAGAACTCGGCCGACAGTTGAATGAAGCCGGGCGCAAGCTCCAAGCGGAACAGGAGAAAAACCGAGCGCTCAAGGGCGCGTAGTTTGAATACTTAAAGGGCTAGCAAAGATGCCAAACCGATTCGATACAGGTGGTGAATTGGGTCCCATGGAAGCCCGCGAGGCACGGGAAGAGCGCCTCAAGCGTCTGCCAGCGGAGGAAAGGGAACTGGCGGAGGAGAGCGCGCGCCTCGCCGACCTATGCCAGTACTTTTCCGCTGAGCGCATGGACATCCCACCGGAAATCCTCGATCGGGTCGGACGTCTCTCGCGGCTGCCAATTCCGGATCGTATTCGCGCGCTCAAGGATATCAACCAGGCGCTCATGGAGTATCTCGACCGTGTTGGTGAAGATCCTCAACTTCGGCAGTAACTGGTGGGCCCGGTTCGGCGAAGACGTTCATGATCGCTACCGGTTCACTCGTCACGCGGCGTACTTCAACTCGACCGGCCTGCGCTCCGGCAACCACGTGCGTCGCCACTGGATCGTTGCTGGGTTGATCCGCTTCAACGGGGTTAGCGGCTTCAATCCGCACTTTCCCAATCGCGCTCTGAATAAGTCGTTCGAGTGCACGGATCTGACATTCGCATATGGAGGAAACCGTCTTCTCTTTGTGAAGAAAGCCGAGCAAATGCTCGCGCCCGATTATTACCTGGTGGTCTTGTCCTCGGAAACTATTGGAGCGATCAACTTCGGCGACGCAGGTTGGAAATCGAGCTCGGCCATGCCGATAGCCATTAGTTCTTCGGGCTGCAGGCAGGAAGCAATGCTACTGATGAAATCCTTCGATAGGGTGCGAACTTCGTTGGGAGTTTGGCGGCTCAAACCAGCGACCAACCTGCGCTACGGTGTGTCGCTGGAGTTCGTCGACGAGGGGACATTGAACTGAAGTTTTCGAGAAATGCGTTACGCCAAGAATAGCGTGATCATCCACCCCGAGCGCGACATTGCCTTGCTGCGCCAGGTGCGAAACCTGCGCTTCGTGAGCCACAACCAGCTGTTCGAGCTGATGCGGCATTGCGGCCTCGATCACTGCCGCTCGAGCTTCAACTGGCGCATCCGGCGTCTGGTCAAGTCCGGTCATCTCTCGGTCTGCGAAGGTGTGTTTTCGGCGGGTTCGACCGTATACCGGATTACCAGAGAAGGTCTGCTGATGCTCGAGCATCACGGCCACTTTACAGCCATCCTGCACTCGCGCACAGCGCATCTCCCGCATACCGCCCAAGTGCTACATGCCCTGGAGTTGAACCGGATTCAGCTTGCTCTTGCCCAGCAAAACCTGCTCGCTGGCTGGCACTCAGACGTCGAGATAGCCTCCTTCAACGCGATCTCCAATGAGCCGTACCAGAAGGACTATGACGCCATCATCGATGTGTGGGTCGGCGACAAGAAAGCCTGCTTTGCGCTCGAGTATGAGCGCTCGCTCAAGAGTGCCAAGCAATACGCCCGGGTGCGGCAAGCGCTCGAATCCGAGCGCCAGCTCGATTGCATTTTGTACCTAACCTCCGGCATCGAGATCCTGGTGCATCTGTTGCACGAGTTCGAATCGGTCACGATGAACGTGGCCTTTGCGCGCGCTGGCGATTTCGCCAATCTCCTGCTCGATACCACTGTGCTTACCCGGCAGAAACTAAGTGGTCTTAGGTTTCGGGAGTTGCTCGAGTGAGGAAGCGTTGTCCAATGACTCGCCATTGCCTGTTCTTTGCCTATTTCTCGCCGCGCGGACGACGAGACATTGACGCGAAGTTGTGGCTTTTGGAGGGTGTGTAACGTGCCGAACCTCAGCGACTTCCGTTCTGACTCCCCTATGATTTTCATGTGTTCGGAACTGTCGCGCGCAGGTGGCACCGACAGGGAATATCCCGCGTCTCGCCACCGCGGAGTGCGTTACTCGCGAGAGCGCTTGACCGTGCCACAGGCTTTCGGGCATCCGTGCCAGGCTCCGCTCAACCATCACTTGCGCTTGATAGTGGTGCGTCGGTCCGCTCCGTGTGGTTCGCCAACAGACTGGGGTTAGCAGCATGGCGCATCACCAGGTGGGTGGCGCCTGCCGAGCCGACTGCAAACACAATTTGTGAGTTGGCTATGGTCGCAAGATTCGGTCATGAGCAACGACGGTACGCGGCCCTTATGTTTGCAGTGAACAGCTTGTCGCATTCGAAGAACGAGAGTCCTGAGGGACAGAAAGGAAGGGAATATGTCTTTAAGCCGAGGAGCAATCAGATTTGACCCTCTGTTTACAACCGCCGATATCGGCCTGCGCCAGGATGCCAGTGTCGAGCATGTAGTGAAGGCCTTTCTCAATGTTGGCGACGCTTTGGCGTCCCGCTGGATCGAAATGCCAAGAGGCATCTTGCTTCTCCAAAGCGTTCCAGATGAGCCGGCTTCCGGTGCGATCTATCTGTATGACCGCGATCGCCACATCTTTTATTTTGTGTCCTTCCTTGACGGACAGGACGATGCGCTGACCGTAACGGAGTTCGATCAACTTGTGCTCGAGTACGACCTCGTTTCGCGCGCTGCCAACCCGGCTGTGCTTTCACTTTGCTTGAGCAAGACCGGGCAAGCCTGAACGCGAGGTGAACCATGAGACCGGGCCACGGGGCAATCGAAATGGCGGCACGGTATTTTCGCCTGTTCGTGAATCGCTTGGCCTATACCGTGCAGTCGTCCAGGCCGGATTCCAAGGGCAAACACTATTACTATCGCCCGCGAGACGAACGCCAACTGACACGCGACACCATCCGGGAACATTTGAACGGCCGGATCACAATCGGAATCTATGCGCTTAACCCGAAGACACAGCGTTCCAAGTGGGTAGCGATCGACGCTGACTATGACCATGCGCTGGATGATTTGTTGAAATTGCAGTGGGAGTTGCGAAGCGACGGCGTCGAGGCGGCCCTCGAAAAATCACGGCGAGGAGCTCATCTCTGGATCTTCTGCGACAAGCCATTGCTGGCCCGGCACTGCCGGATCTACATCTACAATCTCGCACGGCGATTGAAGGTGCGCGTGAAGGGTCGCGGTGGGCTGGCTGAAGGTATTGAAGTCTTTCCCCGCCAGGATGAGTTAGCCCCGGAGCAATTCGGGAACGCGATCCGCGGACCGCTGGGAATTCACCGCGGCGCCGGGAAGCGTTATTGGTTTTACGGGGCCGACTACAAAATCGAAGCGCAACTCAACTACCTCGAACGGCTCAAGAAGATCACGGAAAGCGAACTGCTGCGCTTCATTGCCGGGCTGGAGATGCCCGAAGAGTTCCGACCCAGACCGAAAGTCGAGCTGCCTCCTTACGATCCAAATCGACGCGAGTTCCGCATTCTTGATTTCGTCCACGTGGTGCGTCGGCGCTCAGGAAACTATTGGACACGGTGTCCGTCCTGTGCGCAGCAGGGGAAAGACAGGAGCGGAGATAATCTCGCCATTTCCGTTGCTGATCCGCGCAGGTACAAATGCTGGGCTGGCTGCTCGCGCGAGATGATTCGAGGAGCACTGGGCCGGCCAATCTCCGTCAGGAGGACGGGATGACAAAAACTCTCGAGAGTCACGAACTAGATCATCGCGAGTTGCTAGCCAGGCAAGGACTGAGATTCCCAGCCATCATTCTGCGGCATCTTCGCAGCGCCGGTATTTACTGCCAGCCCACAGTCTCAATTGAGCACCAGCATTTGGCCAAGAGGTATGTTCTCCGCGGGGTTGAATCCGGCGGAGCGATAGCAGACCTGGGTGCCTACTCCAGCTTCACAGATGAGCAGGGAAGCGCACTGGAGTGGCTTCAGCGCGTGGACACAGTCGGTCTGAATGGCGTGCATGCCATCGTAGTTGCACCCGTGCTGGTCAGGATCGAGATGCTGCGGGTCGAGCGAACCTACGATGTGCTGATAACGCGGCACAGCCTTCAAACGACGGCTCCAGGACAGAGGCCGCGTCTCGAAAGTTCTATCGTTTTTTATGGACGCCGCGGCACGCTCGAAATGGAGCTTTGGGGCAAGGACCGCCTATTTAGTGGAGCGGCATCTCCGGCCTTCTACAGCCGCAGTGGAGAACAACTTGCCGTGCCGGACGAGTTCCAGGATGCAGTGACGCGCATATCCGCCGCCGTGTGTTGTGTTGGGTGTCGTCATTGTCACGTCCTGCAACCGAAGGCTCTAGTAAGCCCCAGCGTCGAGGTAGTCGGTACTCCGGCGATCTCCGGAGGAGCGGCCTAAGATGCGCCAAGAAGCCGAATCGGCGGAGCACGCAACAATCGATGAGATCCTTGCCGATCTCGCAGCCTCGTTCTGGCTCAAGGCGGCTCTCCGCTCTGCCTTGTCGCGTGATCCGGTCGACGCTGCCACAGATGCAGATGTGCTCGCTCGAGTATTGAAGAACCGCTGCCGTCACTTGCTTGAAGAAACCCCATCCACCTAGACATAGCCGGCCCTTGAACCAGAGGGCCAGTTGCGCGAATGGTTGACGCTGGAAGTCGCTGGAGATGCGAAATCCCGGCCTGCAAAGGCTGCTCAGCGCAACCATTCGCGGAAGAGTCCCCACCGGCCGCCGGGTTTTTCGGGAACCCAGACAAATCGAAATCCAAGCCATTCAGCCGGGCGCTCGCTCCGACTCCCACAGGAGGCACTGCCATGAATTCCACCTCGACCGACACCGGCAGGGAAACGGCCTCGCATGCGCTGCCCCGCGAAGGCCCGCTCGTTCATGCGAGCGGCCCCCTCGCCAGCGGGGAACTGAAGGAGGTTTTCCAGGCATTGGCGATTCCTTTTGATTTGCCACAGGTGCAGTGGCGGGTTACCGAATGGAGCGATGACCGCATGCGCGGTCTGATGCTTCCCTACGCCGACCCACGCGCCTATAGCGACCGGCTGAACGACCTCTTTACGCCCGCAGGTTGGAGCCGCAAATACGCGGTGCAGGCTAGCGCGCCTGTGCAGCGAACCAGACGAGGTCCGGCGGCGAAGATCTTGGTTACGTGCGAAGTGACGATCGCATGCATCGGTACCAACTCCGGTACCGGTGAAGAGTGGTCGGACAAGGAAAACGCTCTGACCGGAGCCGAGGCGCAGGCTTTTAAGCGGGCTCTGTCCTGTTTCGGACTTGGGCGCTATCTGTACGACATCGATGGCGAGTGGGTTGAACTGAACGAGCACGGTCTACCCACCAGGATCCCAAGGTTGCCACGCTGGGCGACACCGAACGGCTGGCTGGCCGGGCTCCGGCCGAAGGCGCGCCGAAACCGGCACGCGCTGGTTCGGGCCAACGGGCACACCGGCAATGGCCGTCACTCGAGTCCGGAGACGACCGGCTATCGCCAGAGCACGATCTTGGCGATCGAAGCCATGGAGGGCAAGATTGGCAAGCGCTTTTATCGAGGCTTGCTGAAGCACGTTGCCTGGGCATGGAGTCCACAACAAATTCAGGAGACGGCTGTGCTCGAGAAAGTTCTGGCACAGATGGAGGGGGCGCAGCGGGGCTTGTCGCGTCTCGATGCTGCGCAGGCAAAACTCAGGCCGGAAACCGTCCAGAGAATTATCTCCTCGTTGAATGTGCCGCCAGCAAAGCTCGCAGACCTCCAAACGCTACACACCCTCGTGACTGCTCTAGAGAAGGAAGTCGACGCACAGACACAGCCATAGGAAATGCCTGCGCCCCTTCCGCGAACGTTTGCCAAAGGGAGGAGTGAAGAACATGGAAGACGATACAACCGCACGACAGGAACCGCTATCACCAGAAGAAGCTCAAGCCAAAGCCGCCATCCTCGCGGAATGCGAGAACTTGGCCGCAGCGGGTGTCACCTTCGTTGCCGTTCACTTTGACGGGTATGGGGACAGCGGCGTCACCGAAGAAGTGAAGTGTTTCAACTCGGACTACTACGCCTACGAAGAACACAAGGCGGTAGCGCATGATGCCGCTTACCTGCAGGAGCATTTCGAAACCCTAGTTCCATTTGGGTACGAAAATGACTGCGGTGGTTTTGGGGACGTGGTCCTCGATGTTGCTGCGCGCAAAATCAGGGTGGAGCGCAACGACCGTTTCGAGGACTACACGACGAGCACATACGAGGTCTAGCGATGGCACACCCTTTTGAACACGCTCGGAGTAGCGCGAAGAAATTCGGCGGCAAACCCGAGGACTACCTCGCGATCCACCGTTGGTTTGACGAATCGAAGGAGTTCGTCGCCGATTTTCGCCATCGTGCGCTCCGCCATCACACGGAGGGCATTTTTCTGGCCGAACGCATTTTTGGAGTCGTGGGCGGCAACTCAGACGGCGTCGACGTGCCGGTCCGCTACATCGGAGAACAGCACGTAAGAGAAGACCTCGGGCGGATCCCTACGGCACAGGATTGGCTTACGCGAATTAGACCCGAGCGTTGGATGTATGGTCACTATTCCGAGAGCGGCATAGTGCAGAGCATTTTTAGGCCAGCGTCGCGGCGGGGTATGAATCGAGGGCGAGAGAAGAAGTGAAGGCCGCGACGGTGGGCTAAAAATGGATTGGGCTAAACCGCCTCGATGCTGCTGACGCTATGGGCATTGGATGGTTGCGAGGCTCCCCAGAAAGCCGTGAACTGATGGAACGAGGGACTACTGCGGAGTGCCTAACGCGCACAGAGCAGGGATTCATAGGATGTGCGGAGTCGGCACGAATGTATGCGCGCGCAGTTGGAGGCGAATCGGGAGATACTCCTCCTTGAGTGTGGTAGTCGGCGAGTTTTGGGAAGATGACGGTGAAGCCGAAGGTCCTCATGAAGTGTCTCCCGAGGTTGAAGATGTGCCAGCGACGGCAGGCCGTTCGACACGAATCATGTGACCTCGATGGCAGACCGGACAGAGCCGGAGGGAAATGCCGGTGAGTTGCTCGTAGCGGTCGCGAAAGTCCCTCTCTGATTTTGAGGTTTGGGCGGGATCCTCGGCAGACTTCATCCCCAACAGTTGGCGACAGCGAGCAAGTTTCTGATGCCGGTAGCGATTGCCAAGGAATCCGTAGTAGCGGATGCGGTGGAAGCCGTCGGGTAGGACATGGAGCAGAAAGCGGCGAATGAATTCGTTGGCTGACAGGGTCATGAGTTTCTGTTGGCTGTCATGGCGATAGTCCTTATAGCGAAATTGCACTTGGCCATCTTTGATGTCGAGTAGGCGATTATTGGAAATGGCCACGCGATGAGTGTAACGGCCCACGTAGTCGAGGACTTGCCGAGGCCCGGCAAACGGCGGCTTCGCGTAGACCACCCACTCTGCTTTTCCCAACGGTGCCAGATAACGCAGGAAAGCACGGCGGTCTTGAAGTTCGTAAAGCGAGGAGAAGAAGCGCAACTGACCGTCGTCAAACGTCTTCTCTAGGCACTCCAGGAACAAACGACGGAACAAGCGTGAGAGCACGCGCACAGGCAAGAAGAAACGGGGACGGCAAGAGATCCAGCGGTCACCATCGGTTGAAAGTCCGCCGCCAGGGACGACACAATGAAGGTGCGGATGAAACAACAAGTTCTGACCCCAACTGTGCAGTACGGCAAAAAAGCCGATCTCAGCGCCCAGATGTTTGGGATCGGCGGCGATAGTACGTAACGTTTCGGATACAGTCCGGAAGAGAATGTCGTACACCACTTCCTTGTTCTGGTAGGCAATGGCGGCAATCTCTTCCGGCAAGGTAAAGACGACGTGGAAGTATTCCGTGTCGAGGAGCTCTTGTTGACGATCCTCGATCCATTGGGCACGGGCCAGAGACTGGCACTTTGGGCAATGCCGGTTGCGACACGAGTCGTAACAGATGCGTTCGTGCTGACACTCATCGCACTTTTCCAGATGACCGCCGAGGGCTGCAGTTCGGCAGAGTTCGATGGCGCTCATGACGCGCCGCTGCGCCCTCGACAACGAAGCCCGATGCTGTTCCCGATAGGCTTCGCCGTAGCGACGAAACACGTCCGCGACTTCCAGCTTGGGACGATCCATGAACCCGCCACTCAGAAGTACTGGGGAGTAGCGGGTTTCGCCTCGGTGGAAACAGGATGTGGGAGAAGATCGAGTGGGCTGGTGGTAGAGCACACCTTCGTGGTTGCGATGCGCAAGTACCGGGCAGTAGTGGCTAAGCTGCGATGGCCTAGCAACAGCTGGATGGTCCGAATATCGGTGCCTTGTTCAAGTAAGTGCACAGCGAAGGCGTGACGCAAAGAATGTGGCGTGATGGGTTTGGGAATATGACAGAGCCGATGCGCCTTCTGGCAAGCGTGCTCTACCGTGTCTTTACTAATATGCTGGCCGGCTTTATCGCCTGGGAAAAGCCAGTGCTGGGGCCTTTCCACTCGCCACCAATCCCGCAAGGTCGCGAGCAGCTTCGGCGAGAGCATCACGTATCGATCTTTCTGTCCTTTGCCCTGTTCGACACGTACCACCATCCGTTTGCTGTCAATGGCGGATGGTTTGAGACAGATGGCTTCTGAGATGCGAAGGCCGGCTGCATAGCAGGTCGTCAGGATCACGCGATGCTTGATACCTGCGACACAGTTGAGGAACTGGATCACCTCCTCGGGGCTAAGAATAACCGGCAGTTTCTGCGGCTTCTTCGGAGCCGGAATGATCTCGTCGAGGACCCAGTTCCTTTTGAGAGTGACTTTGTAGAGGAAGCGAAGTGCAGCAATCGCGATCAGGATCGAACTGGTCGCTAGCTTCCTCTCATTCGTCAAATAGACCTGGTAAGTACGAATCTCCTCCGGTCCCAGTAACTCCGGGGATCTGCTGAAATGGCGAGCGAACATGGAGACTTGGATCACGTATGTTTCCTGGGTGTGAACTGCGAGATTGCGGATCTGCATGTCCTCGATCATGCGTTGCCGAAGTGATGTCATCGACCGAACTCCTTTTGCGAAATGGGTTGAGCTGCACGCAGCAACTCCATGTTTCCGCAAGGGGGCGTGTGATGTGAAGAAGGGGAAACGGCCTAGCTGAGGAGCGCAGTGGCACGAACGTGGCAGACCCTATCAACCGGCGTACGCGTCACCTCTACCGCGTAGCGGTTTAGTCCAATGACCGCTATGCCGAGTCCTTGATTATGCCGAGTGCCCATCATGTCTTGAGTGAAAGCAAAACAATCCGCCGAAAGAAATGCCATCCTAGCTCCGTGGTGTGAAGCAGTCTGGGATCTACTCGGCATAGTGCGGGAACTCTCCATGTAAGAATCCATCGTGGAGGATTTCATGGAACGAATCTACAAACGAACCCCAACACGATTCAAACATTTCGCTCAGGCCCGCTGAGGCCTTATCTGCAGCGATTTGTAGAGAACTCAACCCAGCACGGTTACGCCAGCAAATCTATTCAGGTACAACTGCGATGCCTTGTCCGTTTCGGGCGGTGGCTGAAGAGGCGTCGTATTCCCCTCAGAAACGTCAGGCGAGCGGATATCCCAGCGGTACCTCTGTCACGACGGAGATGTGAGACAAGGCGACGCGCGAACTATACGGCGGTTCCTGCAATTGCTCGCCGAGCAGGGTGTGATAGTCGTGCCAGACACTCCACTCAAAACCGGAGGATGATCTCGTTGCTATCTTGAAAGCTCTCTAGGCTAGGCTAAGCTAGCTGTGCCGTATCTCTGCGTCGAGGGCTGGTGGGTTCAACGTCCCGATTCATACGCTGTTTCTCGCTCGACGATGCCCTGTTACCTCGCTAGTCACAGCGGAGGGCCACCATCGGGTCCACCTTCGTTGCCCGGCGCGCGGGGAGCCATGCCGCGAACAGCGTCATCATACTCACTACGACGAGCGCGACCGTGAAGGTCACCAGATCGAGACTGCTCAGTCCAAATAGTTGATCTTTGATGTACCTGGTGGTCAACAGGGTCAGAGGTAGCCCCAGCCCCACGCCGACGGCGAGCAACACGAGCGATTCGCCCAGAATCATCCACTGAACTGCGGGAGTTTGTGCGCCTAGGGCAATGCGAATGCCGATCTCGTTGGTACGCCGCACTACGTTATAGCTCATCACGCCATAGAGTCCAATCGCCGCCAGAAGCAGGGCGAGCAGCGAGAACAGGCTGGTCAAAGATGAGATGAGTTCGTCGTGCGTCATGAAGTTCGACATTTGATCCTGGATTGTTGTGATCCGGACAAGAGGCAGGTTTGGATCGACCGACGTGACCGCTGCACGAAGATCGGCGATGGTATAAGCCGGATCGCCTGCAGTACGCAACAGGATCGTATAGGCGAAGCAATCCTGATTTTCTCGGCGCACCGCCGTGTTGGCGGCGACGCCATTTGCACCGGCAGCAGACGAATCGGCCGGAAGATACGGGTCGATCTGGGCAAGCGGAATGTACGTCATTGCAACCCGGTCAACATCGCGAGGGTTACCGGATTTGGTGTCGCGGGCGATACCAACAATCTGCCATGGACCTTTGACGCTGTCGATGTCGATGATGATAGACCGCCCCACCGCGTCACCTTTGGGGAAGAAGTGGCTGGCGAGCGTCTGGTTGATGATGGCCACTTTCTGGCTATTCGCGCTGTCGGCATCGTTGAAGGGACGTCCTGCGACCATCGATATTCCAGCGGTCTCAAAATACCGCCCGGAGACGCGGTTGAGGACCGAGTGCCGGTTCTCGTTGGGCGCGGGTGTGTACCCGGGAATGGTGACGCTGGAGGACCAGGTACCGCCGCTGATTGGCGGGGTCGCACTGAGAGCGACCGAGCGAACTCCGGGAAGTGCAGAGAGGCGTTCGACGAGAATCTGATGCAGGCCGGCAGTCTGGCTCGGCTTATACCCTGCAAGCTTTTCGTTGACCTCGGCGATCAGAAGGTGCGAGCGCTCAAACCCATAGTCCTGGTTCTGAAGATTGCGCAGAGTGCGGAGAAATAATCCTGAGCCGACCAGCAACAGTAGCGAGAGCATGACTTGGGCGGTGACCAGTGTTTTAGGCCAGAAGCGCGCTGATTTGCCGCCGCTGCTTTGCGCGGTGCGGGTGCCGACGCTCAGGTTTCGTGCTGCGCCAGTGCGTGCCGCGGCGAGGGCCGGGGCGAGTCCGAAGAGGATTCCAGTGAGCAGAGAGAGGCCCAGCGTGAACAGAGCGACGGTCGCATCGGGCGCGGGGTCCATCGCGATATAGGAATTGCCCTGGCTGACAACGCTGATCAGAACGCGCGTGGCGGCGAAGGCAATGCCCAGTCCAAGAGCTCCGCCGGTTAGCGACAGCAGCAGGGTCTCGATCAAGCTCTGGCGGACGATGCGTGCACGGCTGGAACCAAGGGCGAGCCGCGTCGCGATTTCGCGCTTTCGAGTGGCGGCGCGGGCCAGGAGAAAATTCGCCAGGTTGGCGCAAGCGATGAGCAGCACCAATCCGACCACGATCATCAGGATCTTCAGCGATTCGCCGTACTGGCTGCGAATGAGCGAGACCCCGTGCGCCGCAGGTACAAGCGGAACGTTGACGCGGCTGATTCCCAGCTGCCGATCGGCTGACAGGGTTCCGCCCTCGCGCTCACGGATACCATTCCTGGCTTGCTGATTGAGCCAGTTCTGGCTTCGCGCAAGTTCGGCCTTGTTGCTGGTGGCTTGCGCACTCAACCGCCCGAATAAATGGAGGAAGTACAAACCTGAATGTGCCGTAAGCATCGACGGTTGCTGTAACACAACGGTCTGCATGCTGATCGGCGTCCATAGTTCCGTTGGCTCCAACTCCTGCTTGATGCCAAGAAATCCTTGTGGCATCACGCCGACCACTTCGAACGGAGTGCCGTTGATCGCGATCGATTTTCCAACGATGTGCGGATCGGAGGAAAGAGACTGCTGCCAAAGGTGATAGCTCAGTACTGTAACGGCGCCCTCCCCCGGTGTGGCGTCGTCCGACGGCTGGATCGTGCGGCCCAACAGAGGTTGCGCACCGAGGACGCTGAAATAGTTGCCCGAGACAAGATTGGCCGGTGCCAGTATGGCGGGCGAACTTGCATCTGTGGTTCCACCGGCGGCAACAGGCCGGATGCTCACCTTGTTGGAGAAGCTGCCATATGCGGCGATTCCCTGGAACGGGCCCGGATCTGTTTGCATTGAGCGAGTGAAGTCCCAAGGGAAATATCCACCAAATCCGCCTAAGTCAATGCCGCCGGCAACGCCGCCGAATATGGAATCGCCGAACGCAACTAGCTGCTCAGGATTCCGGACCGGAAGATTGCGGAGCATTACCTGGTTGATAAGCGTGAAGATTGCCGTATTGCCCCCGATGCCAAGGGCCAGCGACAGGAGGGCGATGGCGGTAAACGAAGGGCTCTTCGCCAACATCCGTATGCTATAGCGAAGATCCATCGATAGCTCGTCCCGCAATCGCAATCCCAGCGATGCGCGGATGGCGTTCTTGTGGGACTCCATGCCGCCGAACTGGAGGCGCGCCCTGCGCATCGCTTCCTGCGGCGGAACGCCGCTATGAACCAGGTCTTCCGCAATGCTCTCCACGTGAAATCGTAGTTCCGCCTCCATGGCGGTTTCCAGGGGCGTGCGCTTCACGATCCACTTCAGCCATGAACGGAGCCTTGCGAAAAATTTCATACTTCCTCCGGTGTCGTGCGCAGAATGCTGGCGATCAGCGATGTCATACGGTTCCACTTCTCAGTCTCGGACTGGAGTTGACGGCGGCCCGCCGCAGTCAGGCGGTAGAACTTCGCTTTGCGCTTGTTGTCGGATTCTCCCCACTCGCTGGCGATCAGGCCCTGGTGTTCCAGCCGATACAGAGCGGGGTACAGCGAACCTTGCTGGATCTCCAACTGCTCACCGGAGATCTGTTGTATGCGAAGCAAAACTCCGTAGCCATGCAGCGGGCCGAGCGAGACGGCTTTGAGGATCAGCATGTCCAGCGTACCTTGCAGCAGATCGATCTGTTTCCCCACGATCTCTCCTTGGATGTCCAAGAAAGACGATAGCAACACTCTCCTAGACTGTCAAGGAGAGTGTGAAAGACGGAATCGCGAGATCCTGCCCGAGCCACGGGCAAACAGGAAGTTATGAACAAGGCGTTGCACATATGACACGCTGACTTCATCCGATAGGAAGTGGTGAAAGGGCAAGTCTGCCCTACCACAACTATGCCGAGTCGCGGTTGCTTCTTGTTGTGAAAGCCAGCAGCGGCCATGGTTCTCAAGGCATGGCGTCACAGGGAATGCGGCAAGAATCTTCGCTGGCTCGGCATAGTAAATGGGGTTCTCGAGTTACAGAGCCTTGAGAAAAGCAATGAGATCGTCGTCCGGTTTATAGCGTCGCAGCTTTTCACCCATCGGCTGAACTTTGGATAATGCCTTTTCCTTCATTGCAAGATCAGCGTCTAGGTATACCTGTGTCGTTTCGATCGATTCATGCCCGAGCCACAACGCAATCACCGTTCGATCCACTCCAGCCTGAAGCAGTTCCATCGCTGCAGTGTGGCGAAGAACATGCGGAGTTACGTGTTTCTTCGCCAGGCCCTCACACGCCCGACTGGCCGCCGTTGCATGTTTGGCCACGATATATTGAACACCGTCCGCGCTCAGTTGCCCTCCACGCGCGTTAGTGAACAAGACCTCACTCTTGTCGCACCGTGATTCTTTGGACCACGCTCTCAGAACAACCACAGTGCGTTTTGCAAGGGGCGTACATCGTTCTTTTCTGCCTTTGCCGATGACGCGGACGTGCGCTCCACCTTGCAGTTTCACGTCGCTCTTCCGTAATGCAATCAGCTCGGAAAGACGCAACCCCGTTTGTAGCGCCAACAGCATGAGAGCGTGGTCCCGGCGCCCTGCCCACGTGTTCAGGTTCGGTGCCTTTAGCAAGGCTTCCGCCTCGTCACGGTTAAGAAAGTTGACCAGAGTGCGCACGTGACGCTTTTGCGGAATGGCTAACACTTGCTGAATCTGACCTGTGTTAGTTGGTACTTCTAATGCGAGATAAGTGAAAAAAGAGCGAATGGCAGTCAGGCGAAGATTACGGCTTCGCGCGCTGATCCCACGCTCTCTTTCCAGCTCACTGAGGAATCCCGTGACTACGGACGCGTTAAGCTCTTCCAAGCACAGTCGGGAGGGCGCCTCCTGTTCTTTCCTCGCAATAGATTTCAACAATAGACGGAATGTGTCCCGGTATGAACTGATTGTGTGATGGCTCACCTGCTTCTCCTGCATCAGGCGCTTCGTGAAAAAGCTCTGAAGTAGCGGAGCGACGTGGATTTTGGCTGTCATGAATGCTCCTCCCAACGAGTGTTGAGCCGTTGGACAGCCAGGTTCATGAGCTCGGGATATTCCGTGAGGTACCAGTAGGTATTTTCTACAGACACATGACCCAGGTAAGTCGAGAGCACGGGGAGACGAGCCTCAACATCCTCGCCTGCGCGATACCAATCAATGAGCGTGCGAACTGCGAATCGGTGCCGGAAATCATGCAATCGCGGTCCGGGTCCCGACACGACCTTTCGGATTCCAGCCACGACGGCTAGCGCTTTGAACACCTGATATATGCGCCAGGATTCAAGTCGGGCGCCCTTGGGCGTAACGAAGAAATGAGTTGAGCGCCGGATCCCAAGCAACTCCCGCCGCTTCCTGTACTCTCGGAGCTTCTTAACGGTGCTCGAATGAAGCGGAACCAGTCTGGACTTCCCGAACTTGGTGTTCCGAATGGTAAGGATTCCTTTTGTCAGGTCGACATCGTGGATCTCGAGCCCGGTGGCCTCCCCAATGCGCAACCCGGATACAGCGAGAAGGCCAAACAGGCAATAGTACGTTCCTCGCGGCTGATCATCATGGTGCCTCCATGCAGCCTCGAGTAAACGGTTGACTTCGTCCTGACTGTATAAATAAGGACGCGGCCGCACGGATTTTGAGAACAGTAAATTCTGCGGTGGAACTTCTGTTCGGCCGTCAAAGGCCGCAGCGTACTTCGCGAACTCCCGCACGATTGTAAGCCGCTTGCTCGCTTGTCTGCCCGGCGTTTTCAGTGCCCACTCCAGCGCCAAGCGCGTCGTAATATGTGGGGCGCCTCTCATCTCCATAGAGAGCACGAAGTTGATCAGATGCGTACCGTCGCTCCGCAACTTGAACCCGAGATTGCGCCGCAGTGCTAAATACTCTTCAAGAGTTCTTCGTAGAGTCTTCACTGCGCACCTCCTGGCCAATGCCTCACAAGTGCACGAAGACCTCTAATATCGACTTTTGTGTAGATGAACGTTGTTTTTGGCATTGCATGCCGCAGAACTTGCCCGATGTCGGCTAAGGTTGCCCGATTCGCGAGCATTCGAGTGGCCAGGGAATGTCGAAACTGGTGCGCACCTTTGCTCTGCGATTGGACACCTGCTCGTGCCAGTGTCTCTCTTACCATTTGGCAGACGCCCTGCGGCCCTGCGAAACCCGTGTGTGGAGCGAGGAGACGAAGGAAAACGCGCCTAGCAGGAACCGCCGGTCGGTCCCTGCGCAGGTAAGCAGCAATGGCCTTGCCAACGTCGTGCGGGAGCGGCAGCTTGCATACCTTCGCACCCTTGCCGCGTATGGTTAGAGTTCCGGCCGTCCAATCGATGTCCTCCAGTTCAAGAGAGCCCACTTCGCAGGCGCGCAGCCCAAGCCGGGATAGCAACAGCAGGATGGCATAATCTCTGCGTCCCATCGCTGTCCGACGATCGCAACTGGCCAGGACACGTTTCACTTGGCCGGGTGCCAAGAACCTGGGAATGCCGGCAAGCGAGTAACAACGGACTTTTGGAATTGCACCGGAGATATCTCTTCCGAGAGCACCTCGAAGTACGGAGTACCTCAGGAATGAGCGCAAGGAGGCCGTTATCATCCTTGCACTTCCGGCAGAGCGCCTGGCGGCTTCCTCTTGTACAAACGCAACCAAATCACCACCATGAATGCGCGCCAGATCGAGGTCGTGGTCACTATTTTTGCCAAATCGCCAACCCAAAAATAGCGCAACAAATCCCCGGTAGTATTTGACCGTTCGAGGAGCAAGCCCTCGCTCGTATTTGAGATGTTCAGCAAACTTGTCCGCGAACACGTCGACCTTTGTTTTCTTCCGGACTTGCGGCGTGAGGATGGCACTCTGTGCAGCGAGTAAATCCAGAAACCGCTGCAGAGTTCGGGCATCGCCTTGTCTCACGTCACCATTTTGACGAAGATAGACTTGGGCATCGGTTAGCTGAAACTTTCTGAGCGTGATACGCCGCCTCTTCAGCCAGCGACCGAAACGGTTTATTGCCCGCAGTTGTACCTGGATGGACTCGCGGGCATAACCCTGCTGATTTGAATTCTCCGCAAAGTTCTTCAGATAAGGTCCGAGTGGACCAGAGTGGAATGCGTGGATAGTGTTGATGCGTGTGAAAATTCGTTCCATGAAATCCTCCGCGCGCATTCTTTCATGGAAAGTTCCTACTACTATGCCGAGTGAACTCCCGTAACGGCTTCAGCATAGAGGGTTGAGGGCGGCGTCACATGGGCTGTGCCGTTACCGCGTCACCAACATACACTGGTCACTCGGCATAGTCAGGAACTCGGCATAGCGGCCAACGATTGTGAGGGCATCCGGCGCGTAGCGGCCAAGATGCATGGTCAGCGCCTGTGATAGCGACTGTCACACAGACCATATGGCATGATCTGCTAATCCTGACGACGTTGCGGGCTTGGACGATCCTCTCCTAGCAAGTCCCCCCGCGGCTCGGCAACCCAACCCGCCTCAAACAGCTAGTCCAAACCTAATCCCTTCGCATCCCCAGCAGAAATGAGACAGCCATGAGAATTCTTGTGCCCACCAGGGCCGAACTGTACGAAAAACGCAAACAAGAACACATCGAACGCGGCTACCAAATTGAAGAGGAGCGGGCGATTCCAGTGAACGGTTTCTGCTCCTTCACGGTTGTATGTGAACCTTCTGCTTCAACCGAACTTTCAGACCTTGTCGCGCAGGCGCTCAACGGCCATGACAGCGAACAGGATGATTTTTGAGGTGGGCAATGTCGCTCCGACTCCGCTTTCGTTTTGATGGCAAATGCAGCGTTCACCCTCGCTACGATCCCACTCGTAGAGGCCGACCGCAAGACGGGAAATGTGAAGGATGTGAATCCCTGTATGTGATTTATATGTACACCAGGATCGCCAGTCGAAGAGCCGCGAACTCGAATTGTGGGATCAGCCGGTTTTCGGGCGGGCGCGAAGAAAAGCGTTCGACCGACGAACCCACTGACGCCCCCTCCAAGCTCTCAGAGCACGAAACTCCTCGATCTTTCTGATCGCTTCGATCCTGCTGCGCCCTTCTGATGACGATAAGGCAAATCTCTTCCACAACCAGCTTCAAACAGGAACAGAATTATGAACTTCCTGCCGACCATTCCGCTGTTTTCCTTTGGTCAAATTGTGGCCACCCCCGGAGCGCTCGCATTGTTGGAGAAGGCCAACAAGTCGCCGCTGGCGTTTCTTTCGCGTCATCTTCGCGGCGATTGGGGCGATCTCTGCCAGGAAGACAAAACTGAAAACGAATTGAGTCTCAAACACGGATTGCGTCTGCTCAGCAGCTATCCGGTTACCGACACCGAAACCCTCTGGATCATCACGGAGGCAGACCGGTCCCTGACCACGTTACTTTTGCCGTCCGAGTACTAATAGCGCGGTCGCTTTAAGAAAAGCCCCTCTAGATGCGTGCGCGGGCAATCGTCTGCTCTTCAATCGTCGGCTCTTGAATCATCTGTTCTTGAGGAGGCTATCCGTGCGACCACACGGCAAAACGAAGTTAGGTTTCTTCCCGCTCCCGGTCGCTGAGGCGGTTCGTCTCAGAAGCCTATTGATGTTCAAGTGCGAATTCTCAGCGGTTGACCCCTGCGTTGGAGACGGAGTGGCGTTTGCACACATGCTCAAAGAAACGCAAGCTCGTCGATACGGGATCGAGATTGACGCCAACCGAGCACAACAAGCCAAAGAACTCGGGATCGAAATCGTGCACGGGAACGCCATGGACGTTCGCTGCCCGGCCGAATCGGTCTCCCTGCTCTATCTCAATCCGCCCTATGACCTGGAAGTTGGGAAGACAAACAATCAACGGCTGGAACTTGTCTTTCTGGAGCATACCTATCGCTGGCTGAAGCCCGGCGGTGTCCTCGTTCTTGTTATTCCACAGCCGCAACTGAAAGCCTGCGCCAGGACGCTGGGTGAGCACTTCATCGACTTGAGTGTCCATCGACTCACTGAAGGTGAGAGTGTCCGGTACAAACAGGTTGCTGTTCTTGGCAGACGGCGAAAGCGGCACCAATATCTGGGCGACCATGCGCTCGAGGAGTGTGTGCGCTCATTGGAGATGCTGGCTTTGAAACCCGACCTTGCGGTCCTGACTGAGACTCCAGAATCTCGCTACGAAGTCCCGCCTTCTGGACCAACTGTACTCACGAACACCGGCATTCCGCTGGATGAGGTCGAGGATCTGATGCTCGATTCCACAGCCTATCGCCAAGCGAGTCGAATCCTCCTTCCCAGGCAGCGGGACATTCGAGGCCAGCCACTCACGCCGCTTCACGGCGGCCACGTTGGACTGCTCTGCACGGCGGGGATGCTGAACGGGATATTCGGAGACGGAGAAGATCGCCACATCGCTCATTGGCGCTCCGTAAAGTTCACCGATCACTGGGAAGAAGAGGAAGAGGACGGCACAAAAATCCTGCACGACCGCGAGCGGTTCTCGCACGAACTGACCCTAGTCTTTGCCAACGGAAGAACGCAGATTCTGACTCACGAGAAGAAGGAGGCGGAATGAAAAATGCCCACCTTCGCTTCGGCTGGCTCACGTATGTGAAGAGCACGGAGAAAACCACGACCAGCATCAAATTGCGTCTTGATCGCTTCATCGGCGAGGTCTTGCCGGAGCCTCCGCGGCAAGCCAAGGCACACTTCATTTCCGTGATCGGTGGGGATACACAGATTGCGGCCGTGAGCGCGGCGATCTCGCTCGGCGACCGCTTCGTTGTGGAAGGACCAGACCTCGCCCCGACACGCGTCTGCCTCGAGCACAAGGCTCAGTGCTTTAAGGGATCGATTCCTCTGGCTGGCCGCAGGAAGCCACTGCGTCATCTGATCGCGATTTCGGAAGAATTTGCCGCCGACAGCGCTCCGGCAGAATCCAAAACGCTCCTGGCAGGCTGCGACAGTCACTTCGTATGGGCTGCGATCGCGGATCTTCACGGGATACCGGGAATGCCAGAGTGGGCCGAATGGTTTATGGATGAGTTAAAGGCGCATCGTGCGCTCACGCCCGCGCTCGGTATTGGGTGTCGTCCGGCAATTATCCATGGTGAAAAACAGCGGTTTCTTGAATGGGTCAGCTGGGGTGTCGAGAGCGGTGCCATTCAACTTTCCGTTGAGAGTGGTCCGATTCACTGGCCTACGCTGACTCTGCAGGATATCTTCACCGGTGCCGTCTAATTCCGGCGTCACGCTCGTTTCGTTCCCCGCTGGTGTTCTTCTTCCACCCGTTCGCTCTGTTTCAAGAGAAGTGCTATGCCAGAACTAACAACGATCTATGACTACATGCGTTCCTATGCGCTGCTGCTCGGGGAGCGCATCCTCGATCAATTCCCGGCGCTTCAGCAGCCTCATGATCCGCCTTCTCCCCGGATTGAAAGTTTGTTGCGCAGGCCCTTTCCCGCTCAAGCGATTGCGATCATGGGCCTGGCCAAACGCTGGCGCGAGGCGCGCACCGGCATGGTGGTCGCCGAATGTGGCACGGGGAAAACACTGATCTCACTTGGAGCCATTCACGTGCACAGCGAAGGGGAACCGTTTACCGCCGTGGCCATGGTGCCGCCGCATTTGGTCGACAAGTGGGCACGCGAGGCGTTTCTCACGCTACCCGGAACGCGCGTATTTTTCATCGACGACTTGAGAAACGGAGGGGGCGAGAACAAGTCTCACGGAGTAAACGAAGTACGGCTCAAGCGCGGCCGCATCGTTCGAGAGGGCTTGCGCACGAGCTTGAGTGAGCTGCGTCTGCGGAAGGAGGCGTCGAGCCCTCGCAAACGATGGCTTTCACTATGTGGACGGTCCTCGCTGTTCATTGTCGGCCGCGAGCGGGCCAAGCTGGGCTACTTCTGGCGCCACGCTTACGGAATGCCACGTTCGGGACCCTACTCGGGCTGCTTGGTGAATTCCGACACGGGAAAGCCGGTCATCGCAGACAAGGGGCGGTTGACTACTGCTGATTTCGCTAAGTTGAAGATTTCGGAAGTGATCGAGAGTCGAGGCGGGAAAACCTGCCGCCCACTCCATAGTCCCCTCTGGCAGGCGGATCCCGACAAGATCCGGCGGATGGCGCCAATCGAGTTCATCGGACGCTACATGCCGGGCTGGTTTGACTATGCCATCTGCGATGAGATTCACCAACTGGCGGGCGATACTGCGCAGGGCAACGCTCTCGGTACTTTGGCGTCGTGCACTGATCGTATTGTCGGCCTCACCGGGACTCTTCTCGGCGGCTATGCGGACGATCTCTTTAATACTTTGTTTCGCCTGGAAGCCGGAGGAATGAAGGAGCACGGATACGAGTGGGGCGCCACCGGACGAAGCGCCTTCATGCAGGATTACGGCGTTCTCGAAACCATTACCAAGATTGAGCCTGAGGACAATCGCTGTTCGAAAGCGAAGGCGACGAGCATGGTGCGCCGAAAGCCGGGTGCATCGCCCTTGCTCTTCGGCGAATTCCTGATGCAGTTGTGCGCCTTCCTATTCCTCGAAGACATCTCCGGCGAACTGCCACCCTATGAAGAAACCTATCTGAGCGTGTCAATGGACCCGTTGATGATGGCTTCCTATCGGGAACTGGAAGATGCCATTCGGAAAGCCTTGAAAGAACACAGAGGCAATCGTTCGGTTTTGAGCACGATGCTGAACACACTATTGCTCTATCCGGACCACCCGTATGGATTAGGAACGCTCTACGGCACCGAGTTCGATCCGGAGCTCAAACGCAACGTTCGCTTCGTGATCGCTGAGACACGAGATCTCCCCGAAGAGCAACTGTATTCGAAAGAACGAAAGCTAATCGAAGAGATCAGAAGGGAACTGGCCGAAGGGCGTCGATGTCAGGTGTTTTCCGTGTTCACGCAAAAACACGACGTGCCCGCCCGGCTGCAAAGAATTCTCGGGAACGAAGGGATTCGCACCGCCGTATTACGGGCAAGCGTCGACACCTCAAACCGCGAGGCCTGGTACGCACGCCAGATCAAGGAAGGTGTCGAGGTCGTGATCTCGCATCCCAAGCTGGTCGAAACCGGACTAGATCTGCTCGATTTTCCAACCATCCTCTTCTATGAATCGGGCTACTCCTTGCATACGCTGCGTCAGGCGAGCCGCCGGTCGTGGCGCATCGGGCAGCGGCGACCTGTGCGGGTGAAGTTCCTCTGCTACGAAGGCACGATGCAGACGGCATGTTTACGCCTGATGGGAAAGAAACTTCTGGTGGCGCTCACCATGGAGGGCAAATTTGCTGGCGAGGGACTGCAGTCGATCGACGAAGACGATGACATGCTATCCGCAATGGCCAGAGAGTTGGTTGAAAGGAACGGCATAGGGGAGTCTGCTGATGCGGTGTGGAAGGCGCTGAACCGAGAACATCAGAAGCTATTTCCGACTGCTTATGAGCCAGCGAATGAAGTGGCAGCACCCGACTTGTCCCAGAATGCGCCTCCGAGCGACTCCGATGCTCGCGTGCCCCTCCGGGAACTGTTCGATTCGAGTTCGGTCGTCATCTTCGGACACAGACCCGGATCGGGCAGGAGACCCCGTAGCAAGTCCTCCGTTCCGGAGCAGGCTTCACTGTTCGGATGAGCACGCCTGCCCATCAATCAGCGAATGCTCCGCCTTACAGTGCACATCAAACTGGGACTGCAACGATTTTTGATACTCCTCGCGGTTCGGACGATGACTAGCTCCCCGCGCCTTGAAGGATAGGGCAGTGTGTGCAGTGTGCCTCGACTGGGATATCGTCCAGCCATTTAGTAACGCGCAGAGCTGGCTTCGGCATTGCTTGCTTTTCTCTGATCTTCCCTTGGGGAATAACCGAGCCCTCAAAGATCGTCAGTCTACTCGACGTCGACCGACGTGGCATTCGCACGGGCGTAAACGGCTTTCCATTTCTCACGGTTTGCAGTTCATTTCACCCAAAAAGGAGGAAACAGTAGTATGTCAGAAACAAGTACGCTCATTGGCTATAGCGGCCGAACTATTGGCCGCGAAGAACTGGCGCTGGTACCCACGCCGCCAGCAACCGAAACCCACCGCCCGATCCCGCATCGCGAGATCGTGCGGGCACTGATTGAAACGCTGGGATTCCGCCACATCGGAGTCGTCCACGACGAATATGCAGTCTCGCCGGATGGGATGAAGATGTTCGGAGTCCTTGACCTCGCAACCGAGATGCAGGGGTGTCGCTTCTCCATTGGACTGAGAAACTCCCACGACAAGAGCATGCGGTTGGCGATGACCTGCGGCTATCGCGTGTTCGTGTGCTCGAACATGGCGTTTTCCGGGGACTTTACGCCCGTTCTCGCCAAGCACTCAAAGTCGTTCTCTCTCATCGACTGCATTTCGGTGGGAATTGACCGAATGCAGCGAAACTTTGATCCGATGCGAAAGCAGGTAGAGGCTTGGCAGAGGAGCGAGTTGACGGACGTGACGGCCAAGGTGGTCATCTACGAAGCATTTGTGGAGGGCAAGCTCGAAGCTCCCAAACATCTTGCCCGAACGGTCCACGACCTTTATTTCGAGCCAAAGTACGAGGAATTCCGATCGCGGACAATCTGGAGTCTGTCGAACGCATTTACCTCAGCCTTCAGGGAACTGGAGCCCATTCCCCAGTTCAAGGCGACTGCGAAGCTGGGAGAGTTCCTCGAGGCCCGGTTCTCGCAATCGTTCTAGCCTTCGGCGGTACCGGCCGGGCCGCCGCTTCGATTATTGTCATTTGCCTAACCCTTGGGAACGTCATCGACCTCATCTCAACCAAAGATCGTTGTCAGCTCGAATCCGGCGGTCGATTAAGGTATCTAGCGCAGCCGCGAAGGCGCGCCGCAGTGCGACCACTTGTTGCGCAGGGATTCCCTTCGCAATTAGGAGAGTAGCAGTTCCATGCGCTACTGCCCACAGAGCTAGAGCTAAGCGCGTGTGCTCCGCAATCGATCCTCCCAGACGTTCAGCCAGTTGTCTTCTGATCAGCTCAGCAATAGGTATCGAATTCCTGTGCGTAGAGCGACTCTGCGACCGGACAAACTGCGAAAGGCCACTTGTATGCGACGCGAAAAGCTTATATTCGTGGGGATGTCTCAATGCGAATTCAACGTAGCGCATGCATGTTTCTTCCGGAGATCGGGATGACTGGATGACTGAAGGGCTCTGAGGACATCCTGCTGCACTGGTTGCCCCAAGGCGAACAAGATGTCATGCCGACTCTGGAAGCGCCGATAGACTGTAGGTGTATTGGTATTGGTACCTGCAATCCTCGGCATAGCTCGTATTCTGAGAGCCTCTTCCCTCCTTTTTGCCAAAGCTTGTGGGCGGCTTTCAAGATTTGCTTTTCCACGCCCGGATCAGGTTGTCTTGCCATCAGGTCTCCCGCTCGCAATTCCTCCGCAACAGGTTGAATGTTTATCGTTTATGGGAAACTGAAAAATGCTCATGCACGATACGGGCGATATTGTTCTTATCGACCGCGAACACCTGAGTCGCCCCGACCCTGGCGGATCGTTTCGTAATCGCGGGGAGAAGCTGACGAGTAGAAATGGTCTGGTGCGATGTAGGACATTAGCACTCCGCTATTCTCGTAATTGTGATCGGAACCATTCGTTCGGTCGGGTCCAACGCCAACAACGCTTTCTCTGCCGTGGCTACTTCGAAACGTTGAGCTCACAAAGAACAATTCCACTATCGTAATGTTCCGTTTGCCACCGATCAGGCTTCCCCGGGAAAGCGGACCTCTTCAGATTCTTCAGACGACGCCGAATTTCCGGGTGTCCTGTGCTAACTACGAGCGGTCAACTGGCTGGGACCGGCGATGAGTCTGTCTTGTCGCGTTCCGCTGACTGCGGGCCTTGACGCTGGAGGGGTCTCCAAGCCATGTCGCCTCGAAAGTACTGCCACAGGCCCTGTAATCGCCAAATCATGTGCAATTGCCGGTAGGGAAAGTGTTCGACGAAGCAGTAGCTCACGAGTCGCACGACATCTTGCCAGTCGTTGTATCTCTTGTAGGTGAGTTCTTCTTGTAGTACAGAACCAATGGAAATCACCGTCGCAAAACCATACCCAAACAGCACGAACTGAATAGAGAATGTCCAACTTAGAGCGCCAAGGATTGCTGCCAGCAAAACCGTTGCGAAGCCGAACACTTCGATAACCGGGGACAGCAATTCGAAAAGCCACAAATACGGAAGCGCCAGGCACCCGATGCGGCCATAGCGTGGTCGGAAGAGCATGTCCTTGTTCGGCCACAAGACATCGAGCAAGCCCTTTTGCCAGCGCGCCCGCTGTCTTGCGAGGGAACGGAGGTCCGATGGTACTTCCGTCCAGCAGACGGGGTCCGGAACAAACTCGATGCGATAGTCGGCACGCTTTTCGAGCAAGTGGCGGTGTAAGCGCGCAACCAGATCGAAATCCTCGCCGATGGCGAAAGGCCGATAACCTCCCACGGCACGAACGAGATCAGTTCGAAAGACTCCGAACGCGCCGGAAACAATCATCAGCATATTGCCTCGTGCCCACGCTTCTCTTCCAATTAAGAAGGCACGCAGATATTCAACAACTTGGATAACTTCGATACTTGTCTTGGCCAGGCGTACACGGCGAATCCTTCCCGCCTCGATCTCTGACCCGTTCAGGACTCGGACAATCCCACCGGCTGCAACGACACACTTTGGATCCGCCAGCACGGGCACCATAATCCGCAGCAGAGCGTCGCGCTCGAGTACGGAGTCGGCATCGACTACGCAGACGTACGGCGAAGACGCTGCGTTCAAGCCAGCATTTACCGCATCCGCCTTGCTGCCAACCGATTCCTTATCGATCACAAGCAGGCGCGGGTCGACGTCACTTCGGTACAAACCTCTAACTGAGCCGCTCACTACCTGCGGGACGTACACCGCCTTCACCAGGCGTAGGCGGAATTCCCTTTGCATCATCTGCAGCGTGTTATCAGCTGACCCATCGTTGATGACGATGAGCTCGAGCTCGGGATAATCCAGATCAAGAAGGTTTCTCAGCGCGGTGCAAATAGATTTCTCCTCGTTATGTGCAGGCACCAGCACGGTGATAGGAGGCACCATGGGCGAGCCCTTCATCCAATCGAACCGGATGCTTTCCAGGTGTCGAAGGTGGGCCGCGCTCGTCCGCAGCGCGATGGCGAGCATAATGAGGTAGGCAACATTGGAAAGAAGATAATAGAAAAACAGTGCGTGGTTAGCCGCATCCAAGAAATGAATCATGGTTGAGACGCCGCCTTGACCAGCACGTTCTTCTCCGAAGCCAATGGCTCAGGAGTCAGCTTCACAGTTCGCAAAATATCAAGCAAATTCTTGTTTGTTTCCTTGCTGGCTCTCAGATTGTTCTGGATCTCTGCCATGAGATGGGCCTGCAGACCGGCATTTTCTAGCGCCGTTACAAAGGCGTGTAAGCCATATTGGTCCTTGAGGGCGACCACATTTTCGAAAATCGGCAATAAATCCGCTTTGAAACATATGAGGCCTTCTGCAGTTCGCAAACGCACTAGCCGATTTGAATCTGTTAATCCGCGCAACAGGGAAGGCAAAGCCGCCCGATCGCAAAGTTCGCCCAGACTTACGATCGCGCGCAACCGCACAAACCACACGGGGTCCTTCGCCAAGTCACTCAGAACATCGACTGCTGCACTGGGGCTCAGATATGCCAGCCCACGTGCTGCCGCGGCTCGCAATTCGGGCAGGTTGTCGTCAGCAAACTGCAGCAACTCCGGGCCGATTGAGGGTGTTGCTACTTCCCCCAACACGCGTCCCAACACTTCGCGAACAGTGTTGTCCGCGTGACGCAGATGCGGTAGTAACACTTGTGGACGTTCCGCGCAGGTCTGGACCAGTGCGCTTTGCAACGGAAGCGCCGGCACTACCAGCCCGACCTCCCCGACCCAGTTGAGGATTTCCCTCGCGGCTTCTGGGCACGCCATCCGCCCGAGTCCTCGCAGGGCGGCCAGTCGAGTCTCCGAATCGTGATCGCGGAGTCCTTCAGCCAGCGCAGGAATCCCTTCCGGCGCCCGCGTTCGAGCAAGCGCCACCAGGGCTCTGTGCCGTCGCCATCCGTGATGCTGCCGCGCCTCGGAAATGCGTTTCTCGACTAGCCCGCTGATTCGCATGAACTTTAACAACTGCGCCGATTCCTCTGGGCTCGCGATTTCGAAGGCGTCCAGAACCATGGTTTCGATAAGTTCCCGTTCCGAGGCTTTTGTACGCCATGCAGTGTAGGGAATCTCTCCGGAGATTAGTGCATCCCATTTTTGGCGGATGGCGAACATGCGGGCATCTCGATTTGCGAAATACTGTTTGCGATAAGTTCGGCGAAGCAAGATAAACCCCAACAGCAACACGTCCGCGACTATCACAGAAACGATCGCCTTGACCACGAAGGCGGCGGGCCCTAGCTTGCGAAATGTGTCAAAAGTGGATCCCATAAGTAAATCCAACGCTCGATTCGGTGCGATCCTGTGTACGCTTTTGATAGCCTGCGAAGCCTGTCACGTCTTGTCGTGCGGTGAGCCGGAGGCGTAAACCACCACCAAATGTCTGGGAAGAGAATTGCCCAATTTGATTGATCAGTGCAAAATTCTCGGTCCCAACAGCAAAGAGAACATTTCCTTCCAGGCGGCATTGTTCCCAGTTCGCAATGGGAAATCCAAGTCGCGTCATACCCGAAGGACGCCACTCCGCACCCGTACCAAGAAAATGGCTTCGTGCTTCGATCAGTCCCAGAGACCACGTCCAGTCGCGCGGCAAATAGAAGAGCATGGTTTCGTTAATGGTAAGGATCTGGGCTGTGGTGTACCAGTACCAGTGCTGCCCGTAGACGAGTTCTAATCCGCGTAAGAACTGAGTGCGACTTACAGGGAATCCTTGGTCATAGTCAAAAAACCCCTCGTCCTTTGGTATGACGCTGTTGTCGTGCGCCAATGCTCCACCCACAGTCAGCGCGCCGGCTCTAGGCAACTTCCCCGTCACGCTAGCTATGACCTTCGAAGCATCCGTGCCTGCCCAGTGATAGCCGTCGAATGCAATCAGAGTTCTCCACGCCGGCGTCCAACGAGAAATGAGCGTGAGTCCTTCATCTTGATTCGCACCCGTAAAGTTAAACAAATCCGTGTTCACGCCCACCCGAAGTTCGTGTCTGAGTTCGCCTCGCAAAGACATGAGACCTGCCCGTCCCTCAGCATTCGTCGGATCCAAATCCAACGTCCGGTTAAACTCCAGCCTTGCTTCATTCTGCGAGCCCAGGACTGTTAAGGTTCTAGCGCGCGCGACGTGAATGTCAGTACGCTTCGGATCGAGTTCTACGGCGCGGTTCAATGCCTCGAGCGCTTCCCTCGGTCGGCCCTGCCGAGAATAGACGGTTGCCAAGCCTAACCAGTTGTCGGGATCGTTTGGCGCGGCAGCAAGAAGAACGTGATACTCAAACTCAGCCTTCGCGAGCTGTCCCGACCACAGCAACACTCGCGGTCGCCATGCCCTCACATCCGTGTCCTGTGGTGCGCGGCCAATTTCGCGGTCCACTATGGCCAGCGCTGCGCCCCAATCCTTCGCTTCCGCGTACCTGCGGACGTCTTCCTGCCAATTCGACGTTAACTGTTGGCCAGAAGCGGCGATACACAATAGGTAGACACCGACCGACGCTCGACCAATCATGAGCGCGCTGGCGCAAATATACTTACCTACATACATGTAGTCACACTCATCGATAGGGCGCTGCCGTTATAGATAGTGTGGACTCAATATGGCAACGATGCACGATTTTGGGCATTTCAGCTGTTACATTCGTAACCGGACACTAATCGACTTTTAGAGGCACAGCGCGTTTGAGAGCTATTCGCGTCGGGCGACTCCTCGCAATCGTGTCATTACCTTCGTGCTCGGGCGACTCTGCCGGGCTGAGCTAAACTGATTTTCCACAGAATGTACAAGGCAAACGAAAGCGTATTAGCGCGTGTCGGCCAGCAACTATCACAGTTAGAAAGGCGTGATTGGGAGCTTTGGCTGATCGTGTCGCTTACTGGCGTCCTGGTTGCAGCGGGACTGGCAGCCATTCTTTTTCCAGCAGCGTTCTTGAAGCATGACAACATGCACTTCGAAGTGACGGTTTCCAGGCCTTTGGCTAACGGCCTCTTTACTTTACTGGCGCTGCTTAATACTTACCTCGTCACGAAGCGTCTTGAAATTCGGCGACTACGTGAACAACTGCTATCCAGTACCATCCAGCAGGAACTCATCCGACAGCAATCCTTCACGGACCCTCTGACCGAGATCTATAACCGTCGTTCCTTGGAGGAGATCGCGGGAAGGTTCATCAGCCACGCCAGGCGGTTGAAGAACCCACTCTCGCTTTTGCTGATCGACGTCGATCGTTTCAAGGATGTGAACACCACCTTTGGCCACCTGACTGGCGACGTGGTGCTAGCAGATACCGCTGCTCTTTTGAAGAGTTCCGTTCGGGGCTCAGATGCGTTGTTTCGATATGGAGGAGACGAGTTCGTCATCATTTTGGCGGACACCTCCCCCTCCGGTGCCGCTAAGGTTATTGAAAGAATTAGAGCTTCCCTCCTTGATTGGAACCGCGCAGGCACTCTGGACGGGTTTGAGTTAAGGCTTAGCATCGGCATCTCGGAATGGTCCGATGGTGTGACTTTGGACGAATTGCTGGACGAAGCCGACCGACGAATGTACGCGGCAAAAGCCAATCAGGCGCTGGACAAAAGCCAAACTAGCATCGTTAGGGCCGCAGCCAAGAAACTTGGTCTCTGAGCGAGTTCTGCAAACCATCCCTACCGCACCATGTTGCCAGGATTCCGGCAATCACTTTAACGAGTTCCCGCCGTTCGCACTAGTTCGAAGCTCCAGTGTTATCCGGATGTAGAGCTAGCTGCTCTACTTATCGTTTCGGGAAGCCCTGGTGCCCGGTTGTTACTTAGAAGTTGGTCGATGGTGTCGCTGGGAACGGGTCTGGAGTATAAGTAGCCTTGGGCCAGTTCGCAGTCAAACTCCTTGAGTATGTTCGCCTGCACTTGTGTTTCTACGCCCTCTGCAACGACGTTCAGGCCAAAACCATGGGCGAGCATGATAATGATGCGAACGATTTCGCACGTTTCGACATCCGTGTCCATGCGCGAGATGAAAGACCGATCAATCTTTAGCCGATCGACGGGAAAATGCTGCAGTCGGCTCAGCGATGAGTAGCCGGTGCCGAAGTCGTCGATGTCCAGACGAACGCCGAGCGCCTTCAGCTCCGACAGCACTACAGCAGACCTGTCGCATCGGCCATCGCGATTGTCTCCGTAATTTCCAGGTTGACGGCACTCGGATCCAGTCCGGTCTCCTGCAAGATCCTGCCAATTTGAGATGCCAGGTCGGGCTGTGCGAACTGCTTAGGTGTAATGTTGACATTGAGCGTGAGGGCGGGATCAGCCGGAGAGAGCGCGTGCCATGAACGGAGCCGCCGACAGGCCTCATAAAGAAGTTGCTGGTTGATGGGTAAGATAATGCCAGTCTCATCCGCAACCGCTATGAATTCTCCAGGCAGGATCACACCTTCAGGACGCTGCCAGCGACTAAGGGTTTCGAAACCTACGACCCGTTCGTCGCGCAAAGACACTATAGGCTGGTAGTAAACACGGAATTGTTTTAACTCAAGAACTTTACGCAAATCGGTTTCAAGCTGCAAACGTTTTATGGCGCCGGCGTGCATGGCGCGATCGAACACCTCACAGCGCGCCTTACCAGTGCTCTTGGCTCTATACATAGCAATCTCGGCATCGCGAAGCACGTCTTGAGCCTCTGCCGCGCCACCGCTACCGAAAGCAATGCCAATGCTGACGGAAAGCACAATCTGCTGATTGTTGGAGTCGAAAGGAATGGCTAGTCGTCGCTGAATGCGCTCGGCGACGCGAATGGCGTCGCTGGGATCATGAAGCTCCTCGATA
>Ga0207416_1000087_pt1 | contig 166360 bp, 134 predicted proteins | sample PaiPotPPM11metaG_FD_184107 | JGI IMG/M metagenome (GOLD analysis project Ga0207416, IMG submission 184107) | Iron sulfur acid spring bacterial and archeal communities from Banff, Canada, to study Microbial Dark Matter (Phase II) - Paint Pots PPM... ...
CCCCTCCCTCCTCCCTTCTTCCCTTCTTCCCTCCCCGCTTGTCCTGCCCCCGTCATCTGCCTTATCGTGGAAGCCCGCTGACTTCACGGGACGGGAAGGGGATCGGGTGGCCGGCATGGCGCCCCGCTTCCGCTCGGAGCCGGCGCACGAATCAGAAGGAGTGGCAATGCGTATTGGACTGTTTACCGCCCTGTTCGGCAAGGACTCGCTCGACCAGGCAATTGAAAAGGTCACCACGCTCGGGCTCAACACCGTCGAGCTGGGAACGGGAAACTATCCCGGCGATCCCCATGTGCAGCTGAGCCTGCTGCAGAGCGGCAGCAAGCTGAAGCAGTTTCAAACGCGGCTCGCCGATGCCGGGTTGAGCATCAGCGCGCTCAGTTGCCATGGCAACCCGCTGCATCCCGATACCGCCACCCGCAAGAAGTTCATCGAGACCAGCCGCAAGACCATCCTGCTGGCCGAAAAGCTGGGCGTGAAGACGGTTGTTGATTTTTCCGGCTGTCCGGGCGAGAGCGAGCGCGCCACCAAGCCCAACTGGGTCACCTGCCCCTGGCCGCCGGAGTACAGCGACCTGCTCAAGTGGCAGTGGGAGAAGAAGGTCCTCCCCTTCTGGAAAGAGCATGCCAAGTTCGCCGCCGATCACGGCGTGCGCATCGCCATCGAGATGCACCCCGGCTTCGTGGTGTACTCGCCGGAGACCATGCTGCGCCTGCGCCATGAGGCCGGCAAGGCGGTGGGCTGCAACTTCGATCCCAGTCACCTTTTCTGGCAGCGCATTGATCCCATCGAGGCGGTACGCCTGCTCGGACCGGCGATCTTCCACGTCCACGCCAAGGACACCCAGATCTTCTCCAACCAGTGCAACCTGACCGGCGTCCTTGATGCCAAGCCGTACACCGACGAGATCAACCGCGGCTGGATTTTCCGCACCGTGGGCTACGGCCACGGGGCCGAGTGGTGGTCGGAGTTCGTCTCCACCCTGCGCCTGGTCGGCTACGACGACGCGCTCAGCATTGAACATGAAGACAGCCTGATGTCGGTCAACGAAGGCCTCAGCAAGGCGGTCGCCCTGCTGCAGTCGGTTGTCATGAAGGAGCCGCGCCCCAAGGTCTGGTGGGCTTAGTTCAGTTCCGCGGGATGGCGGGTGAAAGCTCAGGCGGTTGGCGCCCTCTCACCCGCCATCCCGCGCTCCCTTTCTGTCCGGTTTAACTCCTAAAGGAATCGCTATGGCTGAAATCAGAATTGGCATGGTCGGCTACGCCTTCATGGGCAAGGCGCACAGCAACGCGTGGCGGCAGGTGTCGCACTTCTTTCCCGGCAAATTGACACCCAAGCTGCAGGCCATCTGCGGGCGCAACCGCGCCGGCGTCGAGAAAGCCGCCGGCGAGCTGGGCTGGAACTCGGTCGAAACCGACTGGCGCAAGCTGCTCGAGCGCAAGGACATTGACGTCATTGACGTGGTCACGCCGGGGGACTCGCATGCGGAGATCTCCATCGCCGCCGCCCAGGCGGGCAAGCACGTGCTCTGCGAGAAACCGCTCGGCAACACCTTCGCCGAGGCGAAGGCCATGGTGACGGCGGTGGAGAAGGCGGGCGTGCGCAACATGGTGCTGTTCAACTACCGCCGCGTCCCCGCCATCAGCTTCGTCAAGCAGCTGCTCGCCGAGGGCAAGCTGGGCCGCATCTTTCATTTCCGCGCCCAGTACCTGCAGGACTGGATCGTGGACCCGCAATTCCCGCGCGTCTGGCGCCTCGACAAGACGGTCGCCGGCTCGGGCGCACTCGGCGACCTCGGAGCCCACATCACCGACCTCGCGCAATACCTGCTCGGACCGCTGGACAAGGTCATGGCGCTCACCGAAACCATGATCAAGACCCGGCCCATGCCCGATGACCCCACCAAATCCGGCGAGGTCACGGTGGACGATTCGGCGCTTTACATGGGCAAGATCGGCGAAATCACGGCCTCCTTCGAGGTGACCCGCCTCGCCCCGGGGCGCAAGAACTGCTTGATGTTCGAGATCAACGGCAGCCAGGGATCGGTGCGCTTCAACCTTGAACGCTTGAACGAACTCGAGTTCTACGATCGCACCCAGCCGGAACCGTTGCAGGGCTGGACCAACATCATGATGACCGACGGGGCTCATCCTTATGTGGGTCACTGGTGGCCGGCGGGGCACATCATCGGCTACGAGCACCCCTTCGTGCATGCGGTCGCCGACTTCCTGGCATCCGTGGATACCGGCAAGCCGGTGCACCCGGACTTCCGTGACGGCGCCGGGGTCAATGCGGTGCTCGACGCGGTCGTCGCCTCCGCTGCCTCGGGCCAGTGGACGCCGGTAGCAACCATGAAATAGGGTCGGGTGGCGGCCCGACGAAAAATTTTGCGGGGGAAGGAGCCGGACCACCAAACGGTCTTTTTCCTCCGCTTTTTTCGTTTCAAAATACCGTTCGCGTCCCAATGACACACCCGTAAGTGGGTGACTGTCACACAATCGCAAATTGACCCCTACCGCGCCCTACTGTAGTCTGCACGGAGCGCTCATGTAAGCGCTTTTCAGTGTGCGAAATCAGGGGGATCGTTATGCGTCTTCGTGTACTTCTGCTTTGCGGCGTCGTGCTCGCCAGTCTGGTCGGGCTCGCCGCTCAGCAATATTCCACCGGCAGTATTTCGGGGTTCGTGAAGGACAGTTCCGGGGCGGTCGTCCCCGGCGCTGCGGTCACGCTCACCTCGGAGGCCACCAAACTGGCCACCGTCAGCACCTCGCAGGGGGACGGCTTTTATAACTTCCAGAATCTGACCCCGGGTCTTTACGATATCCGTATCAGCGCCAAGGGGTTCAAGGCCTTTACTGAAAACGGGGTCAACGTTGACCCCATCGGCAAAGTTGCCGTGGACGCGACACTGCAGTTGGGGGCAACCTCCGAGGTGGTGAACGTCACCGCCAACGCCGAGCAGTTGCAGACCGACACCGCCCAGGTCGGCCGCGTGATTGAGAACAAGGCGCTGGAAGAGCTGCCCACCAACGGGCGCAACATGTTCAGCGCGGTCTTCTTCAAGACCGGCATCGAGACGGGGGGAACCAACGGTTTCCGCCCGGGCGGCACTGCCATCGGCAGCGGCGTCAACATCAACGGCAGCCGCGGCGATGACATTGTGATCACCGTGGACGGCGCGCAATCCAACCGCACCCGTTCCAACGGCGCCCTCATCGGCGCCTGGCCGATTGACTCCATCGAGGAAGCCCAGGTGCTGACCAGCAACTTCCTGCCTGAATTCGGGCGCAGCGCCGGCGGCCAGCTCAGCTTCGTGACCAAGGGCGGCGGCAGCCAGTTCCACGGTTCTCTCTACGAGTTCGTGCGCAACGACATCCTCGACGCGCGCAGCTATTTCGCTACCAAGAAAGAGGAGTTGCGCTTCAATCAGCCGGGAGGCTCGATCGGCGGCCCGCTCTTCATTCCCGGCCATTTCAACGAGAAGAAAGACAAGATGTTCTTCTTCGTGAGCGAGGAGTGGAACCGCTTCCTCTCCGGCGCCACCCGTGTCGCCACCGTTCCCACGGTGGCCGAGCGCAATGGCGATTTCACCAACTCCAAGCTGGGCTGCCCCAAGGCTGGAAGCGATCCGCGCATCGTGGGCTGCACCGTGGTCGGACCATTCAGCGTCAACGGCGTCGGTATCCTCAACGCCTTGCCGCTACCCAACGCCAGCCTGAGCAATGGGAACTGGACCGCGCAGCATGTGGGTCGTGACTTCAGCCGCACCGACGTCGTGCGGGTGGACTACAACTTCAACGAGCGCGAAAAGATGTACTGGCGCGGTGGCAACGACGCCTACAACCACTTTGACGCCGACCGCGGCAACCTGCTGCTGGCGCCCGCCAACCTGCTGCGCCCCAACCGCAGCATGTCGCTGAACCTCACCTCCACGATCAGCCCCTCGCTGCTCAACGACTTCACCTTCGCCATCGCCAAGGACTACGTCACGATCAGCGTGTTCGGCAACCAGTACCAGCGTTCGAAGTACGGCATCAACTACAACTACCTGTTACCGGACGGCAAACAGATCCCCGACAAGATCCCCAGCGTCAACCTGGCGCAGGGCATCCTCGGCCTCGACGGCGGCCCCTACCCCGCCTATTCCTCCGGGCCGATCGCCACTTGGACCGACAACGTCACCAAGGTGATCAACAGCCACACCTTCAAGTTCGGTGGGGTGATGGAGTACTCCGGCGAAAACGACCTTGACCAGATCAACGTCTCCGCCAGTCTCGCCGGCCTGGGCAACAACCAGAACGGCACGTTCAACTTCAACACGGCCGGCACCGGGAACGTGCTCGCCAACGTCCTGCTGGGCAACTTCGCCAGCTACTCGGAGATCGGTCGCAAGGACTACACCAAGTGGCGCTCCAAAGCCGTCGAGATGTACGCCCAGGATAGCTGGAAGGTCAACCCGCGGCTGACCCTCGAATATGGCCTGCGGTACAGCCTCTGGCAGCCGTGGCAAGCGCTTAGCAACAACATCGCCGAGTTCGACCCGCGCTTCTACAGTGCCGCCAACGCCGTGACCTTGCTGCCCAACGGCCAGATTGACCAGACCAAGGGCGGCGACCCCTTCAACGGCGTCGTGGTGGCGGGCAATGGGCCGGCGGCGGTGGCTTCCTACTCACGTCTGCAGCACAACCTGCCGCGCGGCTTCAACAAAATCCGGCTGAACAACGTTGATCCGCGTCTCGGCTTCAGCTACGACCCCACCGGCAACGGCAACACGGTCATCCGGGGCGGCATCGGCATCTTCCATGCCCGCCTGTTCCTGAACGACTCCACCCTGCTCGGCGGCAACCCCCCGTTGCAGCCCGCGGTGCAGGTGACCAACGGCAACATTGACACGTTCTCCGCCAACCCCAGCGCGGTACACTTCCCGATTCCCATTTCCGCGCAGGACTACCGTTTCCCCTTCCCGGCGGACTACGAGTGGTCGCTGGGCGTGCAACGCCGCTTACCCTCCAACTTCACGGTGGACATCGGCTACATCGGCAAGCGCGCCATTCACCTGCAGCGAGAGAGCGACATCAACGAGCCCGCTCCCAACACCAGCAAGGCCAATATCAATACCCTGCGTCCCTACCCGGGGTTCGGCGGCATTCGCTACTCGTGCAACTGCGCCCAGTCGTCCTACCATTCGTTGCAGGTGGATCTGCAGCGGCGCTACACCAACGGCCTGCTGTTTGGTTTGGGCTACACCTATTCCCATTCCATTGACAACGCCTCCGACAAGCGCAACGTGCTGCCTTACTATCTGAATGACCGCAGTTACCGCGGCAGTTCGGATTTCGACCGGCCACACATTCTGCAGGTCACCTACGTGTACGAGCTGCCGTTTTTCAAGAATGCGAACGGCCTCGTGCGCAACTCCCTGGGCGGTTGGCAGGTCAGCGGCGTCACGTTTGCTGCCAGTGGCAGCCCCTTCACCCTCACCATCGGCGGCACCGACGCCGCTCACGTGGGGAACGGGGCCGGCGGGCAGTTTGCCACCCTCGGTGCTCCGATCGTCATCAACCAGGACAGCTGGACCAACTATCTGGCGTTCGGCAGCGGGGCCACCAAGGCCACCTACATCCCCGCGCCAGGTACCTTCGGCAACGTCGGCCGCAACTCCTTCCGCGGGCCCGGCACGTGGAATCAGGACTTCGCCACGTTTAAAAACTTCTCCCCCTTCACCAGCCACGAGAACCTGCGGCTGCAGGTACGGGGTGAGTACTTCAACCTGTTCAATCACATCAACAAGACCAACCCCAACTCGGACGTCACCTCGGGCAGCTTCGGCGCACCCGGGGCCGGCGGCCCGCGCACCGTTCAGTTGGGCGCACGCCTGACGTTCTAGGCCAGCGCCCGCTTCATGGGCTAGCGCCGCCGGGCTCGGTCCGGCGGCGCTTTTTTTGATGGCTGTGGTGCGGACGGGCTTATGGACGGGAGGAAGGGAGGAAAAGTCCTGTTTCCCGCATTCTCCCTCCTCCCATCTTGCCGTCTTCCCTCGCTCCCTGCAGGCAGTGCGGTCCCACCCCCGCCTCGATTCGGCAAACGCTTGCGTGGCGGCCCATAGCCCGGGCACGGGGGGCAGTGACCCACGGGAGGCCAGGGGGCGAATCGGCGGTCCACCAGCACCCGCTTTGGGGCGCTGGAGTGGGTAGGCCCCGCCCGGCCATCGCGCCAGAGACCCGGTTGGTCGGTCCACGTTGACTCGCCCGGAGTTTCGTTCAAATAATGAAGGGCTGCGGCTGGCCACCCCCTATGGCGACCAAGGTCGAACGCCCGCTGTCTCCGCTGAAACCGAACTCTTCGGGCCTAAGCCGAGAGGTCATCCTGGCGCTCTACCGCACGATGGTGCTCTCGCGCGGGCTCGACGACCGCGAGATCCTGCTCAAACGCCAGCAGCGCATCTTTTTCCAGATCAGCGGCGCCGGCCATGAAGCGGTGCTGGTCGCTGCCGGCGCGCTGCTGCGTCCCGGACACGACTGGATCTACCCCTACTACCGCGACCGGGCACTCTGTCTGCAATTCGGTGTGACGCCGGAATCCATGTTGCTCCAGGCAGTCGGTGCGGCCGCCGATCCGCATTCCGGCGGCCGCCAGATGCCTTCGCACTGGAGCGATCCCGCGCGCCACATCGTCAGCGGCTCCAGTCCCACCGGAACGCAATTCTTACAGGCCGTGGGCTGCGCCGAGGGCGGGCGCTATTTAAACCGGCATCCCGAGGTGCAGGATTGGCTGACCCAGCATCCCGCGCCCCGTCCTCTCGCATGGCAGGGCGATGAGGTGGTGCTGGTCGGTGGTGGCGAAGGCGCCACCAGCGAAGGCGAATTCTGGGAGGCAATCAACGCCGCCTGCCTCAAGAAACTGCCGGTGATCTTCCTGATCGAGGACAACGGTTACGCCATCTCCGTCCCGGTCGAGGCCCAGACGCCGGGAGGCAGCATCTCCCAGGTGCTGAGCGGCGTGCCGCATCTGTGGCGTATTGAGTGTGACGGCTGCGACCTCTTTGACAGCCATGCCGCCCTCAGCCACGCCGTCGCCCACTGCCGCGCCGGTGAAGGACCCGTGCTGGTCCACGCTCACGTCGTCCGACCCTACTCCCACTCGCTCTCGGACGACGAGCGGCTCTACCGTCCGGACGCGGAACGCGAAGCCGACGCCCAGCGCGACCCCATCCGCCGACTGCGCAGCCACCTGCTGCATGAGCATCTCGCCAGCGCAGCCGAGTTGAAACACATGGAAGCGGAGGTCGAGCGGGAAATCGTGGCCGCCACGGAAACGGCTCTCGCCGCTGCTCCCCCCGCCGCGACGACCATCTTTGATCATGTGTATTCCGCCACGGTAGACCCCACCTCGGCCGCCTTCGCCAGCGAACCGCATACGGCGCATGCGGCGAAAACCATGGTGGAGCTGATTAACGCCTGCCTGCAGGACGAGATGAAACGCGACCCGCGCGTGATCGTCTTCGGCGAGGATGTCGCCGACTGCGGCCGCGCCGGAAACCTGGAGCTGGTCAAGGGCAAGGGCGGCGTCTTCAAGGTCACACATGGCCTGCAGCGGCGTTTCGGCGGTGACCGCGTCTACAACACACCGATTGCCGAGGCGGCCATTGTCGGCCGGGCAATGGGCATGGCCACCCGCGGCCTCAAGCCGGTGGCCGAGATTCAGTTTTTCGACTACATCTGGCCGGCCATGATGCAGATCCGCGATGAGTTGGCGGTGCTGCGCTGGCGCTCGAATAACGGCTTCGCAGCGCCGGTGGTAATCCGTGTCGCCATCGGCGGTTACCTGACCGGCGGTTCGATCTATCACAGCCAGTCCGGCGAGTCGGTCTTCACGCACATCCCCGGACTGCGCGTGGTGATGCCCTGCACCGCGCTCGATGCGAATGGACTGCTACGCACCGCGCTGCGCGGCGACGACCCAGTGCTCTTCCTGGAGCACAAGCGGCTTTACCGTGAGCCCTTCAACCGCGCTCCCTACCCCGGGCCGGACTACTGCGTCCCCTTCGGCAAAGCGCGCGTCGTGCGGCCGGGAAGCGACCTGACCGTGGTCACCTACGGCGCCGTGGTGCAACGCGCGCTGCAAGCGGCGCAGTTCCTGGAACGCGAACAAGGGGCGCAGATCGAGATTTTGGACCTGCGCTCGCTGAATCCATATGACTGGGAGGCAATTGCCACTTCGGTTCGTAAGACCTCGCGCGTCCTGGTCGCCTACGAGGACACCCTGAGTTGGGGCTATGGCGCCGAGATCGCCGCCCGCATCGGCGAGGAGCTGTTCGACCATCTCGATGCCCCGGTGCGCCGCATCGCCGCCCAGGACGTCTTCTGTGCCTATCAGCCGCAGTTGGAGGACGCCACCCTGCCGCAGATGGCCGACCTGCACCGCGCCATGGCCGCCCTGCTGTGCTACTGAAGCTGCGTCGGCCATGCGTGACGATGGCGCTACTGAGGAAGGCAGGAAGTAAGGGAAGGAGGAGTAAGGCGATATATTCCTCCCACCTCGCCTCCTCCCCCCTCCCTTCTTCTCTTTTTCCGGCGCCTTAAAGCTTCCCCGTGAACGTCAAATACAACAGGTAGACGTTGAGTCCGCTGATCACCGCGGTGGCAGCCCAGCCCAGTAACGCCGTGGTGCGCGCCACCGCCAACTGGCCCATCACCTTGGGGTTCTGCACCAGAAGAACGAGCGGCACCAGCGCAAACGGGAGCGCAAAGCTCAACACGACTTGGGAAAAGATCACCAGCTTGAAGGGATTGAGTCCGCTGGCGATCGCCACCAGGGCGGGGACCACGGTGACGGCGCGGCGATAAAAGATGCTGAAGTTGACGTCAAGGAAGCCCTCGATCACCACCTGCCCGGCCATGGTACCGACCGCCGACGAGGAGAGTCCGGAACAGAGCAGGGCGATGGCGAAGGCGCTCGCCGATACCGGTCCGAGAATCGGACCAAGCGTGCGGTGCGCCTGCTCGATGCTCACCTCGTGGATGCCCGCCTTGTAAAACACCGCCGCCGCCATGATCAGCATGGCGGAGTTCACCAGCCAGGATCCGTTCATGGCCACCAGGACGTCCCACAACTCGTAACGGGCATGCTGCAACGAGTGCTCCGGATCGTCCGCCTTGTAGCGGTTCAACACCAGCGCCGAGTGCAGATAAATCACGTGCGGCATCACCGTCGCGCCCAACATGCTGACGGCGATGTAGGCGCTCGACTCACTCAAGTGCGGGATCACCACCGCGCGGAAGACTTCGTGCCAGTCCGGGCGTGCCAGGAAGATCTCGTAGAAGTACGCCACCGCGATCACGCCGACGAACAGCATGATGAGGTGTTCCAGACGACGAAACCCATAGACCTCGACCGCGAGGATCAGGAACACCGCCGCCGTGGCCAGCAGGGCGCAGATCATTAAGGGCAGGTGCATCAGCAGGTAAAAGCCGTAGGCGGCGCCGACAAACTCGGCCACATCCGTGGCGATCGCGGCGATCTCGGCGATGACCCACAGGCCCCACACCACCGGCCGCGGAAACTGCTCGCGGCAGAGCCGGGGCAACGTTTTCCCCGTGGCAATGCCCAGTTTCGCCGCCAAAAACTGCACCAAAATGGCGATCAGATTCGACCACAACAGAACCCAGAGCAACTGGTAGCCGAAGCGCGCTCCGCCATCGATGTTCGTGAAAAAGTTGCCGGGATCGATGTAGGCCACGCTGGCGACGAAGGCGGGCCCGAAGTACATCCAGATTTCGTGCGAACGCCAGCGCTTGAGAATGGGACGGTCCTCCGGGGAGGGCTGCGCAGCGAGACTCACCTCTTTACTTTAGCTTGTGGCTGGTGGCTTGTGGCGAATGGCGGCAGGAGGAGCGCGGGGGCCTGCGGTGGTGATGACCAAAGACCTACGGCGTAGGCGCCCAAGGGGGAGACAGTCTGCGAGTTTCTTGTGGGCGGGTCCGTTGCCGCCCGCGATCAGCGGCGCGCCGGGGGGCGCAACCCCCGCTCGGCCGACGCGCCAGCGTCCCGGTTGTATAGTTGAAGGCGTGAACCTCAGTCCGCATGTATCTGAATCGGGCGCCCGCTCCGGCGGACCACACTTGAGGCGCATCGTGCCTGCCGCAGCCTTGCCGGGGGCCGAAGTGCGGCTCGAGGGTCACGCCCTCAAGCCGCCGGGCGCGTCCCTCCCCAGCGTGAAATTCTCAGGCGTTGCAGCCAATGTGGCCTTGGCGGCGGCGGACTCCACCGTCGTCCGGATTCCAGAAGGAGCGATGTCGGGCGGCGTGATCGTGGAGTATGAGGGACCCGGCGGCCTGCAACAAAGTAACGAGCTTCCGCTCAACATCGGCGTTCCGATTGCCGACAATCTGCATCCCGTGGCCAACCCAGCCCTCGACGCAGATGGCAATATCTACGTGACTTTCAGCGGTGCGCGCGGGCAAAAAGTTCCGGTCAGCCTGTACAAACTCGACACCAACTACACCATGAAGCCGTTCAGCACGGCGATTGTCAGCCCGACCGGGGTGGCAGTGGACCGCGATGGCGTGCTCTATGTCTCCAGCCGCCAGGACGGCACGATATACAAAGTGCTCGCCAACGGCACGGCCGCGCCCTATGCCGAGGGCATGGGAGTGGCGACCGGGATCGCTTTCGACTCTCAGGAAAATCTCTACGTCGGCGATCGCAGCGGCACCATTTTTAAGATTGACCGCAAGCGCGACACCTTTGTCTTCGCCACCTTGGAACCCAGCGTTGCGGCCTATCACCTGGCGTTCGGCCCGGACGGCTATCTCTATGTCGCTGGTCCCTCGACCTCGAGCTTTGACCCGGTCTGGCGCATCAGCCCGGCGGGAGTCGTCACGCCATTTTTCCGCGGGTTGGGACGGCCGCAAGGGCTGGCTTTTGATGAGGCCGGCCACCTCTATGTGGCGGCCTCACTGCGCGGCCGGCGTGGTGTGGTCCGCATCTCCCCGGAGGCGGAAGCTGAGCTGGTTGTCAGCGGTCTCAACCTGGTGGGCTTGGCGTTTGCCCGCGGCCCCGCCATGATATTGGCGACTAACAACGCATTGTTTCACTTGGAATGGAACGTGGCCGGCGCGCCGCTCCCTCCCGCTTCGTAATGGATGGGTGGCGCGGAGGGACTCGCTGACGGATCGCGACGCGCCACATTCAATCATCCCCGCTGATTGCGCGCCTCTTGACCCCCATGTCGTTCTGGAATGCTGAGATCGTCGCTGTCGGCTCCGAGCTCTTGACCCCGTTCCGGGTGGATACCAACTCGCTGTACCTGACCGAGCAGCTCAACACCTTGGGCATTGCCGTGGTCGGCAAACAGGTTGTGGGCGACGACGGCGAGCGCTTGACCGAAGTACTGCGCGCCGCGTTCCTTCGTTCCCGGCTGACCGTCGTGACCGGCGGCTTGGGACCGACGACGGACGACCTCACGCGGGAGTGCAGCGCCGCCGCCCTCGGGGTCGGGTTGCAACGTTCAGCTGTGCTGGTCGCGGATCTGGAAGCGTTTTTTCGTACACGGGCCCCAACTCGTAAAATGCCCGCCAGCAATTTGCGCCAGGCGGACCTGGTGGAAGGCGCCGAGGCGCTGGCCAACCCGCACGGGACGGCACCGGGACAGTGGTGGGCCTCCGCCGATCGTGTCCTCGTGCTGCTGCCCGGGCCGCCCCGCGAGCTGCGTCCCATGGTGGAGAACGAGGTGCTGCCACGCCTGCGCAGAATCGTGACACCGGGAGCGTTGGCCACGCGCGTCTTGATGCTGGCCGAGCGGCCCGAGTCCGAGGTGGACGGGTTGGCAGTGCCCATTTATGCGCGTTATCCCGACGTGGAGTCCACGATTCTGACGACCCTGCCAGGCCAGATCGAGCTGCACTTCCGCGCCTCCGGGGCCTCACCGGCTGCCGCACTAGCACGCGCCGATACCGTGGCGGAGGAAGTCGCCGCCGTCTTCGGGACCTCCATATTCAGCCACCACGGCGCGACGCTGGAAGCGGTAGTGGGAGGTCTTTTGCGCGAGCGGGGCGAGAGCGTGGCCGTGGCGGAAAGCTGCACCGGTGGGTTGCTGGGCGGGCGTTTGACGTCGGTTCCCGGCGCGTCGCAATTTTTTCGCGGCGGTCTAATCTGCTATCACGATGAACTGAAGACCGGCTGGGGCGGGGTGAGCCCGGCGACGCTGGCCGCGCACGGCGCGGTCAGCGAGGCGACCGCCTGTGAGTTGGCGGCGGGTGCGAGGCGCGGCTCGAAGGCGGACTGGGGCGTCGCGATCACCGGGATCGCCGGACCCGACGGTGGCACGCCCGAGAAGCCGGTCGGCCTCGTCTTCATCGGCATCGCTGGACCGGAACACCCTCCCGTCGCCGTGCGTCGGGAATTCTGGGGCGAGCGTGAGCGCATCCGCGGCCTAAGCACCCAAGCCGCCCTGAATCGGCTCCGTCTAACGTTAGCCGGTGGCTTGTAGCGGGTGGCTGGTGGCAGACGCCCCTCAGGGCTGCAACGTAAAACTTGCCACGCCCCACCCGTCGACCGACGGTCGCCCACAAGCCACCAGCCATCAGAGAATTGACGCCGCGCTGATGCTGGTATTCAATGGAGACGGATCGCGGCCCGCTTGCGGGTGCCGGCGTTCCCGGCTGGCGGGCACATCGTGAATCTTCCCAACGCTCTCACGCTGCTGCGCATCTTCCTGGTCCCGCTGCTGATCGCCGTCCTGTTCAGTACCCGCATTCCCAACCATGAGTTGATCGCGGTCGGCATTTTTCTGGCCGCCGCTTTCACCGATCTCTTCGACGGCTACTTGGCCCGCCGCCGCCGCCAGATCACCACGTTGGGCATCCTGCTCGACCCGATCGCCGACAAACTGCTGATCGCGGCCGCGTTCATCTCCCTGGTGCAGATGGACCCCCGTGCCGTCCCGGCCTGGATGGTGGTCATCATTCTGGGGCGGGAATTTGCCGTCACCGGACTGCGGGCCATTGCCTCGTCCCGTGGCCTGATCATTGCCGCCAATGACCTCGGTAAAGCCAAAATGGTGTCGCAAGTCATTACGGTGACCATCATCATTCTTGGCCATCGCTACCGGCAATGGGTGATCTTGGGGATCCCCCTCAACTTCCAGTTCCTGGGACGATTGGGTCTTTGGCTGGTCGTGGCGTTCGCCCTGCTCTCAGCGGCGACCTACTTCCAGAAATTCTGGAGCTTGTTGCGAAACCACGGCTTAGCGCCGGTCCCCAGCCGCAGCGAGGCGGCGGAACGGGTGTTGGCGGCTCCACCGGCGGAGCAGCCTGCGCGCCACCACTGAGAGACGCGCGCCCGGCCCCTGCTCCCCTACAACTCGCCTGATTTCATCAAGTTACAAGCTTTTCGGCCGTGCCCGAGGGGGTCACCCCTCAGATGCCACTTAATGGTTTCAATTGCAACTGGCTGGCAGGACAAGTATTATGCCCCGGCGTATGGCGCTTGCCGTCGGCCTAGTAAGCAGTTCGGCCCCTCAGCGGATCCCCCCCGATCGGCTGCCCCGCATTTGTCTGGCCATTTCCGCCGAGACGATCGGCGAAATGCTGCTCAAGGCGGAGCGCGTGGCCCGCGATAACCCCTTGCTGGAGTTGCGCTTGGACTATCTCAAGGCGCCGCTCACCGCTCCCGCCCGCATCCGAGATTTTATTGACGTTCATCCCGATACCATTCTGATCGCCACCTGTCGCAAACAGCTCTACGGGGGCAAGTTCAAGGGAAGCTGTGACGCGGAAATCAGCCTGCTCGACAAGGCGGCGCAAGCCGGCTGTCATCTTGTCGATGTGTCGCTGCAGACCGCCGAACACGTCAGCGCCAAGTCGCTCGACCATCTGCGCGCGCAGGCGACGCTGATCCTCTCGTACCACGATTTCAAGAACACGCGGAAGCTCGCCGACGTTTACGAACGCATGCGGGCCTTTCCCGCCGATATTTTCAAGATTGCGACCACGGCGCATTCCTTCGGCGACAACGTCACGCTGATCAGTTTTCTGCAGCAGGCCGCCGCGCAGGCAGCAGTGGTTGGCGTCTGCATGGGCGAGTTCGGATTCCCCAGCCGCCTGCTGAGTCTGCGCGCAGGCGGCCTGTTTACGTTTGCCAGCTACGCCGCCGGCGAGGAGACCGCGCCCGGACAGCTCGATTTGCGCAGCTTGCGCCGTGTGTACCGGGCGGAGTCCGTCAATCGCGCCACCAAAGTTTATGGCGTCTTGGGCTATCCCCTCGGCCACTCGCTCTCCCCGCTCATGATGAACGCCGCGCTACGCCGTGAGAGCGTCAACGCGGTTTACCTGCCCCTGTTGGCCCGCGATCCGGCCGACATCTTGAAGCACGCGCATACGATGCCCCTGAGCGGCTTCAGCGTGACGCAGCCGCACAAAAGCGCGCTCTTCGCTCACTTGGATGGGGTGGACCCCCTGGCCAAACAGGCCGGAGCCGTGAACACCGTGGTGCGCAGTAACGGGAAACTCTACGGCTTCAATACCGACATTGGGGCGATCGTTGATCCACTCGCCGCGCAGTTACCGCTCACCAAAGCAAAAATTTTGCTCCTCGGGGCGGGGGGCGCAGCGCGCGCCGCCGCGTTCGGCCTGCGCAGTCGCGGCGCCGATGTCTTCATTTACAATCGCACTCCAGCCCGCGCCCAGAAACTTGCGCAGCAGGCCAAGGCCAAGGTGGTCCGCCGCACCGACCTGAAGAAACTGCAGTTTGACGCCATCATCAACGCCACGCCGGTCGGACAATTTCCGCACGTACAACACTCCCCGCTCGAACCGGAGGAGATTCGGGCCCGTATCGCCTTTGACCTGGTTTACAACCCGATGGAGACCCGCTTTCTGCAGCACGCCCGCGCCCAAGGCTGCAAGTTGATCGCCGGCTTGGAGATGTTCGTGTTGCAAGGGGCACGCCAGTTTGAGATCTGGACCGGTAAGCCCGCTCCCCTTGAGGAGATGCGGCGCGAGGTCATCACACACCTGTTGACCACGGCGGACGTTTGAGCGCCGCCGCGGCGCGCGGTGAGCCCGCGCCGGATGCTGGTCAAAAGGCGTAGGCTGGAGCTGGCCCTTTCCCCTGCCCATGATTAATTTCCTGATCCTGCTGGCCTTGATCCTAATCGTCGTGCACGGCCGTTTCATCAAACGGCGCCTCGGCTATCTCGACCCCGCACCTTTGCTGCGCGATGCCGGTCTGGCCCTCGGCGGGCTGTTCCTGCTGCGCACCACGGCCGGGTTCTTTCTCGACTACGCCTGGTGGCAGGAGGTGCATCAGCTCCACACCTTCTGGACTTTTCTGCGCATCCAGTGGTTGCCACAGGCCACTGCCGTGTTGCTGTCCAGCCTGGTGCTGATCTTGGCTTTCGACCGGGCGCGGCGGCGGGGCGTGCATGCGGCCAGCCGGACCCGCCTATTTGGCTGGGCCGGATACCTTCTCGCCTTGGTGCTCGCGCTCCTGGTGTCATTCAACACGATCGATCCCTGGACCATTGCCTTGTTCCTCGGAGCACGCAATACGGGCGGTTACACCGACCCCATTTTTCACCGCTCGCTGGCTTTTTATCTGTTCCAGTTGCCGTTCTACCGCATGCTGCTGGCGTGGTTGGGTGGGGTGAGTATCTGTGCCGTGCTGCTCTACGCCGGCACGCTTGCCATGGACGCATCGAGTGGGCACCTGGCCGGCTTGCGCCGCCGCTTTGAGGCCCGGGCTCAGGGCTTTCCCGAGCCGGTGGTCTTGCCGCTGGGCCGCGGCCTGCCGCTGGGTGGTCTAGTGCGTTGGGGCGGCGCGCTGATCCTGCTGTTGCTTGCCGCCTTCGAGTATTTCGGCCGCTACAGCCTGCTCTACTCGCAGCACGACATCTTTGTGGGCGCCGATTACGTTGACACCCGTCTCGGCCTGCCCACCTACTGGCTGCAGATTGGCATCGCGCTGGGGTTGGTGGTGTTGTTGCTGACCGCTCGTGCGCGTCCGGGCGGCGCCGCCGCGTGGTCAGCGGGCAGCCCGCGCGCCCTGCCCTCCTGGCTGGTTCCCATCGCTGGGAGCATCCTGGTCCTGGCATGGCTCGTGCCCGCCTTGATCATGGGCCTCTTCCGTCAATTCGTCGTCACCCCCAACGAGTTGACCATGGAGAAGCCCTACATCGCCGATCACATCAAGGCCACCCGGCAGGCATTCGGGATTGACCCCGCCGCTCGCGAGGCGCAGTTCAATCCGCGCGCCGTCAACATGCTCGACTTGAACGCGGTGCCCGGAGCGGCCGAGAACATTCGACTCTGGGACGCGGAGCGGTTCAAGGACACCATCACGCAATTGCAGGCGCTGCGTCCCTACTACGACTTCCCCGACGTGGACGTGGACCGTTACACGGTCAACGGCCAGGTGCGTCAAGTCCTGCTCGGGGCCCGCAGCCTCGATCCAAGACTCCTCCCCGACACCGCCAAGACCTGGGTCAACCTCAACCTGCAGTACACCCACGGGTACGGCGCGGTGGCCGGCTTGATCAACGCCGCCACCCCCGAAGGGGAACCGGAACTGTTCCTGAAAAATGCACCGCCGGAGAGCAGCGTTCCCGGCTTCCAGCTCACGCAGCCGCAGATTTATTTCGGCGAGCAGTCCGATCAGCCGGTGTTCGTGGACACGCAACAGGCGGAGTTTGACTACCCCAAAGGCGATGGTGATGCGCACTCCACCTATGCCGGTTCCGCCGGCATCGCCGTCGGCAGCCTGGGACGTCGCATCGCCGCGTCCATTGCCCAGGATGACGTCAACATTCTGCTGGCCAATCAACTGACCTCGAGTTCGCGCCTGCTCCTGCACCGCGACATCAGGGAGCGCGTCGCCCACCTGGCGCCGTTCCTCACCCTGGATCCCGATCCCTACATGGTGATCAATGACAAGGGTCAGTTGTTCTGGATGCTGGATGCCTATACCACCTCCGACCTGCATCCCTATGCGCAGTCGGTCACGCTCGGCGACCAGACCTTCAACTACATCCGCAACAGCGTCAAGATCACCGTGGACGCCTATAACGGCACGACCCACTTCTATGTGTTCGACGACCACGACCCGATCCTGAACGCCTACCGCAACGTCTTTCCGGAACTCTTCCTGCCGCGTAGCGCGCTGCCCGCTGACTTGCTGCGCCACATCCGTTACCCCGAATTGCTGTTCAAGGCACAGGCCGATATTTACCGCCTCTACCATGTGCAGGAACCGCAAGTCTTCTACAACAAGGAAGACCAATGGGACGTGGCCAAACAGGTGGCGCGACAGGAACAGGTGGTGTTGACCGAGCCGTATTACGTGATGGTGCAGTTGCCCGGCGAGGCACACCCGGAGTTCGTGCTGATGCTGCCGTTCACGGCGCAGAAACGCGACAACCTCATCGGTTGGATCGCGGCGCGCTGCGATCCCGAGCACTACGGGGAGATGATCGTCTTCCGGCTGCCCACCCAGCAGCTCGTTTACGGGCCGTTGCAGATCGAGAGCCGGGTGGACCAGGACCGCATCATCAGCAAGGACCTCAGCCTCTGGAACCAACAGGGCAGCCGCGTTCTACGCGGCAATACGCTGGTCCTGCCCGTGGCGGGAACGTTTCTCTACGTCGAGCCGATCTATATCCAGGCCACGCAGGCCAAGCTGCCGGAACTGAAGAAGGTGGTTCTGGCGGTGGGCAATCGCCTGGTCTACAGCGACGATCTGGCGCAGGCGATCGCGGAATTGGCTCGCCCGCCCGAGGGCACGACTGCAGCCCCATCTGCTCCCGCCGCGCCCGGCACCGCGCCGCTTGCCACCACCACGCCCGCCATCCCGGCCGACGTGCTGCACTCGGTGGAACAACACCTGATCCGCTACCGCACCCTGACCGCGGCCGGCAAGCTGGCGGAAGCCGGCCAGGAGCTCCAGGCCATGGAGGACGAACTGCAACGCGCGCTGAAGAAATGAAGACGCTGGCGCGTCGGCCAATCGGAGGCGAAGCCCCCGACGTCCGCGTTGGCCTCGCGCCCGGACGCTGGCCAACGCGCCTTTGCACAATTCGCTGGGGACGCCGCTTCCCTTCTTCCCATCCTCCCTTATTTCCGGCACGACTCGCGCTACCATGACCCCACACCGGCAGATCTCATGATTCGCATGTACACCACCACCTGGTGCGGCGATTGCCGCGCTGCCAAGGCGTTCCTCAAGACGCACGGGGTGGAGTTCGAGGAAATCAATATCGAGCACGTGGAGGGCGCCGCCGAGCTGGTGCAGTCCGCCAATCACGGTAAGCGCAAAGTGCCCACGTTCGAGGTGGACGGGCGCTACTTTCACTGCAGCCCGTTCGACCCGGAGAAGCTGCGCCGCGAGTTGCCCCTCCTGGAGTAATCATGCCCCGCCGCCATCCCAGCTCGCCGCGGCGCGCGCGCGCTGGATACGAAATGATGGGGCCCCTACTGGCCCTGCTCTGCCTGTTGCTCCTCGATCGACTGCGGAGTTCGACCGAGCTGCTGCTCATCGCCGTCCCAGGATTCTATGTTGCGGTGGGCCTGGCCGGGTATTGGGGCGGGCTCTTTTCCGGATTATTGACGGCGCTAATGGTCATGGGCTACCTGGGCTGGAACTGGGATTCATATCAGAAGGTGCCCCATATGCCGTGGATCGCGTTGGTGATCGGAGGGAGCTCGATCGCCAGTGCCTGGATCGCCGCTCCTCCCGTGGAGCGTCGTGCCGGCTTGCCGAGGGGCCGACGGCCAGCGGCGGCATTCAGACCGTCCGACGTCTCCGAGCCGCTTCCAGAGGAAACGCTGCGCGAACTCGTCGGACTCGAGTGGCACCGCTGGCAACGCTACAAGGCGCCCTTTTCCCTCGTCTGGCTGGAGGTGTGTGACTTGGGAAAAACTGAGGCTTCGCGTTCATCTGCCAGAGCCGTTCTCTTAACTCAGGTGGTGCAAGGCTTGATACGGATTCTGCGTAACACCGACTTGATCGGACAGGGCGACGCGGGCCGATTTCTCCTTCTTCTACCCCACACCGACTACCGCGGCGGCCTGCCCGTGGCGCTCAAGCTAAGAAATCTGTTGCACAGTTTATCGAGCCCTGGCGGGGGTCGGCTGACGGCCTATATCTCAACGACGTCGGTGCATGCCGACGATCCCGAAGTACACTCCATACTTGAGCGGGGGGAGAAGGCACTGGAAAGCGCCCGCCTCCAAGGCCCCGACAGCATCGTCTCGTCCGAATCTCCGCCGCTGTCGGTGCTGCCACCCTCCCTCTGAGCGCAAGGAAGTTGACCATGGAATCCAACGAGCTCTCCGAGTTGACCGAGAAGGCCCGTGAAGGCAACGAAAAAGGCATTGGCCTGACGATGGCCGTGGTGGCGGTCTTTCTCGCCTTGGCCACCATGTTGGGACATCGTGCTCACACGGAAGAGGTCGTCTTACAAACCAAGGTCAATGACCAGTGGTCGTACTACCAGGCCAAGAACAACCGCGGCCAGATGTATGGCGCCGACGCCCAGCTTGCCGCTCTCATGACGGGAGGCGGTGCGCTGCAGCAGGAATTTTCCAAGCGTGCAGCCGACGAAAAGAAGGGCTCGGCGGAAGTGCGCCGACAGGCCGAGGAGTTGGACAAGGAGACCGAGGTTCAGGCGCGGCATGCGGCCTTCTTCGACGGCTCGGAAATCTTCCTCGAGATCTCGATCGTGCTCTGCTCCATCGCCCTGCTGACCGGCACGCGACTGTTCTGGAAACTCTCATTTGTAACCACCATCATTGGGCTGCTGGTTGGCCTGGGCGGCTTCAGTGTCCGCCTCGCAGCCCTGTTCGGCGGTCATTGATCCGCGATGACCCTGCTCCATTTTGTCGGCAAGAACGCGCTGCGCAACCACCGCCGCAGTGCCATGACGGTACTCAGTATCGGGTTTTCCCTGCTGCTCCTCACGTTCCTGGTCTCGCTGTGGCACGCGTTTTACCAGGATGCCGGCCCGCCCGACGACGCCCTGCGGCTGCTCACGCGGCACCGCGTCTCGCTCAGTTTTCTGCTGCCCGCCTACTACCGCGAACGCATTCGCAAGGTACCCGGTGTGGTCGCCGTCGTACCGTGGAACTGGATCGGCAACCACTACAAGGACGACAAGCCGGAACACTTTTTTGCCCAGTACGCCACCGACCCCGACGAGGTCTTCCAAGTCGTGAGTGATTGGACGATTCCGCCCGACCAACTACGGGCTTGGCAGCAGGACGTCAGTGGTGCCGCGGTTGAACGCCGTCTGGCGGCGGCGCAGGGGTGGAAGCTGGGCGACCATCTCTTCCTGCAGAAGAACCTTTACCCGGTCGACCTCGAGTTGACGGTGCGCGCCATCTACGACGCCCCTCCCGAGGCCAGTGCCCTGCTTTTTAACTGGAAAACGCTCGAGGCCGGCAACACCTTCCTGCGGGACAAGACGGACACCTTCCTGCTACGCGTCGATGCGCCCGCCTCCGTACCCGCCGTCGAGGCGGGCATCGACACCCAGTTTCGCAACGCCCCGGCGCCAACCCGCACCGAAACCCAGAAGGCATTCCAACTCGATTTCCTGAACTCGCTCGGCAACATCAAGGCATTTATCATCGCCATCGCGGCGGCGGTGGGTTTTGCCATCCTGCTCGTCTCGGGCAATACCATGGCCATGACGGTGCGGGAACGCACGCGTGAAGTGGCCGTGCTCCGAACCATCGGGTTCCCCAGGCGCATGATTCTGGGGTTGTTCCTCGGCGAGGCCGTTACCTTGGCCCTGGTCGGGGGCATGCTTGGTATTCTCGGCGCCCGCTGGCTGATCGCCGGCGTTGCCGCCTCGCCGCAGCTCACCTTGTTCGCCGGCTTCTTCCGCCGCGCCCGGGTGACGCTCCCCACAGTTCTGTTTGGGCTGCTCGTGGCGGCCTGCGTTGGACTACTGAGCGGCCTGGTGCCCGCCTACCGTGCCGCACGCATGAACATCGTCGCGGGCCTACGGCACATTGGTTAAGGACGGTGGCGGGAGGCATGGCCGCGGACGCGGCCTCCCCGCCGCTTCCTCTTTTCGCATCCAGACGATACTTTAGCCATCGCCGCTCGTATTCAACCAGAACTACCTGATACGCCGCCATGACCCTGACGCAGTTCGTTGCCAAGAACGCCTTCCGCAATCGGCGCCGCAGCGCCCTCACCATGCTGAGCATCGGTTTCTCGCTGCTGCTGCTGACGCTGATGATGACGGTGTACCGCAGTTTCTATCTTTCCAAAGGCTCTCCGGAATCCAGCCTGCGTCTGATCACCCGCAACCGCGTCTCGCTGGTTTTTTCCCTGCCCATTTACTATCGGGACAAGATCAAGGCCGTTCCTGGCGTGGTGGAGGTGGTTCCCGCCAACTGGTTTGGCGGGTTGTACCTGGACCAGAAGCCGGAACACTTCTTCGCACAGTTTGGCACCGACCCGCAGGACTTCTTCAAGGTCTACAACACCTGGAAGATCCCGCCCGATCAGCTGGCTGCCTGGCAGCACGACCAGGCAGGCGCGGTCGCCTCGGCTGCTCTGGCGGCGCGGCAGGGCTGGAAGATTGGTGATCGCATCGTCATCAAGCGCAACATCTACCCAGTGGACTTGGAGTTGACGCTGCGCGGCTTATACAACACCGACGAGCCGGCCGACTCGCTGTATTTCAACATGAAATACGTCGAAGAGGCGGTGCCCCGCGCCAAGGGGGCAGCCGGAATCTTCGATATACGGGTGGACTCGGCGGCCGCTGTGCCGCGGGTGGCCAGCGCCATCGACGCGATGTTCAAGAACGCGCCGCGACAGACCAAGACCGAGAGCGAGAAGGCATTCCAGCTCGGTTTTGTGAACTCGCTCGGCAACGTCAAAGCCTTCATCCTGGGCATCAGCTTGGCGGTGGTTTTTGCCATTCTGTTGGTCTCGGCCAACACCATGGCAATGTCGATCCGCGAACGCGTCCGTGAGGTGGCGGTGCTCAAGACGCTGGGCTTCACGCGGCAGACCATCCTGAAGTTGTTCGTAGGAGAGGCCGTGACGGTGGCTTTGATGGGGGGCATTTTGGGCTCGCTCGCCGCGGGGGCGCTGGTGTCGGTGATCGCCCATTCTCCCTCCATGGGGTTCTTCTTCGCGGGAATCAGGGTGAACGTACCCACCTTGCTGGTGGCCTGGCTGGTCTCCGCGCTGGTCGGTCTGGCCAGCGCCTTCTTCCCCTCCTATCGCGCCTCGCGCATGGGCATCGTGGAGGGATTGCGACACATCGGTTAGGGCCGTATCGGGCGGAAACGAGAACGCTATGGCGATTCCCTTCAGCTACAACTTGCGTAACCTTCGTCTGCGGCTCGGCGCCACAGTGATGACAGCCATGGGCATCGCGCTCACCGTCGCCATCGCCATCTTCATCATGGCCCTGCTGGCCGGACTGAAGGCGGCCTTTGTGACCAGCGGCGACCCTCTGAACGTGCTGGTCATGCGCAAAGGTTCGCAGGCCGAACTCTCCAGCTCAGTCGATCGTCCCGCCTTGCAGGCGATGAAGTACCTGCCCGGTATCGCGCGCGACGCCCACGGCGAGCCCGAGGTTTCGCCGGAGATGGTGGTCGTCATCGTGCTGCCTCGCCGCGACGGCACCGGCGAGGTCAACGTGACGGTGCGCGGCATGACCCCCATGGGGATTGAGATGCGTCCCGCCATTCACCTCGCTTCCGGGCGCTGGTTCAACCCGGGACAGCGGGAGATCGTGGTCAGCAACTCGATTCACCAGCGTTTCGGCCATGCCAACCTCGGCGACACGGTGAGCTTCGGCAAGGGCGAATGGACGGTGGTGGGCGTTTTCGACGCCGGGCACACCTCCAGCGACTCCGAGATCTGGACCGACGTCAACCAGATGGCCACCGACTTCGACCGGCCCGTGTTTTCCTCCGTCCTGCTCCACGCCGACAGTGCCGTCGCGGCCGACGCCCTCGCGCACCGGGTCAGCGAAGATCAGCGGCTCGAACTCGATGGCATGTTGGAGTCCGCCTACTATGCCGAGCAAACCAAATCCGGCGCCCCCATCCAGTTCGTCGGCACCGTGGTGGCCTTCATCATGGCCATCGGCTCCTGTTTTGCCGCCATGAACACCATGTACGCCGCGGTGGCCTACCGCGGGCGCGAGATCGCGACGCTGCGCATCCTCGGGTTTTCGCGCCCCAGCATCCTGACCTCCTTCGTGCTGGAATCCATCGCCCTGTCGCTGCTCGGGGGCCTGGCCGGCATCCTGCTGATGTTGCCCTTCAACGGCATGACCACCGGCACCAGCAACGCCGTCACCTTCAGCGAGGTCGTGTTCCGGCTGCAGCTCACGCCGGCGTTGCTGCTTAAGGCAATCGCGTTTTCGGCGATCATGGGACTGATCGGCGGGCTGGCGCCCGCCTGGCAGGCGTCGCGACGCGACATCGTAGCCGCGCTGCGCAGCTAGCCACCCCAGGTTCACAGCTTATGTCCACGAAGTCGGAAGAATTGAAATCCCTGCGCATTGACCGCTCCACCGCCGGTCCGGAGTCGGGAGGCGCGGGACGCGTCATCAAGTTCGGCGTCGCATTGCTCGTCCTGCTCGGCGTGGCGGCCCTCGCCTACCGCTGGCTGAATCCGCCCAGCGCCGAGGTGGAGGTCGCGCGCGCCAAGGCGGAAACCCTCTCCGGGGCGGGCGCCGGGGAAGGCGATGTCGTGCTCTCGGCCGGCGGTTACATCGTCGCCCACCACAAGATCAGCGTGAATTCCAAGGTAACGGGACGCGTCGCATGGATCGGGGTGGAGAAGGGCGACAAGGTCCGCGAGGGGCAGGTCCTGGTGCGGTTGGAAGATCAGGAGTTCCGCGCCAATGTCGAGCAGGCGCGGGGAGCAGTCGAATCCGCCGCCGGTCGGCTGCATGAGTTGCAGGCCGGACTGCGCCCGCAGGAGATCGCGCAGGCCCAGCACAACTTCGAACAGTCGCAAGCCACCTTGACGGATGACCGGATCACGCTGGAACGCACCCGCTCCCTGGTCACTCAGGGCATCCTCGCCAAGCAACAGTTGGACGACGCGCAGGCGCGCTTTACCGCCGACCAGCAGCACAGCAATGCCCTGCAGAAAGCCTACGAGCTAGCGCGGATCGGCACCCGCCCGGAGCAGATCGAGGCGGCCCGCGGCGCGCTGCTGGAAGCGAAAGGACGCCTCGCCTACGCCCAGTCGCAGCTCGATGCCACGCTCATCCGCGCGCCGGTGAGCGGCACTATCCTCGACCGTACGGCGGAGAAAGGCGAGTTGATCACCGCCCAGTTTGCCAGCGCCGCCGACACCGGCGGACCACGCGGCTCCGTCGTCGACCTCGCCGATCTGAATGACTTGCAGGTCGAACTCGACATCGCGCAGGACGACTTCGCCAAACTCCATCCCCGGCAGCGGGGCGTAGTCACCACCGACGCCTACCCGGATCGCAAGTACGCCGGCCTCATCGCGGAGATCGCCCCGGAAGCCAACCGCCAAAAGGCCACGGTCCAGGTCAAGGTACAGATCCAAAACCCTGACTCCTACCTGCGCCCAGAGGAAAATGCCACCGTCAAGTTTCTCGCCGACCGGCCCACCTCCGGCTCGACGGCACACACTGTGACCGGCGTCATCGTGCCCACTACCGCGCTACGCGAAGCGAATGGCAGGAAAGTTGTCCTGATCGCCTACAACAGTCACGTCGTGGTGCGGGCCGTTACCGTCACCGGACGTCGCGGCAGCGACACTGTGGTGGAAGGGCTGACGGGGGGCGAATCGCTGATTACCGCCGGTCCGCCCGACTTGAAGGACGGCGACCGCATTCATGTCAAGGGACAGTCTTAACCCGTCCACTGCCGCGCAGCATCGACCCGAGACGCACCCGCACCGAGGAGAACCACCCCATGCCGACCGCCGCAGAAACCACCATCGTTCAGGCCCGCAATCTGCAGAAGTCGTTCAAGCGCGACAGCTTCGAGGTCAAGGCGCTCGATGATGTCTCGATCGACATCGCGGAAGGCGAGTTTCTCGCCTTGATGGGCCCCTCCGGCTCCGGCAAGACGACACTGCTTAACATGATCGCCGCCATTGACCGGCCTACCGGCGGAGAGTTATTGGTGATGGGCGAGAATATCTTCCGCCTCAGCGATCAGCAATCTGCCAAATGGCGCAACGAGAAAATCGGCTACATCTTCCAGAGCTTCAATCTCATCCCGGTGCTGACGGCCTTTGAGAACGTGGAATTGCCACTCCTGCTCACCAAACTCAACAAACAGGAGCGCCGCGACCACGTGTTGACCGCCCTCAAACTGGTCGGGCTTGAGGACCGGGTGCACCATCTGCCCAAGCAGCTCTCGGGCGGTCAGGAACAACGCGTGGCCATCGCCCGCGCCATCGTCACCGACCCGCAGATCCTGCTGGCCGACGAGCCCACCGGCGACCTCGATAGCCACTCCGCCGCCGAGGTGCTGGAGATTATGACGCGCCTCAACCAGGACGCCAAGAAGACGGTGGTCATGGTGACGCATGATCCCCATGCAGCCGCTTACGCTCACCTCACCCGGCACCTCGAAAAGGGCATGCTGCTGCCCGCCTGAAGGGCTGCCCCCGACAACCGCGCGGACCAGGCGCGCGGCGCAGGTTGGATTCTGGTTGTTGGTTGTTGAAACGGCTGCGGCACGCAACTCCAGAACCCGCCTCAGGCACGTGCAGGTCGAACATCAATTTCCAGATCTCGCCAACATCCAACCACCAAAATCCAACATCCCCTCCTAAGCCTGCTGCAGCGCGGCGCAAGACGGTGCGACGGCGCCGCGTTCGGAGCGCTGCCAACCGGCCCCCGTGGCCCACGCGCCGGCGTCATAATGGGGCAGCGTTATGACCCGCGTGCTCCCACTGTTCCCGCTCGACGTGGTGTTGCTGCCCGCTGCGCCCTTGCCGCTGCACATCTTCGAGGAACGCTACAAGATCATGCTCGGTGAGTGCCTGGAACATGAGACGGAGTTCGGTATAGTCTGGGCGCAGGAGGAAGGCGTGGCGCGGGTGGGTTGCACGGCGCGCATCGCCGAGGTGCTGAAGCGCTACGACGATGGCAAGCTCGACATCCTCTCGCAGGGTTTCGAGCGCTTCAACATCCTCGAGGTGGACGCCGAGACTCGGCCGTTCGCGCAAGCCACGGTGGAGGATTTCGAGGACGAGGACGAAATCGCTGAGGCGAGCGGCGATACGAAGGCGATGAAGACGGCGGTGCTTGATCTCCACCGCAAACTGCTGCGCCTGCTGTCGGAAGAAGAAGAGGAACTCGACCCCGACGAAGATCTGGCCTTCGCCCTGGCCCGCGCACTCCCCCGCGACTGGGACTTCAAACAGCGTCTGCTGGTCAGCCGACGTCCCCAGCAGCGCCTGCAGCTCCTGCTGGAACACTACCGCGGGTTGATTCCACTCCTCGAACGCGGGCAGCGTTTGCGGGCGCGCGCCGGCCATAACGGAATGGTCAAAAACGGCTTTCATCCGGGCTGACGACCGACGAGCTGGCGGCGGGATCGATCACGACCGGGTGCGACTGCGGGCGACGACGAGAAGTGCGTGGCTGTGAGCTGCCACCACCTTCGCGTCCTCCAACCGGCTCGTGAGCGGCGGTACGGGAAGGAAAAGCCCCGCGATCAGGCTGCCGTAGATCACGGCAAAACTCACACCGATGAAGGTCTCCAGCAGCCACACGCTGCAGTGCAATTCGTAGTACATGTAGCCCTGCACCAGGCGGGTGAGCGCGAAGAGGGCGAATCCCACGAAAAACAGCCGCGAGCGCGGGTGCACCGCACGGATCGCGTCCACTCCCATCAGCACCAAGAGCACAATCAGGGCGCCACTATGCAAGCGCAACAACCCGGGGAAATAGCGGGTGTATTGCGGCAGCGGCATCAGCAGAAGCGCCGCCAGTGAGACCAACAAATCAATCCCGATCCACAGCACGGCGGCGTAAAGCCGCGCGAAATTGCCGGTCATCACGATCAGGGCCAGCAGCGTGGAGGCCACAAAAAACATGGCGGCATGCAGGATGATGAGACTGATCGGCATGGCGTTGGGGGGGCGGCGCCCGCGGGAACTTTCCCAGCATGCGTCGTGCCCGTTTTGCGGGGTAGCCCCAGATGCGGGAACACGGATGGGTGGACGGCGAGCGGCCTCCGCCGGCGCCAGATCTCCCTCACCTTCCGGGGACTTGAACCCTGACCCAAGCGGGGGTATGTTGAAGGTGCTCTCGCGGTTCGCCCGGTATTCATGGCGCGAACCCGGCCGTTTCCCCTCGTCTCCGCCCCCACCCGGGCGCCTGCTCCCCGGCAGTTTCCCGCCCTCACCCATAGGTCTGCCTGTGCCTCGCCTTTTCAACAACTTGCACTAGATATAGGGGCCAACAGTTTACACCCCCTCCATCTTGGGCTTTTCTTCTTGATTCCCCGTCCAGCCCCGGCTACGATGCCCACCGGACTGGACGAGGTCGTCCGCCGGGTGGGGTCCGATCTGGCCAACCCTCCCGGTATCGCACTGGGGCCGTGCCCGCAGGAGAGTTCTCGTGTTGAAACTGAAGAAGTTACAGATTGCCGGATTCAAATCGTTCTGTGATCGCACCGAGCTGGTCTTCTCGGGAACAGGGGTGGTTGGAGTGGTCGGCCCCAACGGTTGCGGCAAGTCCAATATCGCCGACGCGGTGGGCTGGGTTCTGGGCGAGCAGTCCGCCAAATCCTTGCGCGGCACGCGCATGGAGGACGTCATCTTCAGCGGCAGTCGCGACCGCCCAGCCGCCGGCCTCTCCGAGGTCAGCCTGACGATGGTGGATCCGGATGTTTACAACGGCCCCAGCGATATCGAGGAACCGGCCATCGAAATCTCCGACGAGTGGGAGGAGACGTTACCGGCGGCGGACGGCATCGAGGTGAGTGGGACCTCCGCCGAAGGCGAGTCGGAAGCCTCCTCGCCGGAGGCAAAAGCAGACGGTGTCGTACTGAGCATCCGCAAACGACGACGTTTCACCGCCAACAACCGCCCCGGCGAAGTGGTTGTCACGCGCCGCCTCTATCGCAGCGGCGAGAGCGAATATCTATTGAACGGACGCCTCTGCCGCCTGCGCGACATACAGGAGATTTTCCTCGGTACCGGTCTCGGGCCGGAGTCCTACGCCATCATCGAGCAGGGGCGCGTCGGCCAGATTCTGACCTCGAAACCCTACGAACGCCGCGCCATCATCGAAGAGGCGGCGGGCGTCACCAAGTACAAAGCAAAACGCAAGCTGGCAGAGGCGCGGCTGGAGTCGGCGCGCGGCAATCTCAACCGCATCAACGACATCTTCGAGGAAGTCACCAAGCAGCTGGGCCAGCTGCGCCGCCAGGCCAGCAAGGCCGCACGCTTTCGCGAGATCAAGACGGAACTGGACCAGCAGCAGCGCCGTTTGCTCTTCGGTAAGGCAGTGGCGCTCGACGGCGAGCAGGAACGCACCCACGCCTCGCTGGCGGCCGCGGTTGCAGCCGTCACCGCCCAGCAGCAACGGGTGAGCGGCGAAGAAGCGGATCGGACGCAATGGTTCCAGCAAGCAACGGCTCTGGAACAGCGCCTGCAGCAGCTGGCCGAGACCGCCGGACGTCTGGCCATGGAGCAGGACCGCGCCGAGCGTCAGATCTTCTACAACGGCGAACAGGCAACCGTCCTGGAGCGCCGCATCGCGTCTCTGGAGCAGGAGCAGCAGCGCATCGCCGCTCTTCAGATCCAGTTGCAGGCGGAGCTGGCAGAGGCGGCGCAGGCGCAGCAGGATGTCGCCACGGCGGTGGATGCCGCCCGGGCGCAGTTTGAACGGGACCGCTCGACCAGCCACGCCGAGGGCGGCGCCTTGGCGCAACTCGAAGGTCGGGCCGAGATCGCCCGGCGGCGCATGCTGACCAGTCTGTCGCAGCTCTCCACGTTGGGCAACGAGGTGGCGCAGGGCGAGACCCTGCTGGCCGGGCTGGAACGGCAGCAGGCGCGCCTCGAGCAGGAACGGACCGCCGCCATGTCCGAGCTGGACCAGCTCGGGGTGCGACGCGGCCAGTTGGGCATCGAGTTCCAGGGTCAGCAGAACGCCATGCAGGCACTGCTGGAACAGTTGCAGGGCCTGGAACAACAGCTGGCTGCACAACGCGCCGAGGAATCCACCTCACGGCAGGAGTTGGAGCGCTCGCGCGGCGAGCTGGCCGATGTGGCCGCCCGGCGCCGCTCGCTGGAAGAGATCGTCGCCCACCACGGCTACAGCACCGAGGCGGTGAAGGCGCTCTTCGCCAACGGCGTCACGCCGGCTGGCTTTCATGCCAAGGGCGTGCTGGCCGACTTCCTCGAAGTCGAGCCCGCCTATGAGGCGGTGGTTGAGGAGTTCCTGCGCGAGGAGCTGAACTACGTCGTCGTGGACAACTGGGACGACGCCAATGCCGGCCTGGGAGTGTTGCGGCAGGATGCCGGTGGTCGCGCCACTTTCCTGGTGCATCCCGAGGACGGCCAGTTCAAGATGTTCGATCTGCCCGCAGGCGAGCTTGAAAACAGCCTGCCTCCCGACTCGCCCATACCAGTACCGTTGCGCAACTGCGTGCGGGTGCTGAACGGTTTCGGACGCACTCTGGAGCACATCCTGCCCAAACTCGGCAGCGGCTATATCACGCCTGATACCGAGCAGGCGCGCGGCCTGGCCAACCACAATCCGCAGGCTTACTTTCTGACCGCCAAAGGGGAGTGCTTCCACAACCAGACGGTCACCGGCGGCACCCACTCCGGCAGCGGACCGCTCACCATGAAGCGCGAGCTGCGCGAATTGGCGCGCCGCGAGGCCGCGCTCACCGAGGCGATGGACGGGCTTCAGAATCGCATCGCGCTGCTGGGCGGCCGCATCGCCCGCACGCAGGCCGAGAGCGATACGCTGCGCCAGCAACGCTTCGAGTTGGAGAAACAGAGCTTGAGCAGTGACCAGTCTCTGCGCCAGTTGGATGGCGAGGTGACGCGCGTCCAGGCCCGCCTGCAGCTCCATACGCTGGAGCTGGAACGCGCCCGCCAGGAGCAGCTACAGGCCGCCGAACGTCTGAACGCGGTCCGCGAGCAACGCCTCAAGGCGGATGCCGATCGCGCCGCCGCCGACGCCGAGGAAACCGAGGCCAACAGCCAGATGGCCGGCATGCGGGAGCGCCGGGCGCAGGCTGCGCAGCGCGCCGCCGAGACGCAGGCCGAGCTGGCGCGGCTCGAAGAACGCGCCCGCGCTGCCGAGAGCACGGCCCGGCGTCTGGACGGCAACTGCCGCGAAGCCGCCGAGCACCGCGCGCAGACCGCCCAGGATCTGGCGCAAACCCACGATCAGCGCGTGACCTTGCAGGCGGCCACCACCGACCTGCAGAACCGCCTCGCCGAAGTTCGCGAGGAACACACGACGGCGGAGCAGGAGAAGCAGGACGTGGGCGCCGAGCTCACCGCTTCCCGGCTGCGCGTCAGCGAGCTGGAAACATCCTTGAAGGTGGCCCGTGAAGCGCTCGAGGAGCGCCGTCGCGAGCAGGTTGAGATCGAGATCACGCGCGCCCGGCTGGAGTCCGAGGCGCAACACCTGGCCGAGAACTGCCGCAACGAGCTGGGCTGCGAGCTCGCAGCGCTGTTCGGGGACGCAACGCTGCCCGCCCTTGGCGTCCCGCCGGCGGAGGAGCTGCCCACCCTTGAGGACGCGGTCCGCACCCTGCGCGACAAGATCGAACGCCTCGGCCCGGTCAACATGATGGCGCTGGAAGAGTGCAAGGAGGCAGAGACCCGGCACGCATTCCTCGATACGCAGCGCACCGACCTGCTCAACTCGATCGCCGACACGCAGAAGGGCATCCAGGAGATTGATGTCATTTCGCGCGAGCAGTTCAACCAGGCTTTCGAGAAGATCAACACCTTCTTTCAGGAAACGTTCCAGACGCTCTTCGGCGGCGGCCAGGGCTTCCTGCGCCTCACCGACATCGAGAACAACCCGGATGCCGGGGTGGAGATCGTTGCCCAGCCGCCCGGAAAGAAACTTCAGAACGCGCTGCTGCTCTCGGGCGGCGAGAAAGCCATGACCGCTACGGCGCTCCTTATGGCGGTATTCCGCTACCAGCCCAGCCCCTTCTGCATCATGGACGAGGTGGACGCTCCGCTCGATGAATCGAACGTCAGCCGCTTCACCGCCATGGTGGAAAAGATGAGCTCCAACACGCAGTTCATCGTCATCACTCACAACAAGCGGACGATGGAGATCGCTCCCGTGCTCTACGGCGTGACCATGCAACAGGCGGGGGTCTCGCGCATGGTCTCCGTGCGCATGGAAGAGCCCCGACGCGCCGGCTGAGAGGCTGGCGCGGCTGCCAGGCGCCAGCCTCTGCCTCCATTTGACATCGGCGCGGCTTCCGGGAACACTAAGCGCTCCGTTTTTGGCGCAGAACTGATGCACCCCTCGACACTGCGGGAGACTTCCCTCCCCGGCATACCACTGATCGGTCGCGGCAAGGTCCGCGACCTTTACGACCTCGGCGACTCCCTGCTGCTGGTCGCCAGCGACCGCCTGTCCGCGTTTGACGTGGTGTTACCCACTGGCATACCCGACAAGGGACGCGTCCTTACCCAGATCTCGCTCTTCTGGTTCGACCGCCTGCGTGCCCTCGTCCCAAACCACCTTCTGACGGCCTTCATCGCCGAATTCCCCGCTTCCCTCCAGCCTTTCGCCGCGCAACTCGCCGGGCGCGCCCTGCGCGTCAAGAAGCTCGAGATGCTGCCGGTGGAGTGCGTGGCCCGCGGCTACCTCGCCGGGTCCGGATGGAAGGAGTACTCTGCCCACGGCACCATTTGTGGCATTCCCCTGCCGCCCGGCCTGCGGGAGTCCGATGCCTTGCCGGAGCCGATTTTCACTCCTGCCACCAAGGCGCAGAGCGGCCATGACGAGAACATTCCCCTCGCGGCAGTGGAACGATTGATCGGCACGGAAACCGCCCACCGTGTGCGCGATCTCACGCTCGCCATCTATGCCAGCGCTTCGGCCTACGCCCGCACGCGGGGCATCCTCATCGCCGACACCAAGTTGGAGTTTGGCCGGCTGCCCGGTGGAACCGAACTGATCCTCGGCGACGAGGTGCTCACACCCGACTCTTCGCGCTTCTGGCCGGCGGCAAGTTACGCTCCCGGCCGCTCGCAGGACTCCTTCGACAAACAGTACGTGCGCGACTATCTCGAGACGCTGACGTGGAACAAGCAGCCGCCGGGGCCGGAACTGCCCCCGGCCGTGGTCGAGGGCACACGCGCCAAGTATCGCGAGGTCTATCAGTTGCTCACCGGGCATGCGCTGCCCGTCTCCCCAACGGAGGCGGCGTGAACCTGTTGGACTGGGTGCTGCTCGTAATCCTGTTGCTCTCCGTCATACCGGCGGCGGTCAAGGGCTTCGTCTACGAAGCGTTGATGATGGTCGCCACCATCTTCGGGATCGCGGCCGGGGTGACGTATTACGCCCGCGTGGGCGCCTATTTCTCCAGGTTGACCAGCTCACCCGTCACGCAGCATTTTCTGGGCTTCTGCGCCATTTTTCTCGGCGCGCTGCTGCTGGCCCTCATCATCGCCCGCCTGGCTTCAACCCTGGTCGCGGCGGCGGGCCTGCGCTGGTTTGACCGCTTTCTAGGCGCTGCCCTTGGACTGGCACGCGGCGTGCTGGTCGGAATGATCGTGCTGATTATGATGACCGCCTTTCCCTTCGATCTGCCGCTGGTGCAGCACTCGCTTTTGGCAGGAGACTTTCTCTGGGCCGGGGAGGCTCTGGTGGCCGTGCTCCCCGCCGAGTTGCGGGCGCAGTTCAACCAGGGACTGGAACAATTGCGTCGCTTGCCGCTCAAGACCCTTCCCGTACTGCCCGGCACGCGTCCCGCACCCCCGCCGCTCAAGACCCCGCCCGCTGCGAGGCCGGCATGAGAGAAGCACTGCACGCCTTGGTGGCGGAGATGGTCGAGAAGGGCATTCTCTTCGACGAAGCGCGCGAGGAGTTTGAACGGCGCTTCATTCAGCAGGTATTGGAACGAACCGACGGCAATCAGTCCCGTGCCGCCCTCGCCCTGGGCGTGCACCGCAATACGCTCAGCCGCAAGATGGCGGAACTGCGTCTCGGTCCGGCGCGGCAGAATGGCACGAGCGGGCGACCCAAGGCCGACAAACGACAGGTGAAAGCAGATCCCGGAAGCAAGCGTGCGGGCAAGGCCAAGCGGTAGACCTCTCCAGGCACCTGACCGCAAAATACCCCGCCTCCCGCGGCGCTCGTTGGTCGCTCCCCCGCAACCGGGTTCGGGCCGACGCGCCAGCCTCACGGACCCAGCAGGTGACCCAGCTTCTCGCGTTTCACCTTGAGATAGTCAGCGGCGTGGGCTGAGGTGGGCGTGGGTTCGCAGGGGATGCGTTCCGTCACGCGGATGCCGCCCTTCTCAAGTGCGGCAATCTTCTCCGGGTTGTTCGAGAGCAGTCGCACGGCGGTCACGCCCATCGCCTGCAGCACGGCCACGGGCATGGCGTAATCGCGCTCATCGGCGCCAAACCCCAGCAGTTCGTTGGCCTGCACCGTATCCGCCCCCTGATCTTGCAACTGGTAGGCGCGCAGCTTGTTCATCAGGCCGATGCCGCGACCCTCCTTGTCCTCGTAGAGCAGCAGGCCATGGCCGGCGGCGGCGATCATGGCCAGGGCCAATTCAAGTTGCTGGCGGCAATCGCAGCGCAGCGACCCGAAGACATCGCCGGTGAGGCACTGCGAGTGGATGCGCAGCAACGGCGCCACGCCGCCCTGCGGCGTCCGCTCGCCGAGCTGCAGCACCACGGCGGACTCCCCACCCTGCTCAAAGCCGAAGATGCGGAAGTGGCCCCAACGGGTGGGGAAGTCGGCCTCCGCCACTTGCGTGACCGCGGTTGACGATGGATGCGAAGCGGAGATGGAGAGACTCCTCGTGGGCTGGTTCCCGGTTGCCCGTTCGTGGCAAAGCGGCGCGCAACCGCCCTCGCTTTGATTATACTCAGGCGGTTTGATGCGCGGGATACGCCGCCCGACGCACCACCGACGCGCCCCTCGCCATGGAAACCCAGCCGCGCCTCTTTGTCCTGCTCGTGATCCAGCTTGGGGTGATAGCGTCCATTGCCAGCGTCCTGGCGCGATCCGTGCTTTTCAAGCGCGTCTTGTTTCTCGAACATCGCAGCGCGCGTCAAAAGCTGCTCTTCGTTCTCTACCTGGCCTTTCCGCTGGCCAGCGGGGTTTTCATTCGGCTGACGGTGCATGACTTTCAATCCTCCGACCTCTCGCTGCCGGGCACGTTTCTGATCGGTCTGTTCGCCGGGCAAGCCGCCGGCCTGCTGGGCGGAATGCTGGTCGGAGTGCTGCCGGTGTTGCTGCGGCACGAGTGGCTCAGCCTGGCGATGACCCTGGTTGCCGGTCTGCTGGGGGCGCTCTGTCGCCAGGTCGCGCCCACCATGGAGGAGATCTGGGCGTTCTCTCCTTTCATTGACCTCGAGGTCTGGCGCTGGCTGCGCAACCGTCTGGATCGGCCCTTCCGCGACTGGCAAGCGCTGATGTTTGCCGTGCTCAGCGGCCTGGCGGTGCTGCAGTGGCAGCTCGCCCGCCTCCACCCGACGCTCATCTATGCACCGCGCGCCCACACCGCCTGGGGCGGCGTCGGCCTGGCCGCCAGCACCATCCTGGCGGTGGCCATCCCCATCAAGATTTGGAACAACACCCGCATCGAGAACAAACTGGAAGAACAGCGGCGCATGCTGGTGCAGGCGCGCCTCGATGCCCTCACCAGCCAGATCAACCCGCACTTCCTTTTCAATACCCTGAACTCGATCGCCTCGCTGGTGCGGGTGGAGCCGCAGACGGCGCGGCTGTTGATCGTCAAGCTGTCGACCATCCTGCGCCGCCTGCTGCGAAAACACGAGAACTACGTGCCGCTGCGCGAGGAACTACAGTTCATGGACGACTACCTCGACATCGAGGTGGTGCGTTTCGGCCCGCAGAAATTGCAGGTCGTCAAAGAAGTTGCCCCCGAGGTGATGGAGTTGCCGGTACCCAGCATGCTGCTGCAACCGCTGGTGGAAAACGCCATCCGCCACGGCCTCGCGCCGCGCCTCGGCGGGGGACGCATCGTGCTGCGCGCCCATCCCGAAGGGCGGGAACTGGTCGTCGAGGTGGAGGACAACGGGGTGGGCATCCCCGATCCCGCCGTCATCGCCACCCAAGGCAGCGAGAACGAGCGCCACGGCATCGGCCTCACCAACGTCCGCGAACGGCTGCGCGTGCTCTACGGCGACGCCGCCAGCTTGACCCTGCGCAGCGCCCCCGGGACGGGAACCTTGATCACGATCCGGCTGCCGCTGACATCGAGAGCTGGAGGGTGGGAATGAGGAGAAACGGTCCGATTTAGCCGCCGATCATTTTCGGCGCGGCGGCCAGGATCTCGGCATCATCAATCTCGAACTGCCGGAAATTGTCAATGAATCGCGCGGCGAGGTCGCGGGCAGCCGTTTCGTAAGCCGCGGCATCGGCCCAGGTGGACGCCGGGTCGAGCACCGCGTCCGGGACCCCGGCGACGTGGGTCGGCAGCTCCAGCCCAAAGATGGGTTCCGGGCGAAACCGGCCGCGGTCCAACTCGCCGGCGAGCACCGCCTTCACCATGCTGCGCGTGTAAGCCAGTCGCATCCGCTTGCCTACACCATAAGGTCCACCCGTCCAGCCGGTATTCACCAGCCAGCAGCTCACGCGGTGTTGCCGCAGGCGCTCGCCCAGCAGGCGGGCGTACACCAGGGGGGGCAGCGGCCAGAAGGGCGCGCCGAAACAGGTGCTGAAGTTGGGCGTCGGCTCCTTCACCCCCGCCTCGGTGCCGGCGATCTTGGCGGTATAGCCGGAGAGGAAGTGGTACATCGCCTGCGGCACCGACAAGCGCGCCACCGGCGGCAGAACCCCGAAGGCATCGGCGGTGAGGAAGATCAGGCAGCGGGGATGCGGCCCCTGCCCCGGGATCACGGCATTCTCGATGAACTCCAGCGGGTAGGCCGCGCGCGTGTTCTCGGTACGCGAATCGTCGTTGAAGTCCAGAGCGCGGGTCGCGGCATCGAGCGTTACGTTCTCCAACACTGTACCGAAACGGATGGCATTCCAGATCTGCGGCTCGCCCTGCGGCGACAGACGGATGCACTTGGCATAGCAGCCCCCCTCGAAGTTGAAGAGGCCCGCGTCGCTCCATCCGTGCTCATCATCGCCGATCAAACGGCGTTCCGGGTCCGCCGAGAGCGTCGTCTTGCCCGTGCCGGAAAGGCCGAAGAACAGCGCGGCATCCCCGCCCGGTCCCACGTTGGCCGAGCAGTGCATGGGAAAAACCCCGCGGCGCGGCAGGAGGAAATTCAGTACCGAGAAGATGGATTTCTTGATTTCGCCGGCATACGCCGTTCCGCCAATCAGGACCAGGCGTTGCGTGAAGTTGATCACCACGAAGACGTCGTCGGGGACGCCGTCGCCGGGTTCGGCATGGCAACCCGGCAAACAGAGGACGGAAAACTCCGGATGGAAGGCGTCGAGTTCCTCAACGCGCGGGCAGATCAACAGTTGGCGGGCAAACAACGCCTGCCAAGCCAGTTCCGTGACCACCCGCACCGGCATGCGATAAGCGGGATCGGCGCCAGCGAAGCAATCCTGAATAAACAGGTCTCGCGCACCGGCATGGCGGAGCATACGCTGGTAAAGCCGCTCGAAGACTTCGGGCGAGAGGGGATGATTCACCTTTCCCCAGTTCACCACGCTCTCTGTCTCGGCATCGCGGACCACGAACCGGTTGTCCGGCGTGCGCCCGGTAAAGCGCCCGGTGGTGGCGCAAAGGGCGCCGTTGCACGCGAGGTGCGCCTCGCCGCGCTGCAGGCTGGCCTCGATCAACGCGGCCGCCGGCAGGTTCCAAGCATGACGCTCCGCCGTCTCCAGCCCCAAGCGCTCCAAACCGATCGGGCTCAACAGGGCCACGTGATCCATCCTCACTCCGGGTTCGGGAAAGTTTTATTGTGGAAGCCTCCCGGGCGGACTGCAACTGGCCGACCATTCGGGAAGTGGAAGACGTTCTCCGGAATGGGCGGTGGGATTCGAAAGCCGCCCGGCCGACGCCGGGCTCGCGCAAGTACCGGAACCCTGGGTTCCACAAGGCGGAAAGGCGCCCAAGGCGCCACTCCACCACGCTGCATCCGAGGCTGGAGAATGCCACCCCGGCTGGCCCTGGGTTCCGCGCGGTCGTAGCGCCCAACGAAATCGCCCCGAAAGCCGCGAACGCTGGTACGTCGGCCCAGTGTGGGCTTCCGTGTAACGGAAGTCCTGAACACAACTTGCAACCAAGCGCCTAGATGGCGGTCGCCTTGTCCTGCAACTGCCAGTAGACTGCGTAGCGCTCGTTGAAAACCTCGTTGAGCGGCACGAGCGTGAGCGGCTGCGCCTGGCCGGCGGCGCGGAAAGTCAAGGGCTCCCCCGCCACCGGTTCGAGCCATCCGGCCGGATCGCGCAGCGAAGCTCGGATCGGGCTCACCGTCGCGGGGCTTCCCTTCAGTCCGATCTGATCGCCGCCGTACTGCATCTCCCGCGTCAGGCCGACATTGCCCAGCCGTCCGGCGAGCACCAGGGGGCCGTACATCATGGCCTGCAGGCTGGGGTCGTCGGGCATGGGCGCGGTGTGCAGGCTCATCGGCAGGCCGAGCTCGACCGTATCGCCGTCATGCCAGACGCGGGTGAGCGTCAGGTAACTGCTGGGGTCAGCAAAGGCCGCGAGCGGCGTTCCATTCACCTTGACGCTTCCCCCCCGTGTTGCCCAGTACGGAATCCGCAGATGCAGGGAGAGCAGCGTGGGCCGCGCGGTGCGGAGCGTCAACTTGGTGCCTTCCTCGGCCGGAAAGCGGGTCTCCTGCCGCAGTCGGACGCCTTTCTCCGCCCAGTTGAGTTCCGACGCGATGAAGAGGTTGACGTACACGCCCTGCGCGTCCTTGAAATAGATCGAATCGCCGAGCTTGGAAAACTCCTCGGCGCCGGTGCCGGTACAGCACCAGAAGGCGCCCAGCGGCGTGCCGAAAAACTTCCAGTAGCCGGAGGCGAGCGGCAGGTAATACATGAGCGTTCCATCGGCCGGGTTCTGCGTGCCCAAGCGGTGGTTGAAGAGCGTGCGCTCGTAGAAATCCATGGCGCGCGCGTCGCCCGTCCAGCCAAAGCGTTGGCGCGTCAACTTCAGCATGTTGTAGGAGCAGCAGCACTCGGCCGTGGTCGGACCCAATTCCTTGGCGAGCTGTCCGGGCGGCGTGCGCCAGAACTCGCGATTGCTGATGCCGCCGGTGCAATAGCTGCGTGCGGCGGTCACCTCGTCCCAGAAATAGTCGGCGATGGCGCCGTCACGCCCGTTGCCGGTCAGCTCATAGCGCCGCGCGGCGGCGATGACCTGTGGCACGTGGGTGTTGACGTGCAATCCCTGGAGTTCGTCGCGCCGGTCGGCGAGCGGATCGAGAAACACCTTCTTGTCGAAGCGGTGCGACGTATCGAGGTACTGGCGCTTGCCGGTGAGGGCGTACAGATTGCAGAGCGCCTCGCCCATGCCGCCAAACTCGGTCTCGAGCACACGCGCCATGTGCGCCGCGCTCAAGGGCTCCGTCCAACGCTCGACCCAGCCCGCCATCGCCTCGGCCGTTGCGAGGGCCTGCTGGTTGCCGCAGTGAACGTAGGCGTCGAGATGGCCGGCCAGGATCTTGTGATAGGTGTAAAACGGCGCCCAGACCGGTTTATGGTCCCGCAGCCGATCGTAAAAGTTTTCCGGGTAGGCCCCGAGATAGCCGTTGCCCAATCGGTGCTGACATTGCGCCAGCTCGGCGACCATGGCGTCCACCTTGGCCTTGAGCGCATCGTCACCGCTGCTCGCCGCCATCAAGGCGGCGGCGGACAGCATGTGACCCCCGGTAAAGTGGCCGCGCAGTTCGCATGCGGGCTTTTCCCAGCCCCCCAGTGGCTCGGCGCGGCTCTCGAGCCCGGCGGTCAGTCGGAACATGTGCAGCAACCGGTCCGGCGGCAGCGCATGCAGGTAGGCGCGATTGCGCTCCTGCGCAGCAAGAAACGGCCCGTCGAGCAACCGCACCTGCGTCATGGGAAAGGGCGTGACCCGCGCAGCAACGGCGTCGGCCAGCTGGGTGCGCTCCGCACCTGCGGGCGTCCCGTCTGCGATCGCCGCCAGGGTGCGAGCGGGTACCAGTGCCGCGCCAACGGCGGCGGCGGTCGTAGCAACAAAAGCGCGGCGATTCCAAGGCACCATGGGTCCTTCCAAGCGGTCATGCAGCCAACGTCGAGCGAATGATAAGCGGGCGGGCCGTGGTGGTTGCAATCAAATTCGGCTTCCAGCTCGGGTGTGCCGCCAGTCCACCAGCTAATAATGCCCTTCTCCGCCGCGTACCTTGCCACGGAACGTCCGGTGCACGTAAAAGCTGTAGAGCGCCACCCCTAGCATCCCCACCACGTTGGCAATGAATGATGTCCGCAGGGCGTAGGGCGATGACGCAGCGTTGTAGACCGTGAGGCTGAAGCGTGCGTCTACGGTGGAGCGCAGCAGGGCCGGGAACACCGTCGCCGCCGCCGAGCCCATCAGACCGAGAATCAGCAGGCTGGAAGCGCGAAACGCGGTGATGTCGCCCGATCCGGAACGGAGTCCCATGCCCAGCGCCAGCAGCGTGGCGAGCGGAAACAGCCACGCCAGCGGGCGCTGCATGAAATGATCGGCATAACCACCGAGCGCGGTCACCAGCGTGACCAGCGCAACGAGAACCAGCACCGCCCAGCCCAACCGGGCGGCGGTCCGCCGCGCGCGCCCTTGCACATCCCCTTCCGTTTTGGCGCGGAGATAATTGGCGCCGTGCCACGCCAGCACCACGACGCTCAACATCCCGGTCAGCAACGCGTACGGATTGAGCAGCAGGGCGAAGGTGCCCTGGAAATTACCATCCGCTGCGACCGGCAGGCCGCGAAGCACGTTGCCGAGCGCCACGCCCAGCAGAAACGCCAACAGCAGACTGGCCAGCGCAAAGGAGACGTCCCAGAACGTATGCCAGAGGGGGTGCACAATCTGGCCGCGAAATTCAATGGCGACGCCGCGCGCGATCAGGAGCCAGAGCACCAGCATCAGCGCCAGGTAAAAGCCGCTGAAGCCGGCGGCGTAGACGCGCGGAAACGAGACCACCAGCATGCCGCCTGCGGCGATCAGCCAGACCTCGTTGCCGTTCCAGACCGGGCCGATCGCCGCCAGGCAGGTGCGGCGTTCGGGGTTGGAACGCGCCACCCAAAGATGCAGCATGCCGACACCAAGATCGTAGCCATCGAGAATCGCGTAGGCGGTCAGCATGCCGGACAACAGCCAGAACCAGGCGATGTTCATGACGCCTCCGCCGCCGTGGCGTCGGGCGTCGCCGGGCCCTCCGCGATCACCTTGCCGGTGAGCAGCAGGAAGAGCAGACCGAGCATCAAGTAGATGCCGGCAAAGCCGAGCGTGGTAAAGACCGTCTCCCCGGCCGCGACGTTCAAGGAAGTGCCCGCTTCAGTGCGCATCAGGCCGTAAACCAGCCATGGTTGGCGTCCGATCTCGGTCACCATCCATCCGGCCTCGTTGGCGATGAAGGGAAACGGGACCGCCAGCATCAGGATCCAGAGAAACCAGCGCGCGTTGTAGAGCCGACCGCGCCAGAGCAGTCCGGCCCCCAGCAGCATGATGGCGATGAAGATCGTGCCCAGCCCCACCATGACGTGGTAGGCGTAGTAGGTCAGCTCGACCGGCGGCCACAGGTCGCGGGGGTAGGAATTGAGGCCATCAACCGTGGCGGCGAAGTCTCCGTAGGCCAGAAAACTCAACATGTGCGGCACGTAAATGGGGTCCAAAAGGATCCCACGCTGCGTGTCGGGCATGCCCACGATGGCGAGCGGGGCCCCCTTCTGGTTTTCGAAGAGGCCTTCCATGGCAGCCAGCTTGATGGGTTGGTAATGCACGACGTTGCGTCCGTCCATGTCCCCCGTCGGGAAGAGCTGCGTCAACCCGAGAACGAGACCTGCAATCACCCCCATGCGGAGCGAGAGCCGGGCAAAGTCGCGGTGCCAGCCCATTAAGCTGTAGAACGCGCCCACCGCGGCCAGCACGAAGGCCGCCGTCAGCAGCGCCCCGTTGATGGTGTGGGCGAACTGCCACCCGGCGTAGGGATTGAACAGCACCTTCCAGAAGGACTGCAACTGGATGGCGCCGCTTGCGTCCTGCGTAAAGCCCACCGGGTGCTGCATCCAGGCATCGGCGGCGACGATGAAGTAGCCGGAAAGCAACGAGCCGAAGGCCACGCCAAGCCCGGCCAGCCAATGAATCACGCGATGCACCCGCCCCGCTCCGAAGAGAAACAGGCCGATGAAGCCGGACTCGAGAAAGAAGGCATAGACGCCCTCGAGGGGCAGCATCTGTCCAAAGATGCCCCCGCCAAAACTGGCAAAGCGGCTCCAGTTGGTGCCGAACTCGAACTCAAGCGGGATGCCGGTAACCACGCCGAGGGCAAAGCTGACGACGAAGATGCGCGTCCAGAAGCGGGCGGCGACGGCGTAACGCTCCTGCCCGGTCCAGAGATGCAGCGTGGCCAGAAGCGCGAGGAAGGAACCCAGCCCCATGGTGAGGATCGGGAACAGGTAATGGAACATCACCGTGAAGGCGAACTGCACGCGATGCGCGAACACGGCTTCCGTCACGCGTCACTCCCTGGTTCCGGTCACGCAGGGAGCGTCCGGAAACCTGATTATGACCCCGCGCCCTCGTCCTGTGTCCAGCGTGGGCGCGCGCGGCACGTTTTATGAGGACGAGAACGCCGGTCAGTCCTCAAGTCGCCATCCGGAGTAGGCGCGGACCACCAGCCACAAGCTACCAGCCACAAGCCACCCGCATCCAAGCCACCGCCATGACTAACAAAAAGCATGCCTCCGACAGCGTGGTACCGCGAGGGGATGTTTCCAAGCGGGTGGGAGTGGAACAGATCCGCCAGCGTGGTGTTAACGTCGCGGAACTTCTGGAGATGCTTATCGACGCCGCGGGCGCCGAATTCACCACCTACTACTACTACACCCTGTTGCGCATGAACCTGGCCGGCAAGGAAGACTACAAGGAAATCTGCGAGGATGCCCGCCTCGAGGACCGGGCGCACTTTGAGCTCATCACGCCGCGGATTTACGAGCTGGGGGGCCAATTACCCGCCGACATTCGCGCCTTCGCCGACCGGGCTGGGTGTCCGGACGCCTTCCTGCCCGGCTACTCCGGCGTCAGGGCGGAAGGAGCCAGGACGGTCGAGAAGCTGCAGGAACAAGGCTACAAGGCGGCCGACATCCTCGGGGTTCTGCTGGAGGCCGAACGGTGCGCCATCCGGACTTGGAGCGAGATCTGTGACGTGACCTTCGGTAAAGACCCGCGCACCTATGACATGGCTTCGCGCATCCTGCAGGAGGAGATCGAGCACGAGGCGTGGTTCCTGGAACTGTTGAGCATGGAGCGCGAAGGGATCAGCCGCCCCTCCGGCCACTTCCGGCGCGGCGACCCGGGCGAGGCCCCGTACAGCAAGAATCGCGGCTTTTATAACCCGTGACCGAAACGGCCTACCCGGTCGAGTTGCTGCTGCCCAGCGGTCGTCGCCTGCATCTGCTGGTCAGCAGCACTGACTACATACTTACGGCGGCCTACCAGGCGGCGCTCGACCTCCCCTCGCTCTGCCTGCAAGGCTGGTGCGTGACCTGTGCGGGGCGTGTACTCGGGGGAGGCGACTGGAACCAGTCCGACAGCCGCCGTTATTACCCGGAGGACCGCGCCGCCGGCTTTATCCTCCTCTGCACCGCCCGACCCCGCTCGCCGCTGGTCATCGCCACCCACCAGGGGGCGGCCATGCGCGCGCACCGCATCCGTCTTGGCTTGCCGGTGCCGGGAAGATTGATCGAGTAGATGTTGCGGCCTGTCAGCCGGCGACGGGCGGAGCAAACCCCCGCCTCGCCAGGTTCCGGCATCATGAACAGATGCCCCGGCAACGCATGGCGCGTTCGACCACGCTTCTGATGGCGCTCGGCACCGGCGTCACGGTGGGAAATCTCTATTACTGCCAGCCCCTGTTGGCGACGATGGCCGCGGACTTCAACGTCAGCGCGCGACAGATCAGCTGGGTGGCCACCCTGACGCAGATCGGGACCGCCTGCGGCATGCTGGCGTTCGTGCCGTTGGGCGACGTCATGGAACGGCGCGGGCTCACGACGCGGATGTGCATCGTTGCTGCAGGCGCGGCGCTGCTCACGGGCATGGCCCCTTCGCTTCCATGGTTGCTGGCGGCCAGCTTTCTGCTCGGCCTGACCAGCATCATTCCGCACCTGATCCTGCCGTTTGCCGCACACCTTGCGGCGGATGACGAACGCGGTCACGTGGTGGGGACGGTGCTCAGCGGCCTGCTGATCGGCGTCCTGTTGGCCCGCACGGCGAGCGGCCTTCTTGGAGCGGCGCTGGGCTGGCGTGCCATCTACTTTCTTGCCAGCGGGATGATGCTGGTGCTCGCCTGGGCGCTGCGGCGCCGGCTTCCGGTCAGTCCCCCCGCACTGCGCCTCCGTTATGTCGAACTGTTGCGTTCGATTCGCGGGCTCGCGGTGGAACATCCCTTGCTGCGGCAGGCGGCGATGATCGGCGCGCTGCTCTTCGGAGCCTTCAACGCGTTCTGGACCCCTCTTGTTTTTCGCCTCGGCGCTCCGCCCTACCACTACGGCGCCCGCGCCGCCGGACTGCTCGGACTGGTGGCCGCCTTCAGCGCCGCTGCCGCTCCGCGCATCGGCAGGCTGGTTGACCGCCGTTCGCCGCGCCTCGGCGTCGGTCTCGGCATCGGAATCGCTCTCCTGGGGTTCGTCGTCTTGTGGTCGACTGGGGCGCACATGGCCGGCCTGATTGCCGGGGTCGTGTTGCTCGATCTGGGCGTGCAGGCCGGCCATATCTCGAATCAAACCCGCATCTACAGCACATTTCCACAGGCGCGTAGCCGCGCCAACACGGTCTACATGGTGTCGTATTTCATCGGCGGCGCCTTGGGTTCGGCGCTGGGCAGCAACGGATGGGCCCGCTGGCACTGGAATGGAGTCTGCTGGGTAGGCTGCAGCTTCCTGTTCTTTGCCCTGCTCGTGCATGCAACGCGTGTGCATGACGAAGTGCCGGCTGCGGTTCCGGCGGGATAGATCCCGACGCGTCGCCCCTGTGGAAGTTCCTTTTGCTCGGTGCCTCCCATGCTTGAGTTGTGACGGTTCGCCTTCATGATCGCCACCTTTTGGAGCCTTTCTGAGCAAAGTTTGCGCGCGTGCTGCGGCGTTGCCCTGCAACCCTCGCGCGAAGTGCTCTGTTTTGAGCAGCTTACCTCGGACGGTGCAATGGCAAGCTAATTGCCTACATACCTGCAGATTTCTTGCACGGAGCACAACGACACTATGCGCAAGCTTTGCTTGGGTGGATTAATCGCACTGTTTGGGATGAGTCTCATGGCCTGCGGCGGCGGCGGCGGAACCAGCCCCGTGTTAACGCCCACCAGTTCAACCTCACCCATGGTGGTGACGGTCGGAGACGCGCCCCTGAACGGCATCCTCTCCGCCGAAGTCACGTTGTCAGCGGTTAACCTGATCAACGGCAGCACCAGCGTCTCGGTGCTCTCCAAACCGAAACAGGTGGAGCTCAGCGGCTTGGGCGTGGTGCATGAACCGCTCGAATTGACCACCGTGGCCACCGGTTCGTACACCGGCGTCTCGGTCACGGTGAGCGCCGCCCAAGTCACTTATCTTGATCCTGCCAGTGGCAGCCCGGTGGAAGCCGCGGCGACCTTGGTCAATCCGACCACGACCATCACCTTTACTCCGCCCCTGACCGTGACCAGTAAGGCGGGTGCGGACCTGCTTCTCGACTTTGATCTTTCAAAATCCTTTGACCTGACCAACGGCGCCGTGACGTTCACCCCGGTCATCAAGACTGTAGCCGCGTCGCTCGACAACGAAAACGATGACGCCAAGACGGTGCATCTCACCGGCAAGGTGACTGCGCTCACCGCGACCTCGCTCACCGTGCTGACGGAAGACTCGAGCACGCCGGTGACTTTCACGGTCAACGCCAATACCAAATTCGACGAGGATCTGTCCCTCTCGGCCTTGCAGACCGGTTCCATCGTGACCGTCCAAGGCGTCACGCAGACCGACGGCACCATTCTCGCCACCGAGATTGAAGCCAACGACAAGGGAGCCAACGAAGACAAGAACCATCACGGCGGGGAAGGCTTGGTCGTCGCGGTGACGCGCGACAGCACTGGCGCCCTGACCGCGCTTCAGATGGTCACGCGCGGCAGCTTCGAAAGCGATCACCTCGGCAAGACGCTCACGGTCAACATTGATTCGCATACGCAGTTCAAGTTGAGCGAGGCGGCCAAGAAGGCCGGCATGCTGGTCTTCGACGCCACCCAGATCTTCCCCGGCCAGGCGATTAATATTTCCGGCATGGCTGAGGATGACCATACAGCGGCCGCCACCGAAATCCGTCCCGCAGCGCTGGCGCTCCATGGCCAACTGGCGGCGGCAGTACAGGGCACGGCGCCCAACTACACCTACAGCCTGCAACTTGGGCCGAAGGCGGCCTTCGCTATCCTGGCCAAGACACTGACCGTGAATGGCGCCACCAACAGCAACACGCGTTACGAGAGCGACCAGTTGACGGCGGCCTCGTTCCCCGGCCTCAAGACGGGCGCGAACCTGACCGTGCGCGGCTACGCCACGCTCGGCGGCGGGGCGCTGACGTTCCTCACCAACCGCGTGCGGCAGGAAGACTAACCCGCTCGCAGCAACCCGACCCGCAACCAGCCCCGGTCTTCGGACCGGGGCTTTTTTATCGTCCGCGCGCGCGGCGGCGCTCGGTTGACCGTCCCGCACCAGCGGTATACTCGCGGCGTAGGAGGTCGCCATGCGACGCACGCCACGACGTCAGTTCCTGCAGACACTGGGCCAGGGGGCCGGCGGCCTGCTGCTCGCTCCTTCCCTGCTCGCCGCATTGCCGGCAGCCAGCCCCGTCCGCAAGTACGCCCACGACCGCGTCCTGCTCGGACACACTGGCATTCGCGCTTCCCGCCTCGCCTTGGGAACGGGAACACATGGTTCCGGACATGCCTCCGACCAGACGCGCATGGGCATGGAGCACTTCCATGACCACTTCCAACACGCCTTCGAGCAGGGCATCAATTTCTGGGACACCGCCGACCAGTACGGCAGCCATGATTTTCTGCGCGCCATGCTGCAGCGGATTCCGCGCCGCGAGGTGGTCATCCTCACCAAGACCCACGCCAGCACCGGCCCCGAGATGGAAGCCGATCTCGACCGCTTCTGCCGCGAGATCGGAACGGACTACCTGGACATCGTCTTGCTGCATTGCATGTTGAATGCCGCCTGGCCGCAGGAAAAGGCCGGCGCCATGCAAGTGCTGGAGCAGGCACGGGAAAAAGGTCGTATTCGTGCCCACGGGGTCTCCTGCCACAACTTCGGCGCCATGCAAGTCGCTTCCCGCCTGCCGTGGGTGCAGGTGGAGTTGCAACGCATTAACCCGCTGGGAGTCCCGATGGATGCGGAACCGCCCAAGGTGATCGCCCTGCTGCGCGAGATGAAGGCGGCGGGACAGGCCGTGGTGGGCATGAAGATTTTTGCCGAAGGGCGCTTGAGCCACCAGCCCGACCTGGCACTCGGCCACGCCATCCGCCTCGACTGCCTGGACGCGTTCACCATCGGCATGATGGGGCCCAGCCAGCTCGACGACGTGGCCCACCGACTACCGCTGCTTTCGGTGGCGTGAGCCACTGCGCTGAGGACTGCGCCGCTGCTGCAGCCTCGCGGAAGGGCGCTTCATGGGCGCCCATCGCCCGGGGCTGGCTGCTGCCACTTGTCCAACGTCGCAGTGGACGTCCTAGTGCGAGTGCTTGACGGGTCGCACGAAGCGGCGCTTGCCGGGCTTGACGGGCTTGGCGGGCTTATTGGGCTTGCTGGGCTGGGTGGCCTTGGCATGGTTGACCCGGCCGGCCTTGGTCTGCTCCGTGGCGCTCGCTACGGGCCGCTCCGTGGCGGGCATGTCTCTCATCTTGGTCTTGGGCTTGGGAAGCTGGTTTTCCGCCACATGCAGCGGGCAGACCGGAACCGGCGCCACTTTCTTCATGCGCATGGGCTTGCCCCACTTGGCTATGCACTCCTGGCCGGCCGACAACTGCAGGGCGTGAGCACCCTTGGCCGCCCCACGGGCCGCGATTTCCAGATGCCCTTCATTCAAACTGAAGCTGCTGTCCTTCTCGTTGCGGACATGCACCCAGCCCTCGGTCCCACGCAGCCCGCCCACGGCGGTGGGCGTCACCAGGTCGGTCTGCTGATGCAGGCTCTTGGTCATCTTGAACCACACGTCGCCCAGGTAGATCTCGATACGGCGCAATGTTTCGCCTCCACCCATGGCCTGCGAAGCATTGACCGTGACATTGCTGCCCACGTCGAGAACGAGAGTCGAGCCGTCGCCAAGGTAATTGACCTCGGCGCGCCCGCGCTCGGTCGCCACCTTGTCGCCGTCAAAGAGGTCCACGGGCGCGGCGGTCACAGCCGACCACGTCTGGCCGTGTCGCACACTGACCTGTCCGGTGGCGGCGCCAAGACGGGCCACCGGGCTCTGCGCCGCGGCGCCCATGGACAACAGCAGACCTATAAGCCCGTATTCCAATTTGTGTCGCGTCATGCGTGGAACGCCTCCCGCTTTCAATGTAACAACCCCGTCAACGGTCTACAGTTGCGGCGCCCGCCTGTTTGGCGAGCTTCTCCAGATAGTAAGCCGCGCAGGCATCGTCGGGACGGCGAGCCCGGGCGATGTTAAAAGCGGTTTCCGCCGCCCCCCAGTCCTGACGACGGAAGGCCTCCCGGCCGGCGCCAAACGCCTCCAGCCATGCCGCATCCGGCGCGGCATCGGTGTGCGCCCCGAGCAGCTCATAGACACTCAACTCCTGGCTGCGACCGCGGATCTGCACCCGGTCCACCTCGCGGAAGTGGAACGCGTCGCGGGCCGCTTCCCAGGTGTCAGGCCCGACCAGGATCTGCGTGCCATAGGTTTTATTGAGGGCCTCGAGACGCGCCGCAATATTCACGGCATCGCCAATCACGGTGTAGGAGAACCGCTTGGCGGAGCCGATATTACCCACCACCATGGGCCCGGTATTCAGCCCCAGGCCACAGTTGATCCGCCAACCCTTGGCGTCGGCCAGCCGCGTCTCCGCCCAGACATCGCGCAAGGCGAGAAACTCGCGGCGCATGGCGAGAGCAGCGGTGCAGGCGCGGCGGGCATGATCCGGCTGCTGGACCGGAGCACCCCAGAAAGCCATGACCTGGTCGCCGACGAATTTGTCGAGCACGCCCTCCGCTGCGAAGATGACCTCCGTCATGCGGTTGAAGAACTCGGTCAGCATGCGGACCGTCTCTTCCGGAGAAATACCTTCCGCCAGGCTGGTGAAGCTGCGAATGTCGCAGAACAGCGCCGTCAACTCGCGGCGCTCCCCACCCAGGCACAGGCGTTCGGGCGTGGCGAGCAATTCCCCGATCACCTTCTGATCGAGGTACTGCGCAAAGCTCCGCTCGACCTGCTTGCGATAGCGCTCCTCGGAGAAGTAGTTGACGATCAAGGTGCCCGCCAGGAGGGTCGCCATCGTTCCCAAGGGCGACACCAGCGCCAGCGACTTGCCGGTGTGGATCACGATCCAGCCCAGTCCCACCTCCACCACGATCAGAAACGCTGCGCCGAACAGAGCGGTGATCTCGATCCCCCACGTGCGACTTCGCGGCAGAATGAAAAACCCGATCAGCGCCAGCAGCGCGAGCAATCCCTGCGACGCCAGTCGCGTGCGCCAATTGGCGACCAGGAAATCGTGCTGCAGCAGGTTACCGATGGCGTTGGCATGTACCTCCACGCCCGGCATGAAGCGCGCCATCGGGGTGGTCCAGACGTCGCCGCTGGCCGTGGCGGTGACGCCCAGCAGCACGAGGCGGCCGCGCAATGTCGCGGCCGACACGCGGCCCGCCAGCAGGTCGGCGGCGGAAACGGCCGGGTACGTTCCCGCTCCGCCGGCAAAACGCACCAGCAAACGGCCGCTCTCATCGGTCGTGACTGGACCGTTGCCGAAGGTCAGGCTCTCAACGCGCTGCTGGCCAATGAGCGCCTGTGGCGCATCTCCCCCCAAGTAGGCTCTGGCCAGCTCGAGGTCAAACGACGGATAGAGGGCGTCACGATAGCGGATCAAAAGCGGCATCCAGCGGATCGTGCCGTCCTCGCCGGGTAGCAGATTCAAGTGTCCGAAGCTGTGCGCTGCCCCTGACAGGCGGGTGGCGTTCAGTTGCACGCCTGCTGCGAGCGGCACCGGAACTTGGTTCAGCCCGCCGCTCACGCCCGGCAAATAGCGGATCTGCCGTATGCGGCGCGCGTCCAATTCCGGCGGCGCGGACGCCAGCGGGGTGTCGGGATCTGCTTGAAACTCGAAGTACATCCCAATCACGGCATTGCCGCAATGTTCCAGGGACGTCTTCAGTTGGTCGAGGCCCTTGTTCTCTTCCGCCTCCAGTTGCCGGCTGCCCTGGCCGGTGTAGATGAAATCCACCCCCACCACCCGTGGCTGCAGCCGGCACAGCGAGGTCAAGGTCTGCGCCATCAGCGCCGGAGGCCAGGGTACCGGTCCATAACGCCGTACGGCGCGGTCATCCAGCGTGACAAGCACGATGGGGGAAGCTGGGTGGCCGGGGGGCGATCTGCGCAGGGCGACGTCGCGCGCCTCCACCTCGAGGCGTTGCAACAGGCTGCTACCGGCCAGTGCCATCCACAGCAGAGGAGCGAGGATGCAGACCAGACGGACCAGATAAGTGCTGCGACGAGCCGGCGTCATCGGGGCTGGGCTGACGCTATCACAGACGCTGGCGCGACGGCCAAGTGGAAGGGAGGATGGAAGCAAACATCCCTTTTTCCCTTCCTCCCCCTCCCTGTCGTCAGGTTCGTCGTCTGCGATCCCGGCTCCACGGCAGCCGACTCGGCGGGCCACTCGACCAACGCTTAGAACGCCACGCGCAGTTGCAGCCCGGCCTGGCGCGACACGCCCAGCGCCGTCCCGGAAAGCAACCCGGCGAAGTTGATCAGATTGACCTGGTTGGTCAGATTGCGCACGTCCATCTGCAGTCGCCCGGTCACGCCGCGACGTTCCCACAAGCGCCTCCCCACGGAAGCGTCGAACGTGAGTTGCGGACGCACCCGGCCGCGCGCGAAATTGACGCGGTCCAGCACCGCCTGGCCGTAGGCCGCCGCCAGCGCGACGGGATCGGCGTCACCCAGTTCGACCGGCAAACCGCTGTTGAACTGTGCCGCCAGACTGACCCAGCTCGTTGTTCCCAACTCGCGGCGCACGCGGGCCCGCGCCGTTTGGCGCTGGTCCTGCGAGATGGGAAGCCAGACGCCGGGCTGTTGCAACGCCTCCGCGGGCTCCAGAAACAGACCTCCGGTCAAAGGCAGACGGGCTACGCCGAGCTGATAGCTGTAGTTGATCCCGCCACTCCAGGCTCCCCAGCCTGGCAACTCAACGCTGCCTTCCAAGCCGCGGATACGCGCCCGCGAGAAGGCAATTGGCAAACTGATCGAGGTTCCCAGAAGCGGATCATCGTCGGCGAAATGCCGCAGCTCACGCAGGAACAGATCGGCCTCCACCTGCACATGCCGTCCTGCCATCTGCGAGAGGCCCCACTGCCAGAAGTTGCCGCGGCTGGGTGGCACGGGCAGGAGAAGCGCCCCGGGCGACAGACGCTCCGCTGCCGGCGAACTGGCGAGCAAGAGGTTCTCCGCCGCGGGGGTCTCAAACACGCGATCGTAGGAGGCATGAAGCCCCAGCCCGATGGAGGGCCAGGCCCGCGCCAATGCCAAGCGCGGGCTGATCGCGTGCTCGTGCACCCTCAGGTGGTAGTCGTCCCAGCGAGCCCCGGCACTCAGGACCCACGGACCGTGATGCCAGCGGTCTTCGAGGTAGAAGCCAGGTTCCCGGTCCCTCGCCCGATCACGAAATTGAAAGTGGTCGGGGACACTGGGCGCGAAAACCGTAGGATCCGTGACGCGAAAGGCGAAGTTCTCCCGCACCACGCCCCACACGACATCCGCACCCGCTTGCAAATCCTGGGTCCGCCCGTGAGCAGCCAGGCTGCCCTGCAGATAGGCTTCCCGCCGCTGGCGCACCTGCGCAAGGTCGAGCGGCGTGGATTGGGCGTTCGAGGCGAGCGTGGCACGCAGCGAGCGCAAGCTGAAGTGGGTTGCGGCCAGCAGTCGCGGTGTCAACAACCATTGGCCTTCCAGACTGATTGCCCGCTCGCCATTCTTGCGGCGCTGCCGCTGTCCCGCCGTCTCCTGCTGCCGCTGGTTGGGGACTTGAAAGGCGGCCGACCCTTCGCGGTACGCCGCGCGCACATAGCCCCGTGCCAACTCCTGCGCGATGCCAAGCTGCAGCGCGTGGTCGGCGCCATGATTGGTGTAGTTCTCGATCACGGGCGGATCCAGATATCGCTGCGTCCTGCCGCCCTGCAGAGCGGCACTCAGCGTGGTGGGACCACGCTGCCATTGACCGCTCATTCCCCCGGAATGCGTGTCGAAACTTGCGCCGCCCAGATCCGCCGCGCCGTGCACGCCGGGATGGGTCACGATCGTGGAGGCGACCGCGACCACGCCGTCCAATTTACGACCGTACTCAGCGGGGTAAGCGGCGGTGAGCACCGTGACACTGTCGGCACTCACATTGCCAAGCGGCGGGGCAAAAGCCGGGGAGCGGTTTTCATCCAGTGGGATGCCATCCACCAGGAACTGCGTCCCATATTCCGCACCGCGCGGATGTAGCACGCCGTTGGCCTCCAGCAACCACCCGGGTTGCGCAGCAATGGCATCCAGCAGTGTCCGGCCCGGTTGACCCAGCGGCGCTTCTGCCAGCACCTGACCTCTCAGCAGCGATGGCGCCCCGAGCGCCTCGGTTTCCGGCCGGACCGCCTTCACCTCGACCCGAGTGCTCACTGCAGCCACCTGCAGCGAGACGATTCGGTGCAGCGGCACCGTCGAGTGCAAAGCAAGGCTGGACACGGAAGAATGAAAGCCCTGGGCGGTAATGCGTACCGTATAGATTCCGAATGGAAGACCGTGCGCCACCAGCACGCCTCCGGCGTCCGTCGTCCCCGATTGCTGCCAGCCCCGCCTCGCGAGAACCACCACCGCACGCATGCCGTGGCCGGCGGAGTCGGTGACTTGGAGATGAAGTTGTCCACCTCCTGCCTGCCCTGCGCAGAGCCCGCAGAAACCCAACAGTACAAGCGCCCCCCGCAGAAACCGACGGTGTGTTCCCGAGCGGAGAACGCGCCCGTCATTGCTCACGCTGGCATTCGTCGCACTTGGCACAGCAGGTGTCCGCAGCAGGCACGTTGCCAGCTTCTCAATATTTGCATGGTGACGGGCCTCTCTGACCTTAGGCTCACCATCCAAGTCTCCCGAGGAGATTCACGATGGCGCTCAAAGAAGGTGAAGTGTACGAGTGTTCCAGTTCGGAATGCGGTTGCGAGATTCAGGTCACGCGCAGCGCATCTTCCAAGTCTGACAGCGATCAGCAGCCACGCTGCTGCTGCGGCGAAGAGATGCAGCGCAGTGGGCCGCAGCGCCGGAGCGCCTGACGCTGGCGCGTCGGCCCTGCGTGGGGCTTCCCACCCCAGCGCTCCAGCTGCGGCCGCCGGGGACCCCGATTCGCATCCGACGCTCTCTTTGGATCGCTGCCCCGTTGCCCCGGCTCTGGCCGACGACTTCGACTGGCGCTACCGGACCGCCTGCAGGAATTGCGGGCGCTGGAGACACTGGGGAACCCCATTGAAACCGTTCGGAAGGACGCCGATTCAGCAGGATGGCGGCTGCGGCCCTGACTGCTCGGCGATGAATTCGCCCAGCTTTCCGCGAATCTGGTCGCGGATCGCTCGAAAGGCGGCCAAGCGCTCCGCTTCTCCGCCCTTGACCGCAGCCGGGTCGGAAAAACTCCAATGCAGGCGACAGGCTGAGCCCGGGAAGACGGGGCAATTCTGCGCGGCGTGATCGCACACCGTAATCACCCAATCCCACGATGCGCCGCGATATACATCCAGCGACTTCGACTTCTGCCCGGAAATATCAATCCCCAGCTCGCGCATGACGCTGACCGCCTCGGAGCGCAGCGCGGTCGGGTGCGTTCCCGCGCTGGCGACCAAGAACCATCGGCCGCCCTCAGCGCGGAGTAGTCCCTCCGCCATCTGGCTGCGTGCGGAATTGCCGGTGCAGAGAATCAGCACGCGAATTGGGGCAGGTGCGGTCATCGCTCGATCTCCCGGGCCGGCAGGCGTGGCGCCGACCCGATTTGTTGCTTGGTCGAGCGATTGACCACAAAGAAAAGTGACGAAGTAGGTTGCGGCCATAGCCCCCGCCGCCTCGGCCAGCATGAATCCCGGGGCGTCGGCAGGACGAATTCCGGCGAAGGTGTTCGTGAGCATGCGCGCCAGCGTGACAGCGGGATTCGCGAATGATGTGGAGGACGTAAACCAGTACGCACCCGCAATGTATGCGCCCACGGCATATGGAACGGCGCCCGGCCGGCCCCGGCCACAGAGATGAATAACGGCGATCAGGCCGAACGTCGCTATAAATTCACCGAATTCCTGCCCGCCGCCAGCGCGCACATGCTGCGACCGCGCAAAAGACGGCAGGCCAAACATCAGGTGTGCGGCCGCCACGCCGGCAACGGCCCCCGCAAGTTGCGCGACGAGGTACGCCGGCACGTCGCCCCAGCGATGATCCATTCGCCATGCCGCCACCAGGGTTACGGCCGGGTTGAAATGGGCGCCAGAAATGGACTCGAACACCAGAATGAGGGCAATCAGCGTGGCCGCAGTCGCAAGCGTGTTGGCCAACAAAGTCAAAGCGATGTTCCCTGCTGCCAAGCGTTCCGCCATGATGCCGGAACCGACCACTGCGGTCAGCAGGAACCCGGTCCCGACGGCTTCAGCCATCGCCCGCCTGAGCAGGTCGACGCGCTGTCCGCTCATCGCTCCGGCTTTCGGGCGCGAATGAAGGCGCTCATGAAGTGGCCATCCACTTCCGGGGCAATGCGATCAAGGTCCAACCCTTCGGCCTCCAGAAATTGCCGGGCATCGGCAGCGCGATAGATCCGCGTCGGTTCAATCGAAATTTCATTAAAACCCGCGACTCCGAGCAGATTGCGATACTCGTCCTCCTCAAGGGCGCCCGCGACGCAGCCCACCCACAGCTCCACGCTGCGCCGGATCTCCGGGGCGACCGCGCCGCGTACAACCACATCGGAGACCGCGAACCGCCCGCCAGGACGCAGCACGCGGAAGGCCTCGCTCAGGACGGCGCCCTTATCCGCCGCCAGATTGATCACGCAGTTTGAGATCACCACGTCCACGCTCGCGTCGGGCAGAGGAATATGTTCGATCTCCCCTTTGAGGAATTCGACATTGGTGACCCCCGCCTGCTGTTGGTTGGCGCGGGCGAGCGCCAGCATTTCGTCCGTCATGTCCAGACCGTACGCCTTGCCCCCAGGGGCGACGCGACGCGCCGAGAGCAGCACGTCAATGCCGCCGCCCGAACCCAGATCGAGCACGATCTCACCGGGTTGCAGCGTGACCAGCGCGGTGGGGTTGCCGCAGCCGAGCGAGGCCAGCACCGCAGCCTCCGGCACTTGCTGCGCCTGCTCACGGTCATAGAGGTCCCCACTGATCGGGTCCCCACAAGCGGCTTCGCCGCAACACCCTTTGCCGTGTTGAACCTTGGTTGCCAACTCGGCATAACGCTCGCGCACCGCCTCACGGACTTGTAATGCATTCATCTTTCGCTCCTTTAACCGCAGCACTTGATCATCTGCTCGGGTCGGACCGCGTGATTGCGCGTACAGCACTCGGCGTACAAGAAACCCAGCAGGTCTTGCAGCGCCGCCGTGTTCGCGCGATACCACAGATAGGTCCGGTCGCGTTCGACGAGCACCAGCTCTTCCAGCTTCAGTTTTTCGAGGTGGTGCGACAGCGTCGAGCCGGGAATCTGTAGTTCATTCTGGATTTCGCCCACGACCATGCCAGTCGGATGAGCCGCCAGGAGCAGGCGCATGATGCGCAGCCGCGGTTCGGTGCCCATGGCGGAAAACATATCGGCGAAGCGCGCGATGGTGGCTGCCATATATTTCGACAATACTAGAATCATGGAATCTGTCAAGACCGAGGCCACCCACTGCCCACATTCCCCACTGGACATCCCAACTCTCCCTTCTGCCTTGTATCCGCTGCCGAAGTGAGACAAGCTGACGATGCCATCGAGGGCACACATGCGACGCTTTGTCATCACGATCGTTTCTTTGGGACTGTCGGCGTCCTGCTGGGCATCCGCGCCCAAGACTGCCAACTCGGACGTGGATCCGGTCGTCGCAGCCCACCGAGTCCTCGATCAGGCTCTGCATGACTCCAACGCCGAGAAGCGCGCCCAAGCCGTGGCGGCCACCGGCGCGGTCGGACTTCATCCGGATGCGGTGCGAGCAGTCGAGGCCGCCCTGCACGACAAGGATCTTCTGGTACGCGAGATGGCCGCCGCGACCCTGGGAGTGATGCAGTCCCGTCACTCCATTCCCGCCCTACGCGCGACCCTCGACGACAGGCCGGAGGTGAGCTTCACGGCCGCGCTCTCGCTCTGGGACATGGGCGACCGCACCGGGCGCAATGTATTGATTGCGGTGCTGACGGGCAAAGAAAAAGACTCGCCCGGCCTGGTACAGGGCGCGTTGCGCAGCGTGGGTCGTACATTCCACAACCCGGGAGAGATGGCGATGCTGGGTGTGCACGGCGCCGCCGACCTGATGGGACCGGCGGGCATGGGGGTGGGCTTGGCGGAAGACGCGACCAAGGACGGCGACGCCCCGGGTCGCGCCCTCGCCGCCATTCATCTGGGACGCGACTCCGACCCCGCCACGCTTGCCGTCCTGCAGGCGGCGCTGACCGACAAGCGTTCCAGCGTGCGTGCGGCAGTGGCACGCGCCCTCGGACAACGCGGTACGCCCAGCAGCATCGCCAAACTGCAGCCCCTGTTGAGCGACAGTCACGCGCGGGTGCGCCTCGAAGCCGCCGCCGCCATCTTGCGGCTCGGCGAGGAGCGTGCGACACGACGGTAGCGTGATCCGACGTTGGATTTTGGTTGTTGGCTGTTAACTGCGGGGCGAGGAGCCGCCCGGGAGATTTCTGCGGGCGGTCCGGTACCACCCTGCTGGATTCGCCAACGGGTCACGTGTCGGCCAGCGTCCCAGCAGGCAGCATGACGTTTCCGTTCTATCTCGGGTTCGGAGCTTGGGCGGTGCATCCGCACTTGGTCTTTGAGTGCCTGGGTTTCCTGACCGCATGGCTGGTGTACCGACGGCAACGACGTTTGTTCGGCGACACGCTTCCCTCCTCTGAGCGCGCGCGTGTCCTGGTCGCGGCTGCCTTGGGAGCCGTCGTGGGGAGCAAGCTGCTGCACTGGCTGGAAAATCCCCTTCTGACTTGGTCGCAACGTCACGACTTGTTGTACCTCATGGGCGGCAAGACCATCGTGGGCGGGTTGCTGGGAGGACTACTGGCGGTCGAATGGAGCAGGAAGCGTCGCGGGCTCATAAAGGCCAGCGGCGACCTGTTCGCCATCCCCTTGGCGCTGGGCATCGCGGTGGGACGCCTGGGCTGTTTCCTGACGGGCCTCGACGACGCGGACGTGGGAATGCCAACGCACTTGCCCTGGGGCGTCAACTTCGGTGATGGCATTCCCCGCCATCCCACCCAGCTCTACGAACTCTGCTTTGCTTTGGCCCTGGCCTGGGCACTGACGCGTCTGCGCTTCCGCATGCCGCGGCAAGGTGACCTTTTCAAGCTGTTCATGGTGAGCTACCTGGGTTTTAGGCTGGTTGTGGACTTCATCAAGCCTGTCCTGCGCTTCGGGGGCCTGACGGTCATCCAGTGGGCAGCGCTGTTCGGGCTCGCATGGTACGCCCGCGACATCGTGCGCTGGGTGCATGACATTTCAGGCCTTGACAGGAATGCCCAGCAGGGAGAGCAGCGGCATACGGCCCCGGGGAACACATGACCGAACGAATCTCTGCATCGGACCACTGATCGTCGACCGCTTCGCTGCCGTCCACGTCCAGGGAGGCGGGCGCGTCTCTTAAAATAACAACCATGCACGTTCCTCTCGATCCTCTACGTTATCCAGCGGGCAAGTTCCAACTGCCGCATCCTCTCACTGCGCAACAGACCGAGAGTTGGATTGCGGAGATCTCAGCGCTTCCGGGCGCGTTGCGCGCGGCCGTGGCGGGCCTGACCAAGAACCAGCTCGATACCCCCTACCGTCCCGAGGGCTGGACGGTCCGGCAGGTGGTCCATCACGTGCCCGACAGCCACCTGAACGCCTATCTGCGCTGCAAGTTCGCCCTCACCGAACACGAGCCCACCATCAAAGCCTATGCCGAAGATCGCTGGGCAGAGCTGGCTGATGGCAAGAGCGGTCCGGTCGCCCCGTCGCTGCAGCTTCTTGCGGCCTTGCACGAGCGCTGGGTCCGCCTGCTGCGATCGCTTTCGTCCGCGGACTTGGCGCGCCGCTATACCCATCCGGAAACCGGCGTCAAGACGCTGGGCGAGACCATCGGCCTCTATGCCTGGCATGGTCGCCATCACGTGGCACACATCACGACGCTGCGGCAACGCATGGGTTGGATGGGATGACCACACCTGATTCCGGCGCGACGTAGAGGACGCTGCCCCGTCTTTGCTACTGTGCCTGCATGCCTTCGCAACCACCCGCTTGGGACGCAACGGTCGCCCTGCGCCACTTGACGGAGACGGACTCGCGCTTGGGCGCCCTGATCGCACGCGTGGGCGCCTGCCAGATCCGCAGTGAGGCGAAGCTCTCGCCCTACGCTTCGCTCGGCCGCGCCATTGTCTATCAGCAGCTCTCGGGCAAGGCCGCCGGTACGATCCTTGGGCGCTTCAAGAAGCGATTCGGACGGGGCCGCTTCCCTTCTCCGCAAGCCATTCTGCAGGCCAGCGAAGCGGAGATGCGCGCCGTCGGCCTTTCGCGCAACAAAACCTTGGCGCTGAAGGATCTGGCACAGCACAAGGTGGCGGGCCACGTCCCCACCCTCTCGCAACTGCATGCCATGGAGGACGATGCCATTGTTGAACGTCTGGTCGCCATTCGCGGCATTGGACGCTGGACGGTCGAGATGATGTTGATCTTTCATCTCGGTCGCCTGGATGTGCTGCCGGTGGACGACTACGGCGTCCGCAAGGGCTTCGCCCGGTTGTACCGCAAGCGGCGCCTACCTACGCCGCGCGAGCTGGCGCAGCACGGTCGCCGCTGGCGTCCCTATCGTTCAGTGGCGAGTTGGTACCTGTGGCGCGCGCTGGAAGAGTCCTGACTCAGCCACAATCAACCACCCAAATCCAATAACTGGGTGCGTCACAGTCGGTACACACGCAGCGCATTTTCGTAGAACAGTTTCTGCCGTTCGGCCGCACTGCGGTCCTGAACGATGGACTGCAGCGCCGCGAGCCACTGACCGAAACTGGCGGCGAGGGTGCAGACCGGCCAGTCGCTACCGAACAGCACGCGGTCCCAGCCGAAGCACTCGATGACATGCTCGACATAGGGACGCAAGTCGTCTGCGGTCCAGCCCTCCAGGTCGGCGTAGGCCACCAGCCCCGAGATTTTGCAGACAACGTTGGGCAGCGCGGCCATGCTCTGGATACGCTCCCTCCACGGGTCCAGCACCCGCTCTTTCACCAGCGGTACGCCGCAATGGTCGAGGATGAACTGAACCCCCGGCGTGGCCCGTACCAGGCTGTGGGCGATGGGCAACTGCCGTTCCAGAACGCAAAGATCAAACGTCAGGCCCGTGCCGGCGAGGCTGGCAACATGGCGACGAAACAGTTCCCCCTGGCCAACGGCATCGGGCTCGGTGTGCAGAATGCGGCGCAGCCCTTTGAGCTTGGGGTGGCCGCTGATCTGCGCCAAGGCGGCGGCAAAATCCGGGGATTCCGGACGAGCACAGGCCACCACGCCTGCGAGCGGATTGGCCTCCTCCGCCAAGGCGAGGAGAGCCCGGGTTTCATCCAACTGGTAGGCCACATCCACGTCCGCCTCGACGTGAACGCTCTTCTCGACGCCCAGTCCGGCAACGGCCGCCAGGTAGTCGGCCATGCGAAAACTGCGATTGAGAACGGGATTGCCGGCGCACCAGGAATAGGGGAGGCGGTCCAAGTCCCAGAGGTGCTGATGGGTGTCAATCAGGCGCATTGTACTGGTTCGTAGTTCGTGGTTCGTAAAGCGAGGTTGGTGGTTGCAGGAGTTGGCGCGGTCAACGCAGGCCGAGAATACTTCAGCCACGAACTGCGTACCCACCCGTCTAGTCCTCGAGGATGCGGCTGACGGCGGCGGCCAGGCTTTCGAGCTGGAACGGCTTCTCGATATAGTGCTCGACGCGTGCCGCGATGTCTTGCCGAATGTGCGCATCCTCCATGTAGCCCGACATCAGCAGCACTTTGAGCGAGGGGTGGGTCGTGCGGATGCGCTCCACCATCTCGCGTCCTCCCAGGCCCGGCATGACGACGTCGCTGATGATCAAATCGAAGCGCGCCGCGGGCGCGTCAACTTTTTCTAAACCCTCGTGCCCGCTTGCGGCCGTCGTGACGGTGTAGCCCTTGGCTTGCAAGAACTCGCAGACCAGGTCGCGGACACTGGCCTCATCCTCCACCAGTAGAATCGTCCCTGAAACCCCTTTCGCGCCCGGGAGGCTGGGCGCATTCGGCGCCACCTCGACGGGTTCCTGGGTGGCAGGAAAGTAAATCTTAAAGGTCGCGCCCTGCCCCGGCTGCGACTCGACCTCGATGCGGCCGCCACTCTGCGACACTGCACCGTAGACCATGGAAAGACCCAAGCCGGTGCCCTTGCCGACTTCCTTGGTGGTAAAAAAGGGTTCAAAGATCCGTCCCTGGGCCTCGATCGGGATTCCGGTTCCGGTATCGCTAACCGTGAGCAACACCCAGTCACCATCCGCGCCGCTGACCCCGTCGGTCGCGATCCGCAGCGATCCACCGCCAGCCATGGCATCGCGAGCATTGACTGCGAGATTGATGATGATTTGCTGAATCTGGGCAGGATCGGCCCTGATCCTTTGCTTCGCGGCCGCTGGCTGGACCTCCAGCCGGATATCTTCCCCAATAAGGCGGGGGAGCATGGTGCCCGCCTCAGCCAGCACCTGGTTGAGATCCAAAACCACCGGCTGCAGCACCTGTTTGCGGCTGAAGGCCAGTAACTGCGACACCAACGTTTGGGCGCGATCCGACGCCTGCAGGATGGCGGCGATCTTACGATCCAAGTTCGGGTCGGAACCCGCGGGAGTCATGGCCAACTCTGCGTAACCGCGAATCACGGTCAGCAGGTTATTGAAATCGTGGGCGATGCCCCCGGCCAGACGCCCTAAGGCTTCCATTTTTTGCGCGTGGCGGAGCTGATCCGACAAGAACACGACCTCGGCCTCGGCGCGCTGCCGTTCCGCTCTGATCCGCAATGTGCTGATGCCGTACGCCACATTGCCGGCCAGCTCGCGCAGCAGCCCGACCTCATCGGGATCGAAGACTCCCTCCTCGGTGGAATAAATATTGATCGCGCCGAACACTCCTGTTTCCCCGCTCAGGGGCAGCGCAATCGTGGCGCGGAAACCGGCCGCGATGGCCCGTTCGCGCCAGGGCGCAAAGCGGGGATCGGTGAGCGCGTTTCCAACCATGCATACCTCGCCAGTGCGTAGCGCCGTGCCTACCGGTCCGCGGCCGTCGGGGGTGTCGCCCCACTCCACCTGGAGGGCACGAAGATAACCGCTGACATCTCCGTGCTGGGCCACGATGCGCACCGTCTTGGCCTTGTCAGGCAACGGTTCGGCCACCCAGGCAAGACGGTATCCGCCGGTGGTCACGATGATGCGGCAGATCTCGGCCAACAATTCCGATTCCTCGCGCGCCCGGACCAGTTCCTGATTGCAGCGGCTGAGCGCCAGCAACGCCCGGTTGAGGCGCTTGACCTCACTCACGTCGCGAAAAATGCCGAGCAGCACGGGACGCCCATCGAGGTCAGTGGAACGCGCACTCGCCTCCACCGTCACGGTGCGGCCATCGCTGCGGCGCAGCTTCAGTTCCAGGACCCTGCCGTGTCGGGTCGTCACGGCATGGCGCAAGAGCTGCGCACCTTGCAGCCTTTCCCCTTCCGGGTAGAGGTCGGCCTCCCGCATACCCGGGAAGTCCTGGGCGTCAACCCCCAGCAGTTCCGCCATACGGTCATTGGCCTCCAGCAGCAGGCCATCTGCCAGGTCAATCACGACGATCGCGTCGCTCGCCGCATGCAACAGGTGCCGATAACGTTCCTCGGTCCGCTGTTGCCGAACCTGCAGTTCGGCGCTTTGCACCGAGTTGCGGTAGTTGTCATAGAGCACGCCCACCGCGCGCGTCAGGGTCTCGATAATGTCCTGTTCGTGCTGTCCGTATCCCCCGGGACGGTTGGCAAGAGCGATCATGCCCACCACCTCGCTCCCCTTGTGAATGGGCACGCCGAGGAAATTGTTCAGGGGCGGTTGGTCGGGCGGCAGCTGAGCCCCCGGGTCATGCGGCGCCTCATTGGACACGACCGCATGCCCGGACGTGATCACCGTACCGAAGAGGTTGTCGAGCTTTGGGAATTCGAGATAGCCCACCTCCCGGTAGCGAGCCTGCGCCGCCTCATAAAACCGGCGATTGACAGTTTGCGACCATACGATGCCCTCGTGCGCCAGGATACGAAGCATGTCGCCGATCATCACCCCGACGAAACCGTACTCGCTCTGCGTCTTTTTCAGCGCGGCCTGCAGCAGGATCTCGCTGGCGCGATGCCAGCTGCCGGTCTCGAGAAACGCGCTCATCGCATCACTCACCACCAACAGTTGTTCCGAGGTTTCGCGCAGCGCGTCTTCTGCGCGCCTCCACTCGGTGACGTCCTGCACTGTGCCGAACATCTCCGTCGCTGCGCCCGCTTCATCCCGTAACACGTCGCCCGAACAGGCATGGATGCGTTCCTCGCTGCCGGGCGGCGTCACCCGCGTCTCATAGGAAAAGGATTGCGGACTCTTGCGAGCACGGGTGAGCACCTCGTCGACGCGTAAGCGGTCGTCGGCCTGCAGCCACTGCAGGTACTGCTCGTAGGAGGGGACGCATGTTTCCGGCGGCAAGCCAAACAGGCGGAACATCTCATCCGACCAGCTCATTCGCCGACTGCGCAGATTCCAGTGCCAGGTACCGACGTGGGCAACGCGCTGAGACCGGGCCTCGCAGGCGGTCAACGACTGCCGATCGCCGGCACGCTCGATCGCAATGCCGGCCAGACGGGCGAAATGCTGGATGAATGCGGTTTCGACGGGAGTCGGCGAGCGGACGTCGCGATAGTAGCTCGCGAACGAACCCCGAACTCTGTCACGACTGTCGAAAATCGGCTCCGACCAGCACGCTTTCAGACCCAGCGGGGCGGCCGCTTCCACACAATCCGCCCACAACGGGTCATGCTCAATATCACTGACAATCACCGTCTGCTTGCGGTACACCGCCGGGCCGCAGACGCCCCGCTGCGGACTAATCGTCGCACCGTCTACCGCTTGATTGAAGCTGACCGGAAGGCTGGGCGCGGCACCGTGGCGCAGCGTCATACCATCGGCATCGAGCAAGACGATGGAACACAGCATGTGCGGACAAAGCCGCTCGATGAGGCGGGCGAGTTCCTCCAAGGTGGTCTGCAGCGCGGCACCGGAGAGAATCAGGTCGAGCAGCCGATTCTCGGTCGCCAACACCGTCGGCGGTTCGCCCGCCTTACGATTTTCAAGTGCTGGCGGAAAGGCGTCCTCCACGTCACTCCTGTTAGCTGCGTACGAGCTCGGAACTTGGCAGGAGTCTACCACCCGCGATGGTGGACTGGGGTTAACTTCTAGCGGCGAGTGGCCAGCTCGCACCGCAGAAAGGACGCACAGTTTGGGCTGCTACAGAGTGGCCCTCGCCCCGCTGCATATGCGGCAAACCCTCGCCCGAGGCACTCGCCGAGTCAGCTCCGGCGGAGCCGAGATCGCAGGCGCCCAAGCGAGTTACAGTCTGCAACATTCCTGCGGGCGGTCCGGTGCCGCCCGACTGGATCGGGCATTGGGTCGCAGAGACACCGCAGCCCGGCGCGCGGCGGCCCGCTCATGGGGTGCGGCGGCGCAGGGCAGGATACTTGTAAGCCGTGATGCCCTTGCCCTCCTCGACCGTGATGATCTGGTCGGGAGCGATGTGTTCGAGAACTTGTTTCTCCCCACTCGGCCAGAAAATCTCGAGCCGATCCACCGTGGTGCGCTTTCCCAACCCGAAGTAAATGCGCGGATCCTGGGCGGAGCAGTAGCTCATGCCTCCCTTGGCCTGGTCGTAGCTGCTCCAAGGGCCGCTGGTGAGCTTCAGTCGCGCTCCAATGCCGTCGCGATTGCTGCGCGTGCCGATCAGGTGGACACCCAGCCAGTGGTTCTTTTCGTCCGTCGGATCGCTGGTGGTGTTATGGAAGAGCTGTCCCATTTCGCCGTTGTTGTTGACCAGGAAGTCGAGGCGACCGTCGTTATCGTAATCGCCCACCGCCAGCCCGCGGCCGACGCGCGGCGCGCGGAAGGCGGCGTCCTGCGTGGCGGTGATGTCGACGAACTTCCCCTCCCCGAGGTTGCGATACAGCGTGCGCGGTTCGGCGTAGGTGACCTCGGGGTGGTACTTCGGGATGTTGTCGAGGATATGGCCGTTGGTGACCAGCAGGTCGCGCCAGCCGTCGTTGTCGATATCGAAGAATCGCGCTCCAAAACTGCTGTGCAGCGTGTTGGTCTGGCCGAGACCGGACGTAAATGTGGCGTCGGTGAACGTCTTGTCGCCGTTGTTGTGATACAGGCGGTTGAGCTCGAAATCAAGGTGGCTGACGTAGAGATCCATGCGGCCGTCGCCGGTGATATCGGCAGCATCGGCGCTCATGCCGGCCTCCGCCTTGCCGTCCTCGCTGTAGCCCGCTCCAGACGGATAGGTAACATCGGTGAAGGTCCCGTTGCCGTTGTTCAGGTAAAGGAAGTTCCGCTCCGTGTCATTAGCGATAAAGATGTCGGTCCAGCCATCGTCATTGAGGTCGGCCAGCACCACGCCCAGGCTCTTGCCGTCGGGGTTGACCAATCCCGCCCTCTGGGTGACGTCGGTGAAGGTGCCGTCGCCATTGTTGTGGTAGAGGCGCATCGACGTGCCGTGGAAGTTGTCCGGGTGGCAGTAGGCCTGGAAGCCGGGGCGGCGATCACCGCAGACCACGTTGTGGTCCACATCGAACTGCACGTAATTGGTCACCAGCAAATCGAGCTTTCCGTCATGGTCGTAGTCGAACCAGCCGGCCGCCGTGCCCCAGGCGCCGTCATCACCGACACCTGCCTTGGCGGTCACGTCGGTGAACGTCCCATTGCCGTTGTTGTGGTACAGCACCGAGTGGCGATAGCCGGTGAGGTAGATGTCGGGGTAGCCGTCGTTATCGAAGTCGCCAACCGCGATGCCGAAAAAGAAGGTGCCGTCAGTGTGAATCCCGGCCTGCGCCGTGACGTCGGTGAAGGTGCCGTCGCCGTTGTTGCGGTAGAGCGCCGGCTGCGGCGGCGTGGCGGGATGAAAGGCGGGGGTAAAACCGCTATTGACAAAGAAGGCGTCCATGAAGCCGTCCTGGTTGTAGTCCAACCAGCCCACCCCGGCGCCCATCGTCTCCGGGTACAGCTTCTCGGAGGACGCCGCCCGTTCATGCTTGAAGTGGATGCCGGCCGCCGCAGTCACATCTACAAACTGCACGTGATACGGGTTGAGAACCGCCGCAGCGGGGATTGGGACGGCGACATGTTGGGCAGCGCCTGCCAGCAGCAGCGAGAGCGCAACCGCCGCCATGCGGCCGACTGCGGTGCAATACGGACGCGTCGGCCAAATCGAGGCTGGGCTCGCCGCGCTCCCAATCAAACCCATCCTTCGGTGCCCAAGTACGGCCCTTTGCCTCGTCCAAGCGGGTGGCACCGGGCCACCCGGAGGAATTGCGCTGATTGTGTCTCGGTTGGCCGCCGGTGATCTCGACTGCGCGGAAGCCAACTCGGCGGGAGCCTCGCGGCGAGCAAAGGAATGACAAACTCGCTTCATTCTGTGACTGCGATGGTATTTACCCAGCCCGGTCGGCCTCCGCCTCGCGGTGCTCGCGGTACCAGACCGGCGCCAGTTTATAGTGTGCGGAGCCATTGCGGATCGTAGTTGGTGCCGGGCGGCGGCGTTGGGATGGAAGCCCAGCTCCCCGATGGCCTTCTGCACCACCGCCAACGTGGCGGGGGCGACGAACCGCGTGTTGTTGAGGACGTGCGAGACGGTGGAGATCGAGACCCCCGCGCGCGCCGCCACGTCTTTCATGCTCGCCATAAGCAGTCCCCGCCCGGCGCGGGCCCTCCGCCAGAGGGGCGCGCAGCGCTTGCGCAAAAGCTTGCGCAAGCTTCTGCGCAACCGTTTGCGCGCGTATGATAGCCAGCGAGCGAGCTGCCCATGTCAAGAGTTTTTCAAGCGCTTGCACCTCGACCCATGTCTCCCCTGACTTCTTCCCTGCCTCACCTTGGCCGCCTCGCCATGGCCGCCGGCCTGGCTGCCGGCTTGCTGGCCGCCCAGCGCTCGGCCCCGCCATCGCGCTACCATGCCGCCGCCACCCATGCAGCTGTCATCACGGTGCATGCCGGCCAGCCGGCCGGCTTCCAGGTGCCGCGCACCATCTATGGAACGTTTCTCGAGGACATCGGCCACTCCATCTTCGGTGGCGTCTCTTCGCAGCTTCTCGCCAACCCGAGTTTTGAGAATTACGACGCCAGTCTGGGTGACTTGAACCGCGAGTTTGCGACCGAACAGTTCCAGCGCGCCTCCGCCATGGGGCTTCCCCTCCCCTGGCTGCCGCTCCACTTCGAGGACGGCTGGCGCTACGAGCCGCGCTGGGGCGGGGCAGCCAACTCCAGCCGTTATCTCTACCTGATGGGCCGCCCGGAGCATGAGGTCGGCGTCCGCCAGTCCCTGTACCTGCCGATCGAACGCACGCGCGTCTACCAAGGCGTGCTGTTTGCCCGCGCCGAGCACCGTCCGCTCTCGCTCTCCCTGAGTTTTCGCAAGCCGGTTGCCCCCGATGTGACGCTCGCTGCCACCTCGCTCCAGGTCACGGACACGACGGGCTGGCAAAAGCTCGGTTTCACGCTGCGGCTGCCCTCCGGCGCCGTCGCGCCGCTGGAGGCCGTGGATCTCGTCGTCTCGGTCACGGGCGACGTTCGCGTGGCGCTCGATGACCTGCGGCTCTACCCTGCCGATGCCACCGACGGACTCGACCCCGAGGTCATTGCCGCCGCCAAATCACTGCACTCGCCCGTCATGCGCTATGGCGGCAACTACACCAGCGGCTATCACTGGCGCGATGGCGTAGGTCCGCTCGATGCCCGCCGCACGCAACTCAACCAGTCCTGGGGATCCCCGGTCTACAACGACTTCGGCACCGACGAGCTGATGGAGTTCTGCCGTCGGATTGGCAGCCAACCACAGATTTGTCTCAACCTGGGCAGCGGCACGGCGGAGGAAGCGCGCGCCTGGGTGGAGTACTGCCAAGGCGGCCCACAAACCTCCGAGGGACGCCGCCGAGCTGCCAATGGGCACCCGGATCCCTATCCCGTGCTGGCTTGGGAGCTGGGCAATGAACTCTGGGGTCATTTCCAGATCGGCTGGCAGACACCGGCCGGCAACGCCCGCCGCTACGGCGAGTATGACGCCGCGATTCGTTCCCTGGTGCCGCCGCAAACCCGGCTCTTCGGCAACGGCGCGGACGTGGACGGCTTCCGTGACTGGAACGGCGCCATTCTGGCCGCGGATGGCAATCGCCTGCAATACCTGACCACCCATTTCGTGGTGGGGATGGACGACCTCAAGGTGAAGACGCAGGATCACGACGCGCTGCTGGCGGCGGACTTTGCCGTACCGGTGGGGGTCGGCCGCGCGCTCGGACCGGTCGAGGACCAGATTGACGCCAACCCCGCCACCCGCGGCCGCGTCAAGCTGGCCTTTACCGAGTGGCTTTTTCACGCCCCGCCATCCGCGCCGGTGCCGCGCTTTGACAACCTCGGCGGCGCGCTCAACACCGCCGCGTGGATGAACATGCTCAACAACCACGCCGACTTCGTGCCGGTGGCCGACATGACCGGGCTGCTGGAATTTTCCGGGATCTTCAAGCGCCGCGGCCGGACGTTCCTCACTCCCGGCTTCGAGGCCTTCTCGCTCTACTCCAACCACGCCGGCGACACGCCGCTGGTGACGGAGACCACCGTCCCGATGTACGACGTGCACAACGGCAACCGGCGGGTGCCGGAGATTCCGCGCGTGCCCTACCTCGACGTGCTGGCCACCTCCGACTCGCACAGCGGCGTCCTGACGCTGTTTGTCGTGAACCGCGATTGGCGGGCTGCCATGCCGACCACCATTGATCTCGACGACTTTCAGCCGGCGACGCGGGCGACGGTGCGGACCCTGAACTCAGCCTCCATCCTCGACCGCAACGACGAAGTACATCCGCATGCCGTCGTGCCGGTAACCGGCCGACTCACCATCAGCGGCAGCCACTTTCCTTATGAGTTTCCCGCACACTCCCTGACGGTGCTGACCCTGCTCCCTCGCGGGAAAGCCCTCCCCTGAAGAAACAGTTGTGCGTGCGCTTCTCGTTCATCGAGGGGCCGTTCATGACCACGCCCGCCGGCCGGTACTACTGCAACCCGGGCTGCAATTACGCCATCGGCGTGGCGCGCAGCTCCAGCGCCGCCGGCAGCGAAGCGGCTACGCCGGGGCGGGAACTGGGAGCGTGTGGCGGGGAACTTGTCGCAACACCGCGCACTGCGCGCCATGGCCTATTGCGCCGCAATGACGGGAAACGCCGTGATGCGGAGTTTGGCTGCACCGTAAGGGATGAGCGTGACCGTGCGTTCCGGCTGATGACTCATGACCGGGCTTTGCGGCAGGGGCCCGGCGGAACCGCCCACCAGTCCCCACTCCGGCACCAGGCGGCCCGACAGTTGCAGCTCGATCGGCGCCCCGGCGCGGCTGAAGGGACAGTCGCTCAGCTTTTTCTCCTCGATGCGGGCATCGAGGACTTTGCCGGCCGCACTCAGTTGCAGTCCGTAGTTCCAGTCACTGGTGGGCACGACTTCCCAGTCTGCCGTCGGGCCGTGCGCATGCAGCTTGCGCCACTCCTCGCCGATCTTCAGCGCGTAAACCAGCGGGCCGCGCTCGACCACGGCGGAATGGCGATACCAGCGGGTCGTGCGGATTTCCATGGGAAAACGCAGCGTGACGCGATCGCCCTTGCGCCACGTGCGCGCGATCCGAAGATAGGAGCCGGCCGCAATCCCGGAAACGCGCCTGCCGTTCACCAGGACCTGTGCGTTCTGCGCCCATCCGGGAATGCGCAGTTGCAAGGGGAAAGCCGCGGGGCGTGACGGCGCCAAGGTCAGTTCGACGGTATCGCGGAATGGGTACTCGGTGGCTTCCGTGATGCTTATCGGAACATGACCGGACACCAGGCTGTGGACGGTATTGGGACCATACGCGATGGCAGCCAAACCGCCGCCCGGCGTCGCCATCCAGAGACTCGCCACGAACTTCGGCCAGCCCTGGTGCATGTTGGCCGTGCAGCAGCCAAAGTTGGGCTCCAAGCCAAACAAGTTGGAGTCGGGACCGTTGCTCACCCACGAACGCGGCGCCACCGAACACATCACCTGGTTGGGCTGTTGATCGTACTGATGCGTCCACATGTCGCCGCTCAGCGTCGCGGGCAGGGCGTTGTAGGTGATGCGTTCCAAGCGATCGGCCAGCATGGGGTCTCCCAGGTTGGCCTCCAATTGTTCCAGGGAAAACATGGCCTCAACCACGGCGCAAAGCTCCACCCCTTGCGAAGGATCGGAACCGGCATAGTGCTCATCGGCGCTGTCCATGCCGTTTGGCTGCAGGTCGTTCTTGTCGAGCGCCGCCAGCATGGGATAGATCGCCTTACGGTCGCTGACGTCGCCGGAAACCAAGCCCCAGAGCGCAAAAGTCTTCAGAGCCATGGCATTGTTCACACCGTGGGTCGGCAGTCCGGCCTGCGCCTTCGTGATCTTGCCGGGATACTTGAAGTCCGCGAACTGCGCTTTCCAGTCGTACCCCTCGTCATGCAACTGGCGCGCCAAGTCCAGCAGCCACGACTCGCCGGTGCGGTTATAGAGCCATAGAACGCTGAGCACCTCGTCGCCCCACCGGTACGCCGCCCACTCGTGCAGGGGCTGCGCCGCCATGCGTTGCGCCTGGTAGCGGAAATAGCGCGTCATCAGCGGAATCACGCGCGGGTCGCCCGAGGCCTCCTGGTATTGAGTCAGCACCTTGAGCATGACCATGTTGGGCCACCAGTCGGTGTTGCGCACCGGGCCGATCGCCCCGTCCGGACGCTGATGCGTGAGGGTCCATTCCACCCAACGATGCGCCTTGGCCAGCAGGCGCGGGTCATGCAGTTCGTAAGCCAGCGGCAGCAAGCCGTCGAGATAATAAGGACCGCGTTCCCAGCTTTCGCCATTGCCCCCGAGCCATCCACTGTTGGCCTCGAGGTCCGGCCAGAACTCGTCGAGGTGTCCGGTCAAGCCATTGGCTTGAATCTCGAGCTGCCGCCGCAGCCAGCCCTCGGGCTCGATCGAGGTCAAGGGCAGAATGTAGAAGGCGTTGCCCGGCAGCGGCGCCCGGTTCTGGACAATCGGCGTTATGGGTACCGACGTCTGCGCCGCAAGAAGACCGCCGCAGACCATCACACCCACCGCCATCCAGCCGCCCACCTTACTTGTCATCGACATGCGTACATCCTCTTGTACGTCCTCTCAAGGCTGATCGTAGACATGGGGGACCCGGAAGTAAAACTTGCGCAACAGCGCTGGCGCGCCGGACTACGCGTGGAGACCACTGGTCGCTGCCCCTGCACTTGCATCTGCACCCACTTTGCAGCTTTACTGGAAGACTATGTCCGAACGCCCGACCCTGCGCTACCTCCAAGACATGTGGGACGAGTCCGCCGCCGCCCGACTTGACGAGCCGGAACAGCTGCGTTACCGCTCCAATCTACTGGGACGCGACCTCCGGCTGACCAACTTCGGCGGCGGCAACACCAGTTCCAAACTGACCCTGCCGGACCCGCTTACGGGTGCCCCGACCACGGTGCTGTGGGTGAAGGGGAGTGGTGGCGATCTGGGCAGCATTAAGCGCGAGGGGTTTGCGACGCTTTACCTCGACAAGCTGCACACCCTCGAGAAGCGCTACCGCGGCCTCGCCCATGAGGATGAGATGGTGGGTTACTACCCGCTCTGCACCTTCGGCCTCAACCCCGTGGCCGCCTCGATTGACACTCCGCTCCACGGCTTGCTGCCCTTTCCGCACGTGGACCACCTGCACCCCGACTGGGGTATTGCCCTGGCCGCCTCCGCCAACGGACTGGAACGCATGCAGGAGTTCAATCAGCGCTTCGACCATCACTTGGCCTGGGTTCCGTGGCAACGGCCCGGCTTCGAACTGGGCCTGATGCTGCGCCAGGCGGTCGAGCGCGATCCACAGTGCGACGGCATCGTGCTCGGCGGCCACGGCCTCTTCACCTGGGGCATGACGCCACAGGAGTGCTACCGCAATACGCTCACTGTCATTGACCAACTCGGCCAGGTGATTCAGGAACACACCGAGAAAGCCGGGAAAAAGCTCTTCGGCGGCCCACGCCTGGAGGCACGAGAGGACCGCCGCGAGCTCGCCCACGATCTCTTCCCCTTCCTGCGCGGGCGCTGTTCCGGGGAGCGCCGCATGCTGGGCACCTACTGCGACCTGCCGGAGGTCCTGCGTTTCGTGAACGCCGTCGAGGCGGAGCCCTTGGCCGCCCTCGGCACCAGTTGTCCCGATCACTTCGTGCGTACCAAGATCCGCCCTATGCGCGTGGCGTGGGACCCGCAACACGGGACGGTGGCCGAACTACGGCAGGCGATTGAGACCTCCCTTGCCGCCTATCGCGCCGAGTACACCGCCTATTACGAAGCCCAGAAGAAGCCGGACTCGCCCGCGCTGCGCGACCCCAATCCGACCGTGGTGCTGATTCCCGGGGTTGGCATGTTCAGCTTCGGCAAGACCAAGGCCGAGTCGCGCATCGCGGGCGAGTTCTACGTCAACGCAATCCATGTGATGGAAGGCGCCACCGCGCTTGAAAAGGGCGCGCCGCCCGCCACCCTGCCGCAAGCCGGGGCCGCACCCACCGCGGCGTTCAAAGTCCACCGCAACTACGTTGCACTGCCGCTCTCGGAAGCCTTCAATATTGAGTATTGGCTCCTCGAAGAGGCCAAGCTGCGTCGCCAGCCGCCCGAAAAGGAGTTCAGCCGCAAGGTGCTGTTCGTGGTGGGAGCAGGCAGCGGCATCGGCCGCGAGACCGCCCTGCTGGCCGCGCGTCTGGGCGCCAATCTCGTGCTCGCCGATCGCGACCGCGCCGCCTGCGAGGCGGTGGCGGCCGAGGCCGCCACCCTGACGGCCGCCGAGAATGTCCGCGCCGTGGGCATTGACATCTGCGACCGCGCCTCGGTGCGACAAGCCCTGCGCGAGGCCGTGGCCCACTTTGGCGGTGTGGATGTGGTGATCAACACCGCCGCCCTGTTCGCCTCCTCCCCCGACGGCACAATCACCGATCAACAGTGGCGCCAGACGCTCGACATCAATGTCACCGGCAACCATCTCCTTGCAGACGAGGCCCGCGTCATCCTGATCGACCAAGCGTTGCCGGCGGCGCTCATCCTGACCAGCTCGGCGAATGCGGTGGTTCCCAAGTCGGGCAGCGAGGCTTATGACGTCAGCAAAGCGGCCGTCAGTCACCTCGTCCGCGAGCTGGCTATTGCGTTGCGGCCGCATGTGCGCGTGAACGGCATCAGCCCCGCCACCGTGGTCAAGGGCTCCTCCATGTTTCCGCGCGAGCGGGTCAAGAGTTCGCTCAGCAAGTACCAGATCGCCTTCACCGAGGAGGAGAGTACAGAGACGCTGCGCAATAAGCTGGCGCAGTTCTACGCCGCCCGTACCCTGACGCACCAGCCGATCGAGCCCATTGATTGCGCCGAAGCCATCTTATTTCTGGCCGGGGAGCGCGCGCGCCGCACCACCGGCCACCTCATTCCTGTGGACGGCGGCCTGGCGGAAGCGTTCCTGCGCTGACGGACGCTGGGGACCCGCGGTATCGCCCCCGACGCGCCCGTTGATCGCCGCCTCTCGTGCCCGGGGAGCGCGATCGTAGAACCTACAGGCCGCCCCGGTAACCGGGGACGCTGACGGGTCGGCCAAGCGGGGGCTTCCGAGTAACGGATGTCCTGAACACAACCTGTCAACAGTCGCAGCTCAGTTGAAACGCCGATCGGAGTCTAAATGCGGCACCCGGCGCTGCAACTTCGGGTACATTAGGGCGGCCGCATGACCCCTCTCCTTGAGATCCAACAGATCCGCAAGAGTTACGGCGCCGCGCCGGTGCTGCGCGAGATCTCCTTCCGACAGCCGGCGGGCGAAGTGCTGGCGCTGCTGGGGCAGAACGGCGCGGGCAAATCCACGTTGATCAAGATTCTGGCGGGGGTGCTGCCCCCGGATGCGGGAAGCATTCGCATTGCCGGCACGCCGCTGGAGCCCTCCGTGGCGGCGGCGCGCGCCGCTGGGATCGCCGTCATTTACCAGGACCTCAGCCTGTTCCCCAATCTCTCCGTAGCCGAGAACATCGCGGGGCTTGACGCGGCGGGCGGTGGGTTTGGCTTCGACCCGAGGGCCGCAAGGCACCGCGCCCAAGCCGTCCTGCAACGGATGGGGACGATGCTGCCGCTGGATCAGCCGGTGGGGGAACTTTCGGTGGCGATGCAGCAGCTCACCGCCATTGCCCGCTCCCTGACCTGCGACGCCCGTATCCTGATCCTCGACGAGCCCACCGCGTCGCTGGCCCAGCACGAGGCGGAGCGCCTGCTGCAATTGGTGCGCGCCCTCGCAGCGCAAGGGAGCGCGGTGATTTTCGTCAGCCACCGCATGGCTGAGGTGCGAAGCGTGGCTGATCGCTTCCTGGTGCTGCGCGACGGGCAGGTGTCCTTGGATGCCCCGGCTGCCGCTACGAACGATGCCCAGCTCGGCGCGGCCATGTTCGGCACGACAACTGCCGTAGCTTCGCCAGACCGCGCATCGGCAGTCACAACTGACGCCCCAGCCTTGCTTCGAGTGTGCCGGGCCAGCCGGCCGGGCGAGTTCACCGAGGTCAGCTTCACCGTGAATGCCGGCGAGGTGGTTGTCTGCGCCGGGCTGGTCGGCGCGGGACGCAGCGAATGCGCGCAAGCCATCTTCGGCCTGCGCACGCTGGAAAGCGGCACGGTCGAGGTGGGTGGCCGCGTGGTCGCTCCCGGCAGACCGCGCGCCGCCCTGGCCGCCGGCCTCGCGTATGTTCCCGAACATCGGCTGCAGGAAGGCCTGTTCCCGCAGCAGAGCGTGCAGAGCAATCTCGCCAGCGCCGTTCTTCCCCGCCTGGCCGCGCACGGTTGGGTTCCCGACATGCGCCCCTGGGCGGCCGCCCAAGTCGCCGCGCATCACGTCCGCCCCGCGGACGTGACCGCCCCGCTCTGGACCTTGAGCGGCGGTAACCAACAGAAAGTGTTGCTCGCCAAATGGCTGGCCACGACTCCGAAAGTCCTGCTGCTGGACGAGCCCACCACCGGCGTGGACGTCGCGGCCCGCCAAGAGATTCATCAACGCATCCGCACTCTGGCCGGGGAGGGGTTGGCGGTGCTGGTGATCAGTTCCGACATTGACGAGATCCTGGAACTCGCGACCCGTGTCCTCGTTTTCCGTCAGGGGCGGCTCGTGCTGGACGCGGCTGCGGTGGAAACGGGGCGCGAGCCGATTATTGCCGCCATGACCGGATTGGACGGAACGGCACTCGAGCCCACGACCCGCGCGCCAGCGTTGCCCGTTGCACACTCGCGTCCATCCCGTCGCTTCCTGGCAACATATGAGGCGGGGCTGGCCTGCGGCCTGTTGGTGCTGCTGGCGGCCCTGGCGGCCTTTGCCCCAAGGTTTTTCCATGCCGACAGCCTGAGCGCTCTGTTGCGGGGCAACGCCGTACTTTTCATCCTTGCCCTGGGCATGCTGCTGGTGATTCTCACCGCCGGCATTGACGTTTCGGTGGGCTCGATGCTGGCCGTCGTGAGCGTGAGCGTGGCTCGCATTGCCAACCATGGCACGCCGCCCGCGTTGACGCTGTTGCTGACGCTCTCCCTCGGGCTGGGGCTGGGACTGATCAATGCCGCCCTGATCGCCGAGCTGGCGATTCCGCCCATCGTTGCGACGCTGGGAACTCTGGGCGTTTACCGCGGCCTGTTGCTGCAGTGGACCGGGGGCGACTGGGTAACGACCCTGCCGGCCTGGCTCTCGGCTTTCGGACATCGCGGCCCGCTGGGGCTGGACGGCGCCGTTTACGCGGCGCTCGGCGTGGCGCTATTGCTTGCCCTATTCCTGAACCGCACCCAAGCGGGACGCGACGTGTTTCGCTTCGGGGGGGCGCCGCTTGCCGCTCAGCGCCTGGGAATCTCGCCGCGCCGCGTCCTGTACACCGTCTACGGAGGCATGGGCTTGCTCACCGCCGTGGCCGGACTTTTCTATGCCGCGCAGCTCGGTTCGGTGCAGGGCAATGCGGCGGTGGGCTACGAGCTGACGGTGATCTCGGCCGTCGTGCTCGGTGGCGCGAACCTGGCCGGCGGTCGCGGAACACTTTTGGGCACAGCCCTCGGCGTCATGCTGCTGGGAACGATCCAGTCCGCATTGATCCTGCTGCATGTCCCGACCTTCTGGCAGGGGGTCGCCACCGGCCTGATGGTGTTGCTGGGCGTGGCGGCTGCCGGCCTGCGCCGCAGCGGCGAACGCCGCAGCAGTGTGGCGCCCTTGCCCGCCGCCTCGCTCCAGCAAGGAGGCGCTTGATGACGGGCACCCGCCATCGCCCCGAGCTTCCGCAACCGCTGGTCGTGGGCGCACTGCTGGCGTTGTTCTGCGCCTATGTCGGCTGGCGCAGCGGCGACTTCTGGACCGCGGCGAACTGGCAGCTTTTGGTCCAGCCGATGGCGGAGGCGGGGCTGGTTGCCCTCGGCATGACGCTCGTCATTGCCACCGGCGGAATTGATCTTTCGGTGGGCTCGATCATCGGGTTGTCCGCGGTTGCGGCGGCATGGGCGGCGCAACATCACGCCGGCGCCACCGGGATCGCCCTGACCGCGCTGTTGATCGGCGGCGGGTGCGGCGCTTGCAACGGCCTGCTGATCGGAGTCCTGGGGCTGTCGCCCATCTTGGTCACGCTGGGGACCATGATCTTCTTCGGCGGGCTCGCGGTGACGGTGAGTGCGGGCGCCAGTTTTGCCGGATTTCCGGATACGTTGCTCCACCTCAGTGACGCGGATTGGGTGGGCGTGCCCGTCGTCTTCCTGATCTTCATCCTGGTGGCGGTTGGCGTCTACCTGGCGGCGCGTTACTCGTTGTGGGGACGTTACCTGCTACACCAAGGTCAAAGCCCGGTGGCAGCGCGATTTTCGGCGATGCCGATCCGCTCCAGCCTGTTTGGCGTCTACACCGTGCAGGGTCTCTTCTGCGGGCTGGCCAGCCTGCTCATGGTGGCTCGCCTGGCGAGTGCGCGTGCCGACATGGGGCAGGCGCTGCTGCTCACCGCCATCGCCGGCGTCGTCCTCGGGGGAACGCCCGTGATGGGCGGCGCCGCTACTGTGCCCGGCACGGTCATCGGCATTGCCACGTTCTATGTGGTGGGAAACGGCCTGACGTTACTCGGTGTCCCCACCTTCGTGCAGACGGCACTGGTGGCGGGTCTGCTGTTGTTTGCCGTCGGGCTGGCAAACCAACTGCGCAGCGGAAGGACGGCAGCATGAGATGTCAAAGATGGGGGATGGGGAACTCGCGAGGACGGGGCACCGAGACCTCCGCCGTTTGCCCTGGTGCTTCTTCGGTCGCCGTTGTGCTCGTCCTCGTCGCCTGTCTTCTGGTCTGCGCCTGCCACCGTCTGCCACGCAACTCGGCCCATCTCGTGGTGCTGGTACCCAAGCTGGTCGGGATTCCCTACTTCAACGCGGCCCGCGACGGCGCGCAACAGGCGGCGCAGCAACTCGGCTTGCAGCTCCTCTATACCGGCCCCACCTCGGCCGACGCGGGTCTGCAGGTCGAGGTGCTGGACGGTCTTCTTGCCCGCCACCCCGGCGTGCTGGCCGTCTCGTGCGACGACCCCAATGCCGTCACGCCGGTGTTGCGCCGCGCGCGGCGCTACGGTATTCACGTGCTCACCTGGGACTCCAACGCCCAACCGGGTACGGCGGAGTGGTTCGTCAACCAAGTGGATCCGGAACGGCTCGGACGCCATGTCATGGACGTCCTGGCCGCCGAGATGGGAGGCAAAGGCAAGTTCGCCATCATTACCGGCGCACTCACCGCCTCCAATCTCAACGAGTGGTTGGGCTGGATGAAGCGTGAACGCGCCGAGCGCTTCCCGCAAATGGACCTGGTCACCGTGGTGGCGGCCAACGACGACCAGCAACTCGCCTTCGTTCAAGCCCAACAACTCCTGCAGGCCTACCCCGACCTCGGCGGCATCATCGGCAACAGCTCGGCGGCCGTGCCCGCCGCGGCCCAGGCGGTGGAACAAGCGGGCAAAGCGGGGCAGGTGGCGGTCACCGGGCTCTCCACCCCCGACCTCATGCGGCGTTACGTGATGGACGGAACCGTGAAGACGGTCACGCTCTGGGATCCCGGCAAGCTCGGGGCGCTGACGGTGCAGGTGGCGGCGCAGGTCATGCGCGGCGAGACTCCAACCGATGGCATGAATATTCCCGGCGTGGGTCCGGTGCAGGTCATCGCCGCCAGCCACACCATCATCATCGGCCCCCCGCTCGACTTCACGCAGGCAAACATCGGGCAGTATCACTTCTGATCGGCAGACCGCTTTCAGACTGCGCGCGCGCTTTAATGCCGGCATGTGGCCACATGGCGCCGCTGTTCCTACCCCACCGTGCCGGGGATGCGTGACCAGCCGTGCGACATGCGGCGGAAGAGTTCGTTGCGCACCGGGGCGAAGACCCCGCGTTCCGGGTCCCATGTCCAGCGCTCGACGTCCAGCATGGGACGGTCAACCCGAATCAGGTTGAAGGAGTTCAACTCCCCGCGTCCCCGCGTCGAGGCGGCGGTGCCCGCCTGCACTACCACCGCGGCGTGGCCGGGAATGCTGTAGCGCAGGGCGCTGGAACCGGCGTGGCTAACGTGGAAATGTCCGGCTAGAAACAGGTCCACCTGGCAGCGGGCAAAGTCGGTCATCGCCATGCGGGCACGGCCCACCAATGCGCCGCGACCCTGAGTGGTGGGCAAGTCGAAGGGATGGTGTGTCACCACCACGCGCGTGACTGTCGGACCGCACGTCGCGAGCTGTTCACAACCCCGGGCCACCTGTTGGCGGTTGATGCGGCCGCTCTTCAGCCTTGAAGTCCGTACGGTGTTGATCCCCAACACCGCAACTTCCTCGTCGGCATAAAAGGGCTCGGTGTCGGCGCTGATGAACTGCCGGTATTTCGCAAAGGGCCGCAGCCCGCGGCGCAGAACATTGAAGAACGGCACGTCATGATTGCCCGGCACCACCAACTTTGGAAAAGGCAGGGCATCAAGAAAGCGCCGCGCGTCTTCGAACTCGCTCGCCCGCGCGCGTTGCGTGAGATCGCCAGAGACGACCACGAGGTCCGGCCGCGCGCCGATGACGGATGCCTGCAAGGCTTCGAGGACGGCCTGATCCAAGCGACCGAAATGCGGGTCCGAGAGATGGGCGAGGGTGCGCATGGCGGGCTTAGGCCACACCCTCCGAACTTCGCTCAGCCGGGACCATCACCCGTAACGCTTTAGGGAGGATGCGGTACTGCAGTGGCGTTGGCATGAGGTGGACCTCGCCGTCCGTGGATACGCTCAAGTGTCGTTTCCTCGTCTGCACGCAAAATTCAACCGCCTCCATCGCGTCCAATGCGCCGGGTGGTAAGTGTCCGAGAAGGGCCTGGAAGACGAGCCGCACCAACGCCGCCCGCCCTGCCCGATGGGCGGTGTACACGCAAAGTCGGCCGGCGTCCAAACGGAGCCGCGTACCCATGTCCAGCCCCTCGATGATGTACGCATTGTTGCCGACAAACACGAAGGGCGTGCGGTAGACAACCTCGTCGCCGCCATCCAATCGCAGGCGGAGGCGCAGTCGCTTGTGGCGCCAGAACACAACCCAGAGGGCGTGCAGAAAGGCCGGCCACTTGGACCATCCCCGGCTTTGCTGTGCTTCGCGTTCGCGCACCAAACGGGGATAGAGGCCCAGTCCGGAGTTGTTGAGGAAGACGCGCCCGTTCACCTCGCCGACATCAACGCACATCTCCCGTCCGGCCAATAGGGTGTTCAGGGCACCGTCCAAATGAAGCGGAATGTTGAGATCCTTGGCGAAATGGTTCAGCGTGCCCAGCGGCAAAATCCCCAACACCGTATCGCTCCCGACCAGCGCTCCCGCCACGGCTCCAATGGTGCCGTCGCCGCCTCCCGCCACCACCAGTGGCTGCCGCTCGTCCACTGCCCGACGCGCGTGGGCCGCCAGGTCTTCGCCCGCGGCGGGGAGCACGATGCGCACCGATGTCCCACGTTCCGCGAACACGCGACCGAGTGCCTTGCTCGCCTCCTCTGCCTCGCAGGACCCTGCCGCGCCATTCAGAATGCAGGTGACGGTGCGGGAAGACGTCATGGGGAAGAGGCAGCCACCTTTCATTGTGCCCTGTCGGCGGGTAGAAGAGTGGCAAGTGGAATGTGGAAAGTGGAAAGTGGAAAGTGAAAAGGGATGAGTGATGAGGAAAGACTGAGGTGCGGCAAGCTACGCTAGCGATGCTGCAGCGCGCCGGGGCGCGTGAAGTCCGGCTTCGGCTCTCGCCCTTCGGCCTTCGCGCTCCTGGGCGCGCCTCACTATTTTCGACGAGCGGCCCCCATCTCCCCCTCGCGCCACCAAAGATCAATCGGCTTGGCGACACCGCGTGGCTGGAAGGGCAGCGCGATCTTGCTTCCCGTTCCGGCCGCGGCGTAACCGGCATAGAGCGCTTCCATGACCACCAGCCCATCTTCGCCGGTGACCTGCGGAGTTTCTTTACCGCGCACACAACGTGCGAAATGGGTCATCTCCTGCGGGAACCCGTAATTCCAGAGTTCATCAAAGACCGGATAGCTCCAGCCCCGTGTCGAAGGGGCTTTCTCCACCGCATAGCCGTAGCCGTACTCGCTGTAGGTGGGCAGCGCGTTGCCCATGTGCAGGTTGGCGTAGGTCACGCCACCTTCGCCATAGACCTCGATCCGGTCGTCCATACCGCCGCGCTTGGCCCAGCTGTTCTCGATCAGGGCGCGGGCTCCATTTGCAAATTCGAGAATGCAGAGCACGTCATCTTCGCCGCGCGTCTTGTCCTGATGCACATAGGTTCCCATCTGGCAGTAGACGCTGCGGATGGCGGGACGGCCCAGAAACCAGTGGCAGAAGGCGATGCCGTGGCAGCCCAGATCCATGAAGGCGCCGCCGCCGGAGCGCTCCATGTCCCAAAACCAGGGGCTATGCGGACCAAAGTGCTTCTCGCTCTGCTTGACCAGGTACACTTTGCCGAATGCACCGGCATCGGCCATCTCCTTCGCCTTGACGTACTTGGGAGTGAAGAGCAGTTCCTCGGCGTAAAGCAGCAGCAGCCCGGCGCGTCGCGTCACCTCCACCATTTCTTCGCCCTCCTCCAACGTCATGGCCAGCGGTTTTTCGCAGACCACGTGTTTGCCGGCGCGGGCGCAATCCAGCGTCATCTGTGCATGCAGGCGGTTGGGAGCGGCAATAGTCACCATCTCGATGTCGGACTCGCGCAGCATACTCTTGTAGTCGGTAAAGACCCGGGGGATGCCATAACGCTCCGCCAGCGCGGCGGCATGGCCGGGCGAGGGCGAGGCCACCGCCACGACCTCGGCATCCTCTGCTGCCAACGCGAAGGCAGCGGCATGGATATCCGCCTCGAACTGCGAACCGATGATTCCCACTTTGACCTTGGCCGGCATGCGACCCTCCCCGGCCGATCTTGAACCAGATCGCTTCAGTCGGCAAGGTTGCTGGTACGCTCTCGGCATCGCTTGTGCTGCCGGTTCTCGCTATGGATGCCACCGTCTCCGCCAAACTTGCCGCCGCTTTCCTCGCTTTTTCGCGCGAAAAGCTGTCGGCGCAGTACCTGCCGCGCCTGGAAGACTGTGTGGTGCGCCTCACGCCGGAACAACTGTGGTGGCGGGGCGGCAGCACCTGCAATAGCGTCGGCCACCTGTTGCTGCATTTGAATGGCAACGTTCGGCAATGGATCTTGGAGGGCGTCGGCGGCCTGACCGTGGAGCCCCGACGCCGAGCGGAGGAGTTCACCGCGCGTCAGCAAGAGTCCGGCGACGTCGTGTTGCGCCGTCTGACGGCGACACTGCGGGAGGCCGATGTCGTCCTGCAGCACCTGTCGCCGGAGGTGTTGCTGAATGAGCGACAGATTCAAGGTCATGACGTCAGCGTGCTGGAGGCGGTCTTCCACGTGGTCGAGCACTTCAGCACGCATGTCGGACAGGTCATCTTCATTACCAAACTCTTGCGTGGAGAAGACTTGGGCTACTACGCCTACCTCGACGCGCCGGAGCCCCACACGCATAAACCGTAGGCCATTGTCGCGCTTGGCGGTGTTGCCCGGCACTGCCCGGTTATCATGGGGGTCTTGCCGCGCCAGTCCTCCAACTTGCAACTTTCCCGCATTGCGCACGCCTGCATGTTTTTATTTGGCGGCTTGGCGGTTCTCATGGGCGCGCTGTTGCCGGGGCTGCGCGTCACCTATCAGCAAGCAGGGACGCTGGGCGCCTGTCCCGCTTTGGGGGTTCTGCTCTCCACCCTGCTGGTGGGCGGCTTTCTCGATACGCATGGCGCTCGTGCGCCTCTGTTGCTGGGGCTCGCCGTGACGGCCACCGCGACCATCAGCATGGCATACGCGCATCACTTTTCCGCTCTTGCGGCGGCGGCACTGGCCTACGGTCTGGGAGGAGGAATCTTGAACACCGCCAGCAACGCCATGGTTGCCCACCTTTATCCGGATCGTCGCAGTCAAGCCCTCAATCGCCTGGGAGTGTTCTTCAGTCTGGGCGCAATCAGCGTCCCGCTGCTGGTTGCCACGCTGCCCGGCGCTGCCACCCGAACGATGTTGTTCTCGTTGGGGACGTTTGCGCTCTTGCTCGGGGCCGCAGCTTGGAAGACGACATTCCCTGTTCCCGCGGTATCCACGCACGCCCGGTCGGCGGCGATCTTCCATCCGCTCATCTGGCATCCTCTCGTCTGGCAGATCGGCTTGCTGCTGCTGGTTGAATCTATGGCCGAGAATGCCGGCTTCGTATGGTCGGGCAAGATCGGGGCGGACAATTTCCATCTCGATGCCCGCCAAGCCGGGTTGCTGCTGTTCACCCTGAGCGCCGCCTTCGGGCTGGGGCGCTGGAGCGCCGGGCTGTGGATTGCCCGTTGGGGAAGTCGCCGTACTGTGGTGGGCTCGGCTTGCTGCATCATTCTGGGCGCGGTGGTAGCGGGCTTCAGTACCGGGCCGCTCAGCCTCTGGATGGGAACCCTCCTTCTCGGACTCGGAATGGCAGCCATCTTCCCAACCACGCTCGGCCAGGCAGCGGATGCTTTCCCTCACGCCATTGGCGCCGTCTTTGGAACCATGATGACGATTGGCCTGGTGGGCTCCGCCGCCGGTCCAAAGATCGCCGCGCTTTTGGCAGCCGGGCATCCGCTGCGCTTCTTCTTGCTGCCGGCCGCGGCGGCCGTGGCGGTCATCGGGCTGGCGGTCACGCGGGAAGCGGTAGACGGTCGGAAGTAGGTGGTACGGATCCTCTGGCACGCGCCGCTCGCGTCCACTGCCTGCCCCTACCGATGTTTCACCGGCGGCGCAAACAGGCTGTCCGCCAAGGGCACGTAGCTGGCTGACTGGTAATAGCGCTGCTGCGTTCGCTTCCCGTCCTCGTAGCGCTGCACCTCGAAGGGGGTGTTGATCCCTTCGACCATCTGATAATTTCCGAAGCTGAGTGACACCGAGATGGGCTCGTCGCCATCCGGGTCGCGCCGCTTCCAGGTCTCATTGACCGGGAGATGCGTATTGAGATCAAAGGCGATGGTGACTTCCATGTCCCGTTTGTTGAAGAAGTTCACCAACTCAACTTGGCGCTGTTCGATGAGGCTGATGCCCTTGTCGAGCATCAGGGTCTGCGGATCGCGGAGCCAGTTGCGCAGCACGTGTTCGACCGAATGTTGCACCAGATCGTCGTGCTCGCGAATCTGTCGGGCTTTCAAGGGCTCCACCCCGCGATAGGTCACCTGCCAGCCCTGTTCGCCGTTGTAGATGTAGACCACATCGCGCTGCTTGGTGAGCTCGATGCGATCGGCATCAGGAAAACGGCTGAAGCTCCAGAACACCGTCCCGGCACTGTCGAGGTCCCCTTCGCGATCAAAGGAATAAATGCGCCCGTGGCCGCTGTGATCGCGGGCCTGCAGATAGGCTTGACCGCCCAGCGCCACAACTGCCTGCTCCGCCACGGCGCGCGCCTTCTGGTTGGCGGGGGCATTGAACAGCGGTGTGGCCGGCGGAGCCGCGGCGGTTTGCGCCGCAAGAGGGAGCAGCGGAAGCATGACCAGGCAAACTGCCGGCAGCCAGAAACGGGCACATCGCGATTGCGGCATAGGAGTCGTTTTCACCGTTGCGGGCAACTTTGGTCACGTAAGCTCGGGCTAAGCGAGTTCCAAGCTGGCAAACTTTTCCACCATCTTTTTCAGGCCATAGCCAGGGAACGACACTGTGACTTTGACGTCCTCGCCCTGGCCTTCGATACGTAGAACTGTCCCCGTGCCGTAACGTTGATGTTTGACCCGGGAGCCGGGTTTGAGGCCACGAGCGGTGCTGGGCGGCGCGGCGCGAAAATTACCCGAGGCCTGTGCCGAACGCGAGGGAAACTCGGGCGCGGGGCGGGAGGCTGTGGCAGGCGAGGGCGCGGCGTCCTTCCGCCGGAAGAAAGCCGAGATATTGTCCACCGAGTTGTAGCTCGGCTTGGACCGTCCAGGGCGCGATTCCACCTGGCTGTACCCTTCGCTGACGTAATGGGTTTCTCCCGGGGCGGGCAAGCGCACGCCGGTCATGGCACCCAAGCTGCCGCCTCCACCACGAATGGAGAGGTCCTCGAAGAGCTGCATCGGCACCTCGCGCAAAAAGCGCGAGGGAATGGACGGCTCCAAGCTTCCGGCCCCGTAGCGACGTCGGAAACTGGCGTGCGTGACATAGAGGCGCTGGCAGGCGCGGGTCATGCCGACGTAGCAGAGACGGCGCTCCTCCTCCATCTCGCGCAGGCTGTTCAAGGCGCGACTGTGCGGAAACAGACCGTCCTCCAAGCCGACCAGGAAGACGTACGGAAACTCCAGTCCCTTGGCGGCGTGCAGCGTCATCAAGGTCACCGGTGCGGTCTCATCAAACTCGTCCTGATCGCTGACCAATGCAGCGTGATCCAGGAACTCGGCGATGGTCTCGCCACGCTCCGCGGAATCCGCGGCGGCATTCAAGAGCTCTTCGATATTTTCAATACGCGCCTGCGCCTCGGGTGTGTCGGCCTGCTCCAGCAGGCGTACATAGGCGGTTCGGTCCACGACATAGCGCAACAGGTCGCGGGCATGGCCGCCGGCGCCGACCAGCTCGGTCAGATCGGTGACCAGGCGGCGAAACTCGCGCAGAGGACCATGCGCGCGCGTGGTGAGGGTTGCATCCTCCTGACCTTGCAGGGCCAGGTCAATGGCCCCCAGCATGGTCTGGTTTTGCTGCAGTGCCACCTGCTCCAGCGCCTCGACCGTGGTCTTTCCAATGCCGCGGGTCGGCGTGTTGATCACGCGCAGCAAAGCCATCGAGTCGAGCGGGTTGAGCGCCAGTTTGAGGTAGGCCAGCAGATCCTTGACCTCGGCCCGCTCATAAAAGCTCAGGCCGCCAATGACTTTGTATTTCAGCGAATAGCGCCGCAACGCTTCCTCGAACATGCGCGACTGGCTGTTCGTACGGTAGAGGATGGCGGCGTGGCCCTTGGGCTCGCGGCGCAGATAGCGTTGGATGCTGTCGGCGACAAACAGGGCCTCGCTCTCACCGTCCGGCGCTTCGCAGTACCCCACCGGCTCGCCGGCTCCGGACTCGGTCCACAGCGTTTTGCCTTTGCGCTCGGTGTTATTCGCCACCACCGCCGACGCGGCGTCGAGAATGTTGCGCGTGGAACGGTAGTTCTGTTCCAAACGAATCAATGTGACGGTGGGGTAGTCCTTTTCGAAATCGAGGATGTTGCGAATGTCTGCCCCACGCCAGGAGTAAATGCTCTGGTCCTCGTCGCCCACCACGCAGACGTTCTGGTGCACACGGGTCAGCAGCCGCATCAACTCGTACTGAGGACGGTTGGTGTCCTGGTACTCGTCAATCAGCAGAAAGCGGAAGCGCTCGCCGTAGCGCGTTCCGGCTTCCGGGCTCTCGCGCAGCAGCCGCTCGCTTTCGAGCAGCAGATCGTCAAAGTCGAGGGCGTTGGCCTGGCGCAGAGCCGCCTGGTATCGCTCCCAGATGCCGGCCACGCGCTCGCTGCGCGGGTCGCCGGCGTTCTGAAACAGATCGCGCGGGGTCCAGCCCTTGTTCTTGGCGCTGGAGATACGCGAGAGCACGGTGCGCGGGGTGAACTGTTTGTCGTCCAGGCCAAGCTGGCGGCACAGTCCCTTGACCAGCGCCATCTGCTCATCGTCGGCGTAGATGACGAAATCCTTGCTGCCCCCGATCAGGGGGTAGTCGCGCCGCAGCAGCCGCACGCAAAACGAGTGAAACGTCGAGATGAGCGGCGCCCCGCTATAGCTGTCGGCCAGCAAGCCGGCCACGCGCTGCTGCATCTCCTGCGCGGCCTTGTTGGTAAACGTCATCGCCAGGATGGCGCTGGTGGGCACGCGATGAACGTTGACTAGATGGGCGATGCGTTGGGTGATGACCCGCGTCTTGCCGCTTCCGGCGCCGGCCAGGATGAGCAGCGGGCCCTCCCCGTGCTCGACCGCCTCACGCTGTTGTGGATTCAGACCCGACAGGGACGACGTCATTCTTCCATGAGTGTAACAAGCGGCACCTCAGTGTCAGACACGCCTGCATGTCCCACCCTTCGCCCTTCCGCCCGCGACACTCGCTTCGCATCGCCCATGCCTCACCTCCCACCCGCCTCACCTCTCCTGCACCTTGGTGAGGAGCGCGGTGATGGTGCCCCAACTGACCTTGGCTTGAATCTTCACCGGCAGATGGCGCGCATCATCCGAGAACCAGACCCACATCTTGCCGGAGCGCTGGAACACCTGATTATTAAATACCGTGGGCTCGGTTCGAATCGTGGCAAAGGCGCCGGCGGGCGTGACGATGCGCTCCTTCAGATCCGCTACCACACGCACCTCCGCGGTCTGACCACCATCGTTCACAGGGAAGTTGTAGACTTCGCCCACCGCTAGCGGCAGGCTCCGCACGTAAGCCAGCGAACTGAACAGATCAAGGACGCACCCAGGGATCGGCTTGACTTCGTGCTTGGAGACAACTGGCTTCGCACTTAAATTTTGCTCGTCGAGCACCAGCTGCTGCTGTTCCGGGTGATACAGGATCGCGGTATGGCGCTTGCGGCGGCCCTCGCTGGTGTCCTTGATGACCTGCAGCGTACAGAATGCCTGCGGCGCGTAGAGCGATTCGCTATGGTCGTGGACCGGGAAGAGCACGGAGGCGATGCCCGCCGACTCGGCGTGGAAGATCACGCGCCGGTTGGGTCCGACATCCTCGAAACGAACCGTGGCATCGCCGGCGTGCCAGAGGCGCCAGGTGGCGCTGAACGTCAGCAATTCGCCCGGTTGCGCCCCGAGTGGCGGGGTGGCTGGCGGCGCACTCTGGCCGTGTAATCCCGGAGCCAGCACGACAAGCACGGCAGCCAGCCACCCCAGCCGACGCCCCACCAGGATGCGGGGCGCCGCGGTTTGGAACTTGCCCTGAGGCGATGCACTGGTCGCTACTGAAGTGAACGCAACCATCCGCCTCCTTGGGGTAGGACGCCCCAGAGTCGCAGCAACAGTACCGCTGTCAAGCCCAGGTACCCGAGCAGCGCGTTGTACTCGCGATGGCGAAGGTACAGCGATGCCGAAAATGTCCCTGCGGTCGTGCCGTCCCCCCAGCGGGGCAACAAGCGCGGGACCCGGCCCGCATAAGCATTGAATTCTGCCCCAAAGCGGCTGCGCAGAAACGCTTCCTCGCGGCGGATTACCGGAAGATAAACCAGCACGAAGAGCAGCGCCACGCCCAGGCTCATCCACCAGTCGGCCCCGGCCAGCACGAAGCCGATGCCCAGCAATGTGCTTCCCAGGTAAAGCGGATTACGCGTGTAGCTGTAGGGCCCGGAGGTCGCGAGCGCGTCGTTTTTCCGAATGTATCCCGCCGCCCAGGCGCGCAGCGCGAGTCCGACCGCTGCAATCGGGAGGCCCAAGGCGAGCGAGCGCACGCTGGGATGAGCACGCAGAACCCAGATGAACGTCAGCAGAAACCCCAGCGGAATCCGCCAGCGACCCAGCTCAAACCGGCGCCCGACAGCGTTGCCGCCGCGGCGCGCCATCAGGTGCTCGTCGTTCATGCTGGACCGGCTCCTTGCTTGAGATCGAGCGGCAGGGAACGTAACAGGTCGCGACAGGCCTGCAGAACCTCGTCTACCGTCAAGGCCAGCATGCTGGAGGAGTGGCGATTGGACCGCCGGTAGGTCGTCTCACCATGCCTGCGAAGGACCTTGCTGATTGCTGAATACGGACCGTTGCGGATGGGGTCAGTCGGTCCATAAAGCGCCACCACCGGACGTCCCATGACCGCCGCCAAGTGTAACGGACCGGTATCGCCGCCCACGACCAGCCGGGCACGGGACAACAAGGCAGCCAGATGCGGCACGTCCCCCGAGAAGAGGCGGGCCCGGATGGCGTTGGCTTGCTGGAAGGCGGTCTCCAGCGCTGTCTCTCCAGGACCGCGGTTGAGGATGGCAACGAAGCCCAGTTCCTGCTCGAGCCTTTGCGCCAGCTGCGCATAACGATGGCTGGGCCAGCGTTTGGCGGCCCAACCCCCGCCTGGTGAGAGAAACACGAAGTTCTTGATCTGCAGGCTGTCCAGCCACGCAGCAATCTCCGCGTGTACGGCGTCGGAGATCGGAAAGGCAAACTCGTGCCGGCGTTGCAACGGGGCAATGGCCTCCGCGACATCCAGCATCTGATCCACGATGTGGAACGACCGCGGATCGATGCGGTGGTGGTAGGCCAGGCTGCCGCCCGACTCTCGGATCACGCGTGCCGAGAAACCGACGCGGTGCGGCGCTCCGCTGACCAACGTGACCGCGGCAGACTTCAACGTGCCCTGCACATCCAAGGCCCAGTCAGCGCGGAAACGCCGAACCTGTCGCAATTCACGATACAGCTCGGGCAGCGTGTGCCAGCGCTTCCGGGTGCGAAAACTGTCCACCGTCAATACCTCATCCAGGTCCGGATGGTTCGCGATCAACGATTCCCAGCGCTTCTCCACCACCCAGGCCAAACGGGCCTTTGGAAACGTGGCCCGCAGCGACGTTGGCACGGGTAATGCGTGAATGATGTCACCCATGCTGCTGAGCTTCACGATAAGAATGCGGGGATCCATGGGGGGCAACGAGTGGCGCGAACGGTATGATTGCGGTGGTTGGGCTAGTGGGAATCCGGACCAGGGTGCCGATTCTGAATGGCGGCCAGCAGATCGCGCGTGGAGTGCTCTTTCAGGTCACCCACGATGGCGATCTCGATGCCGCACGCCGCCGCCACAGCGCGCTCGGGCACCGTGGCCACGCTATAGTCTGTACCCTTGGCATGTACGTCGGGCCGCAGCCGGCGCAGCAACGGCTCGACCGTCAACTCAGCAAAGACGATCACGGCATCCACCACTGCCAACGCCGCCACCAGCTCGGAGCGTGCCTGTTCGGGGAGCACCGGACGGCCCGGGCCCTTCAACGTCCGCGTGCTGCTGTCGGAATTCACAGCGACGACAAGGCGATCGCCGCAGCCGCGTGCCGCCTGCAGGTAACGCACGTGACCGACATGGAGAATATCGAAGCAGCCATTGGCCAGCACGACCCGCTGCCCCGAAGCGCGCCAGCCCGCCACTTGCTCGACCAGAGCGTCGGCGGTGACAATCTTAGCCCGGTAGCTCACCGGTGGCCGTCCCGCTTCTTAACCGGCCCGGCAGAATGCCCGGCAACCGGCAATGTGCGGACCGCGGCGAGCAGTTCCGCGCGACTGATCGTGGCGGTCCCTCGTTTCATGACCACCAGACCGCCGGCGATATTGGCCAGGCGAGCGGCGGCGGGGCCGTCAGCGCCCGCGGCCAATGCCGCGGTCAGGACGGCAATCACGGTATCGCCTGCGCCGGTAACGTCCACCGCCTGATCGCTGCCATGCACGGGGAGATGCAGCGGGGCGTGGCGACTGCTGAAGAGCGCCATGCCATCGCGCCCGCGCGTGATCAGCAGCCAACGGCATTTGAGCTCACGTCGCAATCGCCGCCCGGCTTCCTCCAGCCGCCCGCGGTCGGCGCCGATACGAATGTGGAACGCTTCTTCAACCTCGGGTTCGTTGGGGGTGGCCGCGGTCACGCCGCGATAGGCGGCCAACCGGTAGCGGGAATCAAGCGTGACGATCTGCCCGGCCCCCAAGGTGCGCGTCACCTGCCGGCTGAGTTCCGGGGTCACGCTTCCATAGCCGTAATCGGAGAGCAGCACACCTTGCGCCTGTCCGGCCAGACGGCGGGCATGCCGCGCCAGGCGAGTTTGAAGGGCCGTGGACGGGGCTGACTCCGGCTCATGATCGATACGCAAGACCTGCTGCCTGCTGGTGTGGGCGTGACCTGCGAGAATGCGCGTCTTGCGCGGCGTGGGACGGCCGGGCACCCGGATCAGACCGGAGGTCTGAATTCCAGCGGCCTGAAAGCAGCGCTGCAGCCCATCACCCACCTCATCCGCTCCGATGAGGCCGACCAGGCTGACGCGCACGCCGAGCGTCGCCAGGTTCATTGCTGCATTGCCTCCGCCGCCGGGCACGATGCGGCTGGACCGCTGCTTCAGAATGAGCACCGGAGCCTCGCGCGACACGCGGGCAATCTCTCCCTCGAGAAACTCGTCGCCCACGAAATCCCCCCACGCCACAATGTGCAATGACGGAAAGACCTCCAGCACGGCTTGCAGGTCGGTGAGCACGTTCAGGAGGTGACCTCGACGGATTGGCGGGCGAGGATTTGTGTCACGGCATCGAGGACGTTGGGAACAATGCTGTCGGGCGCCTGCGTCCAGGCCTCGCGAGCGGCGCACTCGCGGGCGCCATACCCGGTGAGAACCAGCACCCCATAGCCGCCCAGCGCCTGCATCATGCCGACTTCGGCAACGCGGTCGCTGATCAGACTGGAACGCCGCAGGTCGAGGCCGTGGTCGCGCGCCGCCGCCAGCAGCATGCCCGGCTTGGGTTTGCGGCACTCACACTCCACGCGATAGCGCGCTTCGGTTCCCTCGGGATGGTGCGGGCAGTAGTAAATGGCATCCAGCTGGGCGCCTTCCCGCGCCAGGGCTGTCTGCAGCAACGCATTGATCTCCTGCACCATGGCTTCGTCGAAGTATCCCCGCGCCACCCCGGCTTGGTTGGTGATCAGAACGGCGGGCAGCCCTGCCTCATTCACCTGCCGCACCGCCGCCGCCGCGAACGGGTAGATCTCCAGACGCGAGGGATGGCCGATGTAGCCGGAGTCCTCGTTCAAGACGCCATCGCGATCGAAAAATACGGCGGTGCGTAAGCGCATGAGGGATGCTTCAGTTTAGCCCCGGAAGGCCGGAAAGGCGAAGCGCGCCGCGCCTCCGACAGGCAACCGCGGCACCAGGGGGAAGCGCGGGCGAAACGTCCCGCCGCGGGCGCCCCGCGGCCTCGCCCCTCGGCTTAGATACTGGTCTCCATGAAACGTGCGGCCAGGTTAATGACCAGCGTGCGCGGCATAACGCGCTCCATGAACACCATCAGCTTGTTCTGCCAGCCGCTCACCACCCATGGACGGCGCCGCCGTAGCCCGCGCAGGCCCGCGGCCACCACATCCTCCGCCGTCTGCATGACGGCCCGCCGCGGTCGAATGCCCGCTGCCTCGAAGAAGTGTGTCGCCGTGGTGCCCGGACAAAGAGCCATGACATGCACCCCGTACCGCCGATTTTCCCGCCACAGACCCAGCGAAAAATTAAGGACAAAGGCCTTGGTGGCGGCGTAGGTCGTCATGAAGGGCACTGGCTGGAAGGAGGCTGTTGACGCCACGTTGAGAATCGCCCCCTGGCGCCGGTCGCGCATCGGCTGCAGGAAATAATGCGTCAAGGCCACCACGGCGCGCACGTTGAGGTCGAGCATGCGCACCTCATCCCGCAGCTCAAGCTTGGCAAACTCGCCGCCGCTGCCGAAGCCGGCATTGTTGATCAGCAGGTCAACCGTCAACTCGCGGCGAGCCACAAAATCACAGAGCCTCGCGACGCCGTCCGGCGCCGCGAGGTCCACCGCGAAAATCTGAATGCCCACGCCGTAACGTTGCAGTTCGCCAGCCAGTTGCTGCAGCCGGTCGTCCGACCGTGCCGTGAGGATCAGGTTGCGACCCTGAGCCGCCAAGGCGTGAGCAAAGGCGCTGCCGATGCCGTAACTGGCGCCGGTGATGAGAGCGTAGTCCATGGTGGATCGTTCTTCCTGATTCGCGATTCAGATGCGAAGCGGCGGGCGTCAACCGCGCCCAGGGTTTCCGGGCCGCCGCCCTCTCAAGCTTTAACGCAGCACGCCGAGATGCGCCTGGGCAGCGAGCTGATTGATGGCCGGCACCGCCGTTTTGGCGAGTTGGTCGAATGCCGAAACCTGCTGATTGAGTCGCTTCTCAAGTTCTCCCGCCACTTCCTGCGCGGCGGCTGAAGGCGCGCCGTCGGACTCCCCCACGAACCCGGCCAACGTGCTGAGCCGGTTGTAAAGTCGCACGGGATACCGCAGGACATCCTCGCCCTCCTTGAAGCGGCGATCTTCGAGTTGCTGGTCAATGGCGTTCAGTTTATCGAGCAGGTCCTGATCGGAGGCACGAAGCTTGCCGGCAGTCGCATCGTCCTTGATGCGGGCCTGTAGTCCATCCAGTTGCGTGCGCAGGGCCAGGATTCTGTTGCCGGTCGTGGCGAGCCACGTGATGTCGTCGCGTAGACGCAGGAGAAACGCCTGTTGCATCTCCAGCGTGGCCTGGGCGGTGGGCGACTTGGGGTCCGGGCGCACTTCGAGCGGCTCTTCCTGCCGCTCCCCGGCTGCTTCCAAGCGGACTGAGTACGCGCCAGGGACTGCCACCGGGCCTTCGCGGCCACCGCCGCTCCAGAGCACGACGCCCTTGAGCAGCGCACTGGGTGGCGCATAACGCAGGTCCCAGACGAAACGGTTCAGCCCGGGCTCGACCGGAAGTTCTGGGCCGTGCGGTTCGTCCTTCGCGTCCTCCTCGCGCTTGGCCTCATCTTTATTTTCCTTGTCGTCCTTCTTGGCGCTGGTGAACTCGCGAACCAGCCGCCCCTGGGCATCCAGAATCGTGAGCTTGATCGGCTCCTTCGGCTTCTCCTTGAGCCAGTAATCCAGCACGGCACCCGCCGGCGCGTTCTGCGTAAAGGGACTGTCGCTGGAATGGCGGTCGAAACCGCGGAAACGATAAGCCGATTCGGGCTGGAAAAGGTGGACGGCGGGCTCGCCCCCAGGCGCCAACTGGCGCAGAGGGGCGAGATCGTCCAAAACCCAGAAGGAACGCCCGTGGGTGGCGATGACGAGATCGTCACTCGTCGTCCCCAGGGCGAGGTCGTAAACCGGCGCGGTGGGCAGATTGTTCTGCAGGCTCTGCCAGTGCGTGCCGCGATCGAAGGAAGCAAAAAGCCCGGTCTCAGTGCCGAGGAAGAGGAGGTTGGGATTGCGCCGGTCCTCGCGCACGACGTGAACGAAGCTGGGAAGCCCCGCCCCCAGCGCGCGCCAGTTGGCCCCGAAGTCGTCGGTGGCGAAGACGTATGGGCGATTGTCACCGAGCTTGTGGCAATCCACCACCGCGTAGGCGGTTCCCGCGGCGTGGGACGAAGCCTCCAGGGTGTCCACCGTGCACCACGTCGGCATGGCCTTGGGGGTGACGTTGGCCCAGTGCGCGCCGCCGTCGCGCGTCAACTGCACCAGACCGTCATCCGTCCCCACCCAGATCTGGCCCGCCACCATGGGAGACTCCGCCACGGCAAAGATGGTGTCGTAGTACTCGACGGCCGTATTGTCGCCACTGATCGGGCCTCCCGAGGGCTGCTGCTTGCTCTGATCGTCACGTGTCAAATCGGGGCTGATGATGGTCCACGTCTCTCCCCCATCAGTCGTCTTGAACAGGACGTTGGCGCCCACATAGACCACGTGATGATCGTGCGGCGAAACCGTGATTGGGGTCGTCCATTGAAAGCGATACTTGAGGTCCTTGGCCGCCGAACCGATGCCCTCCTCGGGCCACGGGTTGATCGGACGCACCTGTTTCGTGCGCCGGTCGAAGCGCGTGATCGAGCCTTCATAACCGCCGGCGTAGACGACATCGGGGTCGGCCGGGTCGGGAACAGCGAAGCCGCTCTCGCCGCCGCCCACCGATTCCCAGGCTGAGGTAGCCACGCCGCCTCGCCCCAACGTTCGGCTGGGACCGCAGGCGCTGCCCAGGTCCTGTTCCTCCCCGCAGACCGTGTACGGGAGCTGGCGATCAAGGTTGACATGGTAGAACTGGGTGATCGGCAACGCGGGAACCTGCCATGACGCGCCGCCGTTGGTGCTGATGCTGATGCCGCCGTCGTCTCCCAGGATCATGCGCTGCGGGTTCAGCGGATCAATCCAGAGGGCGTGATTATCGCCGTGGCGCTGATCCATGGCGGTGAAATGCAGCCCGCCGTCTATGGATTTCATGAGCGGGACGGAGGGGCAGTAGAGAACGTCGGGATTCCTCGGATCCACGATGACGTAGGTGTAGTACCACGGCCGCTGATCGATGGCGTGGCTGGCATTGATCATCTTCCAGGTTTCACCGGCGTCGTCGCTGCGCCAGAGCAAACCCTTTTCGGTCTCGATCATGGCGTAAACGCGGTTGGAGTCGCTGGGCGCCACCGTCACGCCGATCTTGCCCAGCAATCCGCTGGGCAGGCCGTGCCCCTCCAATTCCTTCCACGTACTGCCGCCGTCGGTCGAGCGGTACAGGCCCCCTGTCGAGCCGCCATCGGTGAGGTTCCAGGGCGAGCGCCGCACGGACCAGAGGCCGGCATAGACGATGCGCGGGTTCTGCGGGTCAAGCGCCACGCTGGAAGCGCCGGTGTTGTCGTCCTTGTAGAGCACCTTCTGCCACGTCTTGCCGCCATCAGTGGTGCGGAATACGCCGCGCTCCGCGTTGGGCCCGAAGATATGGCCCACGGCGGCGACCAGCGCCACGTCCGGGTTGCGCGGATCGACCGCGATCTGACTGATGGTCTGCGTGTCGTCGAGCCCGAGGTACGTCCACGTCTTTCCCCCGTCGGTCGAGCGATAAACGCCGTTGCCGTAGGAGACATCGCCGCGCGCATTGGCTTCGCCGGTTCCGACCCAGACCACGTTGGGATCGGAGGGCGCCACGGCCAGCGCCCCAATCGAGGCCACTGCCTCATGCTCGAAGGTCGCTTTCCACGTGAGGCCGCCGTCCTCCGTGCGGAAGACGCCCCCCGCGGCCGCGCCAAACAGATACACGTTGGGACGGCCTGGAATCCCCGCCACGGCATCCACCCGGCCGCCGGCCATGGGTCCGAGGCTGCGAAACTTGAGGTTTTTCAGCTCCGCAACGTTTTGAGCGGGGAGGGTCATGGCCAGCAAAGAGCCGGCCAGCAAGAGGCGAAGTGGAGGTCGCATGGAGGTTCGGGAGAACGGAAAGGCGAGTGTGCACCGTTGCCCGCCGAAGGTCAACGTGAGCCGGTGGAACGAAGTGGGCGGTGAACCAGAACGGTGCGCTTATCAGCCTGACAGGTGAACGCCGCCGGTACCGATTCCGGCAAACTGCCGACTTCGATCGTTTACCGTCCACCGCCCACGCCTGCCCCCGGTCTTCGACGTTATCCCCTAACCCCCGCGTTCTTGCGCGGCCGCAGCTCCTGCATGATGCCGGCGCCACTGACCCCGAGCACCACCAGTGCGACCAGCCAGATCAGGACACCAATGGCGGGGGCCGGCAACAGGGTGCCAAATACGCGCGGCAGCAGATTGCGGGCCGAGACAACGGTCAGCACCGTGGCGCTGGCGAGATAGACGAGCGCTGCAAAGCCATAGGTAATCTCCAACCAGTGCCGGCGCAGTTCGCCGCGCCGCCGCCAGGCGCGCGGCATCTCCTCCCCCAACCAGCGCAGGCAGCGGGAACGCAGATTGGGCCGTTCCAGCAGATCCATCAGGATGAAGTAGCCGTCGTACTCCATCAGCGGGTTCAGGTTGGCGACGATGAGCACGTAACAGATCAGGATGAATTGGCAAAGCAACGCGATGAGCCGCAGCCGCGTGGTGCTGAGGGCGATGGCGGTAGCCACGCCCGCCATGACCAGGTTGACATAGGGACCGGCGAGGCTGACCGCGATGCGCGGCCACTTACCGGCCAGCCACATGTCGGAGGTGTCCACGAACGCGATGGGACCAAACCAGTACCAGCCAATCCCAATGCGGGGAATGTGGCGGCCGAAAGCCTTGGCGGTGAAGGCATGTCCGGCTTCATGCAACAGGAGCGCAACGGCATAGGCGGGCAACAGAAACAGCCACCAATCAGTGGCGTGGAAGTGCGTGTGCAGCACGGCATGCAAGCGGGAATGCAGCAGCAGCCCCGCTCCCAGGCCCATGCCTGCCAGAACGGCGAATACGAGTTGCGCGACTGGGTGATAGAGGAACCGCACGCCGCCCCAGTAGAGGCGTTCCAGCCACGCATCAACGCGCCGGAAATTCACCTGCCATTGCAATAGACCACGCGCGGCGGCCCCCAGCCGCTGCAGCCACGAGGGAGGCCCGGTGGGTCGCATGGTCTCCTGCAACACCATGGACCGCGATGCGTCCTGCAAAAAACCGGCTTGTCCAAGCGCACTGAGCACCTGCGCGATCGCCTCGGGCGCAAAGGTGCGGGACTCGTCAAACCAGGCCAGCGTTAGATCCTTCAGCGTGTGACGGCCATCAAGATGTTGCCAGACGAACCAACCGGCGCGGGAGAGACTGAAATACGTGCCGCTGTAAGGGTTCTTGAGGATCGTCAATACTTCCCCATCGTCGGCAACGCGCTTGCTGACCAGGACGCCGTCCACCCGGACCGGACGATCCCGCAGGCGCAGCAACTCGAGCATCTGCCATCCCACCGCGGCGGCAGCGCGGCTGGCCGCCAGCAGATCATCGCGCTGCAGCACCAGCAGCTTGCCTGCCCGCAGCGCCCGCACGCTGGCGTTGCGCGGCGTGTCGGTCAGCAGGGCGCCTTCGCCAAACAGGCTTCCGGGTCCGAGCGTCGCGAGATGGCGCTCCGCCCCTCCCTCTTCGCGGAACACCTCCATCTCGCCGCGCTGCACGAGATAGCAGGCCTGTCCCGTCTCGCCCTGGCGGAGCAACAGCTCTCCCCCCTCAACTGCCAACGTGGTGAGGCGGTCCAGCAACTTCAGCAGCGCTGCGGGCGCCAGCGCCGCAAACGGGCTGGCACGCTTTAAAAACCGCACCTGCTCCATGCGCGCGGCAGCGTTCTGAAACCGCGTCTTCGCCTCGGGGAACTCCGACAGCAGGGCGGTAAAACGCGTCTCGCTGATCACCAACAGAGTGAGCGAGGTCAGGGCCGTGACGGTGGCCTGCCGCCGCCCTTCCGCCTGCAGCAGCGCTAATTCCCCGAACAACTCGCCTGTGAACAAGGTCGCCAGCGTGATCGCGCCGGCGCCGGGAGAGGCGGCGGCGGTGACCTCGGCCCGACCCTCCACGATGACAAAGGCGCGGTCGCCGCGCTCCCCCTCCCGGACCACCACCTGTCCGGCGGCGTGGCGGCTCTCACTCAGGCCCGCCGCCAAGTGCCGTAGGACCGCTTCCGGCAGCTCGGAAAAGGCGGGAACCTGGCGCAACACCGCAACCCGTCGCAACAAAGTAAGCGGCTCGGGAGTCTTGCGTCGCAACCCTCCCCGCGAAAACCCGGCGGTAGTGGTGGGGAGACGGGCGGGCGAGGCGGCACTGCCCTCGCCGTTCACAGCAACACCGATTTAAAGACCCGGGGCTGGAGCTGGTCATCCTTCCACGTCTGCTCCAGTCGTCGCAGGGCACCCCACTCCTCTGCGTCCAGCTCAACCCCGGAGCTCCGCACCGCCCCCTCGGCATCGGCCTGAAATGCAGCACGAAACGCCGGATCGTTCATCCAGCGGTCCAGGAGCAATTCCAAGGCGGCGCGGCTCATAGAGGGAGTCCTAGCGTCATCCTAGCTTGAACCGGCGCGGATAGGAAGTGGACGGTGTCGGGCTTGATTGACAGCAGGACACGTGCAGCGAGGAATGTCGCCGGGCGTTCGGCCGCGCCCCTCCGCCGTGTCCCCGACCGCATCGGCAGCATCGCTGTGCGACGGCTGCGGATCCTCAACTGGCTCTGCCCGAGAGCGGGCGCGAGTCTCCGGGAACAGATCGCCGCCTTCGAACGTTCGTTTTCGCGAGAGCGGAACTGCCGCGTTGACGCGGCGGACTACGGTGGGGAGACGAACGCTCGCTGGCGGTGGTGACCGTCAAGCGACCGTGGCGGGATCGCGTTGCACGCTACTGAACGAGCTCGTTGACGGTGTTGGTGTTGTCGTTGACAAAATAGACCACCAGGTGATTGCTGGCGTCCAGTGCAGTGGCCAAGCCGAACAGGGCACCGCCGACACCATTGGCAACTGGTGTTGTGTCGAGCAGCTTGCTTGCCACCACCTGCTGTGTCACCAGACTGATCTCGTAGAGGTAGTTGTCACCTTGGTCAACCACCAGCAGATTGCCCGTAATGGGATTGATGGCCAATCCCGCCGGCTGCTTGAGCGGGGACCCAGCGTAGAGGGTGACGCCCGCGCCGGTGCCACTGGCCGTGGATGCACCGGGAATGGCGACAATGCGGTTGTTCGCCGGGTCGGCGACGTAGAGGGTGTCATTGCTTGCCACGTAAGCCATCCCCTGCGGACCGACGACGCCCGCGGCACCCGTACCCATGTGGCCGAGCGTAGCGATCTGGGTGATCGTTGCGGCGGCAAAGTTCGGGCCGGACGTGGTGGACGGAAACCCCTGCAAGCGATACACCGCCCCGGTCAGGACGTTGGCGTCGAAAAACACGGGCGGCGGTGTCGCTCCAACCGTCTGTCCATTGAATCCCTGACCCCAGGAGCCCCAAAGCCGCGTGTCATTGATGTTCCCGAAGGTGAACAGGTTGCCCTGATTGTTGGTGACCTGGACATTGCCATGTGAACCGTCATTGGCAAGACCGTAGTTGGCGATCCAGATGGAGGTGGCGTTGGCATTGAGGACCAGCGCAACCGGAGCCGCCGCACCGGAAAAAAACGTGACCGGCATTGGATTGGAATCAGATGGCCGAACGCGCTCCAGCGTGGTTCCCTGGCCCTGAACGTTGGCGCGGTTGTTGAAGTTGGAGACCAATAAGTCGCCGGGCAACAACCGGCCCGAGGTCGCCGCACTCGAGGGAACCACCACTAAACCATAGGGGTTCTGATCACCGTTGACGGAATCAACCGTGCTCGCAACCGGCTTAATTGTGTTCAGGGTACCGATCGATCCCGGCACGGCTGGGGTTTTGGAATAGGTTGGGACGTTTCCGCCATAACCACCGCAAGCGGCGGTGCCAAGCCCGACCAGCGTGATGGCGACGATGAGGGAATAACGAGGAGAGCGCAATAAGCCGGTTGTACAAAGAAGAGGTTTCATAGATGTCGGAAGCTCCTGCGAAACTCGCAAGGCGAGGTCCACAGAATGAAGTGTCCCTTGCCGGACGAAATATTCCCGCGGCGCACGAATTGGGCGAAAGGCACGACCCTGGCCCTCCGCGTCTTCGCCGGGCCCAGGCTGCCGCTGTTGTCGGAACGAGGGTGGATCGCGGTCCAAAACCCGCATGGACAGCCATTTCCGCGCCCGTAAGCCGAGTGCCGCGACGGTGGCACGTCACCCGCGAGAAGACGGGATGGGCAACCGCGTAAGCGGGAGGATAAGTTTCGCTGATGGGAGATGCGACGATCTCATTGGACAGCGGTGATGCCACCTTGTAGCCTGAGAGGGATTTAAGGGAGTCGTGTTATGAAAGGCATCAACCGGAGCGACCGCAACCGGGCATGGTGCGGGCGGTTGGTCGTACTGTTGGCCGTGCTGGTGACAACTGCCGCTGCATTTCAGGTACCCGCTGCCTCCCAGAAAGCCACCATGGCCGCAGTACATGCGATCATGCGGCGGGATGCATTCGGCTTTGCATGGTTTCGCCCCGGCGGATACCCTGGTCCGTGGTTCTACGAAACACATGCCGATGCCCTCGGACTGTCGGCTGACGAAGTGCATCAGATCCGTCACATTCGCCAGCAGTTGTGGCAGGACACTCTGACGCGGGGCGGCGCCATTGACGAACAGAAAGTCCACTATCGGCACCTGCTGAGCGCGCACCCCGCGAATCTTCCGGCCATCCGGACCGCCGTGTCGCAGATCGCGAATGCGGAAGCCCGGCTCACGCGCCGGCATTTTGCCGCCCATGTCTTGGCGCGACAGGTCTTGACCACGCGCCAACAGGCACGGCTGGAGCGCCTGCTGGCGCCTACCCCGACGCCGATCCCCGCGGACGCTCCCTCCAAAGAAGTGAACTGAGCCTGATTATGAAATTCTCCCGCAAGCAGTTTCTCAGCAGCAGTCTTGCCGGCCTCACCGGCGCCGCCGTGCTGCGCCCCACCGGGATGGCCGCCCAACTGGTGGACACCTCGCATGATTGGTCGCGCCGACACTTCCATGCAGTCATGACGCAGACCGCGCGCTATCGCCAGGTCTTCGACGTCATTCACATCAACGACGGAGGTTTTCTCAACAACATCAAAAATTCGCTCAATGGCTTTCAGTTCGGGTTCGGTCTGGCCACGACGGACGCCCACATCGTGGCGGCGTTGCATGGGCCGGCGAATCTGTTGAATTTCGACGACAGCATGTGGGCGAAATACCGCCTCGGGGAATGGCAACAGGTGCTGGACCCGCGGACGCATCAACCGGCGATGCGCAACGTTTTTTATCCCAGTGCGGCGGATCCCAAGAACCATGATCCAAACGACGAACGCTCGATCTACCAGGACCGGAGCATGCAGGGCCTGCAGCGTCGCGGGGTACACTTTTTCACCTGACACACCGCAACAGAAGAGCAGGCCCGTGCGGTCGCTCAACGCCTGAAGCTTGACACTCCCGCGGAACAGATCGCCGATGATCTGCTCGCCCACACCATTCCCGGAACCTTGGTCGTCGCAGCGATGGTCACGGCGGTCGCGGTCTTGCAAACCGATGGACGCTTTTCCTATATCACGGTGGGCTAGTGCGCGGCGGCCGCAAGGCAGGGCGCGTGGAACCGCTTCTACTGCTTGCGATCGCTTGCCCGTTGTGCCCGGCGAACGAAGGTGGCGTATGAGGAAACAACTCGTGGTGTTGTCCGGCCTTCTGGCGGTGCTACCGGCGGTATTGCCGGCGCAGGCCGTCCCGCCCTGGAGTGGGGGACGCAACGATCCAGTCGCGGATCGTGGTGTTGTGTTTCAGGTGGACGACATTGACAACGTCCCCGACCTGCACGGCGATCCGAGCGATGCCGGACTGGTGCTGCTGATCGGAGGCAACCAGTTCATGGTGTTGCCGGAACTGGTGCAGGCCTTCGTGCGCGAACATCCTGACCTCCGCGATCGCATTTTCTATGAGACGCTGCCCCCCGGCATTCTGGCCCGGCAGATCGCCGCGCATGGCACCCTGACCCTGGGCAACCTCACCTTGCACCTGCACCCCGACGTCTATGAGGCCGGACTCAACAAGCTTCAGGCGATGGCCAGCACTCACAGCGTGCGCGACGTCACGGCTTACGCCACCAATGATCTGGCCATCATGGTCGCGGCCGGCAACCCCAAACACATTCAGGGTCTCGCTGATCTGGGCCGAGCCGATGTGCGGCTTTCCATGCCCAATCCTGCGTGGGAGGGCGTCGCCCACCAGATCGAGACCGCGCTGCGACAAGCCGGCGGCGAGGAACTGGTCACAATGGTGATGACCACGAAAGTCCGGAGCGGTGCAACGCTGCTCACCCACATCCATCACCGCGAAACCGCCATGCGCATCCTGCAGGGTCGTTCCGACGCTGGTGTCACCTGGCAATCAGAGGTTCGCTTCCAGCAGCACATCGGCAATCCCATCATGGGGGTCGCTATTCCGGCCCGTCAGAACACGACCGGGACCTATGCAGCAGAAGTGCTGTCTCAGGCGCCGCATGCGGCGGCAGCCGAGGCGTGGGTGCATTTCCTGCAGTCGCCGGCAGCTCAGGCGATCTACCAGGCACATGGGTTCGGCATTCCTGACAAAACAGGGGGAGGAGCTGTCACTCACCGCTAAGCCTGGCGTGGTCTCACGTCTCGACCATGCGCGCGTTCATACGCATCTATTGACTCAAGATGAGACAAACGATCTCTTTCCGTACGCGGGTGCCCGCCGCCCTGATGGCCTTGGCCGTTGTCATCGGCTCCGGCTGCGCATCGCCGGTTGGAACGGCGGCAGTCCCGCCCGCCCCCTCGGCAGCGAAGCCGTCAGTTTCGGACGTCATCCCCGGCGGACCGCTAGGCGACAGCATTCGGCTGGGACAGCAGATCGTGGAACATACGCCGCAGAGGGCGGCCGCCTATGTCGGCAATCAGCTCAGCTGTTCCGACTGCCATCTCGATGCCGGCACCCGGCAGGGCTCAGCTGCTCTCACCGGCGTCAGCGCGATCTTCCCCATGTACAACGAGCGTAGTCGACGGGTGATTACCTTGGCTGATCGGGTGGAGGAGTGCTTCGTGCGCAGTGAGAACGGGCAACCACTACCCTACAGCAGCCCCACGATGATTGCCGTCTTGGCTTACCTTCACTGGCTCGCCCGCGGCATCCCGACGGGGGGCCCGGTCACGGGACGCGGCTTCCCCAACTTGCCGGCCGATCTTCACCCCGACGCCGGCGCCGGAGCGACGATCTATGCAACGGAGTGTGCCGCCTGCCACGGACAGGATGGGGCCGGACACCCACCCGTCCTCCCGCCGCTGTGGGGAACAGGAGCGTATAACGACGGTGCGGGTATGCATCAGATTGCCAAGATGGCGGCGTTTGTGGCGGCCAACATGCCGCAGAATCACCCCGGCAGCCTGACTCCCCAGCAGGCCTTTGATGTGGCCGCCTATGTTCATGCCCAACCCCATCCCAAACTCAACCCCGCCAATGCCGGCTATTAACGCGGGCCTCCTCCCCCGCTTCTGGGCATAATAGGAGGCGGGGCGCGATTGCCCGCCCCCCGAGGAAAGGGATTCCCATGAGCGTCGCCTCCGCGGCCCTTCCAGTCTTCAAGGACATCTTTCAACAGCTGCAGACCCGCATGGACAAGGCCGTCTCCGACTTCCGCGGCGCCTTGGGCGCCATGCGCACCGGACGCGCCTCCATCCACCTGCTCGACCCCGTGCGGGTTGAGTATTACGGCACCGAGATGCCACTGAACCAGCTCGGCACCGTGCACGCCCCGGACGGGCAGCTCATCACCGTGCAGCCCTACGACGCGGGCGCGCTCCCGGCCATCGAGAAGGCCATTCGTACCGCCGACCTCGGGCTGAACCCCGCCAATGACGGCAAGCTCATCCGTATTCCCGTGCCGCCGCTGACCGAGGAACGCCGCAAAGAGATGGTCAAGCACCTGCACAAGGTGCTCGAGGATCACCGCACCGCCGTGCGCAACATCCGCCGCGATGGCAACGACCTCATCAAGAAGCTCAAGAACGACAAGAAAGCCAGCGAGGACGAGGAACGCCGCGCCCACGACGACATCCAAAAACTCACCGACCTCGAGTTGAAAAAGCTCGACGACCTCGCCGCCGCCAAGGAAAAGGAAGTCCTGCAGGTCTGACGGCTGGTCTGCGGCGCTGGTCGCAGTGACGATGGGCGGCAACAGGCCAGGGCATGGTCCGGCGGGCGTTGTCGTCAACCACGCACGGGCGACGCTCCTGGAAGTTTGCCTACGCCGGAACGCGACTGGATCCGATGCGTGAGCCGATGGGCTCGCCCTGAATGACGCGGCGGATGTTGCCCTGCTGGCGCAGATTAAAGACGATCACCGGCAGGTCATTGTCCTTGCAGAGCGAGACGGCGGAGAGGTCCATGACGCGCAGGTTGCGCTCGATGAATTCCTGGTAACCGATGCTCTCGAAGCGTTGCGCGGTCTTGATCAGCGTGGGATCGGCATCGTAGACACCGTCCACCTTGGTGCCCTTGAGAATCACCTCGGCCTTGACTTCCATGGCGCGTAACGCCGCCGCCGTATCGGTCGAGAAAAAAGGGTTGCCGGTGCCGCCGGCGAAGATCACGACCCGGGCTTTTTCGAGATGACGAATGGCGCGGCGGCGGATGAAGGGCTCCGCCACCTGCTGCATCTGCAGCGCGGTCATGACGCGCGTCTGCACGCCGCGACTCTCGAGGGCATCCTGCATGGCGAGCGCGTTGATGACGGTGGCCAGCATGCCCATATGGTCGCCCGCCACGCGGTCCATCTGCTTGGCCTGCAGCGCCACGCCACGAAAGAAGTTCCCTCCCCCGATGACCATGGCGATCTCGACATTGAGGGCGTGGACGGCGGCGATCTCGTCGGCCAGACTGCCCATGCGTACTGGATCAATGCCGAACTCGGCATCGCCGGCCAGTGCCTCGCCCGAGATCTTGAGCAGAACGCGTTTGAAGACGGTCATGTGGTCACCTGGCCGGCCACGCGCGAACACGTGTTCGCGTCAGTTTAGACCTCGTCGCCGACCTTGAAGCGCGCAAAACGGCGCACCGCGATATTCTCACCGAACTTGGCAATCTTGCTGGCCACGAGTTCGGCGATGGTCATCTTGTCGTCCTTGACGAAGTGCTGATCAAGCAGGCAGGCCTCCTCGTAGAACTTGGAGAGCTTGCCTTCCACGATTTTCTCGACCACCGCCTCCGGCTTGCCCATGGCCTTGACCTGGGCGCGGTAGATGTCCTTCTCCTGCTCGAGGATTGCCGGGGTGACTTGCTCGCGGCAGAGGAAGCGCGGGTCGGCCGCCGCCACATGCATGGCCACATCGTGCACGAGTTGCTGAAACTCCTCCGTGCGCGCCACAAAGTCACTTTCGCAGGCGATCTCCAGCAGGACGCCGATTTTTCCGCCGGCATGAATATAAGCGCCCACCGAGCCCTCGGTGGTGCTGCGGGTGGACTTCTTGGCGGCTGAAGCGATGCCCTTTTTGCGCAGCAGCACCTCGGCGGCGGCGAGGTCGCCGCCCGCTTCCGTGAGCGCACTCTTGCAATTCATCATCGGAGCGCCGGTGCGCTCGCGCAGTTCCTTTACCAGCGTGGCGGAAATTTCCATGGTGATCAATAAAGTGGCACTTCTGCGGGCAGGGGATGTTGAAACTCGGCCCTTCAACTTGGATTTGGGAGGGCCGGAACCTCCAACGGCGCCGCGGTTCAGCGCTGCGGGACGAAGCGGCGGCATCCGAACTGGACACCGCCGTCGTCAACTAGGACTTGGTGACTTTGCCGGCTTCCACGTGGCTGACAACTTCCTCGCCGGCCGGTTCGGGTCCCTTGCGCTCCGGGGCCGGCGTCTCGGCAGTTTCCGGGATCGCCGCCGGTTCCGGAACCTCTTCCAGCACCAGGCCCGCTTCGGCTTCGCGTTGCTTCAGGTCGTACTCTGCAAATCTTTGTTCGGCTGCGTACTGGGCGGCGTATTCGGCGTAACCGATGTCGTCGGGCTCGGGAGCGGCTTCGCCCACTGTCACCGGCTGTCCGGCGGCTTCCATCAACTGCCGTCCTTCCTGACACGCATCGGCAATGCGGGAGGTGAACAGGCGGATGGCACGCAAGGCATCATCGTTGCCGGGAATGACGAAATCCACCTCGGTCGGGTCGCAATTGGTGTCCACCACGCCGACCACGGGAATGCCCAGCTTGCGGGCCTCCTTGACGGCAATCTGCTCGTTGTTGGAATCCACCACGAACAGCACGTCCGGAAGACCAGGCATGTCCTTGATGCCGGCAAGATGCGTGTGCAGGTGCTTGCGCTCACGCTCAAGCTTGATGGTCTCTTTTTTGGGGAGCAGCTCGTAGCGGCCGTCGGTGGCCATTTCTTCGAGTTCTTTATAGCGCTTGATGGACTTCTGGATCGTGACCCAGTTGGTCAGTAGGCCGCCCAACCAGCGGCTATTGACGTAAAACATCTGGCAGCGCGTCGCTTCTTCCGCAATGGCGTCCTGCGCCTGGCGCTTGGTACCCACGAAGAGCACCGTCTTACCGAGAGCCGCCTGCTCCTGCATGAAACGCGAGGCGTCCTTGAACATTTTCAGCGTCTTCTGCAGGTCAATGATGTAGATACCGTTCCGTTCCCCAAAGATATATTCCTTCATCTTCGGGTTCCAGCGTTTCGTCTGGTGTCCGAAATGCACACCAGCTTCGAGCAATTCCTTCATCGTAATACTGGCCAAAAAACCTCCTTCAAAGTTTGCAACCCCCCGGCATGTGCGGGATGGTTTTCTTTCCTGACGGAAAATTCCGCGAGACCAGTGTCCCGCGGTGGGTTCGGACGGTGCCGTCACCAGCCATCCGAGATAAGGTGGGTCGCGAGGATGCTCCCCGCGACCGCTGTCGTTCTCCGCTGTTTAGCGTTTCGAGAACTGGAACCGCTTCCGGGCGCCCTTCTGCCCGTACTTCTTCCGTTCCTTCATGCGCGAATCGCGCGTCAGGAACCCGCTGGCACGCAGCTTGCTGCGCAGCTCGGGATTGAAGATCAGCAGCGCGCGGGCGATGCCCATGCGAACCGCTCCACTCTGCCCCGCCGGGCCGCCGCCATCCACCCGGACCAGCACGTCGAACTGGCCGGTCATTTCGAGGTCATGGAGCGGTTGGCGCGCGTGTCGGCGCAGCGCCTCGGTGGGGAAATAGGCCTCGTCGGTTTTGGCATTGACCTTGAAGCCGCCGTTGCCGGGACGCAGAATCACTCGCGCCACCGAGGTCTTGCGCCGTCCCGTCGCCTGATACTGAATTAACTCCGCCATAGCTCTGGTCGTCCTTTGTCGCGCGGCCGACATCCGCCGGCACCCGCGCAGATCCCTACTTCTTCTGGGCCGCCGCGGGCTTGTTGCCGCCCGTCGGCGCAGTCTTCGTGCTCAACGCGCGAGGCGCACGATGCTTGACAGGCGCCACCACGGTGGGCGTCTGCGCCGTGTGCGGGTGGGTTGCCCCCGGATAGGTGCGCAATTTGCCGCAAAACTGTTTGCCCAGCTTGGAATTCGGCAGCATGCCCTCAATGGCGTCACGCACCACGCCGTCCGGCTCGCTGACGATTCGGTCCTTGAGGCTCTTGGTCCGCAACCCGCCGGGATAGCCGGTCACGCGGTGGTACTCCTTCTGTGCCAGCTTGTCACCGGTCACCTTGATCTTGGCGCAGTTGATCACCACAACGTGTTCGCCGGTATCGAGGTAAGGGGTGAAACGCGGGTTGTCCTTGCCGCGCAGGATGGCGGCAACGCGCGCCGCCAGACGGCCCAGCACCTGCCCTTCCGCGTCCACCAGGAACCACTTCGGCTCGCGGTCTTTCACCTTCGGAACATACGTACCCATCGCAGATCGTCTCCCGCAGCCGCAAGTGCCGGCAGCCTCAAAAAAATTCCGTCGTCCCCGACCCCTCGTCCATGCGCGGCGTCGCGATTACTCTGACGCCCGAGAAGGCCCCCACCCTGATGTCAGGCGATGGTCCGCCATGACGCCAACCACAAGTGGGAATCTCCCGCCGGCAGGGCACAAACCCAACTCCGAACCTATGGGGCGGAGGGATCTCCTCACCTCAGACCACAAGGGAAGAGATGGAGGACAGGGCAGTTGTTAAGGTTAGGCGAGCCTCTACGGTTTGTCAATCGGCGGACGGGGGCACGTCGGCCACTCGGCGGCTCCCCGCTCCGACGCCTAGGCCGGCGGTACGACGTTGCGGACGGTCTTCATCTTCTTGCGTTTGCGGCTCGACTTGGACGCAGGGCTATTGGCGTCAATGACCACGGCTTTGGGTGGCGGCGCTGGAACGGCGGCTGCCGTGGCGACTTGGAGACGCTTCTCCAACGCCTGCAGGCGGGCTTGAGTCTGGGTAGCTTGCTGTTCGAGGGCCGAGGCGAGATCCGAGACCGACTGCGACAAGGGATCGAGTGCGGACGCCAGCGCATCAGCCTGATCGCGCGGACCGTAGGCCGCCGCCAGTTGCGTCGCCTGGGTGGCCGCTTGTTCGACGGCGTCCAGATCACGAAACAGGCGGATACCGTCCGCGAGATGATCCGGAGCTTGGCGGTAGGCGCTCAGCAAGTTCGGCACCGCCTCCTGCAGGTTGCGCTGGATTGACGCCGCCTCGCTTTGAAAGGATTCCCTGGCTTGGCGGTCTCCATGCCAGCGCGAGACGTCCGCTCCCTGCAGCGCCGCCACTAAGCGGTCCAAGGTAATCTGCACCCGATCCACCAGCGCGGGAGCGGGAGCCGCGACGCCCTGTCCCCAAACGGACCCAAACAACAGCAGAGCCCCTCCCGCGATGCGCCTGACCGTCATACATCACCCCTTAATCTGAGATGCCGACTCCGCCGTAACGCGTCGCGTGGCAACAGCGGCGAGCCTTGGTGCTCCGCCACGCCCGTCACGCGTCCCTCCTGCTTCGCCTTACGCCTGACCGTTGATGACGCTGCGATACAACGCCTCGTACTTCGGAATCACTTCGGAGGCGCAAAAATGAGCGCGGGCGCGGGCGCGGGCAGCCCGTCCCATCTGCTGCCGCCGAGTGGCGTCCTCGAGCAGGTCGCGCGCCGCGGCCGCCATCCCGCTCACATCGCCGACCTCGCACAGAACACCGGTCAGGCCATCAACGACCACTTCCGGGACCCCGCCCACCCGCGTGCCGATGGTGGGCACTTCGTGGGCCATCCCTTCCAGGGCCGCCAAACCGAACGACTCCATCTCGCTGGGCATGAGCAGCAGGTCGCTGATGCTGAACAGTTCGTGGATTCGGTCCTGCTTGCCCAGGAAATGCACCCGATCGGCGATGCCGCGACAGCGGGCGAGATGCTCGGCGCGCGCGCGGTCGGGACCGTCACCCACCATTAGAAGACGCGCCGGAACATGCCGGGTCACCGCGGCGAAGATCTCGACGACATCGCTCACCCGCTTCACCGGTCGAAAGTTCGAGAGGTGGATCAGGATCGGTTCGTCCTCGCGAGCGTACCGCTGACGTAATTCCGGCAGAGAGCGGCGTTCGTAGCGGTCGCAGTTGACGAAGTTGGGAATCACCTGAATCGGACGCTTGACGTCGAACTCCTGCACCGTGAGATCGTGCAGATACTGCGAGATGGCGGTCACGCCATCGCTGACCTCGATTGAAAACCGTGTAATCGGCAGGTAACTGCGATCCATACCCACCAGCGTGATATCGGTGCCGTGCAGTGTCGTGATGAACGGCAGGCGGCGCGAGGCGATATTGCGCGCCAGGTAGGCGCTCACCGAGTGCGGAATGGCGTAGTGCACATGCAGAACGTCAAGCTGCTGAGTCTCGGCCACCTCCGCCATGCGGGTGGCGAGCGCTAGATCGTAAGGCGGAAACTCGAAGAGCGGGTAATTGGAGACCGATACCTCGTGGTAAAAGATGCCGGGGAGATCGGAGTTGAGCCGGATGGGCAGGGCGTAGCTGATGAAGTGCACTTCGTGGCCGCGCTCCGCCAGCTCCTGTCCCAATTCCGTTGCCACAATGCCGCTGCCGCCGTAGGTGGGATAACAGGTCACGCCAATCCGCATGCGTCAAGCTTAGCGTGGCGTGGGACGCCAGCGCGTCGGTCGGCGAAGGCCGACCACCTCAGCCTTGCAAAATTCATCTTGGCTACCCGCTCCTGAGTCGCCCACTGGCCGGCAATTTTGGATCGAATTCACCCATCACGTACCCCAAACATGACTGGGTGGACTCGCCCTCAAAATAGGTGTTCTTTTTGTTTTCATGATGTTAGCCGGGGGTGACGGACTTTGGCGCGTCAGGTGCTTATCTGTAAGCGTCCGGCGATTATGAGGCGCCCGCGAGGGCACATTAGAAATCGCTACACAGTTTTCCGGCGGACGCTGTACCGGAAAAATGAAGGCCGGCCTATCCGGGGGGAAAAGGCCGGCTTTCTTTTTTGCTGTTGCGCACTAAAGATTGAGGGCCAACTGCGGGCGCATAAGGCCGTGGCGCGGCGGGTTCACCAAGCGTCCCGTGGCGGATGGCCTGGCTCAGGTCAATTCACTTGTGCGCGACTCGCGCACATGGCGGCGGACATACCAGGCGCCCGCGACCAGCAGCGCTGCTCCAATCACCAGATCGAAGCGGTGGAACAGTCCGTGCAAGCTCTCCCAGTGTTCGCCGAGTTTGACGCCCGCATAGGCTAGCGCGTAGCACCAAAGCAGCGAGCCGAGAAACGTGTACAGATTGAACCGCCCGAAGGGCATGCGGGCGATTCCCGCCGGCAAGGCGATGAACGTGCGGATCACGGGAAGCAGACGGGCGAAAAATACAGTGGCGTTCCCGTAACGCGCAAACCAGTGAACCGCACGGTCAAGCTCTCGCGGCGAGAGCAGAAGATGTCGTCCGTAGCGCTCCGCCCACGGGCGGCCGCCGTAGTACCCCACCGCGTAGGCTACCGCTGAACCGAGATTGCAGCCAACGGCCCCGGCCAACGCCACCATTGAGAGCTCAAAGCGCCCCGTAAAAACCAGGTAGCCCGCGAAGGGAAGAATGATTTCCGAGGGAAGCGGAACGCAGGCGGATTCGATCGCCATCAGCAGCACCACGCCGCCATATCCGAGACTGGAGATGGTGGTGGTGATGAACTGACTGAGCAGCGCCAAGGGATGCACTTACTTTGTCTCCGTGCCGGGCGCATGGAAAGCGCCCGATTCCTGAACGAAGCCGGGTAACGGCTGAACGGGGTTCTTCGCGAGCTTCACGCGCCGCGTTGCCTCGCCTTCGGTTTGCCGCAGCACCGCGTAGTTGTCGAACAATTCGCTGTAGACGCGCACCACGAGATAGTGCGTCCCCGTGGTCTCTTCGCGCCAAATCTGACCTGGAGCAACCGTCGCCATCTTCCTAGAGTACCGGTTGCAGGCTGGCCGGTCCAAGGAGCGACGCCTTCGCTCCGGGCCGGGCTCGCCGACAGGGACCATGCCCGATTGAATCGACGGGGCCGGCCGCAGCCTCGGGGGGGGTGAGCTCATCTGAGTTGGCCCTTCCTGCGACCCCGTGCACCCCCCCTTCGAGCGATGGCATCGGAGAAATGGTCGGCATCCGATGCGGCGGGAACCGGGGTTCGTTGCTACTCTGGGCTTTATGAAAATCGCCTTTCTGGGAACCGGGATCATGGGCAAGCCCATGGCCGCCAACCTTGTGCGTGCGGGTCATGACGTGACGGTCTGGAACCGCACCCCATCCAAGGCCGATGTGGCTGGCGCCGCGCGCGCCGACACGCCCGCTGCGGCGGCGCGCGCAGCCGACGTGGTCTGGGTTTGCGTCAGCAATACGGAAGCCGTCGCTCACGTCCTTGCCGGCCCCGACGGCGTGCTCTCGGTGGCACGGCCCGGCATGGTCATCGCCGACTCGAGCACCATTGCTCCCAAAGCCAGCCGTGAGTTCGCCGCACAGTTCCGTGCCTTGGGGGTCGAGTTCGTTGATTGCCCGGTAACCGGGTCAAAGAAGGGCGCCGAAGCCGGCGAACTGATTTTCATCGTGGGGGGCGCGGCGGAGCCGGTTGCCGCCTTACAACCGCTCTTTGCGGCCATGGGTAAGCGCGTCTTTCACCTCGGCGGGAACGGCATGGGACTCTCCACCAAGCTCGCCATGAATCTCAACATCGCGCTCATTTTCGAGGGCTTTTGCGAGGGCCTGGTGCTGGCACGCAAGTCCGGTCTGGATGTGCACCAGATGCTGGAGATCATCGGCGCCACCATGCTGAAGTCCGGCGTGGTCGAGTACAAGGGCGCCTTTGTCGAGCGACGCGACTTCTCCCCCAACTTCCCGCTGCACCTGATGCTGAAGGACCTTCACCTGATGCTGGAGCACGCCCGCGAGCTGCGCGTGAAACTGCCGGCACTGGAGACGGTGGCGGAGGTCTACGCGGTCGCCGCCGAGGAAGGCTTGGGCGACCTAGACTACAGTGCCACGCTGCAGTTGCTGGAGAAATGGGCCGCCCTGCCGGAACCGGCCACCGTCCCGGCTTGAGACGCCCGCCGCCAGCGCCGGCGCGTGTGGTGCCCGGCCCGCCGTGCTTAGGCTGCCCGGCGCGGGTGCACCATGCGCGGGCTGCGCGCCCCGTGCTGGCGCCGGTGCTCTTCCCAGCGCCGTTTGGCGGCCTCCGAGATCCGCGCCCGCCCCTCCACGCTCAGGCGGTTGGGCTTGCTCCCCGTCAGCAGTTGCTCCAGCGTGCGGATGGCCTCCTGCAGCCGGGTCTGTTCGCGGCGCAGTTCCTCGAGTGACTTTTGCAATTGCGATGTGTTCATGCCGAGTCTGTCCTGTGCTCCATTCCGCAGGCTTAGATGGAGTGAGTCGCAAAAAGGATGACGCGACTCGGGAAAAATTTAATCACTGACTCCCGCCGCGCTCCCGCTCCCCTCAACGGGGGGGTGCCGGCGGCCGCGCCAGCACTGGCGGCCGCGCCAGCACCGGCGGTTGCGCCGCCGGCGGTGCGCTGGCGGCCGGCGCCGGGCCGCTGCCCGCTCGCCCCAGTTCGCCTTTCTTGAGCAACTTGGCCAGGCGTGCCTTGACGGTCAGAAAGTCCGAGGTGTTGACCAGATAATCCGGCCGCGGCGGCAATATCGTGGCGATCTCGCGCTGCGTCGCCGCCACTCGGTCGGGCGTCTGCGGATGGCTGGCGAACGCCCGCGAGATCAGGCCGGGCTTCTTCTTCTCCAGGTCCTCGATCAGCCGGAAGGACTCCACCAAGCCCTGCGGGTCGTAGCCCGCCTTGTACATGTACTGCACCCCCAGCCAGTCCGCCTCCGCCTCGGCGGCGCGCGTGAACTGGGTGTACTTCAGCGGAATCAGCAGGCCCAGCACGTTCTGGGTCGCCAACCCCGCCAAGCCGCCGCCCGCCGCAATCTCGATCGGGAGGGTCGCGAGTTGGAGTAATTCGCCCTTACTGGCGTTGTGAGTGGCATGACGTGCGCAGACGTGCGCGATCTCATGCGCCATCGCTCCCGCCAGTTGATCCTCCTCCTGGGAGGCGAGAATCAGGCCGGTATTCACAAAGAAAAACCCCCCGGGCAGCGCGAAGGCGTTGATCGAGTCATCGTCCACCACCTTGACCGTGAACGGCACCTTGGCGTCCGAGTTGCGCACAAGATTCTGTGCCAGGCGGTTGATGTACTCGTTGACCACCGGATCCTGGACGATCTTGGAGTTGTGCTCCACCTCGTCCGCCAAGCCCCGGCCGAGGGCGATCTCTTTCTGCAGGGAGTAGAAGTTCACCCCGCCGCCCACCTTTCGGTTGCCGATCAGACTGACATCGTCCTCGGGTTTCAGTTTGTGCTGGGGGGTTGACGAGGCCGTGGACTGCGCGGCGGCGGGCCCGGCCAGCAGGCCGCAACAGAGCAATGACATCCAGCGTGGCGAGACAGAGGAACGCATCGGCACAACCACCTGAAAGGAGGACGGCGGGACGGGACGCGGCGTTTCACAGAACACACCGTCCCGGGAGAGAACCCCTCGCTTTCCCTTCACTTTCCCACGCAAAACGTGGCGAAGATCACTTCCAGTATATCGTCCACCGTCGTCTGCCCGCTCAGGGCATCGAGCTCGCGCAACGCGGCATAAAGGTCCAGCAGCACCATCTCGTGCGGCAGTCCCGCGGCCAGCGCGCCGCCGCCCTGCTCCAGATGTTGACTGGCGGCATCCAGGCAGGCGGCTTGGCGGGCGTTGGTGATCCAGCTACCCGCCGCGCTCAGCTCGGGCAGAGCGCGCTGGCGGACGAGCGTGCGCAGCTCGGTCACGCCCTCGCCGCTCACCGCCGAGACGGCCAACGCCTCGGGCAGCGCGCCATCCTCGATCTGGCGCGGCAGATCAGTCTTGTTGAGCACCAGCATCGCCTGCGGCATGGCGCGCAGGTGCTCCAGCAAGCGGTGATCCTCGGGCGCGAGCGGGAGGCTGGCATCGAAGACGCCCAACACCAGGTCGGCCTCGCCCAGCGCCTGCCAGGCGCGTGCGATGCCCTCGCGCTCGATCGCCTCGCTGCTCTCCCGGATCCCGGCGGTGTCGAGCAAGCGGATCGGGACCCCATCCAAGCTCACCGTCTCGGCCAACACGTCGCGTGTCGTGCCCGCCGTCGCTGTCACAATGGCGCGCTCGCTGGCCAGCAGGCGGTTGAAGAGGCTTGATTTGCCGACGTTGGGGCGCCCCACCAAGGCCAGCGACAGCCCCTGATGCAGCACCCGACCGTGGCGAAAGCTGGTTCGCAGCGGGTCGAGGCGCTGCACCAGCGCGTGCAGCGCCGCCGCCAGCCCCGCTGTCGCCGGCACCGCCACATCGTCATCAGCGAAATCAATGCCCGCCTCCATGCGTGCAATCAGTTCTCGGAGCGCCTGTTGGAGGGGGCCCACCTGGCGCGCCACTCCGCCGTGCATCTGTTGCGCGGCGGTGCGGGCCTGCAGCAGCGTTTGGCTGTCAATCAGGTCGCGAATCGCCTCGGCCTGGGTCAGATCGAGCCGGCCATTCAGAAACGCACGACGGGTAAACTCGCCCGGTTCGGCCATGCGCGCGCCCGCTCGGCAGAGGTCCGCGACCAGCGCACGCAGCAGCACCGGCGCCCCGTGGCCGCTGATCTCGACCACGTCCTCGGCAGTGTAGGAATGTGGCGCAGGGAAAAAGGTGACCAGCACGTCGTCGAGCACCGCACCGTCTTCCGGATCGCACCAGAGGACTCGCCGCACCCGGCGTGCCTCCCAAGGCACCGGCCTGAGAACTTGGTCCGCGATGGTCCGCGCCTGCGGACCGGAAAGTCGGACGACGCCCAAACCGCCGCGTCCCAGCGGGGTCGCCACCGCGACGATCGTATCTTCGGCGCTCGCCGGACCCGAGCGCACAGCGGGCGGGAAGGATGCGGAGGGAAGGCTCAAGGAACGCTCGCGACGGCTTTTCGATTGTGATTATAGACGCGGCGAAAGCGTGGACGCTGGATCGCGGCCAGAAGGCGGTGGGCTGTGGACGGCGGAGGACTTAAGATAGAGACGCAACCGCGTCGGCCACGTCGATGTTGCTCGCTCCGACCCCGCTGTGCTCCATCGTCGCGGCTTTCTACCGCCTCCCGCCCACCGCCCATCACCCACTCCCTGAGGTGTTTGGCACCCGAGATGCACAGGTAGCTTGACCCCCTCCATGGAAATGGGTACTTTCAGCCACAGCCCAGCGCAGGAGCCGCATGTGCCCGCTAAAATCCTCATCGCCGATGCCAGCCCCCATGCGCAGCGTATGGGCGTGCGTTTCCTAACCGAGTTGGGCTACGACGTGGAGGGAGTCAGCAATGGCCCTGCCGCCCTCAAATCCATTGAAGATCAGCCTCCGGCGCTGATCATCGCCGCGCTCTCCATGCCTGGAATCTCCGGCTTCGAACTCTGCGAACAGGTCAAGCGGCGGCCGGCGTGGGCACAGATTCCCATCCTGCTGGCGCTCGGTCCCTTTGAGGCCTATGACGCCGAGGAAGGCAAGAAGGTGGGGGCGCAAGGGCTGATTGAGAAACCTTTTGAGTCATCCAAGCTGGAAAAGGTGGTCGGGGACTTCGTCCCACGCCCCGCATCGGGACCCGCTGCATCCGCCGCAGAAGCCGAAGCAACTCCCGTGACCGCCACGGACGTCACCCCTGCTCCATCGGCGGCGGGGCCAAGCCAAGATGAGCCCGTTCCCTCCGCTGTGTCCGCCCCAGTAACGGAACCGGACCCCACCCCAGCGCCGGTTGCACCTCTCGATCGCCATGAAGCGGATGATGAGCGTGCGGAAGTACCTGACACCCGGACCGCTGCGCCCGCCGTCGCCAGTTGGCACATGGAGGAGATCCCGCTGAGTGAAGCGGAGCGGCAAGCGATCTGGGAGGGCGCCACTGCGACGAGCGATTCCGCCACACCTCCTGCTTGGGAGTTTGCCGCCCCCGAACCGGCCGCTGCGATGACTCCCGAACCGCCGCCCGAAGCCGCCCCGTGGACATATGAGGCTGCAGTGCCCGATCCCGTACAGGATCTCGGCCCCGAGCCGGAATCGCCCGTCGCGTCGTCCTCTGAGCCCGCCGACACACTCGTACTTGACGCCTTGCGCGCCATAGAGCCGACGGCATCCACACCCGCTGCCGTCCTCCCCGCGGCCGGGGACGCGGAAGCGGTCATGGCGGTGGTCCGGAAAGTGCTTGGGAGTTACCTGTCACCTCTGATGGTCGAAGAAGTCGTTCAGGAGATCGTGCGCCAGCTCCCGCCCAGCACGGAGAGGGCGTAAGGGGAGACGGAGGAAGGGTATTCTTCTCCTCCTAGCTTCCTTCCCTTCCCCTTCTTCTCTTCCTCCCTTTCGAAGCAGCGTTCAGCGCTCGAAATAGACCTCTTTTCGCCACCACGCCAACAACCCTGAACAGTTCCGGCCCATCTAACCCGAAAGTCCGGCTTAGCCTCGGCGTCCGTAGGAAGCGTGCAACATCAAGTGCGCTCAAGCCGGCTGGCTAGCTGCCGAAGTCTTACGGAGGCTCCGATGATTGTTGCAATGGTGTTGGCGCGCCGCCCGAATTTCCTTTCAAGCTGCCTGATCGTTCCAGTGTTGCTGGGAGGCATGGCGGTCGCACAAGCGGGGACGCAGGCGCCGGGGACGACCCCCATCTACCGCGTCACCGTGGTGGCGCGCACCACGGCGGCAATTAATTACCGGGTCAGGCACGGTTTTACCAAGGTCGATTTTCACGGCACGCCGCTGCTGCCCGAGGCCCGCGGCTCGGCCAGCGTGCAGAGCCAGAACGGCCGAACCTATATCAAGGCTGACTTCGACAACTTGACCAACGCCGGGCAATTTGGTCCGGAATACCTCACCTACGTGCTTTGGGCGATCACGCCGGAAGGCCGCGCCGCAAATCTGGGCGAGGTGTTGCTGGATGGTAAGTCCAGCAGCTTACATGTCACCACCGACCTGCAGGCCTTCGCCATGATCGTCACCGCCGAGCCCTACTTCGCGGTCACGCAACCGAGCAACGTGGTGGTGATGGAAAACATCGCCCGCGAAGACACCGCCGGCAAGGTCGAGACGGTGAACGCCAAGTACGAGTTGCTGGAGCGCGGGCAGTACACGGTGGGGGTGGACCCGAGCAAGATCACGCCGCTCGTGGTGACGCCCAAGGCGCCGCTCGAACTCTATGAAGCACGCAATGCGCTGCGCATCGCGCAGTGGGCGGGGGCGGACCAGACCGCTTCCGACACCTACCAGAAAGCGCAGCGACTGTTGCAACAGGCGAACGACTATCAGGCCCGCAACGCGGGCGTGAAGCCGGTGGCCATGATCGCCCGGGAAGCTGCCCAGACGGCCGAAGACGCGCGCGTCTTGACCATAAAACGGCGCACCGCACAGAACGTGGCCGACAAGCAGCAGCAGGCCGCCGCCGAGACCGCCGAAGCCCAGCAACAGGCGGCATCTGCGCAACAGCAGGCGGCCGCCGAGGCGGAACAACGCCGCCAGGCGGAGGCCGCCCAAGCGGCCGCGCAAGCGGCGCAACAGCAGGCCCAGGCGGAAACGGCACAGGCCCGCGAACAGGCGGCCGCCGCCGAGAAAGCACGTCAGCAGGCGGAGGCGGAGAAGACTGCCTTGCGCGCCCGACTCCTGCAGCAACTCAACCTCATCCTGGAAACGCGTGACACCGCCCGCGGTCTCATCGTCAACATGTCCGACGTGTTGTTTGACTCCGGCAAGTACACGCTGCGACCGGCAGCGCGCGAGAAGCTGGCCAAGATCTCCGGCGTACTGCTCACCTACCCGGGCCTCAAGCTGGCCGTCGAGGGACACACCGACAGCGTCGGCACCGACCTCTTGAACCAGGAACTCTCGCAGAAACGCGCTGACACCGTGCGCGCCTATCTCATCGCGCAGGGGATCGCGCCCGATGGGATCACGTCGCAGGGCTTTGGCAAAGCCAATCCGGTGGCCAGCAACGACACCGCCGCGGGGCGACAACTCAATCGTCGCGTGGAATTGATCATCTCGGGCGAGGCCATTGGTTCCGCCCTCACCGCGCCCGCCGCGCCGGCTCCCCCCACCCCCTAGGGCCCCACGCGGTAAAAGGATCGCCGCTATGGCGGACATCTACCTCACACGTCTTGCCGACCTGAACGGCCTGCGTCGGCTGCCCCGCGGCGGACCTTTCCGGGACCCGGCCGGGGCGGCGGTTGGGCTGCGCCAAGGGTATCTGCTCGTCCTCGGCCGCTCGCGCAGCATACAAGGCCGACGCGCCCTCACGGTCCTTGTCCGCTTCCGCACCGGACCTGATCCGAGCATCGTGCAGGAGGCACTCGAAACCGATCCGGGCCTCCGCCAGGTGCTCGATGGGGACAAACCGGGACCCGGCGCGGTTCCCATGGCCACGCCGGGCGGAACGCCCGAGGCCAAATCAGAGGGCGAAATTCCCGCCGCCTTGGCCCGGGTCTCGCGCCGCCATTACCGCCAATTGCACGTCGGCAGTGATTTCGTGCGCTGGGACTGGGGCTACGTCCTGCAGCGCCCCGACCCGGAACGCGTAACGGCGTTGGTTACGGCCTTGGTGTCCGCTCTGCGACCCTTGGCACCGAGTTTTGAGGCCGCCTGCGAACTCTGCCTCACACCCACCCCGGAGATCAGCTTGCTGAACGGAATTCCCGGGTATCACTGCGCCCGCTGTCAGCAACAGCTCCGGCAAAAACTCGACCTCGGCGCCGCGGAATACGCGCAGTTCGCCCCCGAGCCGTTACGCGGCTTGCTGGCCGGATTGATCGTCATGGTGGCGGCGGGTCTGGCGTGGGGACTGGCGGCCTACCTGTATCCGCCGCTCTTCTGGCCGGGTGCGTTCGTGCTTGGCCTGCTCATTGCCGAAGCGGTGATCCGCGGAACCGGCAAGCTCCATCCGACGGTTTACCTCCTGATCGCTTTGTTGACGCTGGCGGGCGGTCTGCTGGGCGACAGTTTCTATCTCGCCCTGAGTCTCGCGCGCGGCCACGCAATCGCGCTCACGCCGCGCCTGGTGCTCTCCGTGGCGGGGAACTTGGCGCGTCTGGAGAACCCCGGCCTGGGTCTCGCCCTGATTGGCGTGGCTTGGTTAGGCGCCGCGCTGACGGTCGTCAGCACCCGCCGTCCCCGTTTCGCCATCGAGTTCACGCCCCTGCATACGCAGGTGGGCGGTTGAAGGTGCGGTGAATGCGGGGCCCTAAGCGGAGAACTGCGAAGTCGCGTGTCGGCCAGAGCTTGGGGAGCCCCGGCTCGGCCGACGCGCCCGCGTTCCACTCCTTACTTTTTCTTCTTGGGAACGCGTTCCGCCACCAGGCGCATGAAATCGCCGACCGTCTGGCAGGCTTCCCACTCCTCGTCCGAAAACTCCTTGAGCTTGTACTGTTCCTCGGCTCGCATGAACAGCTCGGCGATATCAATCTCGTCAACGTTGAGATCGTCGCGGAAGGAAGCGCTGGGAGTGAGTTCGGCCTCCTCGATCGCCATGCTCTCGCCGATCAGGTTGACGAGGCTGGCCGCCAGTTGCGCATCCATCGGCTTGGCCGGCTTGACGGTTTCAACTTTGCTCATGTTGCAGATTCCTCGCCTGTATTCCTGGGTTGAAGGGCCGCAGCGGGCCTTCGATCGCTCTGCCGCGCACCACGCCGTCCGGGCCGCTGCCAGTACAATCGGAGCGGCGGCACGACACTCCTTATTGTGGCCTGTTTCCTGCTGCCACGCAAAAGAAGCGCCGCATGCCCATCCCTGCCGAACCGGCCTCCCCGCCGCGTCCTGACGCCCTGCCGGACGCCTACCGCGTCCTCGGTCGCAACGGCCTGCTGGCGCGCGCGCACCCCGCTTTTGAGTTCCGCTCCGGGCAGCTCGCCATGGCCAAGGCGGTGACGGCAGCACTCGACGATCGGCGCCACCTGCTTTTAGAGGCGGGGACCGGCACCGGAAAGACGCTGGCCTACCTGGTACCAGCTCTGCGCAGCGGTCGTCGAGTGCTGATCTCGACCGGGACCAAGAATCTGCAGGAGCAACTCGTCTTCAAGGACGTCCCGCTGCTCGAGCGCACGTTGGGCCATGCCCTCAACGTCGTCTGCATGAAGGGCCGCAACAACTACGCCTGTCGCCAGAAGATCGCCGATTTGGAGTTGCAGCCCACGCTGCTCGATACCGAGGAGTTGGGGCAGTACCGCCGAATCCGGAGCTGGGCGGAGACCAGCACGCAGGGCGACCGCGCGGAACTCGAGTTTCTCGATGAGCACGCGCCGCTCTGGGAGCACCTCAATGCCCGGCGCGAGACCTGCACCGGACAGAAGTGCGCCCGCTTTGATTCCTGCTTTCTCACCACGCTCCACCAGCGTGCCCTGGCGGCCGATCTCGTGGTGGTCAACCACCATTTATTCTTTGCCGACCTCACCTTGAAACAGCGCGATCTGCCCGGAGTGCTGCCGCCCTACGAGGCGGTGATCTTCGACGAAGCACATGAGCTGGAAGCGATCGCCGGGCAGTATTTCGGCGTGGCGGCCAGTTCCTACCAGGTCGAGGACCTGGCACGCGACGTGGACGCGGTTTTGCGGCTGCACTCGCTCTGGACCCCGGAACTGGGAGCCCGTGCCACCGCGGCCCGGGAGTTCACCGTGGCCCTCTTGGCCGCGGTGGCTTCCGCCGTCGGACCCCGCGATGGCCGTCACGCGTTGCTGGAACGCGATCAGTTCCTGGAAGACAACCTCGAGCTCTATGACCACGCGCTCGGCAGTGTGGTTGGACTGCGCGCGGCTCTCGAGAGCATCCCCGATCGGCCTGAACCGGTCCATGCGCTGGGGCGACGGATTGACGACCTCCGCATCCGCCTCGCCTATCTGCTCGAAAGCCATGACCGGGGTGTGGTCTATTGGTGCGAGCGGCGCGGCCGCGGCGTCTTCCTGCAGGCCACCCCGATCGCGGTGGATGCATTGTTGCGTGCCCATCTCTTTGAGACGGTTGACACGGTTGTGCTGACCTCCGCCACGCTCGCCGTGGACGGCGACTTCTCCTACCTGCGCCAGCGCCTCGGCGTGGAGCATGCCCGCGAGGAAGTTGTCCCTTCACCCTTCGAGTACGAACGTCAGGCCCTGCTCTACCTGCCCCCCGGTCTGCCCGACCCGCGCGCCCCGGAGTTCGGCGCCGCCGCGGCCGATGAGATCGAGCAACTGGTACGTCTCTCCCAGGGACGCGCCTTCGTGCTCTGCACCAGTTATGAACAGATGCGGAACCTGCACCGCCGCCTAGAATCGCGCTGGCCCTTTCCCAGCCTGCTCCAGGGCAGCGCGCCGCGCCACGTCTTGCTCGAACGCTTCCGCGCCACCCCCAACGCCGTGCTCTTTGCCACCAGCAGCTTCTGGCAGGGGGTGGACGTGCAGGGCGAACAGCTCAGTTGCGTGATTATTGACAAGCTCCCCTTTGCCTCGCCCGGGGACCCGGTGGTCGCAGCCCGCATCCACGCCCTCAACGAGGCCGGCCGCAACGCTTTCTTCGAGTTCCAAGTTCCGGAAGCCGTCCTGGCCCTCAAGCAGGGCTTCGGCCGCCTGATTCGCTCCGCCTCCGACCGCGGCGTGCTGGCTCTGCTTGACACCCGCATTCTGCGGCAGCGCTACGGCAAGATGTTTCTGGAAAGCCTGCCGCCCTATCGCCGCACCTCGGACCTCGAGGAGGTCAGGGAATTCTTTGCGGCAGGTTCGTAGTTGATGGTTCGTGGGATGCTGGCATCCGGTTCTCGATGCAGTCACGCACCAGCACGCCGACCTTCCCTCGCCGCTTTTCACGGTCCGCTTTCCACGTTCCCCTGCGCTTCATGGCACCATACCTAGCGAATGATTGACCTACACGAGGCGCTGCGCTTTGAATACGCGGCGGACGGCCACATCCGGACGGGTGCGCTGCGCCCGGCGCGGGTCCGTCGCTTGCTGCACACGTTGCGCGGGCGCCGTGTGGCGGTGGTAGGCGACCTGATCCTCGACGAATTTCTCTGGGGCGACGCCACCCGCATTTCCCCGGAAGCTCCGGTTCCAGTGGTCCTGCTGACGCGCGAGTCCTGGTCGCTGGGTGGTGCGGGCAACGTTGCCGCGAACGTCCATGCCCTGGGCGGTAGAGCCGCACTGTTCGGCACGCTGGGCGAGGATGCCGCTGGACGCCGTCTCCAGCAGCTGGTGGCGGCGGTCGGCATTGACGCCGCGGATGTCGTGGCGCTCCCCGAACGACCCACAACGGTCAAGCAGCGCGTGTTGGCGCAGAACAAACACGTGCTGCGCATTGATCGCGAGATCACCGCTGCACTGCCCGAAGCGGCGGCGCGGCGGGTGCTGCGTCGGCTGGCGGCGCGGCTGGATGAGTTCGGCGCGGTCGTACTCTCGGACTACGGAAAGGGCGGCGTGACTGCCGCGCTGGCGCGCGGTCTGGCGCGCCTCTGTGCGGAGCACCACGTGCCGCTGTGTATTGACCCCAAAGTGCATGGCTTTCCCTATCCGGGAGCCAGCGTTCTGAAGCCCAACCTGCGCGAGCTGTCCCATCTGGCCGGGTTTGCGGTCGAGTCGGAGGCGCAGCTCGAGCGCGCCGTGGCTCGCATCTTCCGGCAGCACCGGCCTCAACACCTGTTGATCACGCGCGGCAGCCAGGGAATGCTGCTCTGCGAGGCCACGGGCGGCCGCACACGCCTGTTTGCCGGCAGCCAGTCGGTCTCCGACGTCACCGGGGCCGGCGACACCGCCATCGCCACGCTCGGCCTCGCCATGGCGGCGGGCATCGCGCTGCGCGAGGCCGCCATCTTGGCCAATCTTGCCGCCGGCGTGGTCGTCACCAAACCCGGCACCGCCACCGCCACGCCGCAGGAGATTCTGCAGGCACTCCCGGGGGAAGCATGATCGTCGTCACCGGCGCCGCCGGCTTTATCGGCAGCGTTCTCGTCGCCCACCTCAACCAGCAGGGACACGACGATCTGTTGCTGGTGGATGCGCTGGGACAGGACGACAAGTACCGCAACCTGCTCGGGCTGCGCTACGCCGACTACCTGCACAAGGACGACTTCCTCGCCCGCATCGAGGACCGCGGCGGGTCCCTCCCCGAGATCGAGGCGATGGCGCATCTCGGCGCCTGCAGCTCCACGCTCGAGCAGGACACCGACTACCTGATGCGTAACAACTTCGGCTACACCCGCAGCCTCGCCCTGTGGAGCGTGGCACACGACGTGCGTTTCGTTTACGCCTCGAGTGCCGCCACTTACGGCGACGGCAGCCACGGCTACGGTGAATCGCTCGACGCCTTGGACACGCTGCGGCCGCTCAACAAGTACGGTTTCTCGAAACACTGCTTCGATCTCTGGGCGCTGCGGCACCACCTGTTTGAACAGATCGCCGGCCTGAAATATTTCAATGTTTTTGGACCCAACGAGTACCACAAGCAGGAGATGCGCAGCGTGGTCCTCAAAGCCTTCCAGCAGGTGCAGGCCGGCGGTGCCGTCAGCCTGTTCAAGTCGTACCGGCCGGAGTACGGCGATGGACATCAGGAGCGCGATTTCATCTACGTCAAGGACGCCGTGGCCATGACGGCGTGGCTGCTGGAGCATGCCGATGCCAACGGCATCTTCAACGTTGGTTCGGGGCGGGCGCGCACCTGGCTCGACCTCGCCCAGGCCGTCTGCGCGGCACTCGGCCAGCCGCCCCAGATCCGCTTCGTGGACATGCCCGAGGCGCTGCGCGATGCCTACCAATATTCCACCTGTGCCGTCATGCACCGCCTCGCTGCCGCAGGGTGCCCCGTGCAAAGCCGGCCCTTGGAAGACGGCGTGCGCGACTATGTCCAGAACTATCTCGTCCAGCAGGACCGCCCTGTGGCGCTGTGAAACCAGACGCCCGTGCGTCCGTCAGGCAGGGCGGGGCATCCCTGGAAACAGGGGCAAAAGAGCCTGAGCAGCGTCCCCCCACCCCCGCCCCAGCACAGCATCCAAGGTTGTCTAACTCAATACTGGCCATGTCCTAAAACAAGAATTCGGCATAGACTCTCTGCAGACAACGCGAGTCATGTCGGAATCGCACTACATCCTCGGTGTCTCGCCCGGCGCTTCGCCGGATGAGATCAAACGGGCCTACCGTCGTCTGGCCCGTCTCTGGCATCCCGACCAGTTCCGCAACCCTCATTCGCATGCCGAAGCGCAGCGCCGCATCCGGCAGATCAACGAGGCCTACGCCCAGTTGCGCGGCAAAACGCGCCCCGGCGAAAGCCCCAGTCGACCGATTCTGGTGCGGATGCCCGCTGCTGCGCCGCAGGCTCCCTCCGCATGGGCATGGCTGCGCTACGCTTGGAAACCGGCCTTGATGATGGGGGCGGTCTATGGCATTGCAGCGGGTCTTGGCACTCTCGCGCAGAAGGGCTTTGAAGGTGGCTGGCTGGCGGGCAACGCCCTGCCGTCCAACTTCCCGGCGGTAGAAAAACTTGTGCTGCCCCGTAAACCGGTGGCGCCCCTCTCGCTCGGTTCCAGCCGGGCGGAATTCCGCTCCATGCAGGGCGAGCCCACCGCCCAGGTGGGTAATAAGTGGTACTACGGCTATTCCTGGGTGGAGTTCAAGGCGGACAAGCTGGTGCGCTGGGATATTTCGCCGCTCTCCCCCCTGACGATCACGCTCAAATCCAGCCATGCGGCGCCCGCGATAGGTCATTTCAGCGTCGGGTCGGACCGCGACGATGTCATCGCTTTGGAGGGGACGCCGTCTGCCTACGACGACGACGTCTGGATATACAGCTCATCGGCGGTTTATTTCGATCATGGCCGGGTCGTCGGCTGGCGATCTTCGCGTCTGGTGCCCCTCAAAGTGGCGGCCACCGAATAGCTGTCAGCACGCCCGTCTAGCTTCGGCTTTCCGCCGCCACGTCCAAATTCCGCGGCCTTGCGTTTCTACTGGGCGACGACCAAAAGCTCGAATGACCCGGGCACCATGGACGGCCGCGGATGCGGACGCTCGGTGGTTGCGGCAGGCGGCGGCCCGAACTTAGCTGTCACCAGAATGACATTGTGGGTCTTCAGATCCACCGCCATAGTGCGCGCGCCCATCGCGGTCGGCACACTCCCCAACTCGACGAAGGTGTTGGGGTCCTTCTCCTGCACCACGGTCAGGTTGGCGTCACGCCCGTTCGAGCTGAAGGCAAGTTGCGTGCCCGGATCGAAACCGTTCGCATCCACGCCGGCACCAATGGGGGGCGTGGCAATCACCGCGCCGGAATCGGCATTCACGATGGCCATCATCTTGTTGCCGCAGCCAATCACCAGCCGATGGTGCGCCGCATCAATCGCCATGCCGGAGGGCTCTTCGCAGGGTGCCAGCGGCCAAGTGGCCGTGATCTTCAGAGTCTTCGCATCGATCTTGAGCACCTCGCTTTCATTTTCCAGATTGACGTAGACCGAGCCCGCACCGTCGCTGGTCGCAAACTCCGGCTTGCCACCCAGCACGATGGTACCGACGGCCGAGGCGTCGATGTCCTTCGCAGTGGCGTCAATCGCGGTGGCGGAGCCCGCCCGACCGTTCCAGGTGAAAACGCGATGCGTGGCCGGGTCGTAGAGGATGGCATCCGCCCCCGCGCCGGTCTTGACCTTGCCCAGCACGCGCAACGTCTTCAGGTCGAAGGCCACCGCCTCGGCGCTGCCACCATCGCTGATGTAGCCGCGCCCTTCCGGGCTGGCGATCGCCACGCCGTGGATGCCGTGCAGATTCGGGATGTCCCCGACCTGGGTCAACGTGTCGAGGTCGAAGACCATGACGTGCGTGCCGCGCGTGACATAGAGTCGGCGAGCCGCGCTATCGGCTGCGAGGTAATCCCAGAAACCCTCCCCCCCAACCGGCACGGTCTTAACGAGATGGTAACCGGCAGGCGTGTTGGACTGTGCAACAGCGGCCGGGAGCCCAAACGCGCCCAGGATGACCAGAGCGCTGACAGAAGACAAGAGACGGCGTGAGAAGGTCATGAGTCAATCACCTTTCGGCGAGCGGGAGGCGTGATTCTAGAATCCGCCTGCGACGTCGGCAAGCGTCCTTACGCCGGTGCAGGGACGCAGGTTACCAGCGACTGGGCCGAGCCCGTTGGAACCGCTTTATGGCGTGTTCGTCCGCCAGGCTGCCGGCCGCCCCGATGGGCGCACAATAGAGGCGATGAAGCCCCTCGTCTATTTGGCGTTGGCGATCGGCATCGGGCCCGTCTGGCTGGCGGCGCAGGCCCCCGCGTCCGATCCTCCCCCGCCTCCGCCCTGCACGGAGCGCGCTCACTGCCTTGGACCGAAAATCGGAGGACTGAAGTACTCCCTGCTGGTCGGACCGGTCTCGAGCGTGGCGGCCGCGCCCGAGATCTGGGGCGATTACGTCAAGGTACATCTCATCCTCACCAACCATCTCGACCCGGTGCGCGAGTCCAGCGCCATGCGCTTCCGTCCCGCCGAGGTGGTCGCCACCCGCAGCGATGGCGCCTCGGTCAAAGTCGCCACCGACGTCATTCAGCTCGAGGCAGAGCGCAGCCACACCGGCTTTCTCTTCGGCAGCGGCATGCCCGGCGGCATGCTGGGTACCCTCCCGGGCGCAGGCTCCGGCCCCTACCCGCCGGTGAATTCCACCATCGGACGTGTGCTGGCAAACGATCCCGTCGCCCACGCCCAGGCCATGGAAGAGGAACGCCGCAATCTGGGAAAGCACCAGAACGAATTGAAGCAAGCGCTCGCCGAACAACTGGGCGACACCATGGTTAAGGGGGGCGAAACCCGGGCCGGCTACGTGCTGTTGCCGTTGCCGCCTGCCGGACAAAGCCTGACCGTCGTCTCCGTGACGCTGGGCGAGTATCGCTTCGACCTGCCGCTGCGCTGAGGTTGGCTGGTGGCCTGAACACAGTTCATCGCCGCGTGTGATCGCCGCAGGAATGGCGGAACGTCATTGCGGACGGGTTAGTGACCTGTGGGTTGAGACTTGCTTAGGTCACATGTCACCCGCTACCCGTCAGCTGCGCGTAAACTAGCCGGCGTGAAACTCCTGCTTTGCAATGTCGTGCTGGCGCTCACGCTGGTGGCGCAAACGTCGGCCACGCATGCCATCAATCTCGCGGCCCCCGCTGAAGTGTTGCTTCATGTCACTGCCGCCGCCGAGGGCACCAACTGGGGCGACGCGGGACACGAGGCGGCCGTCCTCCGCGTGCTGGTGGATGGAATGTTCCACCAGAACTTGGTACTCTTCGCCGGCTCGACACCGTTTCGCTACGACGTTCTGTTGGGCCGCCTCCCGGCGGGAGCGCACCGCATCAGCTTGGAACGGGACAGTATGCAGTCATCCCGGTCGGCGGGGGCGACTCACCTCGCCCAGCTTGCCACCACGGTCGTCAACCCGGGACAGCCGGAAGCCGAAGCGGTGCAGCATGCACCCTTTCTTTACGCCCGGCCCAACACCATCGGACAGTACAGCGACATCCCGTTGCTGCTGTGGTACGAGACGCGGCAGGAGGGCGCAAACACGGTCATCCAGTACAGCGTCATCTTCACCGACGAGGATGGCGGGACAGAGGCCAGCGCCCGCGTGGCCCGCTGGGGCCGGGCCGCCGATATCGAGTGGATCTACCAGGTGACGCTCGATCCGCACCACCAGGTCGTGGCCGAGATCTATCAGGGCCCGCAACATCACACCCACCCGTTTATCGGGACGCATGTCGATGCGCACCCACTGCTGGTTGATGCGACCGACAACAACAACGTCTCTGATCGGGTCAGCGAGCTGGTGGGAGAGCGCCCCACGTTGCGTTTCGGAATGGCTCCCTTTCCCTTCGACCTCAGCCATACATCCCGGGAGGCGGTGATGGACGCCCATCCCTGGAGCTACCGCATCATGGCCGAGGAGGTCACGCGGCAAGGCAAGGTGAGCGCCCATCCCGGGATTGGGCAGGGCAAGATCGCCGATCCGCGAAACTATCTCTATCTGGAAGCCAGCGCCCAGCCCACGGACGCCGCCATGGGCTTCCTGGCAAAGTTCCGCGGCGATCCCCACTGGTATAGCTCGGACTTCGGGATCGGTTACTTCCGGATTGACCGCGGCGGCTATTTCCGAAGCGCCATTCAGGTACCGCCGGAAACGCGCTGGAACAACTTGCAGTCCCTGCTGGTGACCTGCGATGCCGGCTTCAACCCCAACCTGCCCCGCGATGCGGCGCGCGTGAAAAAAGCGACCTGTGGCCCCTTCGCCATCGACAAACTGTTCCGGGTGGATGCCGCCTATCGACCGCGCGATTTAGAGAATAGATTGGCGCCGCAGGCTGAACTCCGGCTGGGAGAAACGCGCGAACTGTTGGTGCGATAGCACGTCGGCGCGACGGCCAGGCGGGGACGGCGACGAACTCCCACCCGTGTTGACTTCGTGATCAGCTCTGCGGGGCTGCCACCCGCATCCGCCGCATGCCCCCCACCCCACGTCTAATGCAGCGTGTACTGCAGCCCTGAAGTAAATTGCAGCGAGTTGCGCTGGAATCCGGGTTGCGGGTTGCCGATCAGGCTGTCGGCCAGGCGGGTATTGAAGCTGAATCGCCTGGCAATGGGAATGATCAGTCCAGTGGAACCGGACAACTGATACGCCCGCCGCTGGGTCAGCGCCGGGGAGATGGTGACACTCTCATCCCATTGCAGGTGGCCGTGCAACAGATGCTGCAAACTTTCGCTGAAGCCGACCGCCACGAAACTGTTCCGCACCGGCGAAAAGAATGCCTGGCGGGTGAAGTGCAGGTTGCCCTTTAGTTCCAGGGCGGTGTTGTGCCGCTGGTTGAACTTCCAACCCACGCCGCCGCCATAGGACTGCTGGAGTGAAAGTCCTTGGGCGAGGTTGTGGTCCAAGTGCAGATCGCCGAAGGCGAAAAGGCGACGCGCCGTCAGGTACTGGTCCTGCTCCATGCTGGCGCCGTAAATCTCGGTCTTCACCACGGGCAGTCCATGCTGCGACAGCTTGCCGTAGTTCCCCTGCAGATGAATCTGGGTGCTGGAAACGGGCGGCAGCCAGTCCAAGCTCGGCAGGGCACGGACCAGCGCCAGGCTGCCGTTAAATCCGCGGGCTGATTGCGTGGCCGCCACGAAGTTCACTCCCGCCGTAGCGGCGCCCTTCCAGTCCTGCCACGGTCCCGGCACAGCGGCGATCACGTCATCGTAGGTGGCGTCACTCACAACCATCTCCACCTTTTGCAAAGGAACGACGGTTGGCAGAAAGCCGGGACGCAACATGGTCAGATTCTTGCCGTCGCCTTCCAGGCTCCCGCCCCGCACCACGTACTGCCGGGTCACCACCACCAGCGCGGGGCCCGCCATGAGCTTCTGCACACTGGCCCACGGAACGGTGATCTCGCCGGCAATGGCGCTCTTGAAGACCACGTGCGCGTTGTCGGCGCGCACCACCGTACCGCTGAGGCGATCGCCGTTGGTGAACAGCAGCACGGCGGGCGAAGCAGCGGCGGGCGGCTCGGCCCAAGCCAGCGAGGACAGCACGGCCCACAGCAAGAAGCAAACCCAGCGTGGCGCCTTCCGCAACAGCGTGATGTCACTTCGCATACTCGATTCTAGACGCTGGCGCGTCGGCCGTGCGGAGGCTTCCCACCCCTGCTTGTCCCCGCCGCTCCCGTTGGCCGCTGGCCCGCACCCGGGCTTTGGCCGACACCCTACACTTTGCTCAATTCATTCGGGCGGCGCCGGACCATTCGCATGCAGGGAGTCTGGACGGGAGGAAGCAGGGGCTTCCCTTCCTTCCTCCCTCCCTTGCTTCTTTGCAGGAGCCGACTCGGCGGGGCCTCGTTCAGCGTGCGCGCAGCACGGCGGTCAGTTGCGCCGCGTCGGAGATCGGCGCCTGGCACGTAAATCCGGAACAGACCAGCGCCACGGCAAGGTCTTGCGGGGGCAGGGCACCAACGGTCTCGGCGATGGCCGCCGGCATGGCGCCGGCAGCGTGCCCAACACGCAGGACGATCCTTCCGGCACGGTAAAACTGCCGGGCCGCTGCCTCGAGGGCATCGGCCGCAGCGGGGACCTTCCCCTGGACAATCAACACCTGCTCGGGGCCGTTCAAGTGGAGTTCCGTCGCCAACCCGTAGGTGGCGGCGAAAATCCCGTATTTCCCCACGTTGCCGGCAAAGCTGGCCAGTGCCGCGCCCGCGTGCTCATGAAAGGCGGCCTCGTGCGTCAGGCCATAAAGACGTTCAAGCAGGATTACCGCAGCGGCGTTGCCGCAGGGCGTGGGGCTGTCCTGCCAGTGTTTGCGAGGCACGCAGAGCGCCCCGACCGCGCCAACCTGGCTGTCGCGCCGCGTGTCAAAGAACGCGTCTCCGGCCTCGTCCCAGTACGCCGCCAGACAAAGCTCCGCCAGTTGGCGGGCGGCGTTAAAGTAGCGGGTGTCGCTGGTCGCTTCAAAGGCATCGAGGCATGCCAGCCCAGTGAAGACCTGGTCATCGAGGAAGCCGACGCCGGGCGCGCCGCTGCCCAGAACGTGCGGCAGGCCCAACCCCGGCCGCATTTCCTGCAGCATGCGGTCCAGGGTGCGTAGCGCGAATTGTCGGCAAGCCTCCGTTGCGGGGGTGTCCGCCGCCCCCAGGCCGCGCGCCGCCGCCAGATAGGCGCTCACGAACATGCCGTTCCAGCCCGCATAGAGCGTCCGATCAATGAACGGCGTGGGCCGCAGGCGGCGCGCCGCGTACAGCTTGGCGCGGGCGGCCGCCAGACAGGCTTGCACGGTGGCAACATCCTTGCCCAGTTCGCGTGCCACCTCGGCGTCGGTGGCCTTCACCCAGAGAACGTTCTTGGCCTGGTTGTGGTGCATCTCGCCGTGCGGCTCGATGTCGTATTGCACCGCTGCCAGCTCGAACTCCTCGACGTCGAGGACGGCGCGCGCCTCCTCCACCGTCCAGGTAAAGTAATCGCCGTCATCATCGAGCGAGATGTCGGCGTCCTGACTGCTGTAGAAACCGCCCAGCTCGCGATCGGTCAACCACGCGTCCACCCAGCGCATGATGTCCAGCGCCACACTGCGGTAGGTCGGGTCGCCGGTCACCTGATACGCGTGCACATAATTGCGCAGCAGCTCCGAGTTGTCGTACGCCATCTTCTCGAAATGCGGGACGCACCAACGCTCGTCCACGCTGTAGCGATGAAAGCCGCCGGCGAGCTGGTCATAGACGCCGCCGCGGGCCATCTTGTTGAGCGTCTCGGTGGCCACCGTAAGGAGCGCGGCATCGGGATGGCGGCTGACCCGGTCGAGGATGAGCTCGATGATGCCCGGATGCGGGAACTTCGGGGAGCTGCCGAACCCCCCGTTCCTCGGGTCAAACATCTGCACCGCGGACTCCAAAATGCTGGTCACCAGAGTGTCGGTGACCGGCGCCGCGGCCACCTCCTCGCCATCTGCCCGCTGCAGAACCTCCAATAAGCGCTCCCCAGATTCCAGCACCTGCTCGTGCTGTTCCACGTAGGCGCGCGCGACCGATTCCAGGACGCGCCGGAAGCTGGGGCGTCCATATTGCTCGACCGGCGGGAAATAGGTGCCTCCGTAGAACGGCTTTCCTTCCGGCGTCAGGAAGGCGGTCAGCGGCCAGCCGCCCTGACCAGTCAGGGCTCCCACCGCGGCCTGGTAACGGCTGTCAATGTCGGGTCGTGCGTCACGATCCACCTTGATGGCGACGAAGTGCTGGTTGATCAACGCCGCCGTCGCCGGATCTTCGTAACTCTCGCGATCCATGACATGGCACCAGTGACACCAGACGGCGCCAATGTCGAGCAGGACCGGCTTATTCTGCTGTTGCGCATCGCGGAATGCGGCGTCGTCCCATTGCCGCCACGCCACCGGCTGATGAGCAGCAGTCCGCAAGTAGGCGCTTTCGGCGTCGGCAAGCTGATTGGCCATGCTTCAAGTGTAGTGCCCACACGCCAGGACGAATGCTAGGCGTGCGGATCGAGGCACTCACCCAGTCGGCTCCTGTGGAGCTGAGATCGCAGGCGCCGAAACCAAGGCACGGGAGGGGGGAGAGAAACAGGAATGTATTGCCCCCGTTCTCCTTTCTTCCTCCCTCCCGTCCGCCCTTCCTTTCCTTATTGCGGGACGTCCGGTGTGTGGGCCGCGACCATCGGGAGCACCGGAGGCGCAGCCCCGATTGGCCGATGTGCCAGCGTCTGATTTGTGGGCGCGTCCCCGGCCTGCTATGTTGGAGTTGTCCCCGGTATGAGGTTTTACGCGCAACACGCCGCCGCTTTGAAGCGAGAGGTGGCCGCCACCATTCCGCCGGACGTCCTGCGCGACCTGCACCGCAAACGGCCGCTGCGGCATGCCCTGCTTACCTTGCGCGTCTTTGGACTACTGGCCATCGCCATGGTCGTTTTGATCCACGGCGCCCCGCTCTGGCTCTGGCTGCCGGCTGCTCTGGTCGCCGGGTTCTGTATTTTTGACGGCACCGTGCTGCTGCACGAGGTGGTGCACAATGCCGTCTTCCACGACGACCGTCCCGACGGCCATCGCTGGCTGGGGTACCTCTACTCGATCCCAAGCGGTATCTCAGCGGCGCAGTTCACCAAGTGGCACCTCGATCATCATGAGGAGCTGGGTTCGGATGAGCTCGACCCGAAACGCCATCGCCTGTCGCCGAAGGTCAACCGCCGCTGGTACAAGCTGCTCTACTTCAGCCCGGCACTGTTTTTCCTCTATTTTCGAGCCGCGCGGCAGGAAACCGCCGGCTATCCGGCCGCACTGCAAAAGACGATCGCGCGCGAGCGTTCCATCGCGATCCTGTTTCACCTCTCCGTCATGGCGGCCATCGGCCTGCTCGCCGGGAGCCATGCCCTGCTGCGCGCCTACATCGTCCCGGTCTTTTTCGTCTTCCCTGTCGCCTTCGCCATCAACCGCCTGGGACAGCACTACGACATTGACCCGAACGAGGTGGCCGAGTGGTCGACGCTGATGAAGCCCAGTTGGGTCTGGGACTTCGCCTTTCTCAACTCGAACTACCACCTCGAGCACCATTACTTCCCGCGCGTGCCGTTCTACAACCTGCCACGCCTGGCGCGTGCCCTCGCGCCGTTTTATGCCGCCCGTGGCATGCAGACCCACACCTTCGGCGAACTGCTGTGGAAGTATCTGATCTTGAACTATCAGCCGCACACCGACTGGGACCATCCGGCGGCGCCCATGTCGCGGCCCGCGGCCGTCTCGGGGGACTAACTCGCCGCAGCCGGGACCGGCCGGTTGCTCACCCGTTGGGGAACGTGTCGACGAAGGTGATTCGGGAACCAGGGGCGACCGCAGGAGAAATGAGGGCGAGGACCGCGAACAGCGAATTCTTGATATAGGAACCTGCCCGCCATTAGATCGTGGAGGTGCAGCGCGAGGCCGACGCCGGGAAGCGCCCCAGCGATGATCGCGCCGCGGAAATCGACGCCACGGGCACTTCCGGCGCTCAAGAGAGGGGCCTGGCTGGGGCGGGCTCCTTCGTCAAGGGCCGGGGAAGGAAAATTCTGAACGTGCTCCCGACGCCGACTGCGCTGGTGAGATCGGTATATCCCCCGCTTTGCTTCACGATGCCGAACACCGTCGCTAAGCCAAGTCCGGTACCGCGGCCCCGCTCCTTGGTCGTGAAGAACGGCTCGAAAATCCGGGCTGCCACTTCCGGCGCCATTCCCTGGCCGGTGTCCTCCACTGAGAGCACGACGTACTCCCCCTCGACAGCTCCCAAGTGGCTTTGAACAAACGTCCTGTCCAAGACCGTGTTCGCGACCCGGATTGCGAGGCGTCCTCCGCCCGGCATGGCATCACGGGCGTTCGTCGCGAGATTCAGCAATACCTGCTCGATCTGGCCACGGTCGGCGTACACCATCCCGGTGTCACTCGCGCGCTCGACGGTCACCTGGACGCCGTCGCCCATCACGCGCTCGATCATCTCCTTTGCCTCCGCGACGACCGCGCCGAGGTCCACGAGCAGCGGCTCGAATGTTTGGTGCCGGCTAAAGGCGAGCAGCTGGCGCGTCAGTGCCGCCGCCCGCGCTGCCGCGCGTTTGATCTCCGTCACCCGATGCCGGATCGACTGGCCTTCGCTGCGCTCATCGAGGAGAAGGTCGCAATACGCGCTGATGACGGTCAGCATATTGTTGAAATCATGGGCTACGTTCGCCGCCACCTGGCCGTCGAGCTCGAGCTTCTGAGACCGTCGGAGGTGCTCTTCGATCGTTTTTCGCTCCGTGACGTCCACGATCGTCGCCTCGATAACGTCCCCGGTAGAGCCCCCGGCCATCCGGGCCGTAAGCGAGAGCCACACCGGCGCATGAGCAGCTCACGGTTGACGACCCCATCTTCCGCGCGCAGGGTACTTAGAAGCGACGCGTAGCTCAGCGGATCGGCAAAGAAATCGGCCAAGCGATGATCTTGCGCTTCGCTCGCGGAGGCGCAACCGAACATGTGCGCCGCGGCATCATTGATGTCCAGGAACTGACCGTCAGCCCTGCTTCTGAATACACCCGCAAGATTGCCGTCGAAGAGCCATCGGTAGCGCTCCTCCGACCGGAGGCCTGCTTTTTCGGAAGCGAGGCTCTTCGCCAAGTCCACCTGGAGCGCACGGCTGCGTTCATCGACCATGCGCTGCAATCGTTCGTTATGGCGCTGCAACTTGAGATACAGCAACCGGATCTCAAGCAGGGTCCGCACCCGCAGGACAAGTTCGTTCTCGCTTACCGGCTTCGTTAGAAAGTCACGCGCGCCGGTTGAAAGCGCCGCGTGGCGCGTTTCATCGGTAATGTCAGCGCTCACGACGAGAATCGGAAGGTAGTCGGCCAGGTCGCCGTGGGCGCGAATGCGCCGCATGATCTCGAGCCCGTCATGATCCACCATGTGGAGGTCGAGGACGATGAGGTCGGGCGCCACGGTTGCATACAGGTCCATCGCCTCGCTGGGACGCGAAGTCGCGTGTACTTGCCGCAGCCCGGCGTTCCGAAGGAACGCTTGCATCGATTCTGTTATCTCCGAATCATCGTTGATGATAAGGATGGTAGCCGTCTCGATTGTTTCCTGCATGGTTGAGTTCCAATCATTGTTGATCGGTAATAACCGGGATAATTCCGAGTCGCTCTCAATTTACACCAGCGGCCACTGTCTGTGGGGGACTGCACCGTCGAGCTGTTAGAATGCGGCTCGGCACGCCCATAGATAGACGCTGACACGTCGGCCCGGCGGGGCGCCGCCCCCGGCGCTCCCGTTGGTCGCAGCCCCCCGTGCCCGAGCTCTGGCCGACACGCGACCTCGAAACGCATCTCTGTGCCGGCAAGACTCGATCACGCGACCACAGGGGTGCCCAGACCGCGCTCCGGTCGGGGCAGCAGCAGCACCATCGCGCAGGCGATCAGGATCAGGTAGAGCGCCGCTTCCGGGCGCAGGCCGACCTGTGCCACCAGGCTGCCGGCCAACGCCGCCAGACCATGCAGGTCGAAGTGGCGACGCGCGACTCCCATCGCGCTGGTCATTTCGTCCCGGACCGTCTGCGTCAGCCAGTAGCTGACCGCGATTGCGTAAACCGTGGTCACCATTCCCAGACCGGCCGCAACGTTCAGCGGCCACCACCAACGCAACGCCGTCAGGATCACCAACAGGATGGCTACCACACCGCTCAGTACGATCGCCACCGGGATGAAGACTCCGAACTGAAACGCCAATGGAACTGCGGTGCCTCCCCCAGCCTGCCCCAGCCGGGCGCGCGCCTTCTCAATCTCGCGCAGGAGATCGCCGGGCGAGATCCTGGTCGTGGGCTCGCCCGGCGCGGGCGGCGGCGTCGCCGCAGGGTGCCGGTGCGACCAGGCGGCGCGCACGCCCAACGCCGCCACGTCATAGCTCGACCACTGCTGCTGCGGTAGAAAGGGCGCCGTCGCGGTCAGGGCGGGCAGAAACACCGCCACCAGCGCCAACCACGGCGCGCCCCACCGCAACCAGACTTCCGGCTTCATGCACCCAGAGTAACAGGCGGGTTGGACACCGTCGCGTCGGCCACCGGGGGCTTCCCACCCCCGCGCCCCAAAGCAGGCGCTGTGGACCTCGATTCACCCCCGGCGCTCCCGCCGGTCGCGCTGCCCCGGTGCGAATAGTGCTTCCCGCTACCGGAAGATGCGGAGTCGGCTGCCGGTCCCGGGACATGCTCAATACCCGGCGAAATCCTCCGCCCGAATATCGTCCTCGTTGATGCCCGCACCGGCCAGCGTTTCCTTCAGGGCGTTGACCATCGTCGGCGGCCCGGCGACGTAGTAGATCGGCGCCGCCAGGTCAGCAACGTGGCGCGTCAACATCGCCTCGTCGAAATAGCCCGTCTCGCCGCTCCAAGGACGGCTGGATTTCTCCATCCCAGTCATGACGCCGACGCAGTGCAAGTTCTTATCCGTCTGCTCCAAGTCCCGGAACTCCTGCAAAAACGCGGCGTCTTCCGGACGACGGTTGAAGTAGAAGAGGACGGTGCGCGGCTTCAGCCCGGCGCGGATCATGCTGCGGAAGGGCGTAATGCCGATGCCGCCGGCGAGGAAAACCGCGGGCCGCGCGGCGCCATGCAGCGTGAACGACCCCATCGGGCCCTCCGTCTGCAGCGGGCTGCCGAGCGGCATCTGTTGCAGGACGCGCTTGAACGCCGTGTCCCGCATCCGCGTGGCCACGGTCAGGCCATCTTCCGCCGGGGCACTGGCGATCGAGAAGGAGCGGATATTGCCCTCCGCGTCCGTCTCCGGCGGATCGAGCAGCGTGCAGTCGAGGTACTGACCCGGCTTGGACTGCAAGCCCGTCGGCTTCTCGAAGTGAAACGCCATCGTCCCGACGGCGATCTCCTCACGCCGTAGAAGCTTCATGAGATGGATCGCCAAGACTGACCTCCCGAGGCACCGCCAAGTCGGCCCCCGTAGAGTCGACGTCGCGGGCGCCATCGGAGACGATGGTATGCCAAATCTACAGGCGGTTAGAACTTCGGCACGGGGGGCAGCGACCAACGGGAGCGCCGGGGGCGTAGCCCACGCATGGCCTTCGCGCCAGCGTCAGCGTAGCGGCAATTTGTAGACGGCTTGGCGGATCCGTTCCTGGCCGATCATGGCCGAGGCAGGGCCATCGTAGACGAACCCTTGCTTCTCATACCAGGCGCGCGCTGCGGCGAGATCCACGTGCACCGCCACCCAGAGCAGCGGGTTGCCGGCGTCGCGAGCCGCCTGCTTGACCGCCGCCAACAGCCTGGTACCGTGCCCTTTCCCTTGCGTCGCCGGAGCCAGATACAAGCTCCGCAGGACGGCGCCGGGAGGGTCCTGATCGGGCGCTCCGAGCGACATCATGGCGAAACCCGCAGGCCGGCCGTCTTCGAGGGCGAGGAAGCCGCGCAGATCGGGACGCGCGTGCAGTTTGGTGAGCCACGCCGTGTCGTACGCCTTGGCGAGGTATTCCTGGCGGGCGGCCTCCGGCAACAGATCACGGTAGGTGGCGTCCCAGGATTGCCGGGCAATGGCCTGAATCGTGGAAATATCGGCCGCCCCACTGGGCCGCACGCTGCACTGCACGTCGCTGGTCACGTTTTAAAGAATACCGCAGACGCTGGCGCGTCGGCCACACGGGTGTTCCCCCGCTCCCGCGCTCCGCAGCGGCATTGGCGCCTTCAGGCTCGCCCGCGCGCGCGGTGGGCGGCGATGAGCAAGGGCTCGTAGAGCGGGGCCAGTGGCGGCGAGTAGGCGAGGTCAAGCATTTCGATTTGTTCGAGCGTGAGGCGGGCGGTGAGCGCCACCGCAGCGGCATCCAAGCGTCCGGCAACGCTTCCGGCCGGGCCGAGCATCTGGCAGCCCAGCAGGCGCTCGGTCTGCCGGTCATAGATGATCTTCACTGTGAGTCTTGGGCTCTCGCCCGACGTGAGATAGCCGGCCTGGATCGGTGCCTCGATGCGTTCGCTGACGGGGTTGAATCCCGCGCGCTGCGCCTGTTCGGTGCTCAGTCCGGTGCGGCCGACCTCGAAGTCGAAGAGCCGCACGGCGAGTGTGCCCAGGACGCCGGGAAAGCGCGCCACCATGCCGCCCCCGGCATTCTGTCCCGCAACCCGGCCCTGCTTGTTGGCGGCCGTTCCCAAGGGCACCCAGGTGGGCCGCCCGGAGACGAGTTCGGTGGTCTCGGCACAGTCGCCGGCCGCGTAAACACCCGGCAGGTTGGTCTGCTGCCGCTCATCCACCGCGATCGCGCCGGTGACTCCGAGAGCGATGCCCGCTTCCTTGGCGAGTGCGACGTTGGGGCGCAGACCACCGCAATTCACCACAAGGTCCGCGCGCGTTGTTCCCTGCCGCATGCGCACTGCGACCACCTCGTTGCGCGTCCCGGGCAGGAGCTCGACCGCTTCGGAGGAGGGAAACACGAGAACGTCGTGGCGCGCCAGCAGCGGCGCGATGGACGCCGAGACATCGCCATCCAAGCCGTTGAGGAGCATCGTGCCGCGATCGAGAAGCAGGACTTCGAGACCGCGCTGCCGCAGGGCGGCGGCCACCTCCAGCCCGATGTACCCCGCCCCGATCACCGCCACACGCCCTGGTTTCCCCTCGCGCAGGGCCGCGTCCAGCCGTAGCGCGCCGCCCCAAGTATTGGATTCGAAGACGCCTTTCAGGTCATCGCCCGGGAGATGAAGGCGGGCCTGGGCGCCGGTGGCCACGACCAATCGGTCATAGGAGAGGGTCGCCTCGCCCGCAGGCGTCTGGGTGATGACCTGCCGCCGTCCGGGCACAATCGCGAGCGCCTCATGCTGCGTGAGAACCGTGATGCCACGCTGCGTTTGAAAGTAATCGGGGCTGTGGACGATCAGGTCTTCCGGTTTCGCAACCTGTCCGGCCAGAAAGAACGGCAGGCCGCAGGCCCCGTATGCCGCCACCGGTCCCTTCTCCAGCACCGTGATCCGCAGGCCCGACGCGCACTTGCGCGCCCGGCTGGCGGCGCTCAAACCGGCCGCCACGCCACCAATGATCAGAAGGTGTTCGGCCACCGGCGCATTATACGTGCGACGCTGGCGTGTCGGCCATGCGGGGGCTTCCCTGTAACCGACGTCCTGAACAGTGAGCTTCGTCGCCAGCGATCTCGGTTCGAGGACCACTGCCCACCGTTGACCGCCCACCGCTCACCGCTTACGCTACTTGTCCCCTGCCCTCCCGTGTGCTAGTTTCGCGGCAGTCACCCCGATCCATTTGCGGGGTCCGCACTCATGAATATTGACGATTTATTGCGCCTGGCACTGGAGCGCAAGGCTTCCGATCTGCACCTGAAGGTGGGCGGAGTTCCAGTGTTCCGCATTGACGGAGTGCTCACCCAGGTGACGCAGTTTGAAAAGCTCACCCCGGAGGGCCTGCTCACCATCGCCTTCGGCATGATGAGCAACAAGAGCAAGCAGAAGTTCAAGGACACCAACGAGGCCGACTTCGCCCATGGGATTCCGGGCGTCGGCCGCTTTCGCGTCAACGTCTTCCAGCAGCGCGGCAATGTCGGCATGGTTCTGCGTTGCGTCCCCACCAAGATCCGCAGTTTGGATGAGCTCTTTCTGCCGCCGGTGATCCCCAAGATCTGCGAGGAGCGGCGCGGCATGATCCTGGTCACCGGCACCACCGGGTCGGGCAAGTCCACGACGCTCGCCGCCATGGTGGATCACATCAACTCCACGCGTAACGATCACATCATGACGATCGAAGACCCGATCGAGTTCCTCCACCGGGACAAGACCGGGATCGTCAATCAGCGCGAAGTGGACGTGGATACGGCGGGCTTTGGTGCCGCTTTGCGCGCCGCCCTGCGGCAGGACCCGGACGTCATCCTGGTGGGGGAAATGCGCGACCTCGAGACCATCCACACCGCCATGACCGCGGCCGAGACCGGTCACCTGGTGATGTCTACCCTGCATACGCTCGACGCCACGGAGACCATCCAGCGCATCATCTCCGTGTTCCCCAACGAAGAGCAGAAGCAGGTCCGGCTACAGCTCGCCTCGGTGCTCAAGGCGGTGATCTCGCAACGCCTGGTGCGCAAGGCGGACGGCATCGGCCGCGTGCCCGCCATCGAAGTCCTTGTGACGACCGGCTTCATTCGCGATTGCATCATTAACCCGGAGAAGACCTCCGAGGTGCGCGAGGCGATCGCCGCCGGCGGTTCCCAGTACGGCATGCAGACGTTCGATCAATCCCTCTACAGCTCATGGAAGCGGGGCCTCATCACCTTTGAAGAGGCGCTGCACAACGCCACCAACGCCGACGAGTTCAAACTGCGCAGCGAAGGAATCTCCAGCGCCGCGGAAGCCGCCCGCGAAGAGATGAACGCCGGCAACGAAGAGAAGGTCGATCGTTTCTGACGCTGGCGCGTCGGTCACGTGGGGGCGGCGTCATCGGCCTGACGCGTCGCGATTTTTGAGATCCGATCGCGGGCAGAGCCCGTGAGGGGAAGACATGGGACGCTTTCCCTGAGGGTGCGGGTCAGCCGACCGCGGTGTTGGCTTGACTCATGAGTTTCTGCAGCAGACCCAGCACGCGGACTTGGAGCTCTTCCGGGGAGACGCCACCCTTGGTCAAAAAGACCGTTGGTCCGAGCTTCAAATGACTGCTTTCTTCGGGGCTTAAATTGCTGGCCGTGTAGACCACCACTGGAATCGTCCGCAACTGGTTGTGCAGTCGGAGGCTGGAGATCACTTCGTAGGCGTCGCCTTCCGCCAAGGTGACGTCCAACACCAGCAGGGCGGGCAGGAACCGCCGGCTCAGTTCAATGGCCTCGGCGGCGGTGCGGGCCCGCAGAATGCGGACCCCCGCCTGCTCGAACTGCGTCGCCACCACGCCGGCCAGGTCGTCGTCGTCCTCGACCAGCAACACTTGGCCGCCAAGCATTGGCGGGCGGCTGACGCCCAACGCCGCATCCAAGTGTTGCAGCAGGTCCCGCTCCTCGGCGGGCTTGGTGAGCCAGCCGACGATCTCTCGCAAGGGCGGCACGCCCTCTTGCGGGGCTAACGCGCTGAGAATCAACACCGGAATGCGCTGCGTTGTCGTGTCGTCTTTAAGTGCTTGCAGGGTCTGCCAACCGCTCATCCCAGGCAGCGTGAGATCCAGCACGATGACGTCGGGAAGATGCTCACGCGCCAGCCGCAGGGCATCTTCCCCGGAGGCGGCGGTCAGGGCGCGATAGCCTGCATGCTCGAGCGTAGCGTGCAGTACGGTGCGAATGGACGCATCATCGTCGCAGAGCAGCACCGTTCCCAGGCGGATCCTGTCGGCCGCTTCGGGCGGTGTGGCCGCCACGTCGCAGGGCAGCGCGACGAAGAAGCTGCTGCCGGCGCCCACCTCGCTTTCCACCCAGATGCGGCCGCCGTGTTGCCGTACGAGGCTACGGCAGATGGGCAGACCGAGACCGCTGCCGCCCTTCTCACGGGCGTCCGACCCATCGACCTGCTGGAAACGTTCGAAAATTAACTCGAACTTGTCGGCGGGGATGCCACGCCCCTCATCGCGGACCTCGAAGATGAGTTCCCATCCCACCTGCGCCACTCTCAACCACACCGTACCGTGCGGAGGCGAGAACTTGATGGCATTGCTCAACAAATTACTGAGCACCTGCAGGAGCCGATCGGCATCGGCAACCAGTGGCACAGCGAGCGGCTCGACTTGGAGTCGCACCTCCGCCTTGTCCGCCATCACCTGCATGAGTTCGGCGGCCTGCTGCATCAGCAGCGCAGTGTCGCAGGGGGCCAGGGTCAGCGTGATCTTGCCCGACTCGATGCGCTCGATGTCGAGGATGTCGGAGATCAGCCGCACCAGGCGGTCGGTGTTGGACGCCGCCACCTCCAGCATGCGCTGCCCTTTCGGCGGTAGCGCACCCAGCTTGCCGCTGACCAGCAGCCCGAGTGCCCCCTTGATCGACGTCAGCGGGGTGCGCAATTCGTGGCTGACGATGGAGATGAACTCCGATTTCATCTGCTCGATGCGGTGGCGCTCCGTAATATCGCGGAAGCTGATGACCGCCCCCTGCATCACGCCCGCCGCGTCGCACATCGGCGTGCAGTCGTACTCCACCGGAAAAAGTTCGCCGTCGATGCGCTGGAATTGCTCCTGGCGCACGCGGCGTGCCACGCCGTCACTCAGCGTGGCGGCGGCCGGCGAGGTGCCCGGGGCATGGCGCTCCCCTTCGGGAGAACAGGGCCGGGCCAAGTCTTCCCAGCGCCGGCCAGTTACATCCTCGTCCGGGCAACCCAGCAACCGGGCGCCGGCGGGATTAAGGAAACGAACGCTGCCTTTCCGGTCCAAGCCGCACAGGCCGTCCGCTGCCGAGTTGAGAATCAGGCGGTTCTGGCGTTGCTGGGTGAGGATCTCGCGTGTCTGTTGCCGCACCCGGCGGCGCAACAGCGCGATCCACCCCAGGAAAAGCACCGTCGCCGCAAGCAAGAGGGCGGCCGCCACGGCGATACGCAGAGTCGTCCACCACGACGGGCGGTTCAGCACCACCACGTCGGCCGGCACCCGGAGTTCCAGCGTGAAGGCACGCGGGTTGTGGTTGGCGTCGGTCTGCACGGTGCAGATGCCGCTCAGCCGCAATACGGTGCCGGTCGGCAGGGCCAGCAAAAGGCGGACCACGGCGGGGTCGTGGCTGACCGCCTGGAAGACGCCTTCGGGTGATTGCAGGTCGGCGGTGACGCCGGTCGCGGTCGCCGTGACGCGCCGCAGCAACCGACCTTGGGTCTGAATCAGCTCCGCATCATGCAGGGCGGCGGTTGCCAAATCGGCCGGAATGGTGATCGGAACGACGGCCGGCCCGGCGCCCAAGCGCCGTACAAAAGCGTCGTCGAGGTAGTGGGAGTAGTCTCCGATGGCCAAGTAACCGACCGCCTCCACCTGATCGCCGGCCGCCAACGCCTCCCCCGTGGCATGGGTCACCGCGATGCCTCCGGTGGCGTCCTGCACGTAAAGGGACCGGCCGGCCAAGGTCACCGTACCGCGGATGCGGACCCGGCCGGGGAACTCCTCACGCGGTACAACCTGGGACAAGGCCAGGATGGTGCTCAGCGGCGCCGCGAATAAATCTGCCGGTGCGGCCCGCACCACCTGTATCTGGTCGGCCGTGGGGACAAATAGTCGCACCCCGCGCCACAGCCGCCGCACCAGCGGCGTGGCGATGCCACGCGCCCGCACCACGGCATCCACCCAGGGCGGTGGGACGGCACTGCCCGGCGCCTGCGGCATGTCCGGTAATGAAAGTGTGACCGTGCCGTCATCCATCGCCAAGGTCAGGAGATGGTTGCCGCCTTCGAACGCATCGGAGTGCACGACTCCCTCGGCTTGCACCCACTGCGCATCGTAGCGGCCGGTGGCGAGCGCCGAGTAGGCGACCGGGTGCGCGGGCGGCAGCGCGTTATTTCCCAGAATCGTGATCCGCTCGCCGGTAATGAGCGGCGATGTCAGACCGGCGCCGGTGACTCCTTCCAGCAGAATCCGCTGTCCGGAGTGCAGTTTGGCGGAGCAGCAGGCCTTGAACTTGCGCGCGTCCACAAAAACCGAGGCGTTTTCGTCACCGACAAACATCCAAGGCCACTGCCCGTTGTCGGTACGGGGGTCGTAGAACAGGACGGTGGTCATCACGCGCACCGGCAACAGGCGCGCCGCGCTGGCGCTCGGCATGTGGTGAACCTGATCAACGCTGGTCACCAACGGCAGTGGCGCCGCCACCAGGAGCGCCCCCAACACGAGGCTGCCGATGCCCACACCCGCCGCACGTCGCAAGGCGACTTGCCCCGCACGCCGGCTCAAAAAGGCACTTGGATTCAGCATCACGGGCATGAGTCAACCTGCGTCATTGTAATCAGGCGTTTTCCCCTGAGTCCGTAGCGAGCCAACCTCCCCTGCCCGGCCGCGATGGCCGGAAGATCGAGGACTGGCTGCTTCAAAAGGGGGCCGGCCGGCGGAGCACGCCGCACTAGGCACTTAGGACGCGGTCCAGCGACGCCTTGCCACTGCCCCGCACCAGTACGATGATGACCAGAGTCAACGCCAGGATGTGGTACTCGAAACCCTCCCCCTTCTGATTGCCCCCCCAATCCATAAAGAACCCGTTCTGGCCATGCACCATCAGAACGGCCGCGACCATATTGCAGCCGATGCCAAAAGCGGCGATACGGCCTAACAACCCGGCTATCAGTCCCAGTGAGCCGAGAAACTCGGCGAGAATCGCCAGCACGCCGAGAAGCGCAGGCAGGTGCATCGGGCCGGTAAAGAATTGCAGCGTGCCGTGAAACCCGTAGCCGCCGAACCAGCCCAGCATCTTTTGCGCCCCGTGCGGAAACATGACCAGACCCAACCCAAGCCGCGCCACCAATGAAACCCAGTCGTCGGGGGTTGCCAACAGTTTGCGCCACATATTCGTATCCTCCTCGTAGCTGCGATCAGGGGCAGGATATACCCATGCTGGCGCCCCGGCTAATGCCCAGCCGCACGCCCCTTTTTGGTCCGGCTCAAGCCCACCCGCAACCCAACAGCCAAATGCCGCCGGCGCGGCGGCCAAACCGGAGACGCTCGCTCCATCGCCCGCGCACGTGAGGCCGGCGCGGCGGGGGCATGATGCCGCTCATTTGAAAGTTGAATGACAGACTCACTGGCGTCGGGCTTTCCATGTCTCGCGGTGTGGCCGGGTAGCGCTCCGCAGGTTGCCTGCGTAGCGCAATGGCCGCATCCTTAGCCTGACGGGCAAGACGACGCAACGGGGCGCACCACTCCTCATGCCATCGAACTCCGCTTTAAACGGCCTCTCGGTCGGTTTATTTGAAACGCGGCGACAACGCGAGATGAGCGCCATGCTCGAACAGCGCGGCGTCCGGGTGTTGGCCTGCCCGCTCATCATTCCTGAATCCACCGCCACGGAGACGCCCGAGCCCGCGGTTCGCGAGTTCCTGCAAGGGGTTGTGGCGGGGCGCTTCCGTACGGTGCTTTTTTATACCGGCATCGGCATCGAGGCGGTTCTCGACGCGGCCCGCAGCGTGGAGCAATACGAAGCGGTGCTGGCGGCGCTGGCCGGCATGACACTCGTCGCCCGCGGCCCGAAGTCGCGTGCCGCCCTCAAACGTAACGGGCTCACGCCCACCTTCCTTGCTGAGCCGCCGACCAGCGACGGCTTCGTCGCACGCGTGGGCCAGCTCCAGATTCAGGGCCAGGAGGTGGCCGTGGTGCTGGCCGGCGACCAGCCCAATGCCGCGGTGGCCGCGGCCATCGCCGAACGGGGCGCCCGGGTCTTCCAGTTCGCGCCGTACCATTACCACGTCCCGGAACTCACGACGCCGCTGCGCGAGTTCCTGCAGGCCATTCTCCAACCGCCGCATGTGGACTGGCTGGTATTCACCACCACGCCCCAGGTGCAGATTTTGCTGCATTTGGCGGAGCAGGCCGAGTGCCGTGCCGCGCTATTGCAAGTCCTGCGCGGCCCGGTGCGCCTCGCCGCGGTCGGCAGCGTCACCAGCGCCTCGCTGGAACAGTTTGGCCTGGTCCCCACGGTGACCGCTCCGCCACAGCAGGAGACGATGATTGGCCTGATCAAGGCGATGGAAAGGACATCGGGCAACGACAGCCTGTCCACCCAGCCCCTCCCTCTTCCCTGAACCTGGCTCAGGCCGGCACGGCTTCCACCACGCTCACCGGGCTCTTCGTCGGGACCACGCGCTGCAGCCGGAAACCGGCGCTCGACAGCAGGGTGCGAAACTCCGCCTCGGTGCGCTCCATCCCGCCGGCGATGATCAGCATCTGCAGGTCGAGCAGTTTCCCGAAGTGCGGTTCCGGGCCCTCTGGAATCACCGTCTCGACCAGCAGCAGCCGCGACTGCGGTCCCATCACCTTGCGGCAGTTCTGCAAGATCACGCCGGCCTTGTCGTCATACCAGTCGTGGATGATGTGTTTCAACAGGTAAGCGTCGCCGCCTCCCGGTACGGTTTCGAAGAAATTACCCGCCGCGAAGTCCACGCGCGGCAGCATGGCACCCTTGATCTCCCCGTGCAGGCGGGAGTCGGCAATCACCTGCGGCAGATCAAACAGCACGCCGCGCATCGAGGGGTTGGCTGCCAGGATTGTCGCCAACAGGCCACCCAGCCCGCCGGCCACATCCACCAGGGTTCCCGCGCCACCGAAGTCATACGCTTCCACGACCGCACCGGCCTCCATGCTGGTGCGGGTTGTCATGGCTTGGTTAAAAAGCGTGCCCGCTGCAGGATTCTCCCGCATGTACTCGAAAATGGTGCGACCCAACGCTTTCTCCGTCGCCGGCCGCGAGGTCTCTATAGAGAAGCGCATCTCGCGGTAGCTGTCCCATTGCATGGCGTCGCCCTGGAACAACACCAACGGCCGCATCGAACCCGGCACGTCGCAACGCAGCAACTCGGAGAGCGGCGTCAGACCAAACTGCCGTGGCCCGGTTTCGACGTAGACGCCGGCCATGGCCAGGGCGCGCAGGACGCGGTAGAGCGCCGACGGATGAGTCTTGGTCGAAGCCGCCAAGCCGGTGCAGTGCTTGGGTCCGTCGGCCAGCAGGTCGGGAATGCCGAGTTCGGTGGTGACGTAGAGGGCGCGGTTGATCCAGAAGCCGGACAGAATCTGAATCATCTTCTCCGCGGGAGAAGCGACGGCAGGCGGCGTTATCGGGAACCTCATAAAGCCGCCATCTTAACCGAGACCGGGCCCAAGGCCCCAACCACGTTGCCGCGTTCGGCGTCGCTTCAGGCCGGGACGCCTTCCACGATGCTGATCGGGCCCGGCGTGGGGACGATCCGCTGCAGCTTTAACCCGGCCGCCGTGAGCAGCGTGCGGTACTCCGACTCGGTGCGCTCCATGCCGCCCGCCACCACCAGCATTTCCAGGTCGAGCATCTTTCCGAAGTGCGGTTGCGGACCGTCCGGAATCACCATCTCGACCAGCAGCAGCCGCGCCTGCGGACCCATCACCTTGCGGCAGTTCTGCAGGATCAGTCCCGCCTTGTCGTCGTACCAATCGTGAACGATGTGCTTGAGCAGGTATGCGTCGCCACCGCCTGGCACCGTCTCGAAGAAATCGCCCGCCGCGAAGTCGACGCGCGGCAGCAAGGCGCCCTTGATCTCCCCATGCAAGCGGGATTCGGCGATCACGTGCGGCAGATCAAACAACACGCCGCGCATGGACGGATTGGCCTCCAGGATCGCCGCCAACAATCCCCCCATGCCTCCGGCCACATCCACCAGGGTCCCGATGCCGCCGAAGTCATAGCCGGCGAGGACGGCGCCAGCCTCCATCTGACTGTGCGTGGTCATCGCCTGGTTGAAGAGGGTGCCGGCCTCGGGGTTCTGCCGCATGAACTCGAAGACCGAGAGGCCAAACGCCTTCTCCACCGCCGGTCGCGAGGTCTCCAGCGAATACCGCATTTCGCCATAGCTGGCCGCATGCAAGTGGTCGCCCTGGAACAGCACCATGGGCCGCATCGACCCCGGCACGTCAGACCGGAGCACCTCGGAAAGCGGCGTCAGGCCGAACTGCCGCGGCCCGGTTTCGACAAACACGCCCACCATGGCCAAGGCGCGCAGAACGCGGTACAGCGCGAGCGGGTGGGTCTTGGTCGAGGCCGCCAAACCCGTGCAGTTCTTCGGGCCGTCGGCTAACAGGTCGGGAATGCCCAGCTCGGTCGTCACATAAAGCGCGCGGCCAATCCAGTAACCGGTCGCCATCTGCAACACGATTTCGGACGGCGAGGGCAGGGTAACAGCAGGCTGGGACATGGGGAGACATCCTAACAGAAACGTTGCTCGGCGCCATGGTATACGAAAACGCTGATGGCGTCGGTTGCCCGCTGGGTTCCAATCTTGGCACCCCGGGCAGCGGGCAAGGCCGAGCGGCTGGGCGAACCCGTCGCCACGGCGAAGGGCGAGACGGATCGAGGTGGGCGCACGAGCGGACGGCAGCACAGGGCCGAGGCCGCGTCGCAACGACTTACGGTTAAGTGAAGTCGGCTGGAGTGACTGCCCTGTCCCTCATCATGGCGTGTTCACAATCAGCGAGGCACATGAAATGAGCTGGGTCGTATACGGGTACATACCCCCGCGGTGCGGAGGACACGCGGGGCCCTGTTCGAATTTCGCCACGCCGCAGACATGTCCGCTGGGAGGGATGCAAGGGCTGGAGGGGCTATGGCAAAGAGACAGATCGAGCCTGTCAAATAGCTTCACCGCGTCATTAAAATGCGGCTTGGATCCCATCGGCACAGCCGAACCTGGATCCGACCAGATGTGCAGGTTGTATGGACTGACACCCGGCGGTAGAGACTGTGTGAACGGTAGCGTCAATCCGCCGAAGGTCACTGTTTGACCGGTAAGCAGGGGGTAGGAGAGCACAAGAATCAGCGGGATCTCCTTTGTCGCCAGCGTCTGCGCGGCGGCGCCACAAAATGCATGGCCGCGCGGCGCCAGGCGGAGCCCCACAAACCGCGCGCGCGGAAACTCCAGCGTCATGCGCGCCTGCGTGTGCGGGCTCAGCCCATGCACCTTGGTGACATAAACCGTCGTCCTTGGGTCCGTGGCCGCTACATCCGTGTCCGAACCAACAGTGAAAGGACCGGGCAGTTGAACGAGATCTGTCTCCAGGCCCCACGGCCCCATCTTGAGGTCATGATTGGGGACCGACGGAACCATGGCGCGGATCGGCCCCCGGGGCGGGACGGCAAAGCCAAACAGTCCGTGAAAGATGATGTTGATGCGCGGTGGATGGCACTTCAGGGCGCTGCGCGCTGCAGCCGCCGCGGCGGGTATCAAGCCTGCGCCTAAAGCTGTCGTTCCGGCTCCCAGTGCATGATTCAGAAATTCGCGCCGTTCCATTCCGTCAACGTTCCTTTCTATCCATTGGGATCAAGGCATGGGCCAGCACCGCACTTGCCGCCCAATAGTAGGGAAGGCGGCTGGCAGGGTCTTTCCATTGCTGCTGTTGCGCCGCTCGCAGGGCCTCGGCCACGGTGGACCCCTGCTGGAGATGATCGTAAAAGGTGTCCATCAGCCTTCGACTGCTGGAGGAATCCACATTCCAGCGGTTAGCCACTACGTAGGTCGCTCCAGCCAACAGAAAAGCGCGTACCAAACTGTGCGGCTCAAACAGGCCGCCCGTTTGCCCCGGCGCCGTCGCACAGGCGGACAACACCACCAACCGACAGCGACGCAAGTGGATACCCGTCAAAGAGCCGGCGGTGAATGGAACCGGCCCATCTCCGTGGCGTGCGGGTGCCAGCAGGAGCGCCCCACGATCATGGTTTGCGTCGGCATGCCCGGCAAAATGGACCAGCGCGGCGCCCGGCAGTGCCCGGCGCACTGCCGCCAGCGTGGCCGCTTCCCCTTCCAGCAGGACAGCGCCGGGAAGCCGTGCCGCCACCGCTTGCGCTTCTTCCCCTGCGTCCGGCAACGCGCTGAGGCCGGCCGCCACGGGGGTCGCAACCACAAGCGCTGGCGTGCGAGAGGTGAAAATAGCCGGTGCGATGGTTCCGGTGGTTCTGGTCTCGAGCAGGGGCGAGTACTCCAGCGGGAAGCGCGCCGCAAGGTATTCTCCGTCGGCGCTCACCAAGGCGGAGAACGGCACCTCACCCAAGGGTCCATCCGGTTCGATCACGAGCGTCTGGCCGGGAGTGAGGCGGGCCGAAAGCGGACCGAGCAGCCAATCGTAGAGGGCGCGGCCTTCGCTTCGCAGGGCAGCCGGTGGGCTGTTGGGACTGGCGCAGTGCGCAACGAATTGGCCGGCCACTTTGAGGAGTTGCTGGGGCGATCCGCTTTGCCATTGGAAATGTAGCCCGTCGGCGTCCCTCTTCCAGATGGCGAGGCCATGCGGCAACAGGGCATAGGTGAGCACGCTGACGTCCGGCGACGGGCTGATCGCGCGCACAACCAACGGCCCGGGCGAAGCCGGGTTGGAGGTTGCACCACCCGCCTCCGCGCGGGCCTGCTCCCAGAGCGCCAAGGCGCCCGCTGGGTCATGTTCCCGAGTCAGTCTCAACTCGGTCAAGGCGCGATAGGCATCGAGATTGTCGCGTTGCCAGAACATACGATCGCCGTCGTCGCCCAGCGCCGACGCTCCGGTGGCGATCATCGTGACCGCCTTTGCAAAACTCTGTTCCGCCGCCGGAATATCACCCGTCTGCCAATACGCATTCCCTAACGTGGTGTAGAACGGCAACGAAAGGCCGACACCTTCGAGGCCCTGCAAGGCGGGTTTGACCCTGCGCAGACGCGTCAACGCCGCTTGCGTCCGTCCTTGCTGCATCTCCAGTACGGACTGCGCAATGTCGCCGTAAAGGCGGAAGTTTCTTGTGCCTTGTGTGGCCGGCAGGGCGGCGAATAGAACGTCAGCACGGGCAAACTCATCCGTTGCCTCGCGCGCATTGCCGATCATGGCGTCCAACCGCCCCAGACGCTGGCGTGACATGGCCTCGAACCCGATATTCTGGCTGTCGGCAGCCAGTCGTACCGAGGCATGTACCAAGGCATCCGCCAAGAACCAGTCGGCGGCGCGTTCCGCCGCACTCCCCAGACTGGCGTAAAACTCATACCCACGCAGCGGGGCAAATTGTCCGTTCCAGTAGCGCTGCAATCCTTGCAGCCCCCGTCGCCACCCCTCGGCGGTGTCTCCCAGGTCGTCGGAGATCTCGACTACCGCCCCCAGACTGCGCAATTCCAAGCTGCCGTAACCGGCGGCCTGGGACTCCACGCGGGCACGCGCCGCCAGGCGGCGCGCCTCTTCCATGCCCCCGTCCAGATACGTGCAGCCCGCGTCTTCAAGCGTGGCTTGGATCTGCAGCCAGGAATAGTCCCGCTGCATCGCCTGCCGCCGTAGGCCCTCGGCCGCGCGGCGACAACGCGCGGCCGACTGGAGGCGGTGCAGGGCATAAACCGTCTCAAATCGGGCGCGCAGAGCGCCGGCGACATTGCCGGCCATGGCAAGACGCGCTTCGGCGCGCTGTCCCTGCGACAAGGCCCCGGACGGATCCCCCGTCTGGTTACGGCGGATCGCCTCCGTAAGCAGCGCGACATCAGCCGCCGGACGTCGCGCAGCGGGTCCGGCCATGAAGTCCTGCAGCCAACGGTCGTGGCGGGTGACTACCAATTCGGCCGCCAGCGTTTGCAGCGCTTGCGATTCGGATGCACCGCCGATTGAGGGTGGCGACGCAACCGCGGGCAGCCACTCGGGCACGGCCGTATGTAGCGCCGCCTCCGGGTCCGCAAAACCTGCCCGTCCCGCATCCCTGGGCCGTACGACGGCCGCGTGGCCGGAGTGCTGCGCCAGGTGCTGTTCGTCCTGCTGCAAATGGGCGCGCGCCTCATCAGCCCACGGGCTGTGCGCGTCGCCGCGGAGATACCGCTGCCAGTCCGCGACCGCCTCGCCGTAAAGCGTCAGCTGCTCGTAGACGATCGCCCGATTAAAGCGCGCGACGGCGTCATCGGGATGAACGGCCAGCACTTCGCCCAGCGTTTGCGCGGCGGCGCCGTAGTCCTGGGCGGCACCCATTTCGGCGCGCTCGAAATAAGCGGCAGCGAGATCGGTTTTAATGTCAGGACTCTCGGGGGCAACAGCCAGGGCGCGTTGCAGGCTGGCGAGGGCAGCCTCGGCGTGCCACTCCAGCAGGTCGGCGCGGGCCTTGGCATCGAGCAGCGCCGCGTCGTCCGGAGCGGCGCCCAGCGCGCGCGCCAGACGCGCTTCCGCTTCCAAGAGATCCGGCGAGCGCTCCACGGCGGAGCCGTCCACCGCACCCCGTTGCTGGCGCAAGGGCCCGTAGAGGCCGCCCGAAAAACGTAGTTGCAGCGTTCGTTGCTGTGCATACGCCCGCGCGAGCAACGTCGGGGTCGACACCTCACGGTGCTGCGTCCACCAGAACCAGCCGGCAGCACAGGCCACGAGCAGAACCGCCGCGCGCAGCCATGGCCGGCCGGCCCCTGCCCACGCGAACGCATGAGATTGGACCGCAGCCCGTGCTTGCGACGGAGACTGCAAGCTCCTGGCTTGCTCCAGCAAACGGCGGGACAGTACCGCCTGCCACTCCTCCCTGCTGCTCGCCAAACCTGCCACCGTCAGACGTTCTGCCGCGGTAAGGTCCGCCTGCAGATCCTCTTGCCCTTCGCGTAGCCTCCGGCTACAAGCCGGGCAGGCTGCCGCGTGCCGATGCAGCGTCTCGGCCTCCGCGCTCGGCAACACCCCGGCCGCCAAAAACGACCAGTGCTCGGCTGGCGGACATGCACCCGTGCCGGCGCGCGCCTCGTCCATCGTCATTCTCAGCATCTGGTCGATCTCTCGATGCAGCGCATAACGACGTCGGCACTCGGCGCAGTCCTCCAAGTGAGCCTGCACGCGCGGGTCCACCGGGCTCGTGGCCACCAGAAGTCGGTCAAACTCGTCCAAGGTCAGATGGGGGCCGACGTGATTCACCACCTCACCTCACCTCTCCCAACGGAATCAGGTGTCATTTCCCGTTTCCCCCCCGCGTGACCGCGGCGGTCATCCCCGTCTGGGCTTCCACCAACTGTGCGCGCAGGAGCCGGGTTACGCGCTTGAGGCTGCTTTCAACCCCATCCACGCTCAGCCCGATCTCCGGCTGCGCGGCGATCGCCCGCGCGCTCAGACCTTGCCGATAGTAAAGATGGAAGATCCGCCGGTCACGCACCTCGGTTGGCCCGAGCCGCGAGCGTTGCAGGCAGTCCTCGATCTCTGCCAACAGGACGCTCCGATCCAAGTGCCGGGTGGAGTCCAATTCGGCCGGGAGCTCGAGGTCGGCTACCGCCACCGCGTCGCGGCCGCGCTTGATGGCATGGGAAGCCCGGAAGTGGTCGTTCGTGAGGTTGGAGGCAATGGCTTTGACGTAACCGACGATGGCGGGTTCGGGGCGTTGCACCAAACTCAGCAGGATGCGTCCATCATTGACGCAGAGTTTGAGCAGCGTCTCCTGCACCAGGTCGTCCGCCACACTTGCCGGATCGCCGCCCCAGCGCCAGATGCCGCGCAACACCACGGCCGCGATGGCGGGTTGAAGGCGCCGCACCAACTCCCGCCACGCCGCCTCTCGTCCTGCCTCCGACTTCCCCGAGTCACACACAACTTGGATTAGTGAGGGAAGTGAGTCCGACCGCATGGCGGTGCCAATGTTGCAAACCGTTCTTGAGAGGTTTCAACGTATCACACCGCTGGATCACGGAGACGTTGGCGCGCCGGACGTGGCGGCGGCGGCGCCTCGGGCGGTAGCCCGCAGCGCCAGGACTCGCCCGACACCCGAACTGTGGTCGAATCCAGCCGGGGCGGCGACTGGCCATCCGCAGCGATTTCACGGAATGAGTCCAAGTTTCTTGCAGTCGCGCACCAAAAGGGCGGACGACAACCAACGGGCTCCCCGCCGGCTGTCGTCCGCCCTTCGCGTGCGATGTCGCTCTGACTAGGCGACGGTACGAATGTTGGGACGGTCACTGTTGCCGTAATCGCCCTTCGCCTCGCCCGTCGAGGCGATGTCGTTCCCACCAGTCCGCTCCAGGATGTCCTTGCCCTTCTTCGTCCACTCCGAGTTGTCACTGTGGATGGAGAGCAGGATACCGCCGCTCTTGATACGGCCCTCATAGCGCTTGGCTTCGTACTCGGGGATGCCCATGCCGATCAACGCGCCGGTCAGACCGCCGACGGTGGCGCCCACGCCGACCCCGCTCAGCAATGCAACGATGGGCCCGGCGGCGATGAACGGCCCAATCCCGGGGATGGCCAGCAAGCCAATGCCGGCCAGCCAGCCCAGTGCCCCGCCCACCACCGCACCCGAAGCGGCGCCGGTCGTGGCGCCTTCCGGCGCCTTCGTGTTCTTTTCGACGGCAAAATCCTTGGTGCCCTGGTTCTCGGGGAAGAGCACGGAGATGTCGGTGTTGCGGAAGCCGGCGGCCTTCAATTGCATGACGGCATCCGAGACTTGATCCTGACTGGAATAGATTCCGAACACGGCGGTGTTGGACATGGTGGAGATCCCTTCTGGTGTGGTATTCAGCAGGCGTGGTACGTGGTCAAGGCCGACGATTCCGTCCGGTCACACGACCGTGTTCCGCACACGTCACTGCGCTGCGGTCGTCGACGGCTCATGAACTCGCAAGACATTCGTAAGATGCCGACGCGTGGGCGCGAGATGGTTTGGACGGCAGGAAGCGCCTGATACGGCTCGGAGGGAAATCCCGGCCACTCCTGCCTGCCGGCGCTGTGCCAACCAGTTACAATCATTCCGTCATGCGCCGCACGCCCGCTCCCCCGCCACCTCGCAGCTCCGTACGACAGCGTTCAAGCGCAGTCTCCCCAGTGCTGACGGAGGATATAACGAAGGATGCCGGGGCGGCGCCTTCGGGCCGAAGCCCCCGTCTAGGGCTGCTGACCCTGGTCACGAACGGACTCGGCGTGCTCCACCAACTCACGGGCGTGATCGCCGCGCATGGCGGCAACATCCACTCCGTGGACATCCTCGAACCGCGCGGCGAGGCCACGCAGATTTATTTCGAGCTCGAGCTTCCCGGCCGCGCGGCGGCGCTGGCCAGGGAGTGCGCCCGCCTGAAGGTCGTCCAGAGCGCCGAGATTGTCGTCTCCCTGCAGCAGGTCTACGGCAAGCGAATCATCATTATGGGCGGTGGGGCCCAAGTCGGGCAGGTGGCGCTGGGGGCCATCACCGAGGCCGACCGTCACAACATCCGCGGCGAACACATCTCGATTGACACCATCCCGCTGGTGGGCGAGCAGCCTCTGGCGGCCGCGGTGCGCGCCGTCACCCGGCTGCCGCGGGTGCGCGCCTTGGTACTGGCGGGTGCGCTGATGGGTGGCGAGATCGTTCCGGCCGTCAAGGCGGTGCGCGCCCATGGGATCTGGGTGATCAGCCTCAACATGGCCGGCAGCGTGCCTCGTGCCTGCGATCTGGTGGTCACCGATCCGGTGCAGGCGGGTGTCATGGCCGTCATGGCCATCGCCGACACCGCGACATTCAACATCGCCCGGCTGAAACGCAAACAATTTTGAAAGCCGGATGCTCGCCGTGGCGGCTCCAATGAAGACAGCCTGCGGCAGCCGTCTCAGTGCACTTGCCGCACCACCAGAGACGTCGTCACGCGGCGCGACAACAGCAGGGAGCCACGGTTGTTCCATTCCAAGGTGAGTGGGACGGCCTCGGTTACAACCATGTGGAAGCTGCCATGCGCGGCACGATGCGAGTCGTAGACGAGATGGCTGCCGACACGCAACCGCATGCGAATGAAACTGGTCAGGCCGCCGGCGGCTGCAAAGTCCAACTCCAGATCTCCGCCCGTCAGTGACGGGGAGATGGGAATGGTGAGAGTGCGCACCTGGTGAGCGGGGACCATCACCGTCGTCGTGACCAGACGGCTCTCCTGAGTCTGGGCGTCGGTCACCTCCCGCAATGAGCGCTGCACACCCCGCTCGAACCAGGGCTTGGCGAGACTGGCGGGCACCGCGTGCCACACGCGCCCACTTGCCGCACTGCCGATGACGGCCACGATGTGACCACTGCCGTCAAAAAGCGGATCGCCGCTCGCGAGCGTGCCTTGCAGCGGCTGCACTTCGAACTCTTCCCCGGATGGAGTGCCGCTCGGCTCGACCACGCGCGACGGTACCACCGCGTCGTCGAGGGTCGAGCGGGTATGAATGGCATAGACCTCCTGCCCGGCTCGCACCGTGGCGGCGTTCCCCATCAGGGCGGACGGCAGGAGACTGGGATCGCTCAGTTTCAGCACGGCCAGGTTATGGCTTTCATCGAGTCCGACCACGCCCAGCAGGGAGGGTGACTGGTGGCCACTAACATGAACAGCGGCGCTGTAGCCGCCACGGATGGCATCGTAAGTCGTGAGCACCAGTCCCTCTGGCGTGACAATACAGCCATTGGCTTCGCGCAACAGCTCCCCGTGCCGATCGAGGATCTCGAACAGCACCACTGCTGGTTTGGCGTTGTCCAGCAACGCGGGCGACTGGGCGAGCAACGGGAAGCAGGACAGCAGCGTTGGCAACAACAGCAACCTGCCATAGCCTCGACTCCGGAAACCAAGTTGCAAGACGCGCGTAGACATGTTTGACCAGGGCTATTTGAGCGAAGAATTCGTGTTACTGCAAGCGACCTTGCGCCGCCTCGCCGTCCAGCAGCGCGCGCACCCGGTCCGCCAATTGATCCGGGGTGAACGGCTTGGGCAGAAGTTCGAAGCCCGCCAAGGTCGCCGCGGCGACGCGATCCGGATAACCGGACATCAGGAGCACGGCGATGGCGGGCTGCAGGGCACGGATCTGGAGTGCCAGTTCCGCTCCGCTCATCCCCGGCATCACGACATCGGTCAACAGCAGATCAATGCGTCCGCGGTACGCGGCTTGGCGTTGTAGCGCTTCGGGACCGCTTCGCGCCTCCAGAACCGTATATCCGAGCGCCGCCAACGCATGTTGGACGAGCGCGCGCAGGGGGGGCTCATCCTCCACAATCAGGATGGTTTCCCTGCCGCCTTTGGCCGCGGGAAATGCCGGCGCTGCCTCGGGAGTAACGAGCGGCGGCGCGGCGATTTGTGGCAACAGAATTTCAAACGTCGAGCCAGCTCCAGGGGCACTGGTGGCGCGCAGGTCGCCGCCACTCTGTTGAATGAAGCTATAGACCAGCGCCAAGCCGAGTCCCGTTCCTTTGCCCACCTCCTTGGTGGTGTAGAAGGGCTCGAAGATGCGGGCCAGCATCTCCGGCGTCATCCCGACACCGGTATCGCTGATGCGGATACTCCCGTAGGAGCCGGCCGGCAAGCTGTCATTCTCGTCATCGTCGGCCAGATGGCGGACCCCACTGGCAATACACACCTCGCCGCCATGAGGCATGGCGTCGCGTGCATTAATCACCAGATTGATCAGCACCTGCTCCAGCCGCCCGGCGTCGGCACAAATCCATCCGGCCTCGGGATCCAGTTCGGCGCGCAGACGAATGTCTTCGCTGATGACGCGCTGGAGCATGCTCATCGAGTTTTCTATGGCGCGATTGATGACCAGCGGCTCTGGGGTCAGCACCTGCTGGCGGCCGAAGGCCAGCAACTGCCGGGTCAGCGCCGCGGCTCGCTGCGCCGCGCTCTGCACGCCGCGCATCCATTCCTGCTCGACAGAACTTCCGAGCTGCCGCCGCAGCAGCAGTTCGATGTAGCCGCTGATGACGGTCAGCAGGTTGTTGAAGTCATGCGCGATGCCTCCTGCCAGCCGTCCCACGGCCTCCATTTTGTGCGCCTAGCGGAGCTGGCGCTCGAGACGCGTGCGCTCGGTGATGTCCTGGATCATGACGTGGCGCGCCGCCCGTCCGTTGAAATCCAGGGCATGCGTCTGAATCTCGACATCCAGTTGCCGCCCGTCCCGGGTGCGATGCCGGAAAATGCCGTGACGATGAGCGGGACCCGTCGCCAGCCCCGCTTGGCTCTCCAGTAGCTGCGGCAGCTCCTCTTGCGGCCGGACGTCCTTAAGCGTCATGCCGGAAAATTCTTCGCGGCTGAAGCCATACAACGCGATCGCCGCCTGGTTGACGGCCAGAAAACCGAGCGTCGTCGGGTCGTAGATCCACATCGGTTGCGCGTTGTGTTCGAACAAATGGCGGTACTGCTGTTCCGAGTCGCGCAGGGCCTGCTCCGCCACCCGCTGATCGCTAATGTCGGTGAGCATGCCCATTGAACCCGCATAGCTCCCGTCGGCCTCCATGATCGGGTTGGCCACATTGCGCACCCAGACAGCGTGGCCGTCGCGGTGCAGCATGCGTGTCTCATGTCGGCCATCCAAACCCTGGCGGCGCTGCTGCTGACGAAGTTGGTACGCACCGTGGTCAGCAGGATGGATGAACTCGATGACTGGTTTGCCGACCATTTCGGCGGCATCATAGCCGAGCATCCCGGCCATCCGCCGGTTGACAAACACCGTTTTGCCCATCGCATCGAGACGGCAGATGCCCTCACCCGCCATCTCGACGATCTCCCGATAGCGCCGTTCGCCGCGCCGTACCTCCAACTCCACCTGGCGCCGCTCCGAGATGGCTGCGGCAAGAAACAGCCCGGAAAACGTGGCTACCACCAGATTCAGTTGCAGATAGATCAGCGAATGCAGCACGGCCGGCGTCGGGGGCGTGAAGCGCGAGACATCCCAAAGCGCCATCTCCGCCGCCAGCACACTGACCATCATCACCCCCGGCTGAGCAAAGCGCAGCGCCGCCCAGATGACAAAAGGCATGACGGGCAGCGGGAGCGCGAAATGGGTACTGGCGCCTGCATTACGCACCGTCGCGTCCCACCAGCCGGCCAGGACCGTCCCGCCCAACAGTGCCAGCGACTCCGGCCATCGCTTCAACTGTTGCCACTCCAAATGCTTGGACGCCAGAGTGAGTAGCAGCGGCGTCAGCAACAGGATGCCGAACAGGTCGCCCTGTCCCCACACCAGCATTTGGAACCAGAACGTAGAGCGCGGAATCAGGCCGTCAAGCCGCAAGCTGCTCACACCAACCAGGGCATCAATCACGGGGGCAACCGGAGCGACCAGCAGCAGCAGCAGCAGGTCCCGGATGCGCTGCAACTCACAACCGAATCGCAGGTGGCGCAGCAGAGCGGCGGCCAGCCAAGCCCCCGCGAGATTGCCCATTGCAATCAGGACCGCGGCGGGAAGCGGCGTGGCGCTGAAAAAACCGGTCGCCAGACAACCCAGCAGAACGCCCCAATAGGCATCACGGCGCCACAGCAATAACGCGGCCAGGGCTACGCCTGCCGGCAGCCATACTGGATCCACCCAGGAGTTGATCGTCCGCAGACTGATCGAAGCCAGCTCCAGACGTCCCAAGCCGGCATACGCCGCCGCGATACCCAGCGTCAGACCGAGCCGACGAAGGGTGAAATGGGGCGCGCCAAGAGGCTTCATGGCTTTCCTAGGACGGCCTGATTGTGAACTGGCAGCCGACCCGGGTCTAGCAAATTGGAACATCGCGGGAGGTGAAAGTGTGGGTCTTTGCCCCATCACGTCAAGACCACGCGGGCGTCGCACGCGGACGGGCGCCTATCCATGCGCTACCAACGCCTGTTGCGTCGCCGGCGGCAGCTTGTCGGCGTTGGCCAGCAGCAGGCTCACCTGCCACATTTGCGTCTCGGAGAGCGTCTTCTTGAATCCCGGCATCCCGGTGAGCCGGATGCCATTGGCAACCTTCCAGTACGTCACGCCCGCGGGATCGTCCGTCACCATGTCATTCGCTTGCCACAGCTGCGGGGGTGGCGGGAACATGCCGGCGGCAATCGCAGTCTTCGCCTGCAGCGGCAAGCCGTGGCAAACGGCACAGTTCTGTTTGTAGACCTCGGCGCCTCCCATGAGGTTTTCCGGTGTTGCGGTGAGCGGGACCGTCTTGGGCGCTTCCAGCTGGATGACGGCGCGCAAAGCCATTCCCGTGATCCGCTTCTCAAACGGGAAAGGAGCCGAAGCCGTGGCCACCGGCACGCGCCCCGAACTCAAGTACAGCCATCCCACCAAGGGCACCAGCACCAGCACCAGGATCACACCAGCAAGAAAGGATTTCATAGAGACAGGAAGTTCCCATCGCCTAGTGTAATCGGAGTCGGCGCGGCTCTCGCGGCGGCCCGCCTGCAATGTCTTGAAACGCACAAAGCCCCCGGTGCCATTCCGCACCGGGGGCTTTGCTTGCTGCGATTGCTCCGAAAACTACCAGCGTTCGCGCCGGCTGCCGCCCCCGCCACCGCCCGCGCCGCGTCCGCCGCCGAACCCGCCGCCGCCGCCGCTGCGCTCGGTCTTCGGCTTGGCCACGTTCACGTTCAGATTGCGGCCGTCCAAGCTGCTGCCGTTGAGGGCGTTGATCGCGGCCTCGCCCTGATTGTCATCCGACATCTCGACGAACGCGAAACCGCGCGAGCGGCCCGTGTCACGATCGGTCATGATGCTCACGCGGTCTACCGTGCCGTACGCCTCGAACGCGGTCCGCAGATCGCTCTCGGTCGTCTGAAACGACAAATTGCCAACAAAAATATTCTTCAATGCAATTCCTTCACAAACAAAGCTATTTGAAGTTGAGCCGAACTCGAGCGACTTAGGCAGGGCGGTCGGTTAACCGGCGGTCTAAAGCGGGAGTAGCGGACATCGGACACTCAAACGCAACTACAGCATAGCACGGTCGGCAGCCCAGCCAAAAGAGGCCAACCACCCCCCATGTGTGGGGTGTCGCGTGTTCGACAGACCTCGTCTAGGCAGCGGACAGGCAGCGACCGGCAATGCCCCCCTGGCCGCCGACGCGCCAGCATCCGACCCCCACTGCCTCACGCGCAGGCGCTAGTGGAACCTCATCCCAGCGTGAGGTGCTTCAGGTACTCGAAACTGGCCTGCGCGGCTTGTAGCGGCGGGACGTCGCAGCGGTCTTGTTCGACGTAGACGTGGCGCACGCCGGCCTGTGCGGTGTGGGCAAAGATCGCTTTCCAGTCAATCGCCCCCTGCCCAACCTCGACGAAGGGCATGCTGCTGGCCGGGGGGAACTCCGCCCGGTCCATTGACTCCAAGTTCTTCTTGATGTCCTTGACATGCAACAGCGGGAAGCGCCCCGGATTTTGGCGGAAGAGCGCCAAGGTGTCCTGGCGCGCATACGTGGCCCAGAAGATGTCGAGTTCCATCTTCACCAGCTTGGGGTCGCAGTGGTGCAGCATGATCTGGTAGCCGTTCGTCGTCTTGCCATCGTCGGCGGCCACCGGGCGGAACTCCTCCATGTGGTTGTGGTAGGCGAACTGCAGGCCGGCGGCGGCACAGGCATGGCCGGCGTGGTTGAGAATATCGGCGATCTTCTTCCAGTCGTCCTCGGTCTTGCCGAAGGCCATCATGCAGACCATGTAATGCAGGCCCAAGGTGTGCCAGTCGGCGATGGCGTGGTGCAGTTTGTCAGTCTGGTCGGGCAGGAAGTGGTTGGGGCCGGGAACGTAATGACCGCTGTGGGCGGCCAGGCCGGACTCGTGCAGATTCTGCTTGAGCTGCAACGTAGTCACGCTGGGGATGAACAGCAGCTCGACCTCGCGGTAGCCGATGGCGTACAGCTTTTTCAGCGTGCCCAGCGGATCGCGAGCGTAGTCGTCGCGCACGGTGTAGAGTTGCAGTCCGATGGGTCCGGCCCAAGCCAGACGCGCGGCCGGCAGAACGGCGGGAAGAGCAAGACCGGCGGCAGCGGCGGCAGCCGTCTGTTCAAGAAAGCGGCGACGGTTCACGGGGAGCTCCTGGAAACTGACAATCGGGGCGAGTATAACGTGAGCTGGTCTTCGGCTGCGGGCATTCCATTCGGAGCCACGCCCCAACTCGCGGGGAAAAACCAGCGGGCCAAGCAAGAAGGCTTATGAGCGACACCGCGGGGCTTCCGCCGCTGATCCTGATCAAGATCGAAGAGCAAATCGAGCGGCTCGTCCACCTGGCACGGCAGCTTCCATCCGGTGGGGCACCCCTCCTCGATTGGCGACCGACTCTCCCGCATGAGCTGCCGGCCATGAGCCTCGGCGAGCTCCTGCACCATCTGCTCGACTGCCTAGCGGGGTTCGGCGCCGTTCTGCAGGCGGTACATCCCGAGAACCGGCGGCCTATGGCGGACCTGCAAGCACAGCTGGCTTCACCTCCGGCGAGCGTGACCGACTTCCAGGCGCGGCTACAGACGAGCGCCGCCCACATTGCGACGGGCTTCGCCTCGCTGACCAACGACGACCTTGAGCGCGCCATTCCTACGGTCTTTGTCCCGCAGGGGGAAGCAGTGTTGAGCCTGCTGCTCGGCAACTTCGAACACTTGGTCAACCACAAATTTCAGCTCTTCTTTTACCTGAAGTTGCTGGGTGTCGCGGTCGGCACGCCTGACTTATACGTACTGCGCGGGTAATGCTGGCGCGTCGATCCGATACACTGCTGATCTGGACATCACCATGCCCGAAACGTTCACCAACTTCATCGCGGGCGTCCCTGCGTCCGCTTCTGACGGCAAGACGTTTGCCGTCACCAACCCGGCTCGAACCTCGGATGTCGTGGCTCACTTTCCCAGCTCGACCGTTACCGACGTGGAACGCGCCTGCGGCAGCGCCGCAGACGCGCACGCTGCCTGGGCGGCGCTGCCGGCACCGCGACGCGGCGAGTATCTCTTCAAGGCCGCGGAGCGGCTTGAGGCCCGGTTGCCGCAGCTCGGCGAGGAGATGACCCGCGAGGAGGGCAAGACGCTTCCGGAGGCGCTCGGTGAGGTCAAGCGCGCGATCAATATCTTTCGTTATTTCGGCGGCGAAGGTGCCCGTCAAGCCACGCAGCAAATACCCTCGGAACGCGACAACGTCATTTGCTACACGCTACGCAAGCCGCTCGGCGTGGTCGGCCTGATCACGCCGTGGAATTTCCCCAGCGCCATCCCCGCCTGGAAGCTGGCGCCGGCGCTGGTGACCGGCAACACCGTGGTGCTCAAGCCGGCCTCGCTGGCGCCGCTCTCGGCGTTCCGACTGGTGGAAGCCCTGCATGAGGTGGGCCTGCCCAAGGGCGTCTTGAACTTCGTCACCGGCAGCGGCGGCAAGATCGGCGATGGGCTGGTCAACCATCCCGCCCTCCGCGCCCTCTCCTTCACCGGCTCCTGCCAGGTCGGCGACGGACTCTACGAGAAGGCGACGCGGCGCCGCATCCGCGTGCAGCTCGAGATGGGAGGCAAGAATCCCACCGTCGTGTTGCGCGACGCCGACCTCGATTACGCCACCGAAGTGCTGGTCAACGGGGCGTTCTTCTCGACCGGCCAGAAATGCACCGCCTGCAGTCGCGCCATCATCGAGCGCCCCATCTTCGAGGCGCTGGTCGCCAAGCTGGTGGCGCGCACCCGCCGCCTCAAGATCGGCAATGGCCTCGACCCCGGCATCGAGATGGGACCTGCGGTCGATGAGGCGCAGTTGCAGACCAATCTACGTTACGTGGAGATCGCCCGGCAGGAAGGCGCGCGCCTGCTCTGCGGCGGTCAGCGCCTCCAGGGCGCCGATTACGACGAGGGGTACTTCATGGAACCAGCGCTGCTCGACCAGGTCACACCCGACATGCGCATCGCGCAAGAGGAGGTCTTCGGCCCCGTGTTGGCGCTCATGGTCGCCGAGGACTTCGACGATGCCATGCGGCTGGCCAATGCCGTCCGCTTCGGCCTCTCCGCCGCGGTGGTCACACGCGACCTGACGCGGGTGCACCAGTTTATTCAGCGCATCGAGGCCGGATTGATCACCGTCAACCTCCCCACTGCCGGCGTGGAATACCAACTTCCCTTCGGCGGCACCAAGGAATCGAGTTTCGGGATGCGCGAACAGGGGTCGGCGGCGCTCGATTTCTATACCGAATCGCGCACCGTGTATCTGAAGTACACGCAGTAGGGGAGACGGCGGAAGGTCGCGCCCTGAGGGGCGAAGGCGGAAGCAGCGACCAGAATCGCCGTTACCTGCCCCTCCTGATCCTCGGCCTTTACCCCTTGCCACGCAGCTATCCCGCTGCTACAGTTCGCGGTCGACCGTCAAGCAGGAGAGCGCATGCAGATCGTGCGAGTGTGGAACCCCGAACGTCAAAGCCCCTGCCTCGCACGCCGGAACGGCGAGACCGTCGAGGCGCTGGAGAGCGCAGCGAGCCTGGAAGAGGTCGTGCAGCAGGCGCGCGTGCAGCGGACCACCGCGGCGGCTTTGCTGACGGCAGCACGTTCCGGCACCCAATGGCGCTATGCCGCGCTCGATATCGTCCCCGACCCCGCCCGGCCTCATCTGTTGCAGCCGGTCGTGACCAGCGAGGTATGGGGCGCGGGGGTGACCTACCTGCGCAGCCGGCAGGCGCGCATGGAAGAGTCGGTGGTCAGCGATGTCTACCAGCGCGTTTATGAGGCGGTTCGCCCCGAGCTGTTTTTCAAGGCTACCGCCTCGCGCTGCGTGGGTCCGAACCAGCCGGTCGGCATCCGCAGCGACACGCGCTGGTGCGTCCCCGAGCCCGAACTGGCGCTGCTGGTGGACGCCGAACTCAACATCATCGGCTATACCCTGGGCAACGACATGAGCGCCCGCGACATCGAGGGCGAGAATCCGCTCTACCTGCCGCAGGCCAAGGTTTATACCGCGTGCTGCAGCATCGGGCCCTCGGTGTATTTCAGTGACGGTGCACCCGAGCCCTTCCCCATCACCTGCCGCATCACACGCGGCGGGGCGCCGGTCTTTCAAGGCGAGACCAGCACGGCGCAGATGCGCCGGACCTTTCAGGAACTCGTGGGCTACTTGGGACGCGATAACCGGCTGCCTGCCTTGACCCTGCTGCTCACCGGCACCGGCATCGTGCCGCCAGACGGCTTCACGCTGGCCACCGACGACATGATCGAGATTGCGTCACCGGCCATCGGCTGCCTGCGCAACCCGGCCCACTCGCTGACCGCGGCCTAGCCGGCTGACGTGCGCGCTTCGGACTGCAACTGCCGGCCCAGGCGCTGCACCAGCTTGACCACGATCCGCATGTCATCCGCGCGGGTGCGGAAATTCACGACGCAGGCCCGCAACCAGAAGCGGCCGCCGACCACGGCGTTCGAGAGATAGGCTTCACCGCTCTGCTGCAGCGCCGCCAGCAGGCGTTCGTTGAGGGAGTTGAGCGCGGCCTCGTCGCCCACCGCCATGCCCGGCTCCCCGATATAGCGAAGCGTCGCGATGCTGAGACCTCCCGGTCCCGCCTCCAGGTCGTTCTCGGCATCCACCAGGTCGTGGAGAAGGTTGGCCAGTGCGATGTCCTCGCGGATGAGGCACTGATACCCCGACTTCCCGATCTGGCGCAACGCCAACCAGACTTTTAGGGCGCGAAAGCCGCGTGAGTTCTGCGGTCCCCATTCATAGAAGTTCAGCGGTGGCAATGCCCCTGCGGCATCGAAGCGGTAGTAATCCGGATGGGAGCTGAACGCCGCCGTCAGATCATCGGGGCGGCGCACCAGCACGCAGCCCACCTCCAGCGGAGCGTAGAGCCACTTGTGCGGATCCACCGCCACCGAATCGGCGAGTGCGAGGGCTTGCAGATCGGGCGAGGCTTCTGGTAGCGCCGCCGCGGGTGCGCCATAGGCGCCGTCCACGTGAAACCAGAGCTGTTCGCGACGGCACAGTTCGGCCAGCGCCGCTAATGGGTCCACCGCTCCGGTGCTCACCGATCCAGCCGTCCCCACCACGAAGAAGGGCAGGTCGCCCGCCGCACGGTCGCGCGCCAGCTGCCCCTCCAATTGCGCGACATCCATGCGCAACTCCACGTCGCTCGGAATCCGGCGCACCGCATCCGTCCCGAACCCCAACAGCTCCGCTCCTTTTTCCAACCAGGCGTGCGTCTGGTCGCCGGCGTAGAGAAGCAGCCGTCCATGCTCGGCGGAGTGCACTCCCATACGGCGCACGTCCCACGGTGCGCGTGCACGGCGTGCCGCCGCCAACGCGACGATGTTCGCCATATTCCCGCCGCTTACCAGGATGCCGCCGCCCGCAGCGGGAAAGCCGATCAGTTCCGCGATCCAGCGTACCGTCTGCCGTTCCATCTCGGTCGCCATCGGAGACAGGGGCCACGCGCCCACGTTGGGGTTCAGCGCTGCCGCCATCAGATCGCCCAGCATGCCGATGGGCGTGGGCGAGGAGGTGATGTAGCCCATGAAACGGGGATGGCCGTTAAAGAGCGAGTGTTTCTCGAGCAGGTGCCAGGCTTCCCGAAGTACTTGTTCCGCGGCCATTCCTTGCGTCGGCAGTGCCGCCCCGCCCAGACATTCCTGCACAACGGCTGGTGTTTCTCCCGGCGTTACGGGGCCACGCGGCATGGCCTGTAGCCAGTCGGCGACTTGATTCACCAGCCGATGACCGAGCGTGCGGAATTCCTCCGGCGCCAGTTCAGGAAGGGTGGACTGAGTAGCGGAGCGCAACATCCGCCCAGTGTAAACGCTGGAGATGGCGCTGTCCCGTAGCCGGTCACTGTAAACTGATGACGTCGGGACCGAGCAGATTACGTGCCATCCGGCTGGTTACCACGCGGCTGCCGCCGGCGGTCTTGGCCGCCTGCAACGCGGTAAAGGCGCGGCCGAAGACGCTCTGGACGCGGCGATCACCAGAAATCACCGTTGCCACCCCGAGGCTGATCCGCTGTCCCGTCTCGTTCGTGGCGATCACTTGCAGGTGTCGCAAGAGTCGCTCTGCAGCCACCGCCCCACCTGCCGCTGGAGTCCGGGGCAGAATCACGATGAAATTGCGCTCGCCGTAACAGCCCGGAATGTCGGCAGGCCGCAGCGCGCCCGTCATGGTGATCGCCACGCGCCGCTGCAGAACGGGGTCCAAATGGGGAGTACTGGCTCCGCCAAAGTCAATGAGCAGAACCGTAAACGGCGCGCCCTCCCGCTGCCATCGGCGCATCTCCACCTCGGCCAACTCCTGCACCAAACCACGTTGCGGTAACCCGGTCACCAGATCGAGGCGACGGCCTTCACCATCCGCGGTCCACTCCGCGGGGCTGCCGGGAGCCGAATGCCGACGCCGACGCAGGTAATCGAGCAACACCGCCGAGCCCAAGGCGGTGGCACCGTAGGCAGAAATGAAATCCAAATCGGAAATTGAGTAGGTCCTGTCATACCCCGCGGGCAGCCGTTGCACCCAGAGAAATCCCAGCCCCAGCAAGGCACTGATCACCGCACCCGCCCGACCCGAGCCATACGCCGCGGCGCACACGACGGCCAGCAACAAAAGCTCCACGCTGATACCCGGCAACCATGACGCGGGAGCCAGGGAAGCGAACAAGATAAGGACAAGAGTGATTCCAGGTCCCCACACGAAGGTGGGGAGGCCCCACGCTCGGCGCAGAATGCTGACGGCCACAAATACCTACTTGAGCGCGCGGTGCTGGAGTTACCTCGCGCCTTCGGTCGGAGGGGGGCGAAAGACCGATGTCTTATTATAAGTTTCGATGACGTCACCTGCAAGCCGCCATCGACCCGTCGGCCAGGCGCAGCGTCCAGCGTCCAAAAACGGGCACTAGCCTTCCTCGCACCCGGGCTGTGACCGATACGCGACGGTACCGTTCTCGGCTCCAACCAGCCGAGTCGGCGGGGGACCAGCAGGCGGTGCAATGCTAGAAGCCATCTCATAAATGCCGCAGAAGGATCTTGAGGCAGCCGAGTTGAACCATCCCGAGGAAATTCTCTACATGGTATTCCCAGCGGGTGACGAGCCGACGGAAGTTGTGCAGCCAGGCAAAG